>Ga0075418_10000605_pt1 | contig 38737 bp, 38 predicted proteins | sample SoiMetdeltSBSDD2_FD_81776 | JGI IMG/M metagenome (GOLD analysis project Ga0075418, IMG submission 81776) | Bulk soil microbial communities from a Populus tree surrounding site in Tennessee, USA - Soil MetaG P. deltoides SBSDD2 | ecosystem: Environmental > Terrestrial > Soil > Tree plantation...
GCTGCGGCTGCTGGTTTTTCGACCAGAGGAGAAAGGCCTATTGCTAAGGCTGTCGTGCCTATTGCAATCAGGGTGGTCCATCTATTACGTAACCTTTCAAAAATGTTTAAGCCTCCTGATGGTGCAGGTGGTAGTAGCTCAACAGATTGTTGATTTGGTATTATAGCTACTGCTGGTATGGTTTCCGTATGTTGTGATACAATACCGGCTTCGCCGGGTAGGCGCTCTGATGACATGGGGATGTCCTTTCTTTTGTTGCCCACCCGGCTTTATAAGAAATTTTCTATCTGAACTGGTAGTATTGATTAAAAAGTCTCGAATGTTTGGAGCAACTTCGTCATTTCCTCCTTAAATTTTTGAGTTTTTGAATCAGTAATATCCAACGAACCACTTGTGAATGAAACGGCACCATAAGTTGAGCTAACAAGGCCGCAATAACTAAAGTAAGTATAGGAATTGATAAGTTCAGAGTCATTTATGTAGGATTCATACACAGAGACTTCGTCAAGAACACAGGCATGTGAATTGGGCAACGATTTGATGATTTTATTCTGGGCAAAGACCTCTTTTCGGGTAGTCGGATTGTTTCCTGTCAAGAAGACTACGTTCGCAGAGCTATTTTCTGTCGATACATCTATAACGTTATTAAGTTGAATTACCCCAAAATGCCCCTGAGTGTGATTTTTGTCTCGGCGGTTAGCCTGGAATCGCAATTCCTTTAATAAAGAAAACTGTAAAGATCCAGACTGTGTGTTCTGCACATGACCCCATTGTGGCGGATAATAGAAGCTAAAACCAGCATCATCATTTTTATAAAATTCCCAACCGTCCGGGATAATGACCTTCGGATCCTCTTTCATTTCATTTTGCGTCGTGGAGTCGCTGGAGCTTTTGTCGTTGCTCTGTTGCCATACATACCAGGCACCGCCAATGATCGCGCCGGTAACTAGAACTATCAAAAGCACCAGAAGAATATGCGCTATCCCTGATTCTTTGCTTTGCTTTTGGTATTGTTTCATGTGCCCTCCATTCTTAGTGGTTTTGATTTAAGTTGCGGTTATGTTCGCATAGGTTCCCTCGAATTGCAATTAAATAAATATTAAATCGAGAATTTTACAACACTTTAAGGCCTGGAAGTTAGGACTGTCTGATCCCTAGCAGCTTTAAATTGTAATACTCAAGCAGGTCGCTTTATTGTTGGGTGCTAAAGGGTTCAACTTTTACATGTACATTACTGGAGCGAAGTGTTGGCCAAGGTATCCATGAAGGGGACGAGCTAACTGACACATCCTGAACCGCGGGGTTTTCCTTGGCTATACTTATAATAGTGTTCTGTTTTTTGCCTGTAATTTTTTTGGGCAATTCGTTGGTGTCGACAATTGCGCCATAGCTGGCCGTGCCCGTGAGGACAGTCCGGGACACACCCTCTTCGCGATATTCAAAATTAGCAAACTTCAGGTCGGCATCGCCGCTAGTTAAGAGTTCCTGGCCGAGAGTAGTTTGGGAATTCTGTGACAATTGGACGGCTAAGGCCTTAGCGTCACCGCGACTAATTGCTTGCAAACTGTAGGTGTTTTCTAGGGTGACTTTCGTTTTTGTGGCCTGTTCGCCAACACTTGGGCTAGCGGAATAAGTACCCTTTTCTAAAAAGCTTTCGTCAATGGGGATAAAGTCTGTACCGAACATCGCGCGCAAATCTTCCTTGGCTTGTGTGGCATCTTCCTGGGTCCGAACTTGTGCCTTTGCGGCGTCAAAGTCAGCTTGCGAAACTACGGTAACGGCCTGTTTCGAGCCCCCGTTCATCTGCTCGCCATGGACGGACAACTGGGTCTGGTCAATCCCTTCGATTGTAAAAAATTCGTTGTTAATATTGTATTCTTCCCCAATGGCCATGGCTTGGACGGGCACAGTGGCACTATAGGCTAAAATCACAGTAAAGTTAGTTACTTTGGGCACCGTAACATCGGCGGTGCTTACAAATTTTAAGCCTGTGGAATGACCCGCAAACACGGTCCCCTTTGGGATAAAAGTCTCAGTAAGGCGGTATTTGTGTGAAATAATAATTTCGCCGGTAGCTTTTTGGCCCACAAATTTGGTTCCGGTAGCTGGGACTTCAACAGTGGTCGTTTTTCTGATTTCTTTGGTTGCTGGCTTTAATTGTAGATTGGTTATGTCACTTTGTTGCAATGCAGGGTTAAGTTCTATCGGGGAGGTATACGCAACTTCATTGGAATCGACTTTAAGAAGCACTGTAGTGTCGGGTAAAGTAAACAGGCCAATTCCTGCAAGTAAGACCAAAACAAGCAGGGCAGACAACCAAACCCGTTTTTGCTGTATTATCAAGGGTATAGAGTGTAGTAATTTTTTCATTCCACCCATACTTCTAGTATACGCTAGCAATAGGCGTCTGGTGCGGAATATTGCACTAACCGCCGTAGCCGTAGCCAAAGCCGCGGTTTTCGTAGTCGGGTTTGTAGTAGTCGCTGATTTTAGCCGCCTTATCTATACCTTCTGTATTGTCGGAAGGCATAATGCGTAATTCGCTGCCTTTTCTGGTAACGAGAATGTAGTCATCGGTAAACCAGCCATAAATTGTAAAATCTTCGGAACGGCCGACTTCCTTGCCATTCTCGCCGTTTTCATCGCCAACAAAGAAGATGTTTTTACCATCACGATAGTCGCTCCATAATGTTTTTTTGCCGCTGGGCGAGACCGAGTAAAGGGGGTAGGCTTCTTCGTAGAATTCTTCGCTTTTTGAAGCTCCAACTGCCAGGTTGCCATGACGATATACGTCAACTTTGGCGGCTCCGGCTTCTTCGTAGAGAATCTTGATCTCTCCAAAGTCGCCCGTTCGTGTTTCGACGTAGGTATCATCATTAAAAGTTTTGATATTTTCTTTATGGCCACCGTCTGCATGTATACGATTGAACGTCGCTTTTTTGCCGTTCAAAGCAGAACTGTAGTAGCCGCTTTGCCAGTTTTTGGTATAGACAATCTCATCATCCAAGATATAAGCGGTCAATGATTCATAGGCAGCATCGTACTGATGAGAGCCCACGGCATCTGTTTCGGATAAGGTGGTAATTTTTTTGCCTGGAGCATTGTAGCTTTTGAGCGCTTCGCGTTTGGGCTGCCAAATGTTGAGTTTTTGGCGGTATACCTTATAGACAAAACTGTCATCACTCCAACCATAAAGGCCAAAGCTCGCATCGCCTTCATCCATAACAGTTACTTTGTCGCTACCTGTTTCGATTAAAAATAGTTTGGCGTATTCGCCGCCGTCGCGTTTAGAAAGTAGGGCTATGTATTTCCAGTCGCGCGAGGCAACCAAGACGGTATTATACTTGTCCTCTTTACCGGTGCCAGCAAGCACCGTTTGCCTGTCGGTACCATCCAGGTTGCTTTTAACCAGGTCGATTTTACCGCTGGCGTTAGACATAAAGTAGATTTTGCCAGCCGGGGTGAGCTTAAAAGTATTAGTCTCGATTTCGTCGGTAGTTACAGTTAGCGTAGCTGTGGTCTCATTGTAACCATCGGCCTTGATAGTAGCGACGGCATCTTTTTTGTCGGCAGGCAGCACCACAACCGTTTTACCTTCTTGGCCGGTTTTGGCCTGGGTTTCGTCGACCGTGATCGTTGCGTCAGCAATTGGTTTACCACTAATTGAGTTGAGTACGGTTACCGGCACGGGGCGACCATCGGCTTTAAGTTCAATCTTTAATGGTGATTTTTGCTTGCCAATCGGTACAACGGTTTTATTCGCTGCGCCATGATAGTATTTTTTGGACACATCAACAGTTGTGTAGCCAACTTTGGTACGAACAGTAGCCAAGCCTTCGCCGCTAGTTTCGGCAGTATTACCGTTAATGGTGATTAGGGCGCTAGAAACAGGCTTTTGTGTTTCGGCATCAACAATTACGATCTGAAAGTTTTGCTTTAGCGCCATGCTTGCCAGCTTAAACCTGGTCCAAGGAACTGCTACCAAAATGCCCAGTAACAAAACAACAGCCAAAGGGATACTTACTAGTTTGTGCCCTAGCGCCCAGTGCCAGCAGCGGGCAAACCAGTTTTGCCCAGGGCTATGTTCGTGCGTGGTTTCGGATTCTTCGCGTGTTGTTTCGTCTGCGGGTGAGGAATCTTCAGATTCTTCGGCCGCAGGCTTGTGGTCGTGATCAACCTCTTCGGGTTTGTCGGTTCCTTCGTGTTTCTTTGGTTTGTCTTTGGCCATGGCCTACCCCTTATATATTTATTGCCAGCGTAAGCTACTTTGCAGCATTTTGCAACCTGATACTATAAGAGCATGAAACAACTTGTTCATAAGTTGCAGGCCAGCTTGCAAAAACGGCTGGCAACTAAGCTGGGACGGATATGGTTTGTGGCGGCCGCTGGTTTGCCTTTGTTGATATTGTCGACCTTTTTGGTTGTGTTTGCCGTGAATGTGCCGTTTTGGGACCAATGGGAGTTGGTTACGCTTTTCCAAAAGCATCATGACGGTACACTAGCGTTTTCTGATTTTTTTGCACAGCATAACGAACACCGGTTGTTGTTTCCGCGGCTAGTAATGTATGGCTTGGCAGTGATGAGCCACTGGAACACCTACTGGGAGGTAGCGGCTAGTGTTATTTTGGCCGCAGCCGGCATCTTTTTCTTATATAAGATAGTATGCAAGACAATTGCGCACAATCTACTGCGGCTGCTAGCGCTTTTTAGCATAAGTCTTATCTTTTTCTCACCCTTGCAACAAGAGAATTGGCTGTGGGGTTGGCAGATCCAGTGGTATTTATGTATTTTAGGATTGATTGTGGCAGTGTGGGCTTTGGCGGCTTGGGAAAGTTCGCCACTGAAACGGGTTATTGTGGCCGCGCTGGCCGCCGCAGTTGCGACTTATTCTTTGGCGAGTGGCTTTTTTGTGTGGATTGTCTGCCTACCGCTTTTGTGGTTTATCCGCCCCTTGCGCCGGTGGCTGCTGCTATGGTTGGGGTTGATGATTACCGCAATAGGTGTCCACTACATCGGTTATGTTGACCCGGCCTACCACCCGAGTAAAACACTCTTTTTAGACCAACCCTTCCAATTTGTTAAATATGTCGTGGTGTACCTTGCGCATCCTGTTACCATTGATTTTGCTTGGTCGTATAAAATTGCCGTGCTTTATTTTGGTGGCATTTCGGCGGTTCTTATATATATGTATAGACGATATCGCGAACAGCTAGTGGGTAGTTTATTGCCGTGGTTGTGCCTTGGGGCTTATGCGGTTTTTGCCGCCCTGTCCACCGGCATGTCAAGGTTAGGGTTTGGAGTGGAACAGGCTTTTTCAAGCCGCTACACCACGCTTGCGCAGTTTTTGCTGATTGCTTTTGTTGTTGTGCTATGCAAAATGCTCGAGCCTTCTGTTACAAAAAAATCAGCGCCTTTTGGTTGGGCTAGCAAGTTTGCGGTCGCGGGCTTTCTGGTAACTATGCTCTTCGTAGGTTTAAACGCTGGCAAGGGGTTAGTCCAAATGCAACTAAAATCGGACTATTTGCAACAAGCCCGACAATGCGCACATACCGCCACTAGCGTGGACGACCCATGTTTGTTTAAGCTGTACCCTAACGAAACAGTCGTTTGGGAGCGATTGCAATACATAAGACATATCCATTGGGGCGGACTGTAGGTGTATCTGCGGCACTTACTCTGTTATAATTTTTAGACGATTACACAATAAATGTAGGGGAGACAGGTGAAATACGACGTTTGCATTATAGGTGGTTGCGGACATGTGGGATTACCATTTGGTATGGCTTTGGCCGACCAGGGAAAAAAAGTTGCGCTATATGATATTAACGAGACAAGTATCAATAAAGTTAACAGCGGCGAGCTACCATTTTTAGAAAATAACGCCGAACCAGTGCTTAAAAAAGTCACAAAGTCCAAGATGTTGCAGGCGACCAATGACCCCTCGGTCATCGGCCAATCCAAAGCAGTTGTCATGGTGATTGGCACACCGGTCGACGAGCACCTCAACCCCCGCGTACATGACATCTTTAAAGCAATCAAAGAAGTCGAACAATACCTAAACGACGACCAACTACTAATTATGCGCAGTACCCTATACCCTGGCGTTACCGACAAAGTGCGCGCCTACTTGGAGCGCATCGGCAGAAAAACACTCGTGGCTTTTTGCCCAGAACGCATCGTCGAAGGCCACGCCCTCACCGAACTCTATGAACTACCCCAAATTGTAGCCGGCTGCACCCCCGAAGCCACCAAGCGCGCCAGCGAACTGTTCGGTGTGCTAACCAAAAAAATCAAAGTGGTCAAACCCATGGAGGCCGAACTAGCCAAGCTAATGACCAACACCTGGCGCTACATTAATTTTGCCATTTCAAACCAGTTTTACATGATGGCTACGCGCCACGACCTCGACTTTTACAGCATTTACGAGGCCATGACCGAGGATTACCCACGCCTCAAAGCCTTTGCGAAAGCTGGCCTGGCGGCTGGCCCGTGCTTGTTCAAAGACACCATGCAGTTGTCGGCCTTTGACAGCAATAACTTTTTCTTGGGCCACTCGGCGATGCTCATTAACGAGGGCTTACCCGGCTTTGTGGTCGAGCAAATGAAGAAGAAGTACGACCTTAGCACCATGACGGTCGGTTTGCTAGGTATGGCCTTTAAAGCCAACAACGACGATCCGCGCGAAAGTTTATCGTACAAACTTAAAAAACGCTTAGAGTTTGAAGCCAAGGAAGTGCTGTGCCACGACCCATACATAAAAGATCCGCGTTTTGTGTCGCTAGCTGACATTCACAAAAAAGCCGATATTATAGTTATAGGCACCACGCACAAGGATTACGCCACCGAGGATTGGGGTAACAAGCCGGTCGTGGACATGTGGAATTATTACGGTAAGGGAGGAGTGATTTAATGAAAATTCTATTTACGGGTGCCGCGGGTTTTATCGCCGGTTATACGATTGAGGAACTGTTGAATGCCGGGCACGAAGTGGTGGGCATCGACAACTACTCCAAATATGGCAAGGTAGAGAAAAGCTACGACAAAAACCCCAAATATAAGTTTATCGAAGGCGACGCCAAAGATGTCGAGTTGATGAAGAAGGCGGCAGAAGACGTGGACATAATTGTCTCGGGCGCGGCCATGATTGGTGGCATTAGCTACTTCCACGAATTTGCCTACGACCTAATGGCCGAAAACGAGCGCATTACCGCCGCCGCTTTTGACGCGGCCATTTGGGCGCACAAAGAACGCAAACTTAAAAAAATCATCGTTATGTCTTCGTCGATGGTATACGAAGCCGCCACGGTGTTTCCTACCCCAGAAACCGCGGCCCGAAAATCACCCCCGCCCCTCTCAACTTACGGTTTCCAAAAGCTAGCCTGCGAATATTTTGCCCAAGGTGCGTTTGAACAACACAAACTACCCTACACCATTATTCGTCCGTTTAACTGCGTAGGCATTGGCGAAAAGCGCGCCCTTGGCGATAAAGAAATCTTTTCTGGCAATGTTAAATTAGCCATGAGCCACGTCGTGCCTGACCTTGTACAAAAGATTTTGAAAGGCCAGGACCCACTGCACATTTTGGGCGAAGGCAACCAGATCCGCCACTACACTTACGGCGGGGATTTAGCACGCGGCATTCGCCTGTGTATTGAAAAAGATGAAGCCCTGAACGAGGACTTTAATATTTCGACCGACAAATCCACCAATGTGCTCGAACTAGCCGAATTAATTTGGAAGAAAATTAACGGTGACAAGCCGTTCAACTATGTGTCGGACCCAGCTTTTGAATACGACGTGCAGAAGCGCGTACCCGACACCTCAAAAGCCAAAAAAATGCTTGGCTACGAAGCAGAAACATCACTGGACGAGATGCTCGACGAAGTAATTCCATGGATCAAGGAACAAGTGGAGCATGGTAACATCTAAAAAAACCAAAACCAAAAAACCGGCCGCAAAACCAGCCAAGCCGGTGCTCAACATCATCGTTCCAGTTTATAACGAGGGGGACAATTTTGAGCGGCTCTACAATGAAATACAAGACAATATTAAAATTCCCAAGCGCCTAATTGTAGTCTACGACTTTGACGAAGACAACACTTTGCCCGTGGCCCGTAGGTTTGTTAAAAAAGATTCCAGCTTAGAGTTGGTTAAAAATACGCGCGGCCGCGGTGCGCTTAATGCTATTAAAACCGGATTTGACCACATCAAACAAGGGCCGGTGCTGGTAACCATGGCTGATCTTGCCGATGACCTAAAGACGGTCGAGGCCATGTACGCTTGCTACCTGGACGGGGCGCACCTGGTGTGCGGCAGTCGTTATATGAAAGGTGGCAAGCAAGTGGGTGGGCCGCTGCTTAAACGCACTCTGTCGCGTTTTGCTGGTACATCGTTGTATTATCTGCGCCGCGTGCCAACCCACGATGTCACTAATAACTTTAAGCTGTACGATAAAACCATGTTGTCCGAAATCGAAATCGAAAGTAAAGGCGGTTTCGAGATAGGTATGGAGATTACTGTGAAGGCTTTCCATAATGGCGCTAAAATTGTAGAGATCCCCACTACTTGGTACGACCGTACCGCCGGAACTTCAAACTTCAAATTGTGGCAATGGCTGCCATCGTACCTAAAGTGGTATCTCCACGCTTACAAACCACGGACCAAGTAGACGCTCTACCTAAGAATACGGCACTTGCGGGTCACGAAATGTGTTTGTATAACACATTTCGTGCTTCCCAGGCGCCTTTATTCTTAGGTAGAGCGTCTACTTAAAAATATACTTTTTGTAAATAAAATACGTCCAAGAAATTTGGGTAATAACTGCGATGACTTTAGCAACAGTATAGTGCATACCAAAATGGGTTGCGATGGTTAAGAAGCCAACGGTGTATAGATAATTTACGCCCAACAATGTTAGGTAGCTGGCCAAGTGCTTGGCAATATGTGTCTCGGTTGCCCCAAAGGTCCAAAAGCGGTTAGCTAAAAAGTTAAACGCAATCGATACCCAGTAAGCAACAGTGGTAGCAATAATTAAATTAATATTTAAAAAACCATGCAGGGCAACCAACAAAAAGAAGTCGATGGCAAACGTTGTGCCCCCAATTACTACGTAGCGCACAAACGAGTGTTGGTACAATGCCTTCGAAATGTATTTTGCCTTTTCCATACCAATAGCACTAGCCCTGATAGCGTACTTAACTCATCGAATCTTATATGTATGGTAGCACGTTCGTGCTTACGATTGGAGCAGATTTTTGAGGTATTGGCCGTAGCCACTTTTTATTAATGGTTCAGCGAGTTGGTCCAGCTGTTCATCGGTGATAAAGCCTTCGCGCCAGGCAACTTCTTCGATACAGCCGATTTTTTGGCCGGTACGTTTTTCGATTACCTCAACAAACTGTGAGGCGTCGTTCATGGATTCAAACGTACCAGTATCCAGCCAGGCAGTACCGCGGTCCATTGCCTGCACTTTTAACTTACCACGTTGCAAGTAAGTATCGTTAACAGTGGTAATTTCCAGTTCCCCACGGTCGCTTGGTTTGGTGGTTTTGGCGATTTCTATGACGTCATTGTCATAAAAATATAAGCCTGGAACAGCGTAGTTTGAGGAGGGATTGGTAGGTTTTTCAATAATAGAGATCGCCTTCATGTTTTTGTCAAAGGTTACCACGCCATAACGCTCGGGGTCGGCCACGGGATAGCCAAAAACAATCCCGCCATCGGGGTCGGTGCACTGTTTTAGACTTTCGCCAAAGCCATGGCCATAAAAAAGATTATCGCCCAGCACAAGTGCGGCTTTTTCTTTACCCAAAAACGCTTCGCCAATGACAAAGGCTTCGGCCAGGCCATTGGGTTGTGGCTGGATAGCGTACTCGAACGTGCAACCAACCTGGCTACCGTCACCGAGTAAACGTTTAAAAGAATCTTGGTCGTCCGGTGTGGTGATAATTAAAACTTCCCGAATACCAGCCATCATAAGCGTGCTAAGCGGGTAGTAAATCATCGGCTTGTCATAAATAGGCATCAATTGTTTGGAGATACCCTTGGTGATCGGCCATAGGCGGCTGCCGGAACCGCCGGCTAAGATGATTCCTTTCATACTACTCCTTTGGTTTTGCTTGTTCGGCCTTGATGTATTGCTGTAAATCCTCGCGCCAGTCGCGCAGGGCTAGGCCGGTAGCTTTGATTTTGCTTAGGTTCATGGCGCTTTGCTTAGGGCGCGGGGCGACGCCGGGTTTGTCGGCAAAATATTCTTCGGTAGTGGTGTCGGTAACGGTTAGGTCGTCATGGCCTAACTCTTTAAAAATAGTGCGAGTAATGTCAGCCCAGTTGGCCGGTTCGCCGTCGTTACTGATGTCGTATATGCCGTAGTCGGCTTTTTTTTGCAGCAAGTTGTCGATTGCTTCGACCAAAGTGTGGGTAAAAGTTAGCCGCCCAACTTGGTCGGCGACTACCTTTGGCGAGATGTTTTTGCCGGCTAAACTCATCATGGTGCGTACAAAATTAGGGCCGTCGCCAATTAGCCAACTGGTGCGCAATATGTAATATTTTGGAGTGATACTTACGGCAATATCGCCCGCCGCTTTGGTTTGGGCGTAGACCCCGAGCGGGGTAACAGGTTCGTCCTCGGTGTGCGGGCTTTTGGTGCCGTCAAAAACGTATTCGCTTGATACATGCACCAGGGTAATATTGTGTTCGCTAGCCAATTTGCTTAAGTAGCCTGGGCCGGTGGCGTTAATTTTCCAAGCTGCCTCGCGGCCTTCGGGTGTTTCGGCGCCGTCCACGTTGGTGTAGGCGGCGGCGTTTAAAATGACGTCCACACCCGACCAGTCGTATTTACTTAACATTTCCCAATCGGTCATGTCAAAGTTGTCGCGATCAACAGCTTTGGCTTTGGGATACTTAGCTTGTAAAGCTTTGCCTAGTTGGCCGTAGGCGCCGATTATTAAAAAGCGGGATTCGTCCATTTATACCTCCATTGGTTTTACGTCGGCGAGTTTGGGGTGGTTACGGTCTTTGTCGGATAGAATTGCTTGGTCGAACGGGATCGGCCATTTGACAGCAAGCTTGGAGTCGGCCAAATTTACAAAGGTATATTTTTCGTAGGCGTCGGGCGTCCAGTGCTTGTTAACACTGTAGAGGTAGTAGAGGTCGTCGGTTAAACATTGGTACGAATTACCAACACCAGCCGGAACAAACACAGCTTTTTCGGGCGTTAAGGTTAGTGTCACGACTTTGCCAAAGCTATCGCCTTTGCGTAAATCGACGTAGGCTACAAACGCCTCGCCGTTTATAATCGAGACGTATTTATCCCAAGGTTCGGCGTGGAAACCACGCGTTACGCCTTTTTTATTAAAAGCCAAGCTGTTTTGTACGACGTTAAAAGCTTCTGGCAGGCCGGCGGCCACTAACTTAGCCTTGTGGAATTTTTCCTGGAAAAACCCCCGCTCGTCACCCACCTTGGTAACGTCAAAAATTATCAAGCCGGGGATATCCGTAGTGTGTCCCGTAACTTCGGTCGTCGGTACTCCCATGTCTCCTCCTTTACATGCCTTTTTTGGCGTACTTGGCTTCTGTGGCTTCCTTTTGTGGACGCCACCAAACTTCGTTAGCTTTATACCAGTCAATGGTGGCTTTGAGGCCTTCTTTGAAGTCAGAATATTTTGGTTCCCAGCCTAGTTCGGTTTGCAACTTGGTGGCGTCAATAGCATAACGCATGTCGTGACCGGCACGATCGTTAACGTGTTCGTACCAGTCTTTAGGCTTGCCCATTAGTTCTAGAATAATCTCGAATAATTGTTTATTGTTTTTTTCGCCGTTGGCACCAATCATGTAAGTTTCGCCAATCTTGCCTTTATCGATAATGGTGTGTACGGCGCTGTTGTGGTCGTCGACGTGGATCCAGTCGCGGACGTTTTTACCCTCGCCATATAAACGCGGTTTGATGTCCATTAATACGTTAGTGATCTGGCGGGGGATAACTTTCTCGACATGTTGGTACGGGCCGTAGTTATTAGAGCAATTAGAAATGGTCGCCTGTACGCCAAACGAACGTACCCACGCACGGACTAGCATGTCCGAACCGGCTTTTGTACTAGAGTATGGACTAGACGGATTGTAGGGGGTTGTCTCCGTAAATTTGTTGGGATCGTCCAGTTCGAGGTCGCCGTAAACTTCATCGGTAGAAATATGGTGCAAACGCTTATTATGTTTGCGCACGGCTTGCAATACATGGAACGTGCCGACGACATTTGCGTTGACAAAGGGCCATGGGTTGTCCAACGAATTATCGTTGTGACTTTCGGCGGCAAAGTGGACGACAACATCGGTCTCGGCAACTAGTTCGTCCATTAGGGCTTCGTCATTAATGTTGCCTTCGACAAACGTAACTTTGTCGGCGACGGGGTCTAAATTGGCTTTGTTGCCTGCGTATGTAAGGGCGTCAACTACCGTTACCTGATAATCAGGCCGGTTTTTTACTGTGTAATGGACGAAATTTGAACCGATAAATCCGGCCCCACCAGTGACAAGCATTTTCTTCATAGTACTCATTGTAGCACCTCCTTACCTGTTAGATTTCTACTTCTACCACCAGCGGTAGGTGGTCAGATATGTCCACTTGCGGGCAGCTTTTGCTAATAATCTTGACGTCGGGACTGACAAAAACCATATCTACCGCCGCTGTGGCATAACCAGGGTTATCCTTACGGCTCATGTTGAAGGTAGTTTTTAACTCGGTACCAAAGACATTTTTTAATTGCGGCTCGAGGTTGCGCATCGCCTGGTTGGTCGGCTTTGCGTTTGTATCGCCCGCCAGTAGTACGTTCTTTTTACCTTTGGTGGCAGCAAGGATTGCCTCGCTCATCTGGCGGCGTTTGTCGCTAAAATTATCGCCGTTTAAATCCCAGGTGCCGTGCAGATTGTACACATTAACTTCACCAGCCGGCGTTTGTAAAACTACATGCTGCAAGACATGGGGCATTTTAGAGGAGTTTTTGGCGTCGTCAACATAGTGTGGGTTAAAAGGCTCGTTAAAAAAGACGAAGTCGCGCGAAGTAATAGGGAATTGCGACAGAATGCCATTGCCCATTGGGAATGCTCCAGGCGGCTTGTTGTCGATAAGCGCGGCCTCGTAATCCGCAGCTTTAAATCGTAAACGTTTTTTAATTTCTTCCCACGAGCGGTATTTGAGGGGCGCGGCTGAGCCGTGTCCGTCATATACCTCTTGCATGGTTACGATGTCCGGCCTTTCTTTCTCAATAAAAGCACAAACCTCGTCCAGTAGTGCCCCTTGAAAGATATTGATAGTTACGAGCTTTAGCTTCATTTTCTAGCGATGTTTTACTGGTTTTTCGGCGTCGTATTCATCTACAAAATAAAGCGGCCGTTGTTTGGTTTCGTTAAAAATGCGGGCGATGTATTCGCCAATAATGCCCAGCGACAATAGTTGCACGCCGCCCAAAAACAACATTACGGACATGAGGGATGGATAACCAGCTACATCGGGGCCATATAACACTGCGCGCGCCACAGTGATTACGATGTACACGAATGCGAATATCGATATCACAACTCCCATGATTGAAGCCAATCGTAGGGGTGCGGTAGTAAACGATGTCAGCCCATCAATAGCAAGATTGATAAGTTTTGGGTAGCTCCACTTTGTCTGGCCAGCCGCGCGTGGGTCGCGGGTGTAGACGATCTCTTTCTTTTTAAAGCCAATCCAGCTAAACATACCTTTGGCGTTTCGCTGGCTTTCGCGTATTTGCCGTAACGCGGTTACGCAACGCTTGTCGAGAAGGCGGAAATCACCAGTATCCGGCTGGATTGGAATACGTGTGGAACGTTGCAACATGCGGTAATACAGTTTTGAAGTAACTTTTTTAAGCCAGGTTTCGCCGGCGCGGCTGCTGCGGCGGGCGTAGACATCGTCGTAGCCATCCTCCCAGTGTTTAATCATCTGCGGAATGAGTTCTGGCGGGTCTTGCAGGTCGGCATCGATAATCACTACCGCGTCTCCGTCGGCGTGGTCGAGCCCGGCAATCATGCCAATCTCTTTGCCGAAATTGCGCGATAAGCTGACAAAAGAAACACGTGAATCTTTAGCGCGATATTCTTTAATCATTTCTAGCGTCCGGTCGCGGCTGCCATCGTTGACAAACAAAAACTCCAGATGGTAATCGGTGATCTCTTTGCCAAGGGCATCTAGGCGTTGATATAACTTGTCCAGCACCTCTTCTTCGTTATAAGCCGGTATAAGAATTGTGATTGTTTTACGCTTGTCACTCATGATACGAGCATATCATAATCTTGGCCCTAACCTGCCGACCAAGGCACTTGCGGGTCACGAAATGTGTCTAAATAACACATTTCGCGCTTCCGAGATGCCAAAAGTCGGCAGGTTGAGGTCTAGGCATTGTCCTGGCTTCTTGGTTATTTGGTATTATAGATAGCACGCTCTATAGAGCAGAAAGGTAAGAAGCACATGAAACTGATCGTTACTGCCGGGGGACAGGGAACGAAACTCTGGCCGTATAGCCGCGAGCAACGGCCGAAACAATTCCAAAATGTCATCGGCGACAAATCATTATTTACCGAATGTATCGAAACGCTGCTTAAAAAGTTTGCACCAGAAGATATTTTTATCTCGACCAAGCGCAAATTTATCAAATATGTGTCCGAGCAAGCGCCGCAAATTCCGCTCAAAAATTATATTATCGAACCCGATGCAGCAAAGGACCGAGGACCAGGTGAAGGCCTGGCTTTTTTGCGTTTAAGCGTAAGCTACCCGGACGAGCCATTCTTTTTGGTGCAGTCCGACTGCGTGCGCAAACCAGAAGCCGCCTTTTTGCAGATGATCGAAGATGCCGGCAAATTGGTGGCTCAAAACAAGAAGTTACTCACGGGCGGTATCAAGGCTCGAGAGGTTGACATGGGTTCGGACTACCTCAAGCTCGGCGAACGGATTAAGACAAGCTTACAGGAAGTATACGAAGTTGAGACATTTATTTACCGAGGCGCCAGTTATCACGAGACGAAACAACTAATCGAAAATTATAACGTCGTGACACATCCTAACCACTATTGTTGGTATCCAGACATGATGCTCGATGCCTACAAAAAGTATCATCCTGATTGGCACAAAGCACTCATGAAAATAAAGGATACTTTTGACAAACCGGGCGAAGATGCGGCCATCGAAACTATCTACGACACAATGGAAAAAGGCCCGACCGAAGAAGTAACCAAGCATGTCATGGCCAACGGCGACTGCAATATTATTTTATTGCCCTTTAAGTGGACTGACATTGGCACCTGGGGTTCAATATATGAATTTTTTACCGACGGCGAAACAGGTGACAACTACACCGATGGCCGGGTAGTAGCACTTAACACTACCGGTTCGCTCATTAAGACCAGCAATCATGGCAAGCTGGTGGCGGTCGCTGGCGTTGATAATCTAGTTATTGTCGATACCGAAGATGCCTTGTTGGTTGTACCCAAAGATAAGATTGAACAAATTAAGGATATCCAAGCCAAACTGAAAGAAGAAGGGAAGGAATATTTATAATGCGTCGCACTGTTATTGCTTTTGATTTGGATGGCACCCTCGCCCCCAGTAAATCACCGCTCCCCGACCGCATGGGCGAGCAGCTCGAAAAATTACTCCAAAAATACCATGTTTGTGTAATATCTGGCGGCAAGTTCGAACAATTCAAAAAGCAGTTACTTAATAATTTAAAGGCTGGAGCCGACACATTGGAGCGCCTGCACCTTATGCCAACCTGCGGTACACGCTACATGCGGTACGACGCTGTTAAAAAAGAGTGGATTACTGTGTACGCCGAAGATTTTACGCAGGCCGAAAAAGATAAAATTATTTCGGTCCTAGACAAAGTGACCAAAGAACTTGGCTATGTAGAAAAAAAAGTGTGGGGCGAAGTCATTGAAGACCGTGGTAGTCAGGTTACTTGGTCGGCTTTAGGGCAAGACGTCGTCGAGCACTTAGGATTAAAGGGTGTTGAAGTAAAAGAAGCGTGGGACCCAGACAACGCCAAAAAAAATGAGATACGCGATGCTGCGGCCAAGTTACTGCCCGAATTTGAGGTCCGTGTGGGCGGCATTACCTCCATTGATGTTACAAAACCTGGCATCGACAAAGCCTACGGCATGAAGAAGCTCATGGAGATACTAGAGATCGGTAAAGAAGACATTTTTTTTATCGGCGACCGCATTATGGAAGGCGGCAACGACTATCCGGTAAAGATTATGGGTATCGACACGTTGCAGATTAGCGTGTGGGAAGAGACGGCGCTGGCGGTCGAGGCGATTATTCAGGTTTCTGAATAAGGTTTTTGTGTAGTAGCGCTTGGATAGTACCCCTAAATACTTCGGGCGAAAATTCGGCCGCAGCCTTTTGCAGGGTTGGGGCTTTGAACTGTGCGGGGTCAAACTTTTGGAGTGTTTTCTCTAGCGAAGCAGCTGTTTGCTGCACGAAAAAGAGTCCGGTTTTTCCTTCTACAACATAATCTAACGCACCACCCGATTTGTAGGCAATAACAGGTGTACCGGCTGCCAAAGCCTCGACAGGTGTAATACCAAAATCCTCGAACGCTGCAAACAAGAAAGCCTGTGCGGCTGCAAGCTGTGCCGTGACTTTTTTGTCGCCAAGGCCGGTTAAAAACGTAACTGAGGGGCCGGCCATTTTAGTGAGCCGGCTATGTTCAGGGCCATTGCCAATGACGATAAGCGGCAAATTGAGCTTAGAACAAGCCTCGACAATAATGTCAGTTCGTTTATAGGGCGTTTGTCGCCCGACGGTTATAAACCGTTTGCGTTCTTTTGCTGGTTTAACGGCAAATCTAGCTACATCTACCGGTGGATGAATGACTACTGAGTCACGGTGGTAGTAGGTTTTAATATCTTGCTTAATGTGGTTGGAATTAGCAACAATTATGTCTGCTCGCTGTGCTGCTTTGTAATCCCAGCGTCGCAACGGACCGATAAGTAGCCGCAAGCCAAGCCGAGCTAAAGGATTAAGCAAGCCCAACCCCGGGTTTTTAAGATATTCATTATACTTCCGCCAGTAGTAGTGCGTGGGCGTGTGGCAATAGTTAACATGTAAAGTATTTTTGCCAGTCTTTACGCCGAAAGCCTCACCGTTTCCGGACACACTAATGACCACGTCGTAGCCGGAAAAATCCAAATGAGTAAACCACCAAATTCGGGGAACTGCCAAAAGCTTGCGTAGTTTCGAGAACGGCCAGTGCTGCAAAAAACCAGTGACCACTTTGTTGTCCAGTTGCTTGCGCCACTCGTCGCTGCAGTACGAGGCGTAAATTGGCGCGTCCGGGTACATCTTGTGTAGTTCGTAGGTCACCCGTTCGGCACCGCCACCAATTAGCCAATCGTGCACAATAGCAACTTTAGGCTTGCTCACCTACTTTGCCCCTTGGCCTCTAAATACGGCACGGAATGTTTTAAGCAAAATGACAATATCGAGCCAAAAACTCCAGTTCTGCACGTAGTAGACATCTAATTTACGCCGTTCTTCAAAGTTAATGTCGCGCCTACCCGAAACGACCGCCAGCCCAGTTAGCCCCGATTTAACGGCTAAAATAGTATGGCGTTTTTTATAGGATGACAATTCTTGGGGTATCAGCGCCCGCGGCCCCACCAAACTAATGTCACCACGTACTACATTAAAAAGTTGCGGCAGTTCGTCTAGGCTAGTTTTGCGTAAAAATTTGCCGATTGGGGTAATACGCGGATCGCTAGGCAGGGCATCGCCCTTTTGCCGGTACTCGGCGGCAAGCTGGGGCTTGCCCATCATCTCAAATGCTTCTTCCGGGGTAGTGCCGTCATATTTTTGGTATTGGGTGCGGAACTTAAAAACTCTAAATTTATTATTAAAACGAGTTAACCTGTCTTGGCGGAAAAACACCGTACCACTGCCCGACAGTTTGCTAACAACGGCAATAAGAAGCATGATTGGCGAAGCGATAATGAGCATAAGCCCGCCGACAAGCAAGTCAAATAACCGTTTGACAATACGCCCCCAGCCGAACAGGGCGGTTTGATGGATAGTTAGCACCGGTACGCTGTTGCGGAACAGCTCTACCTCAATCTTGCCGACAAATAGCTCGGTATTGCCAGGCACAAACCGGTAATTAATATGATTTTCTTGGGCAAAGTTGAGAATTTTAGCGTTTTTAGATTCGTCGGCGTACAGTTCTGTTTGGATAATACCGTGCAAGTCGCCCTTACGTTGTTTTAGGAAGCTGTCGAACGAATGGAACAGCGGCGCCGGGAAACGCTTGCTTTGGCCCTCTTTGCCACCAATAATAGCCAACACATGGTAGCCACTGCGCCGGTCGGCTAGCCATTCCAGGATTTCGCGGGTCATGGCCGTGTTACCAACCAACAAAACTCTGGTTAGTCCAACCCCATATTTAAACAACCGGCTGCGTACAAAACGGGCAAGATTGCGGAAGATTACCAAAAAGACGAAGCCAAAAATAAAGGCGTAAATGGGTACTAAGCGCGCCGGGAAGAGCGGCTCGCTTGACACAAAATTTAGGAAGATAACAAACAGTAGTCCAATGAAAGTACCAATTAATAGGCGGCCAAATTCTTTAAAGCGTTTTTCGTAAATACCGCTGTTGTACAGGCCAAGTAGGGCAAAGATTAGAATCCAAAAAGGCAATACGGCCAAAAAAACACCCAAGTAGGTTTTGCCGCTAGTAGGTAAAATAGGCCCTTGGTCGATACCGACCTCTAGCTTAACGCGCAAAATGTAAGCCGAAATAAATGCCGCTACTAACGCCAAAAAATCGCCAATAATCAAAAAAGCGTTGTAAATAAGTGAGGCATTGTTGCGCATAGAAAGTACTTAGATTGTATCATCTAAAATTGGGATTGGAGAGGTGGTGCCTACTTTTGGAGTGCAAGGGTTGCAAGTGCAGCCTTGGCGAGCTTGGTCCTACAAGCTCGCCAAGGCAAACGCCTGGAGACGGAAAAAGTAGGCACCACCTCTCCAATATTTAATTCCCAATGTGCTACAGTTAATATTGGTGGGACACTGAGTATGCAACCTAAAGATTCAATTCGGCCAACAAAAAAACAGCGTGAGCTTTTGACATTTATCGAAAATTTTATTGCCGAACACGGCTACAGCCCCAGTTACCGCGAAATTATGGCCGGGCAAAAATATACATCGGTGGCTACCGTTGCCCTGCATGTCAATAACCTGATTAAACGTGGCCATTTACGCAAGCGCGATCATTCTGCCCGCTCATTGGAAGTTGTCGAACCGTCCGAGGCACCAAAAGTGGTCAGCAATACCATTAAACCAGGCGAAGAAAAGTGGCTGGTCGAAAAAGTAGAGTATTTTTTTAAGCAGGCCGAATCCATGAACCCCCTGCCACAAGACCAACTTGATAAATTATATGTGCTCGTCGGTTCACTAAAAGTACTAGGTTTGGATGGTGCTGCCCAAAGTTTTGTGCCAAAATTGAGCTTATTAAAAGATCGCCTATCTGGGCAAAAGTAATTGCTAGTGCTTGTTGGTAAAATCACACCATACATGTAGTGTTTGCCGTGCTACGATTAGGGTACTTAACAAACAATTGCTGGAAGCGAGTGAAAATCTTGCACTGTGCCGCAACGGTAAACGCCAAAAGGCGATAAGTCCGATACAGCAACTAACACATGTTCTCGAGCAGGAACGTAGTCCTTATTTACACCTGCCGGAACAACCCGAGCAGGTATATGTCCGAAGTCATAAAAATATCATCGCTTCCCTCCATGTCACCCCTCTATTTTGAGGAAGGCGAGCCGTCTGTCGCTAGCGAACGGCTTGCCGCGGCTATGCATCTAGCTACCGCGACAGCAAGCTTTGTTGAACATATTGATACAGTGGTTGCCGAAACCGAGCACCCGGGCGACTATATTGTCCAAAATGCAGATGAAGACCCCCTGTTACGGGAGGTACGCACCGCCGCAAGGCAAGAGGCGGGCCGAATTTTTGAATCAAACATGCAATTATTGCGCGATGGTGAGTACGACCAAGTCCCCTTAGACGTAGACCCTGGCGGTACGGCGCGCAAGCTAGTGCTTCTAGGCAAGGTTTTTGGCAAAGACAGCACCGAATACCATATAGGCTGGCAAGGCTTGGTGCGGGACTGTGGACGTCGTATCGCGGAGGCTAGCCGCATGAAAGGGTGGGAGCTATATGATGTGACGACTATGCAGCTCGATACTCAGACAAGGCAAATTTTTTCGGATGGTTTTAGTGTTGACGAGATGCTACGTAACGGCTTAACCCCGGCCGTTAACCCTCACTACCCAGAGGAACCCCTGAGACGGATAAATGAGTTTGTCGAACTAAAAACGGATGCCGCGCTTGTTGCCCGTCCTGAAATGCAAGGCCGCAGCGCGTTTGTTTTGTCGCAATGCCCGCAATCTGTAATAGACCGGTATCGCCAAAATCCTGAAAAGGAGGTAGTTAGCGATTACGCTCCTTCTATAGAAAAGCAGATGATCCGTTATAAATTGTTCGATCCAGAAGCGCATACTATACATATGCAACAAATGGGTGTGCCCGGCCTCTATATTAATAACGAAGTTGTCAACTCGGTGCTCGCGAGTCTTAAGGTAACAGACGGGCAGCAACTTGACCGCACTGAGGTTCAGGGAACTCAGGTGGTAGTTGCAAAGGGAGTTTTTAATACCCCCGTTGATGTGCTTCGACTACTCGACAGGGAAGCGACCCGCCAACACGGGATACAGATTTTTATAGGCATGCCCCTAAAACCAGGCCAAGAAGCAGATTATGGGGCTATTTTTGAGGAAGCGTATCGCCGACGCCAGGAACAAGAAGATTTAACCCAGCGCTACGCTCACTTTTTGATAGGGCTTGAGGAGTCGGGTATCGACCGTGAGTTGGTAGGAGAAATGGCCGATAAGTTTGTTCAGGCCGAACTTTTAAAGATTGCCAGGGAAGACCCCACTAAAGCTGAGATAATGTTTAACCGTGAGACAGCCGACGGCTTAATGGCCGTAAAGCAGTTAGAAAGTCTGGGACGTACACAAGAAGCCAATATTTTGTATGCACAGGTTGCAGAGAAAGCCCCTCAGGCAGGTGGCTGTGGTGCTGGCCTTGGGGGTAGCTGTAGGCTTGAGACAATAGGACAGGCCGAAATGGCGTTGGCTGCACAGCTTCTTAACCTTCAGCCGGGCGAACAAACAGCGCGGAACACTAAAGACCCTTGTATAAAATGTGGCGAAGTCTCGATTGTATACGCTTGGACAGACAGGCTAGTTAAGAAGGCTTGTCTAAGCTGCAAGGCAACAGAAGGCGTGACGCGTGACGACAACAAAGAAGCACAGCCATTTTCGGTAACGGTTCGCCGCCAAGACGGAGAAATTGTTACCATTAAACAGACCAAGGAAGGCGCTTTAGTGGAGTCTATTAGACAATGGCGTCGCGAGAGCAAGTCTTTGGCTTGACAAGCTCATAAGCGGTTTGGTAAGCTAGTGTTTATCTTGCGCTGATACGCTAGAGACAAAAATATGTGTGAAACAAAATAAAATTACAGGAGGGGTGTTGCTGGCTATTTTGCCAGTACCCTATAAGGTATGTCTGTCAAAATAAAAATTATCCGTTCCAAGCCGGCGCGCGTTGCGGTTACTGTCCGCAGGCCTGATTGGCGCGAATTTTTGAGCTATTAATAAATAGAGGCAACCCAACCAAGCCCAGTAGCCTAAAAGAGAGTCCTCCCGAAGTGGAGCCCAAGAGCTGATCTTTTGAGACCTTAGGCTCAAAAGTCGGCTCGTGGCGCGTGAACGCTCTCTTTTAGGCTACTGGGCTTGGTTGGGTATTTTACTGCTGGCCCGATTTTGCAGCAATAGCTTGGTCGATGAGTGTAGAGAATTCTTCTAGGCTTTTTGGCTCAATTTTTTTGCCGTCTAAAAAGAATGTTGGCGTTTTTATCTGTTCTTTGGTCTTCTTAAATTCTTCAATGTCAGCGTTGATAGTATCGTTTACTTTGCTGCTGGCAAAGTCGGTCTTAAACTGTTCCACGTTAAGGCCCAACTGGCTGGCGTATTGTTCAAAGATGCTAAGTGGGTCGTTGGATTCGCCCCAGGCAGACTGATTTTGGAATAAAATCGCATACATTTCCCAATATTTATTTTGGAGTGATGCTGCCTCGGCGGCGCGGGAGGAAGCAAAAGCATTTTTGTGGTTTTGAACCAAAGGTAGGTTGCGGAACTGGAAGGCAATGTCGGCTTTATACTTTTCTTTAACCTGCTCCACAATTGGCATGTATTGTGCACAGAAGAAACACTGGAAGTCACCATATTCTATCAACGTTACACCTTTAGCGTTGTCGCCCACCACATGGTTACTGGCCGCAGAACCGTTAGTCGGCGCCTTGGCCTCGTCGTCCTTAAATAGTAAAATGCCACCAAAAACGACCACCACCGCAGCAATAATTAACCAAAAACCTTTACTCATGCAATGTATTATACAATGAGTGTATGATTAGTTCGATATTTGGCGCCACATTGCTATTAATTGGGTTGTTAGCCCTAGCTTTGCAGCGGTTTTATAGCTGCGTTCCGGCAAAGGAGTTAAAACGATTGGCTGCCCGTAGTGACCATCTGGCGATGGCTTTATACCGTCCAGTGGCGTATGGCGCAAGCATGCGGCTGTTTTTGTGGATTTTGTTTGGTATTGCCACTGCCGCTGGGCTACTGGTAGCGCTAGTTGGCCTGCAAACCTGGGCAGCTTTTGGGGTAGTACTGGTTGTCCTAACCGTTGTTGTATGGCTGCAGTCGGTGCGGCTTACCGTGCATAGTGCGCGCCTGGCCGTGATTGCCTCGCCGGCACTACACAAAGCGTTGCAATATGTGCATGCACCGCTTCATTTTTTGGCCAAGCTAGTTGGCCATGTCCGCCAGCACGAACCGCACAGCGGGCTATACGAAAAATCAGATTTGTTGGCGCTTTTGCGGCAACAAAAAGAGCAGCTTGACAACCGGATTTCGATGGCCGAACTCGAACTTATTGAGCGTGCCGCTACGTTCGAAGACCTTAAGGCTGCAGATGTAGTGTTGCCATGGGCGCAGGTAAAATTGGTTAATAAAACCGATGCCATTGGTCCTATTTTGCTAGAAGAACTCCACAGCAGCGGCCAGCGCAGCTTTTTGGTGTACCAGGACAAGCCCGAACATGTCGTTGGTACGCTGTTTTTGCGCGACGCCGTGCGGGCCAAGGCTGGCGGGCAAGTGGCCGATATTATGCATCACAATCTTTGTTTTGTGCACGAGGATTTCTCGCTCCGCCAAGTGCTCGAAGCTTTTAGGACTACCGGCCAATTTATGGTGGTGGTCATTAACGCGTTCGAGGAAGCCGTCGGGGTCATTACTTTGCAACACCTCCTTGTGCAACTAGTGGGTGATATAGAGGAAGGCTTTGACGCCTTCGAAGACCGCACCGCTGTAGCCAGTTATAAGCCTCAACTACAACTAGCCGAAGAACCAGTTGTTGACGAAATGCCAGAGCAACAATCCCCTTCCCCCGACACAACAGAGGTGATAAAATAAACCACAATGATTACAGGCTTGAATAACTTGAATCTCCGGTCGGCGACTATTTGTAGGCGCAAATAGTTTGTACTAACCGACCATACAAGCCGATTGACCAATAATCAGGAGAATATCATGAGAACCCTCAGTAAAGAATTGAAAGAACACGTTGGCAAGGTGGTAACCGTGCAAGGATGGCTGCATAAAAAGCGCTTGCTTGGCGGACTGACTTTTATAAACTTGCGCGACCGCGGTGGGTTGGTACAGATTGTTCTAAAGGACAAAGACGAAGTTGAAAAGTTGCGCGGCCTGCAAATCGGCACAGTGTTACAAGTGGAAGCGATGGTAAAAGATGAGTCGCGTGCCCCTGGTGGCACCGAGCTGCACGATGCTAAGCTAACCGTCCTTGTGCCTGTTACCGAAGAGCCGGCGATTGAAATTGATAAACCACTTAGCCATGACCCTGAACACCTCGACACGCTATTTGATAACCGCGTTGTCGGCCTACGCAACCTGCAGGAACAGGCCATCTTTAAGGTACAGGCCGAAATTGTCGAGGCCTTGCGCCAGCACTTTCGATCCAACGGCTTTACCGACATCCGCACGCCCAAGCTGTTAGCTGCAGCCACCGAAGGCGGCGCCGAAGTGTTTAAAATTGACTATTTTGGCAAACAAGAGGCCACCCTTGCCCAAAGCCCGCAATTTTACAAACAAATGATGGTGGGTGTGTTTGAGCGCGTCTACGAAATCGCCCCAGTGTACCGTGCCGAGCCCAGCGCCACCACCCGTCACATGAGCGAATACATCTCGGTGGACGGCGAGATGGGCTTTATAACACTCGATGACTTGCAAGTATTTTTAAGTGGCCTCATGAACGCTGTGGTAGACCACGTATGGCAAACTAGCGAACCCGAACTCAAGCTGTGGCAGGCCGTAAAACCTGTGTTGCCACAAAAAATCCCCGCCCTCACCATGGCCGAGATCAACGAAAAATACACCAAGGCCACCGGCACAGACACCACAAAAGAGAAAGACCTAACACCAGCCGAAGAAAAGTGGATCTGCGAATGGGCCAAAGATAACTTGGGCAGCGAAGCGGTATTTGTTAGCCAATGGCCGCGCCAAGGTGCCAAGTTTTACCACAAATTTTACGATGACAATCAAGAGGTGGCCGAGCGCATTGACCTGCTATTCCGCGGCGTAGAAATCACCACCGGCAGCTTGCGCGAACATCGCTACGACAGGCTGCTCAAGCAACTGCAAGGTATGACCGGTAACGACCCCAACGACCCTGGTCTAAAGCCGTTTTTGAGTGCCATGAAGGCCGGCATGCCCCCGCACGGCGGCTTTGGAATGGGCCTGGAACGCCTAACCCAAAAATTCCTCGGCCTTAAAAACGTCAAAGAAGCGTCACTCTTCCCCCGTGACATCAACCGCCTCGCCCCCTAGTTCCCGCGAGAGGTTTAGGGCCTATAGACTTTGTAACATAAAAATGTTATAATAAAGTCATAATGAGCGTTGAGTCTTTTACCTCTGTTAGTGGAGTCGAGCAAATACCGGCGGTACGGCTGGTGCAACTTTTACAAGGTGCGGGTATGGCGGTGCCTAGAAGTGTTGCTGAAATCGAGGCCATTGCCCCTTTTGCGAGGCAGCTCCAAAGATTAACACCACCAGCAAACGCCAGCGAGCAGCAGCCTCTATGGGCACACCGCGACAGAACAACCGGCGCAACATCGGTGATGACCAACGAGCACCGTGATTTCGCCGCAACATTGGGGGAGCCTGCCTTTTGGGAACTTGACGCTCCAGCAAATGACGCGATGTTAGATATTCTGAGGGCTGAAACACCCCAAGAAATTCCACTAGCCTTGCAGAGTCTTTTAGATGAAGTCACCCCGGCCGGTCTTAGAACTCTCCAGGATTACGCACAGGATAGGTTATTGCTTGATAGGGAAATTCGCGAACATCGCGCCCAGGAGCAAGCAGAGATGCGGGCCGCCCGAGTGCGTCTTTACGGAAACTCAAACGACCCCGGCCATAGAGGCGCATATGACATTTATTCGATAAGAGTGCAGGCTTCGAGCACCCCCCTCATTCCATTTGGCGAATATACACCAGAGCGAGTAGAAGAGCCTGTCTCTAGGGTGCGCCAATTTTTATATAAGCTATGCGGCGCCCTTTTTTCTAGATCTTAGGTGCGTTATCTAGCGACTGCCATATATACCAGCAGGCGATTGACTCATAAGGGTGCCAGTTATTTTTAGCTGCTAGTTTTTTAATCTCGTTTGGGCTAGGCAACGTCTTTAGCCTGTAGAGTTTTTGAATACCCAGCCGTATACCCAAATCGCCGTGCGCCAGCACATCTAGGCGCCCCATACAAAACATGAGGAACATGTGCGCGGTCCATTCGCCAATGCCTTTGACTGGCAGTAATTCGGCAATGACTTGTTCGTTGGAGAGTTCGTCAAGGTGGTCAAACCGGAGTTTGCCATCCACGACATGTTGTGCCAAATCGCGTACATAGGTTGCCTTGCCGCGGCTAAGGCCAGCAGTGCGCAGTTCGTCTACTGATTTCTGTAGAATGGTCTGCGGTGGGGGAAATTGGCCACCGAACAATGCAACAAATCGTTTGCGGATAGCCGCGCCGGCTTTGACGCTTATTTGCTGACCAATGATACTCTCGACCAATTCTTGGTAGTAGTTTTTGTGCGGCCGCATAGTGCACAGGCCAAAGCGCGCAATTACCGGCGCTAGTACAGGGTCATTGTGGCTAAGATACCTTGCGGCCTGTTGGTATATGTTGGACATAGTTCATTTTTAGTTAATTATTGGATTACAAAATGCTTTCATACGGTACCATTATTAGTATGATTACACCACAATTACCAGTACAAGATCTAATAAACGACAACCTGACCAGTGAGGTCCAAGCCGCAGACGCGTTTAATACAAACGCAAAAACGGCAGTAAAAGAGATCATTCTGCGCCATTTGATTGAATCAATCCTTAAAAAGAATGACAAAGCCGGTGTCACCAGTGGAGTCACCATTATGGATTTGCAAGACCAGCGAACACTTGTAGGGCGCAACCAAGACACCGAGCATTTTGCCGCCAGCATTAACAAAATTCCTGTGGCATTGTTGGTCCTCGAGGACTTACGGGCTGGCACACTCGATTTGGACCAAATGATGACTTGGCAGGCCAGCGATCGCCGCGCAGGTTTTGGTGTATACGACCAACCGGGCAGTCCGCTGCAAGCACCGTTGCGTGATGTGTTATTTGACATGCTTAATCAGTCCGGGAATACGGCGGTGAGGATTTTAGTTAACTATGGGCTCGACGGCTCGGCTGCAGTAAACGCGCGGTTTGCCGCCAAGCCGCAGTTGCCACATACTTATTTGATCCCGCTCGACGCCAACCGGTTTTTCTTAGGTAACTCCACCACACATGATTCGCTGTGGGCTATGGACCAATTGCTTAAAACGCAAGACGAGCCAGGTGCATTTATTAAAAACGCTCTAGTAACAAATATTTTTACCGATTTTGGCGTGCGCAGTCAGCTGGCTGGCAACGACTACATTGTGCTAGCTAACAAGATTGGTTTATTAGATGACGTTGATGGCAATAACCGCCACGACGTAGGAATTATCTACAACACCAAGACAAACAAGAGCTATGGGTATTCATTTTTTACCACCTCACCATTCGATAGTCCGGCGGCAACCCCACAAGCCGATCAGTCCTTAAAGGATATGGGCCGCACTCTACTCCGCTTTAGCGGCGATCGTGTGCAAGAGATGGCTGAACCATTTATGTCGCAGCGCTCGCAATATACTCCCGAAAGTAAGATACTCTACTAGCCAACAGTACCCTGTAGCGCCTACAATGAAGCGAATATAGGGGTTTGTTATGGAGTGGTTGGTCTTTATGACATTTGGCATTGCCCTTGGAGCGGGCGTGCTTAGTGGCATGAGCGGCGGAGGCGGTGGGTTTATTATGATGCCCTATTATCTTTTTATCGGACTCCAGCCAGCCAACGCATTGGCTACCGCAAAAATGGGAAGTTTAGGTACGGCCTTTGGGGCGCTGACTGCGTTTAAGGGTAAAGGATTGGTCCACAAAGGTTTGGTGTATAAGTTTATGACCATTACGATTGTTTGTTCGTTGGTGGCTGCATGGACAATACCGCGTATTGACCCCGAGCTATTCCAAAAAGCAATCGGCGCATTTTTAATCTTGCTCATACCTACGCTGTTTGTTAAAAAAGCTGCGTTTCAGCCCGGGTACCGTTCTAAAGCCTGGGTCAGCGTTGGTTTTGTCCTGTACACCATTTTTAGTTTGTTACAAACTATCATCGGTACTGGCATGGGGAGTATTTTAGTATTAATTTTAATGTTTGTTTTTGGCTTGGGGGCGCTAGAGTCTAATGCCACAAAGCGAGTGGCCCAAACGGCCCAAGCAGTCATTTTGTTCGTGCTGTTAGCTGTTCAAGGGTTCGTAGTCTGGACGCATGGGGCGGCAGCTCTGGCCGGCTCTTTGCTAGGTAGTCATATTGGTACACACATTGCCATTAAAAAAGGTGCGCAATTTGTGAAATTAATGCTGGCCGTCATCATGCTAAGTTCAGGGATTGCCTTGCTGATTTGATAAGATAAATGTATGGCAGACAAACCCGACAATGATACCGAAAAAAAGGTGGCTGGCGCGCCCGAGCTCCCGAAAGACAATAAAAAACAAGACTTGACCGGACCTGACCAGGACAAAGAACAGCCAAGTTTTGAGCCCCAAACTGCACAATCAGATAGTGACGAGACGCTAGATGACCAAAAAACCGCTGACGCAGTTGACGATATTATTCGTAATGAAAGCGATGAACTCCTTGAAGCCCAAGATGCCAAAACGCAAAAAGTACTACCGGACGGCAAAAAATCATGGTGGCGGCGGGCTTGGTTGCGCTGGGTACTGCTGCTCGTTCTGCTAGCGGCAGGAGGCGCTATGGCCTACCCGAAAAGTCGATATTGGGTACTTAACACAGCGGGTATGCGCGTTAGCGCTTCGGTAGTGGTAGTAGACAATACTACAGGCCAGCCGCTTAAAAATGTGACGGTTAGCCTTGGCGGTGGGCAAGCGTTTACCGACGCGGATGGGAAGGCCAAGGTCGATAAGGTTAAACTAGGACGGGCCACTCTTAAACTGGAGCGTATTGCCTTTGCCCCGCAAGAAAAACAAGTTGTGTTGGGTTGGGGTAGTAATCCGTTAGGGCGATTTGAATTGCAGGCAGTAGGCGCGCAATATACTGTGGTTGTGCGTGACTTTTTATCCAACCAACCAATTGAGGGCGCCGAAGCCTCCAGCGGCCAAGCTGCCGCGCGTTCTGACAACACCGGAAAAATTATTTTGACACTCGACAAATCCGACGGCAGTGATGTAACTGCCATCTTGGCAGCGCCTGGCTACCGCAGCGAAGAAGTTACCCTCAAGGCGGCGGTAACTAACGAGCTAGTCCTCGTCCCTAGTGCCAAGGATGTGTTTGTCAGCAAAGAGAGCGGAAAATACGATGTGTACACCATGGACGCCGATGGCAAAAATAAAAAGTTACTACTGGCGGGCACTGGGCTAGAATCGGGCAATATTGGTCTGGCGGTCAGCCCCGACGGCGAGCGTGTAGCACTTGTATCAACGCGCGACAACGTGCGGACCGCCGATGGCCGATTGCTCAGCACCCTGACACTTATAAATGTAACGAATGGCGACAAGGTGGTGCTCGACCGCGGCGAGCAAATACAGCTGATGGATTGGGTTGGCAACCGCATTGTGTACCACATGGTGGCTAATGTGGTTGCTGAGGCCACCGACCGTAGTCGTATTACTAGTTATGATTATAAGGCGGATAGCCGAGCGCAGCTGGCGTCGGCGAACCAGATTCGTTCGGCGGCTAGTGCCTTGGGCGTGGTGTATTACACCGATGGTGCAACGTATTTTCGTATTAATGCCGATGGCGCTAATAAGCAAACAGTGCTCAGCAAAGAAGTGTGGGCCAGTTACCGCACGGCCTACGAGGAGTTAAGTTTGCAAACTGCAACAGGCTGGTACAAGCTCAATCTTAAAAGTGGTGCCGCTAGCGAAATTAGCGAGCCGAGCAGCTATGCCAATCGGATTTTTGCTACCAACCAAGCCGGCATGCAAAGTTTGTGGGTCGATAAAAGCTCGTTGCAGCTACACGACATTTCTAGCGCCAAAAGCACCGCTCTCCATACCCAAGACGGGCTGACCTACCCAGTGCGTTGGCTCACCGACACAGCAGCTATTTTTAGGGTGAGTACTGGGCAGGAAATTGCTGACTATATTATCAGCAGCCAGGGTGGGGCTGCCCGCAAACTGGGTATTGTATCTGGCACGTTCGGCATCAACCCAGCATTTTAATGACCCAAGATATTACTTCATTCCAACAAACCGTGCGGGAATATTACCAAACGTACGGCCGGCATGACTTGCCATGGCGCCGCCCTGATCCGGACGGTACATTTGACCCTTATAAAATTATGGTGTCCGAAATAATGCTGCAGCAAACGCAAGTACCGAGGGTCATCCCAAAGTTTGGGCAATTTTTGCACCGCTTTCCAAATGTATCAAGCTTGGCTGACGCGCCGCTGGGTGAGGTGCTAAAAATTTGGAGCGGCCTGGGGTATAACCGTCGCGCCAAGTTTTTGTGGCAAGCAGTTCAAGCCATACAACAAAGGTTTGGCAGTAGGCTGCCAACTACCAAGCAGGAGTTGGTGGGCCTACCGGGCATTGGACCGAATACGGCTGGCGCAATCTTAACATACGCCTACAACCAGCGGCAGGTATTTATCGAAACCAATGTCCGCACGGTATGCATTCATCATTTTTTTGCAGACGAATCCAAGGTAGCCGACAAAGACCTAGAAAGAGTGGTGCAAAGCGTTTTGCCAAGCAGTGATTACCGCGAGTGGTATTGGGCGTTAATGGACTACGGTACGCACCTAAAACAAGTTATTGGCAACGTTGCCCGCCGCAGTACGATGTTTGCCAAACAGTCTAGGTTCGAGGGTTCTAAACGGCAAGTTAGGGGAGCCGTACTCCGGTATTTGCAGGGAGCACAGCTAACAAAAGCTCAACTTGTTAAGCAAATTTCGGACGAACGACTCGAAGCAGTACTAAACGATCTGCAAAAAGAGGGGCTAATTGTACACAGCAACGATGCATACATGCTGCCCTACATGTGATATTATTTGGTAAAGACTATGAACCCTCAAAGCGCCACAAAGCCAGTTATGGATATTTCGGCACCCCGTGCCCAGGCCCAAACTATCGCTACACCCCCGGCATCTTCTAGCCAGATTCCTGTAGAGTCTGCACCATTTAACCCCGAACCAGCCAAGCCGGCAGTTCCGGCCAACCAAGAACATCCTACCCACACCCAAGCACCCAGCAAGCCTTTACCGGCCAAGTCGGGTGCGCCAGTCGGTGTTATAACAGTCGCTGTTTTGGTTATGATGCTTCTTTCGGCTGCAGCCGTTATTGTCTACGCTACTTCGCAGACTGCATAAGAGATTTTGATGATTGTATTTGACTCACTGGATGACGCGCAAGTTGCGGCTATGCTCCAAAAAGGTGCCGTCGGGATTATTCCAACCGACACAATTTATGGTATTGTTACCCGGGCGGGCGATGCACAAGCCGTTGACCGGCTATACCAACTCAAGCAACGGCCAGATGAAATCCGCAGTGGTACGGTAATCGCTGCCAGTGTACAACAATTGGTTGATTTAGGAATTGACCGAGCGGCGATTCAGCAAGTCGCCCACCTCTGGCCAAACCCGCTCAGTATTGAATTGCCCGTACCCGAAGAGCTATCCCATCTGTATCAAAGCGGGGCGCACCGTGCGTTCCGGGTGGTGGCCGATCCGCAGGTCCAAGCCTTTTTGCACAAGACTGGTCCGCTACTAACCACCAGCGTCAATAGGTCAGGCATGCCACCGGCTACTAATTTGGCACAGGCACAAGCTTATTTTGGCGACAAGGTAGATTTGTATGTGCAAGGTGGCGAGCTGGGTAATCGGCCACCATCAACAGTTGCTGTGTTTAAGGATGACAAAGTGCAGGTGGTTCGCCCGGGGGCTGTTACAATAAACGAATCGGGAGAAATCGTATGACATTCGATGAATATCAAAAGCAGGCTTTAACCACTGCCCACAACACCCACGAACCACTTATGGAAAAAACAATTTGGGCTATGGGCGTGGCTGGCGAAGCAGGCGAAGTTGTCGAAAAATGGAAGAAAATCGTGGCCTACAAAGAAGGCAAAACTACCCAAGAAGACCTAGATGAGTTGGCCAAAGAACTTGGCGATGTGGTGTGGTACATTGCTGTCATGGCGCATTCGCTTGGATATTCATTCGACGAAATCATGCGTCGCAATGTCGAAAAGCTCAAAAGTCGCAAGGCGCGTGGCGTTATTACTGGCCAAGGCGACAACCGATGATTATAGCGTTAAAAGTGTGGGACTAGTGACGTAGCGGGTTATCCACAGTATAATAGGGGGTGCTTACAACAGTTGGCCTTACTATGGAACACAAAGGAACAAAGGACTGGTCCGATTACGACGACGAGGACGGCGAGCGCAAATCAACAGAATTGCCAAGGCCCCGTCCTGAAGTTGTGCCCAAACCACCAGAGCGTCGGGCGCCGATGTTTGATTTGGGCCTTATTTATGACCGCGGGGATATGCCCCGTGAGACGCTTAAACCAGTGTCGGAAGAGCGTGACCACGTCCAGCCCGAGTTGGCGCAAGGCGTGTCGCTGGGCACGCCAGAGCTTTCGGCGGTAACCCCACCGGCACCAGGCCCTTCACTCGAACAAATTGCCCAGCTTGAAACTTCTAAAGCCCAGACACACCTCCAAGAAACAACGGATGATGAAGAGGACGCAGAAGAAAATGCCAGGGAGCCCTCCACCCCCTCCCAGCCCAGTAACCCCCCGGCGGATAACCGTCCGGCCGAACGGGTAACATCGCCCCGCCCAGAACAAACTATCGACGAAGACCCCGTACTGTCAAGTCGTGAACCACCTTATAGTAACCCTCTAGCGCAGCCTACCGGAGCCTATTTGCCCCCAAAGGTGATAGAAACGACGGCCAGCCCAGATGATTTTCAGCCTGATCACCAACCCTATCTAGCACACCCCATTGTCCCGCCAAGGCCACCAATTTCGCCTGCGGCCAGTGGCGGTAATAATAATTTACCCCCACCACCCCCGCGGATTCCGGGTGGAACCTATGGTCCGCCATATGGCGGTGGTCCCCACAATCCTAATGTTCCCCCAACCTATTCATCGGCCTATAACACGGCGCCTAATACAGCCAATCTCGTGACCCAAAGAAAACTCGAATTTGAGCTAAGCAAGATGCGTAGGCAAAGAGCAGCGATGATGATCGTTGTGGCGGCACTGACTTGGTATTTTGCCCGTCGCCCGATTAAACCATTACGCGAGCAAGTAAAGCGTCTAGAAAAAGCAACAGAGCAACAAAACGAGCAAATCGCTCGTCTTACAACCGAGCAGCACATGGCCCAACAGCGCCTGGCCGAACAACAACGGCAAATCGAACAGTTCACTAAACCCGGGCTTAATACCTTTGAGCAACAAGCTGCAGTCGCTTTTAATATGCAGCATGGTCTTAAGCCGATTGGCGAGCAAGTAAAAGTTGTTGGACAGCCAGAACCAGGGGCTAGTGCGTCGCCTAACCAGCGGTATGAAATTGCCGGCTCGTATAGCACCGTCGTGAATGAGAAGAATCAGGTGGCCCCCAACGCTATTACATATGGCGAAGCTTACCAGCGGGACGTAGCTCGTGAACGTCAACCTAACCCCTTTGGCTCGCGCCGATTTTCTGGCGGTGGTGGGGGTTTTGGTGGCCCCATGGTTAGTGGTTCTAACAACCCTCTTTCCTCCAATTCGGTGCCCATTGGGCCGCCCGCCCCACAAGAAGATACGCTGGCAGACGTCCCTAAACCAAACCCGGTAGTTTCGGCAATCACAAGTCCTTGGCTATGGCTGTGTGCCGGTATTTTGCTAGTCGCCTTTTTTGCCGCAGCAACTATTTAGTTAGTAAATTCGTGGCGTAGCCATTCGTCTAGGCTGTTGCCGCCACCGGCACTAATGCAGAGTACTAAATCGCCATTGTCGGCATGTTGCCGGATAGAGTGCTTAAGCGTTGCGTCAAGCTGGGACGGCGTCGTGTGGGATTGTGCCTGGCTGTTTAGCAGTTGGGCTAGGTCGGTCGGTGACAGCAGCTTAAGGCTGGTGTCTTCGCGGGCGAGGTAGCTCGGCACAATGTACAGGTGTTTGACGTCGTCGAACAAATTGGTAAGTTCATCTTTTATAAAATGTTGGCGGGTGTTGTGTAAGCCTTCGTACACCACCACGACCTTGTTGCCGGCCAGTTCGTGCGCCATTTGCAATGCACCCCGAATTTTAGGTGGCGTATGCGCATAATCGCTGTAGATGTGCGGGACAATCTGCTCAAAACGCCGGCCAATACCGGGGAAGGTGTTGAGGTGGGGTAGGAGTGATTCAACGGGCTTATTGAGCAGGTGCGACATAGCCTGGGCCACCGTCCAAGCGTTTTGGCGGTTGACCAGACCAGGTAGCTGTAGCCCTTTGGCGATACCTGGATCGGTTTGGTTGATTTGTAGTAACCGTTCGTTTGGCTGTAGTTGTAGCCGTTCTAGGTCTGTATCCCAGATTACAGCGGTGTCGCTTTGGTCGAGAAATTGCCGAAAGGCGGCATAATAATCTTCGCGCGAGGGGAAGACATCGGGGTGGTCCCAATCAATACCAGTGATGATGCTCAGGCGGGGGTGAAACGACAAAAAGTTGCGGTCATATTCGTCGGTCTCGTAAATGAAATATTCGCCCGACGGGTTAAATTCGCCCATGTCGGCAAAGCTGGATTTGGCAGCTACTGAGTGACTCTCGGCAATCCCCAGTTGCTTGCATAGCCAAATGGTCATGGCTGTGGTAGTAGTTTTGCCGTGCGTGCCCGCGATGGCGATTAGCTTTTGGTGTTTTTGTTCGAGTAGAGCGTTTAAAAACTCATCGCGCTTAGTGGCCTTAATGCCATGCTCTTTACAAAAACGCAACTCCTCTGGTTCGGCCTGCTCTTTTACGATTGCCGAGCTGAATACCAGCCAATCAATTGGTTGTTTGGCATGCACTGCGGCAATTTGTTCGTAACTCTGGCCAGCATGGATATTGTTGATTCCGTGCTCCCGCAGGTATGTAAAATAGGAGCTGTCTTGTTTGTCCGAACCCGAAACTGTAAATCCGGCCTTGTGGGCAATAAGCGCCAACGGCCCAATACCGGTACCCCCAATGCCAGAAAAGTAGACATGCATACCACTATGCTACACTGGTAACAGCGTAATTAAAATAATAGACCGGCTATTTTTGGCGACTTGGCCGACGAAAATAGCCTCAACGGAAAGGGTGAATCCGGAGGCGAAGCCGGAGCTAAAGAAGGGAGACCCTTTCCGGGCTTCCCTTCTTTAAGGATTATATGGACAAAAAAGCGCTCCACTACTTCTGGCTCCGGATACGGCCTGTGCATACCTTTTATTTTTTTGTTGCGTTTTTGGTTGCCGCCAGCATTTGTGTTGTGGCGCTTAGGGGCAATTACCAAAAGATGGTGAATTTGCGCGAAGCCGTATATGCGGCCGACCAAGCCGGCGTCGATGTCGAAAGCGCACTCGCCAACCTAAGAGCGCATGTTAACGGCCACATGAACACCGACCTTACCGGCGGCACAGAAGGCATCTACCCGCCTATTCACCTAAAAGGGACATACGAACGGTTAGTGCAAGCCGAACAAGAACGTGTAAATACCGTAAACTCTAAGGTCTACAGCGACGCTCAAGCCCATTGCGAGGCGCTTTATCCAACAAGTTTTTCTGGTGGCCCCAGGGTGCCTTGCATCGAACAATACGTTAAAGAGCATGGCACCACCAAGCAAGAAATTCCTGTAGCTTTATACAAGTTCGACTTTGCCAGCCCTACGTGGTCGCCCGATCTGGCCGGCTGGATGTTGGTAACCAGTGCGCTTTTGCTAGGACTAGCAGTTATCCGTTTTTTGGCTGGTCGTTGGCTAAGCGGATTGTAGCCTACTGCGCACGATATTTTACCTAACAAAAAACCAACCCAGGCATCCCGGGTTGGTTTTGTAGAACTGACCTTTAGCTTTGTTTGTGTAAAGCGTCTTGTGAGGTTTGAGCGTTGCCCGCGCCACATTTTTGGCCCTCGGGGTTTTGTTCGACCCATTTGTCGATGGCTTGCGATACTTGGCCATCAGTCTTGAGGTTTTCCCAGAAGGTAACTTGGTCGCGGTTAATGACCATTTCGTCGACTGGCCCGTGTAATTCACAACCAAGTTTGACGAGCGACACACTCGTTTCTTTGTTGTCCTTAGGCTGTACTTGCTGGTTACCGACACTTAGGTAGTAAATGTTCTTAAGATCAACGAAATCTTTGTTAGCGGTTACGATATTACCAAAGTAAACCTGTCCATTTGTTAAAAAGACTGCCTGGAACTTGGACTTATCGATAATCTTAGATTGCTTGTCGCCCCCAACATACAATAGCGCCAACACGGCTATTACAAGTATGGTGACAGCAAACAGTAAGAATACCCAAATAACACGGAGCCATTTTGGGCTACCTCGCCATGAACCGTTCTTTTTAGAGCCTTCACTGGCACCACCGCCTGCGGTTCGTGAAGCGACTGGTTGTGAACTACGTGAAAAATCCATTCCTTCTCCCTGCCTTTGTCAATTACTATGAATTTAGTGTAATACATAAGCACAATTGGCCGCAAGCCCCGCAAAACAGTTTGGTTATGGCACCTCGGAAGCGCGAAATGTGCTATCTAAGCACATTTCGTGACCCGCACGTGCCATAACCAAACTGTTTTGCGGGGCTTATAAACATATCCGGGCTTGACAGGCCGAAATCCGACAGAGTATGGTAGGGGTACCATTACTAATGCATAACAGAGGGAGAATTGCAGCAATGGCATACAAGCACACTAACTCAAAGGGTGTTACCTACTACCTGAACTCAAAGAAGGTAACGCTTCGCGGCGGTAAAGAGCAGACTATTTATTACTTCTCGAAGGACGAGCGCCCAGAGGGTTGCGACCTTCCAGCAGGTTTTGTAGTCAACGAAAACCCACGCAACGGGTTCTTGACTGTAAAACGCGGTTAAGTTTGACCGATTCGAGGACCACCCCGGACAACCCGGGGTGGTTTCTTTTTGGGCGTGTAATCTGTTACTGTAATACCGTGAAGCATAAAAATATCCTCGTTGTTACGAACCTACAAAAAAGCTACAACAAACGAAAAGTCGTCAAAGACATTAGCTTTACGGTGGCAGAGGGCGAGATTTTCGGTATTTTAGGCCCTAACGGCGCCGGCAAAACTACAACACTAGAAATGATTGAAGCGCTCAGACCCATCGATGGCGGCAAAGTTACGTTGGGTGGCATCAATGTTGCCGAAGAGCCCCAAAAAGTTAAAGAGATTATTGGTATCCAGCTGCAAAGTTCCAGCTTTTACGACCGTCTTACCCTAGTGGAACTGCTCAATTTGTTTGCTAGCTTTTATGGCGCAAAAGTAAACGCACTGGAGTTGCTTAGTGAAGTCGAGCTAACCGAAAAAGCCAAAAGTACAGTCGATAAACTGTCAGGTGGGCAAAAGCAACGCTTCAGCATTGCCACTGCGTTGGTTAATAAACCGCGCGTATTGTTTTTGGACGAACCTACTACCGGCCTGGACCCGCAAGCGCGCCGCCACCTATGGGAACTAATTCAGACTGTCCAAAAAAAAGGTATTACTGTCATGCTAACCACGCATTACATGGAAGAAGCCGAGCTATTATGTGACCGGGTAGCCATTATGGATAAAGGCGAGATGATCACACTTGATTCACCAAAAAATCTTATTAAAAATTTGTTAAAAAAAGGTTTTACAAAAGAACAGCATGTCGAGCAGGCTAATCTAGAAGATGTGTTTATCGACCTAACCGGCAAAGGGTTAAGGGAGTAGCATGAAGCGGTACTTTAGAACAATCTGGACGCTCTGTAAAATGTTAACCTTGCGCTGGTCACGCGACCCCGTGGCCTTGTTTTTTATCTTTTTATTTCCGCTCATTTTTCTGCTGGTTTTTGGCGCTATGTCGCGCAACGACAGCGTTAATTTTAACGTGGCTGTTATTAACCATTCAGATACTGCGTTCGCCACCACGTTTGAGGGGCAGCTCAAAGAACTCAAGGCATTCAAGGTTAAAGATGTTAAGAGTTTCGATGACGCTAAAGAGAAAATGGGAAGGGGTGAGCTAGATAGCATTCTGGAACTGCCGGCAGGCTTTGGTCGGCCAGACGATAAAAACGTGCCCGCCGGCAATGTAGTCGTCTATTTTGAAGAATCCAACCCAACCACCGGCCAAACGGTGGCTAGTGTATTGCAACAAGTGTTAGATGAAGCCAACCAGACTTTGACGGCCAGCACCGACCCCTTGGCGGTCGAGCAAAAAGCCACCAAAACAACCAACTTGACGCGCTTTGACTATACTCTCGCCGGTATCGTGGGTTTTTCTATCCTTAGCCTGGCAATCTTTGGCATGGCAAATGGGTTCCCGGCCGACAAAAAAACTGGGGCGCTGCGCCGGTTACGGGCCACACCGTTGCGTGCCTCGCAGCTCATCTTGGCAACCGCGTTAGAATATCTGTTCGTCGGCTTACTATCGGTGGCCAGTATGTTTTTGGTGGCGAGCTTGTTGTTCGACTTTAGTATGCGCGGCAGCTACCTCACCCTGGCGGTATTTGTGCTAATTGGTATATTTTGTTTATTTGGTTTTGGGCTTTCAATTGGGGGCTGGGCAAAAAATGAAAATCAGTCAGCACCGTTGTCTAACCTGGTGGCGTTCCCTATGATGTTTTTGTCCGGTGTCTTTTTTCCGACGTTTTTGATGCCCCAGTGGCTGCAAAACCTTTCACAGTTTTTGCCGCTAACCCCCATTATCGACGGCATCCGGCTTATTACTACAGAGAACGCCAGCTTACTCGACCTTGGCC
>Ga0075418_10000606_pt1 | contig 38676 bp, 61 predicted proteins | sample SoiMetdeltSBSDD2_FD_81776 | JGI IMG/M metagenome (GOLD analysis project Ga0075418, IMG submission 81776) | Bulk soil microbial communities from a Populus tree surrounding site in Tennessee, USA - Soil MetaG P. deltoides SBSDD2 | ecosystem: Environmental > Terrestrial > Soil > Tree plantation...
TGCTGCGCAGCGGCTGGAGCAGGCCGAGGAAGTCCTCGCCGCAGGACAGGACCAGCACCGAGTTGCGGCCGGTCATCTCCAGGGCGAGGGAGCGGGCGTAGGCGGCCGACGCGGCGCGGAACAGCGCCAGCAGCCGGCCGTTGGTGACCAGCCGTTCGTCGACGGGGCGTTCGCGGCGGGTCATGGCGATGTGCGCGACCCGCAGCAGGTTCGGGAAGGCGTCGGCCACAGGCTGGCGCGGCAGCTGCAGGCTCTTGCCGTCGAACAGGCCGGCTGTGTCGGTGACACGGAAGTGTTCGGTGTCGGTGTCCAGCCGCAGCGTGGCGCCGATCTCGTCCTCGGTGCCTGGCTTGCCGCTGCCCTTGAACAGGGCGAGGACTTCCTTGACGTCGGTCGGGGACAGGTCGACGGTGAGTAGCTCCCCGTCGTGGTCCTCGACGGAGACCAGGGCGATGCCGGCGCTGTAGCCGTTGGTGGCCGAGGCGACGATGTTGTGCTCGCCGACGGCGAGCCGGACCCGGTGCAGGCTCGGGGCGTCATCGGGTGCGGCGTGCGGGGCGACGGCGGCCAGGGCGCGGCGTAGGTCGGCGGTGGCCACGGTGATACGGCTCATCGGGGGCTCCTTGCGGGCGGCGGGGTGAGGGCGCTGCAGGTGCAGCAGCGGATGGGCGCGCCGCGGCCGGCGCGGTCGGCGTAGCGGTAGGCGGCCACCCTCGTCACGGCTCGGCGCTCCGGCGGGCTGCGCGCTCGACGAGCGACGCGGCCTGGTAGGCGAGCTCGCCAGCGACCACGGCCGGGTCCATGTCCATGCGGGACACACCCTGGTAGCGCAACCGCTGGAACTCGGCGTGCGCGGCCCGCCACCGAGCCGTCTCGCTGTCGGCGTACTGGTCGCTGCGTAGCCAGGCCAGCAGCTTGTCGGCCGGCTCGTCGACGGGCACATGCGCGGCCAGCACGATGACCAGCGCCGGCCACTGATCGCCGCGGTCGCGCATCCGGGCCGGCAGCCACCGCAGGTAGGCCTCGGGGTCCTCGTCGCGGACCCGGACGGCCAGCTCCAGGCCGATCTCGGCCAGTTCCTCGCCGAGCTGGTCGTGCGGGTGCGGCGCTCCGCCGGCCGCGGCGGTCATGGGCAGCCGCCGGCCGCGGCGTCGACGCGGATCGTCGCCTCCCAGCACGGCCCGCACGCCGGGCCGAGGCGCCGCGCCGGGCGCCGCTCGTGGGCCTCACGGCACCGGTCGGCGGCCGCGCCGGCGAGCGGGTGCGACGATCCGAAGTGGCCGGTGTCGGCCGGCTTCTTGCGCGGCGTGTGGCCGTTCATTGAACGGATGTCGGCCAGCGCCTCCTCGGCCGACATGCGGCCCTGCTCGACCAGGCGCTGCGAGGCCGGCGAGAGCTGCAGCAGCATCAGCCGGACGTTGACCAGGCTGGGGCTGTAGCCGGTGCGGCGGGCGATCTCCGTCTGCGACAGGCCGTCGGCGGCCATTGCGGCGAACTCCCGGGCCTGTTCCATCGGCGCCAGGGCGCGGATCGAGGCGGCGAGCTGCTTGAGGTCGTCGTCGATCGCCACCCGGGCCGGTGGGTTGTCCGGGTGCGGCACCAGCGCGGTCAGCGGGATCATGCGCGTCACCGCGCACCCGCCAGATCAGGCCACGCCACCTTGTCCAACGCAGCGCGGTGCGTCGCCGGCATCTTGACCAGCGGCTCACCAAGGTGGTCGTAGCCCATCGCGGCCAGCACCAGGGCGTCGGCCTCGTCGTTCTTCCCGGCGAACCACGGGAATCGCCCCTTGACCTCACGGATGACGTCGTCCTTGCCGGCGGTCCCCTTGCCCGTGGCGTACTTCTTCAGACACGTCGTGATGACCGGGGCGACCGGCAGCTCGCAGCCGGCCAGCTGGTCCAGCAGCATCCAGAACAGGCCGCCGCGTGCGGTGGCGTGTCCGCTCGTGCTGGAGTAGGCGGGCACCTCAACGACAACCAGGTCAGGGCGGTCCCGCGTGACGCGCAGGGCGACCTCGTTGCGCATCCATCGCAGCCGGTCGAGCTCGGCGGGCAGCTCGTGCACCCACTTCGGCTTCGAGATCTGCTCGGTGGTGTGTCCGGTGCTGTAGCCAGTGGACGTCAGCGACAGGTCGACGCCGACGACGACGGGCGTCATGCCGGCACCTCACCGGCGAGTAGGTCCCGGATGCCGACGAGCCGCAGCTGCGTCCTGGTGCCGTCCCCGGTGCAGGTCGAGCACCACACCGGCGTCGCGTCGGCCCCGTCGTAGAAGCCGCTGTGCGCCTCGCACACCGCCGGCGTCTCCTCGCCGTGCACCAAGCAGCGGGTGGTCACCTCGAAGCGGGCCATCTGCCCACAGACCGAGATCGGGATGCCCAGGAACTCCTGGGTCATCGTGCAGGCCTGGAACCAGGGGCAGCAGTTGCAGCCCGGCGCGCAGTCCTCCTCGCGCTCGCGCACCATGAGCAGGTGCCCGGCGGCGAAGTCGCGATGCACCTCGGCGTCGTAGGCCGTGGCGTGAACGTCGCCGACCCGGTCGTTGATCGCCGGGTCCCAGCAGGCGTACTCCACGGTGAGCACGGTCATGCCGGCACCTCCCGTCCTGGGTTGGGTCGCATTGCCCACCGGGCCAGGCCTGCGGTCACGGCGGCTGTGGGGTTGTGGCCGATCCAGTCGTGGCAGCGCCGGCAGACGGTGACGCAGTTCGCCCGGTCGAGAATCGAACCGCCTTGGGACCGCCGCAGCAGCTCGTGGACGTCCACGGCGCGGCCAGTGCACACCTTCGGGATGCGGGCCTCACACCAGGGCCGTTCGGCCAGCAGCTCGGCGACCAGGGAGCGGCGCTCCACCATCGCGGCGGCGTACCTGCGCGAGCGGGGCCGCAGACGGCCGGTGCGGGCCAGCGCGGCCAGCCGACGCAGCGGCTCGCCGCGCTTCACGTGGCAGCCCCGTGGGATGTGGCGACGAAACGCAGCGCGTCGGCGGTCGACCAGGCGATGGCCCAGCCGTCAGCGCCGACGGGCTGGTTCGGGATGCCGGGGTGCACCGCGGTCAGGGCGGCCTTGGCGCGGGACTCCCGTGCGGCGGCGTCCTTCTTGTCCTGCCGGGCATGCCACAGGTCGCCGAGCCACTTCGGCAGGTCGGGGTCCTCCAGGTACAGGACGGTGCGTAGGTCCTTGCCGGGAATGTGACCCTCCCAGCAGATGCCGCCGTCCGGGCCGCCGTAGGGGCAGGAACCGCAGAACACCGAGTCCGGTTCGTAGTCGCGCGGCAGCATGTCCAGCGGGGTGTCGCGCACCAGCGCAAGCCATGCCAGGGCGTCACGGACGTGGCGGACGTCGAACGGGGCACCGGTCTCGTCGGGCCACTGGTACTCCTCGCCGCTGTCGCGGCACAGGTAGTCGATGCGGACCCGCGCCACCGGGTGGCCGGCCAGGGCGAGCGCGGCGCCGTAGCAGTTGACCTGCCACAGGTGTCCGTCGTCGGGGCCGTGGAGACGGATGTGGTCCATCCACCGGGTGCTGGTGGTCTTGAGGTCGACGACGAGTGCCTTGTCCGCCTCGTACCGGTCCAGCGTGCCGGGGACGCCGGCCAGGCTGACGCGGTGCTCCACCAGCCAGCCGGGTGGGGCTTGTGCCCGGAGGATCTCTGCGACCCGGTCGTGCACGGCTGAGCCGATGACGGCCTGGATGTTGCCGGAGGCGTTGACGGGCAGGGTGCCCGCCAGCTTGTAGCCGACCTTGCGGCGGCACGAGCCCAGCTCCGACAGGCCCGGCTCGATCTGCTGGGAGCGGGGCCGCAGCTTGTCCGCCTCCAGCAGCAGCGCGGCGGTCGAGGTCACGGCGTGCCGCCTTCGTACTCGGCGACGACCTCGGCGAGCTCAGTGATGTCCACCGGCTCCGGGTCGGCCGCCGGCTCGGCGGGCACGTCGATGCGTTCGGCTTCCACGACGACGGTCTCCGGCTCGTCGAGCTCGCCCTCGGCGTAGAAGCCGAAGGCGACCTCAGGGCACAGGAACCGCAGCGTCGCCGACGCGGCCCGGGCCAGCAGCATCGCTTTCGTGGAGGTCTCCCACGGCAGCGGCTTGCCCTGCGCGGAGCGGGCCAGCACCCGGCCCTCGTGGATCCGTACCTTGCCGGCGCGGATCGCGTCGTCGAGCTTGTAGGTGGACTGGTGCGCTTCGCCGGTGTCGCCTCGGATGGCCCGCACCGTGCACTCGGTGTCGGTGTGGGAGGACACGTAGTTGTGGCCTGCGGGCTCGGGGTGCTCCTGGGGTGGCCGGCCGCAGGTCTTGCACGGCACGTACACCTGGTGGCCGCGTTCGCGGGCCTTGGCGATCCACAGTTGCGCGGCCAGTGACGGGCGGCCCTCCACGACGTAGATGCCCTGCAGGGCCTGCATGGGGCGCAGCCCCAGCTCCGTGCCGTACAGCAGGATCACCTGCACATCGGCCGGCTTACCGCGCAGGGGCACCGGCAGCAGGTTGGAGATGGCCAGCGTCTTGGACAGCCGGTCCAGGTCGTCGAGGTTGCGGATGGCCAGTTCGGTGCTCACGCAGGTGTTCCCTTCGGATAGGCAGCCAGCAGTGCCCGGAGGGCGTCGTCGCGTTGCTGCTCGAACTGCTCCCGCGCCGACTGCTCGGCCCGGTAGGACGGCACGGACAGGGGGATGTCGGCGAGGAAGTAGGGGTCGCCGCCCCATTCGTTGAGCTGCCACAGCAGGTCAACGGCAGCGCTCAGGTCGTCCCACGCCTGCGCTGGTGCGTTCAGCGCGGCGAGATAGCCGGCGACGATGCCGCAAGCGGGGTAGTCGCGGACGTGGGCGGCCAGCTCCAGCAGCCCCTGCTCCACCTGCTCGCGGGAGGCGTCGGCCGTGGTGACCTGCCGCAGGCTGCTCACAGCGTGGGACCCCCGGTCGGGTAGCCGGCCTCGATGTGAGCGGCGTGGGCGTCGAACACCCGGGTGATCAGGTCGGCGCCGTGCACGTCGGCGGCCTCGCACTGCGGTGAGCACCAGCCGGGCACGACGTCATCGGACAGCTCCTCGCAGCCGGGCAGGATGCACGGCAGCGGGGACGTGTCGAGCTCAGGTCGGGCCGTAGGCTGGCCCGGCGGCACCGCCGGGGCGGGGGCGGATCCCACCCCGGCGGCGGCCTCGGGAACCGACGCCGGCCGCGGGGAGGATGCGGCCGGTGCCGGGTAGGTCTGCGGCGGGCGGGTTGGCCGGATGAGGCCGTGCCAGCCGTCCACGAGGTCGCGGAGTCTCACCACACGCCGCCGCGGTTCTCGAACTCCTCGATGTCGCGGTGCATCTCGGCGACGTCCGCGCGCAGCTCGCTGGCCTTGTCTGCAAGGTCGGCGCGCCGGTCGCGGACATTCGGCGTGCTGGCCACGTGGGCGTCGAAGCCGGCAGCCTCGTCCGCGCTCAGCCCGCCCAGGTGGGCGAGCTGCTCGTCGCCGAGCGCGGCCGCCCGGAGCAGGGCCAGCAGCATGCCGAACAGGCCGAGGACAACGAGCCACAGCCCGACGGCGAGGCCGATCCACAGCAGAACGGTGGTCATGACGTCGCCTCCGTGGGCAGAGCCAGCACTCCCTGGCGCTTTGGGTGGTGCTCGCCGGCGGCCAACCACAGCGGCTGAAGCGCGACGAGCGCGGCCACCAGGACCAAGGCGTTGCCGATGCGGCTGAGCCAGGTCGGCGTGTCGGTGCCCTTCTCGCGGTCGAGGAGGTACAGCACGCCGGTGATGCAGACGCCGGCGGCGACCGAGAAGGCCGCGAGGAGGTGCGCGGTGTTCATCAGAACCACCTCTTGGCGAACTTCCAGGCCAGGGCGATGTGCCGGTCGCCCTGACGCTGGTGGTAGGCGTGCCGGTTGCGGTTCCACAGCAGACGGACGACGACCACGAACAGCGCGGCGGCGATCACAGCCCAGGCGTGTGCATTCACGACGGGCCTCCACTGAGGACGAGGCGGTCGGCGGCGTCGACCACGGCCACGTTCGGCAGCAGCTGGCCGTCGTAGACGCGCGTCTCGACCCGCCAGTAGGTCGTGGCGAACCAGCCCCAGGCGATGTAGCGGCGGTACATCTCGCCGTTGCGCAGCTCCGGCACGTCGGTCGCCTTCGGACCGAGCAGGTGCAGCTCGGCCGCCCACCGGTCGACGTCCTGCGGCCGGCCGTTGGGCAGCACCACCCGCAGCTGACCGGCCGAGGCGGTGACCACCATCGGCTCGGGCAGCTCGTACTGGGCGATGACATCCACGGCCAGGCCGAGCGCGCATGCAACCGGCGCCGGCGGCACGTTGGTCAGCTCGGCCATCACCGCTCACCGCCGTCCGGCTGCTCCCGGCGGACCATGGCCATGGGCCCGAACTGCTGCTCGACCGGCTGGTACAGGTTGACGTGGTCGACGCTGACCAGGTCGACCACCGGCTCGTCGTCGTCGTCGGTGAGCTCGCGGGCGAACCACAGCAGGCCACGGCGGTCTCGCCACAGGTCACCGGCCTGCGGCGGCCACTCCGGCGGCGCGACCCGCTCGACGGTGACGGAGTCCACCATCGGGACCGCCGTGGTCCACGAGGCGGCGTGTTCGATGCCGATGGTCAGAGCGTTCGTGTCGGGGTCGCCGTGGACCGCGTGGATGCGGGCGCCCCGGATGGTGATGTCGACGATCTCGCCGACCACGAACTCGGCGGTCACAGCGCACCGCCGACGTGGAGCGGCTCCGGACGGTGCGCCGGCACCGACCGTCCGTCCGGCAGGGTCTCGCCGGTGTCGTCGAACACGATCACGCCGTTGCACAACCTGATCCAGCCCTGGTCGTGGTGGTCGGCGACCACGTGCGCGGCGTCACGGTCCGGGGCGGTAGCCGGCGGGCACGGCGGGGTGTGCGGGCAGGTGCTTGCTGCCGGCGGGGCGAGCGTGGGCGCGGTCATGACGCTGCCGCCCGCTGCTCGGCCTCGACACGGCGCATCAGCTCGAGCACCTCGCCGACCGTGCGCTCCGGAGCGTCGTTCCACTCCACGCCCTCGCCGCCCGTCGCGTCGGACAGGGCGTCGGCGGCGGCCTGATGAACCGCGTTCTGGTCCCCGGTCAGCATCCCGGCGAGACCGACGCCGGTCTTGCCGGTCAGCGCGAAGGTGACGCTGCCGAACATGCACATCTGGCGGGCGTCGTTCCACGTCTCGCCCTGGCACCAGCCGTGCTTCTCGATCGCGGCGATCGCCGCCGCGAGGGTGTCGGCGACGCGAAGCGCCATCGGGGCGCTCATGACGCGAGCTCGATCGGCATCGTGTGCACCGACTGGGTGCCCGTGAGGATGAACCGGTCGGCGTAGGCGACGGCCTCGGCGGCGGTGAGGAGCTGCTCGGTGTGGATCGGCTCGCCGGCGTCGTCGATGCGCACCACGAAGCCGGCCGGGTCGACGGCGGGCTCGGCCGCCGGGAGGGCGTCGAAGCGGTGCACCTTCGCTGGTTCGAACGTCGACTCGGTGATGTCGCCGCGGTGGTTCTTGCGGTAGCGGACCCCCACGCTGCGCTCGCTGACCCAGGTCACCGTGCCCTGGCGGTGGGTGCCGAAGGCCTGGACGGTGACGCTGTCGCCGACGGCCAGCTCGCCGCGGGCGGGCGGCGGCAGCGGCGTGGTGATGCGCTGGATCTCCGCCTCGTCGCCGAGACACAGGCAGCGCGCGACCGCCCACGGCTTGCGGTAGGTCGCCCGTTTGGCTTCCTCGGTGGCGCCCTCGATCCGGGCGGTCCACCGCTGCCCGGTGTGGGCAGGCCCCACGCACGGCTGCAGCGTCACGCCGAGCACCCGGTGCGGCAGCCCGTGCACCACGATCACGTCGCCGACGCGCACGTCGCGGCGGCGCACGATCTCGACCTCCGGGACCAGCTCGTCGGCGGTCACTCGGTCACGCCCGGTTCCGGCCCCAGCTCGGCCAGCAGCTCGGCGTCGAAGTCGCCGACCGAGTCGTACACCTCGACGGTGAACGCGCCCATGTCCAGCGACACCCCGGCGTGGCCTTTGCTGCGGCGGTTGGACACCGCGATGCCGGACTTCGCGGCGGCCTCACGGACGGCGGCGATGATCGCCGCGTGGTCCTCGCCGTGGCTGATCGGGCAGTTGAACCGGTACATGGCCCGGGTGAGCAGGCTCGCCAGGGCGGGGTACTGCTCGGCAAGGACGCACAGGCGGCGCACCGCCGCGATCCGTAGCCGGGCCTCGCGGCGGGCGTGGTCGACCTTCTTCGTGATGCGGACTTCGTCGTGGTCGCCGAGCTGCAACTCGGCGAGCGTGGCCGCCACCGACGCCATGTCCAGGTGCGTGGACTCGTGCATGTCGTTCGTGCCGCGGCCGTAGACCTTCAGCGCGTAGACGGTGTCCGGCATCTGGTCGGACGGCTCTGCCGTACTCTCGTTCATGACCCTCTCGTCTCCTTCGTGAGTCGTCTGGTGGGGGTCCAGCGGCCGGCCCGTGCCATCGGGTGCGGCCGCGCTTTCGTTAGGCGGCCGAGCGGCGCGCCGCTGTGCGGCGTTTGACTGCCGGCCGCAGGAGCGCGACCAGCAGTTCGCGTTGGGCGTCGGTCAGCGGCGGCCAGTCGGCCACCAGCGCGCGGGCCTCTGCACTGATCTCGCCGAGGCGTGGCGGCGCGGGCGGGCCGCCAGGACGGGGGCCGGCCGGGCCGGAAGGGCCGGTACCGGCGCCGCCGTCGGGATGCGTCGGGTCGGTCATGACGCCTCCTCCCGAGCGGGTCGGATGAGGCGCGCTGCCTGATGTAGGGCAGCGAGGTACCGCCGAACTTCGGTGTCGGCAACCCGACGGCGGCGCGCCGGTCCTGTCGCGGTCAGTCGGCCGTCCTCGATCATCCGGTAGACCGTCGTCCGGTCCACACCGAGTAGCCCGGCAGCCTCGGTAATGGTGAGGGCGGCCGTGGCATTCGCGCCACGCGATGTTGCACGCATGCCACGACCGTACGCCACGAGGCGCGCGTGCCACAACCCAACCGATCGGATGATGTTTCGGATTTCCCCCAGGCGCCTAATGTTGCAAGCTATGAGCGACGTTCGACGCAAAGCCCCTGCTAGAGGGCCGTCGCATGCGCGCCACATGTCGCGCCCGCGCGACACCCGGCCGCTGTCTCGGCCGTACGATCAGAGTGTGTCCAGCCGAAAGGATCGCCTCCGCGAATTCAAGAAGTACATGGAGGAGGTCATCGAGGCAGCGAACGCCGGCCGGCGCGGGTCGCCCGTCCGGAACGTCGCTGCGCAGACCACGGAGCCGGACGTGTCGACGTTGTACCGGTGGCTCCGTGGCGAAGTGTGGCCGGACCCCGATGTTGTGGTGTCCTTCCACAAGCAACTGGGGCTGGATCCGGCGGAGGCTTTGCGCATCCTCGGGTGGGCTACCGCCGGTCCTGGACCGACCGAGCCGATCGAGCTCCCGCCGGAGCTTGCTGCGCTGGCCCGGATTGTGCGCGACCCCCACACCCCGGCATGGCGCCGCCGCGCGATCATGGCCGCCGTCGCCGAGCTTGCCCGGACGCCGCCGCCCTCGGATGCGTCCGACGTCGGCTGAACGGGTGCCCTCGTTCTCCGGTTAGCGACCGTCATTTGTGGTAGTTGTCTACGTACACCGGGTGAGATTTGGCGCGCCCGGGCGGGGGTCGGGTGGGGCACACCGGCAACCGCAAGGAGGAACCGATGGATGACGAAGGCAGGCGTCTCGGCACAGTAGCCCTAGGAACAACCGTGGCGGCCTGTGGTGGATGGCTGGCCGTGGCGGCAGCCATGATCGAACGGCGCCGAGCAACCGAGCGGGGCTTCACGGTCCTCGTTGCGTTCGCGGTAACAGCATCATGTGCGGCGGTGATGCTGGCATCGGAGGCGACCGCCCTGCGGGCGCACCAGGTGCGGCGTGAGCGGGACCAGTTCGACAGGAACCTGGCATCCATCACGCGGTAGGACGACCGACGCCCCGCCGTCAGCGGCGGGGCGTCACCTGCACTGTCGTCGAATCGAACGCCTTCCGGCCCCGGGGATGGTGATGCAGACGAACCACGCACAGGGCGTCGATGAGCGCACGCTGCACCGACAGGCCCGCATGGTCGAATGCGGCCACCGGGTCGGCGGCCAGCAGAACCGACGCGCACTCCGAGCCGCTCATCGTCAGTCGCTCGGCTTCCAGGGCAGAGATTTTCGTCTCCGCGTCGGTCTTGATGTCGCGGTACAGAGCGCCGTCGATCAGCTCGGAGTCGTAGTCAGCGCGGGCGCGCGCGATCCTGCCCCGTTGCTGGTGGAGCCCCTCTCGCAGTTCGGCTGCCCGTGCGTCGTCCGGCGCGCCAAGCAGGTCAGTGACGTCGCCGACCTCCAGGCGGGCTCGGATGATGTGCAGGACGTGCCGGTCGATGGGTTCGCGGGAACGCATGATGTGCCCGGCGCACCGGTACCGGGCTCCGTGGGTCCGCACCTTGCCGTCGCAGATCCCGCACAGGTACAGGCCGGCCCCGAGGTGCTTCCGGGCGGTGCCGATTCGGTTCGTTTTGCGGTTCGGATCGTCGAGCTTGGCTTGCACCTGCAACCACAGGACGTCGCTGACGAGCGGCTCCCACCCGGCCTGCACAGGTTCGCCGGTGACGGTGCGCACGATCTCGCGGTGGAGCATGGACCAGCCGGCGTAGCGCGGGTTCCGCAGGATTCCCTGGACGGAGCTGAAGCCCCACGGCCGGCCGGTCCGCGACGGCAGGGCAGGCACCATCCGAGGCACGTCCTGGACGAGGGTCAGGCCAGGCCCGCGGGGAGGTTCAGCACCGTTGAGCGCGGTGGCGATGGCCTTCAGGCTGGCACCGGCAGCGAACGCCTGGAACATCGCCGCGACCGCAGCGGCCTCCTCCGGGATCACCTCACCGTTGAGGGTGTAGCCGGTGGCCCGGACACCACGGGGCGGCCGGCCCAGCGCGGCACGTTGAATGTGGGCCCGGGTCTGCCGGGCGCCCTTGCGTTCCATCTCACCCCTGGCGACCGCCGCCTTGATGCGGGCGTACAGGCGGCCGCCGTCGGTGGACAGGTCCGCCTCACCGTTGGCCGTGACCAGCCTGAGTCCGCGTTCTTCGGCGGCGTCGATCCAGTCCTCCAGCTGCCGGGGTTGGCGGGTGAGGCGGTCGAGGTCCCAGCACACCAGCGCCGAGAACCGGCCCGCCTGGAAGTCGGCCACGAGCCGGTCGTAGGCCGGGCGCTTCCTGGTCTTGACGTACGCGGAGATGCTGCTGTCGGTGTAGGTCTCTACGACCGTCCACCCGCGTTCGCGGGCGAGGCGTTCGCAGTCCTCCTGTTGCCGCTCGACGGCGAGGCCCTCGCCGGTCTGGTCGCGACTGATTCGCAGGTAGATGGCCGCGCACACGGGTGGGGGAGCGGGAGTCATGAGAGGTTACTCTACTACGTGACGTGGTCGAGTTCCGTAGTGGAATAACCTCTGGGGCGAAGCGGTAGCAGCGTACCGTGAACGGGTAGGCACTACGGGAGGGGCACCCGTGAGCAGAATCCGAGCGGGCATGACACCAGGCGAGCGCATCAAGGCGCTGCGTGAAGCAGCGGGCCTGACACAAGAACAGGCCGCCGGCTTGTACGGAAAGAGCGTCAGCCTGTGGCGTAAATACGAACGCGACGAACGAAGGCCGCGGGAGCTGGCGTCGTGGATGGAGATCGCACGCATCCTCCGCGTGCGTGACCTCTCCCAACTCGTCGGCCGCCCCGTCTCGGCGATGCCGAGGGAGCCGCAGGAACACGAGTCGGTGTCGGCTATCCGCAACGCGATGATCACCGTCATCAGCGACGCCGACCCCGTCCCCGGTGACGAGCTGGGCCGGTCGGTTGAGGGCCTGTGGGACGTGTGGCACGCCCCCACGCCGTGGCGCTACGCCCGGGTCGGGTCCGAACTCCCCGGCCTGATCGCGCTCACCGCGGCATCCCTGAAGGCCGACCGTCGGTCCGTGTCGCCGGCGGCATGCATGCTCTACCAGCTGACGCGCGCCTACCTGAAGCGCGTCGGGGCGCGTGACCTGTCACTGCTGGCCGCTGAGCGCGCGATCCGCTGCGCCGAGGACGCCGACGACCCGGGGCTGGCGGCATCAGCCGCGTGGAACATGGGCCAGATCCTGTCCACGCAGGGCCACACCGAGGAGTCCCGCAGTGTCGCAGCGGACGCGGCACGGCTGTTGGAGCGGCGGCTGTCCGACGGCGGCGACCTGCTGGCGATCTTCGGCGCGCTCCACCAGCTGTGCGCCATCCAGTCGGCGCGGCTGGAACGGCCAGATGAGGCGCTGCGGCACCTCGACGTCGCGGCCGACGCCGCCCGGACGACAGGCGAGACCAACGCGTACCGCACAGCGTTCGGCCCGACGAACGTCGCCATACACCGGGCATCAGTGGAGCGGGAACTGTCCCGCTACGGCGACGCGATCCGCATCGCCGAACGCACCGACGTGTCCGCGGCGGCGAGCGTGGAACGTCGAGTGACGCACCACCTGGACTTGGCGAACTCCTACGCGCTGCGGCGCAACGACGTGGGGGCGGTGGCGATGCTGCGCCGGGCGTTCGATGCGTCGCCCGAGGAACTCCGACTCAACTCGCTGGCCCGCACCACGGTGGCTGACTTGGTGGACCGGGAGACCGCTGCGACGTCGGCGGAGCTTCGCCCGCTCGCGCGTGCGGTCGGCGTTATCGAGTGACACCCCGAGTGTAGGTGACACCCCGAGTGTCGGTTCGGGCACGGAGCGCGCCCTAGCGTTTACGCATGGTTGAGCGCCCCGCCCCGGACGATCCCGGCTGTTCGGCCGCGGGGGACGAGTGGCCGGACCCGGGAAACTCAGGTGCCCCACCCGACCCCGGGTCCGGTCCACTCACCCCAGAGCAGCAGATCACCGCAGCTCTCCCACCCGGGTGGGTAGCAGAACCCCGCATCTGGCCCGGCCCCGGCCAACTCTGGCGCCTGCGCATCGTCGGATGCGACATCGGACACCTCATCCTCCGCGACTCCGGCAGGTGGGCTTCCGGCGTCGACTGGCGCTCACCCGTCCGGCAACTACGTGGCTACGAGACCGCGGCCGACGCCATCCGGGCCGTCGTCCGACTGCTGCCAACCAGGCCCGTGCCAGCTCACTAACGGAGGCCCATGAACCCCGCCACCTACTACCGCTGGACCCGCACCAACGAGGGTCTCACCGCCGACATCCTTGGCAGCGTGTACGCCGTCGCCGCCGACCCCAACGCCAGGATGATCCACCTCGGTGTGTCTGGTGCCGCCGCCTCGCTCACCCCAGACGAGGCGCGCATGCTTGGGGTGCGGCTCATCGAAGCTGCGGTGCACGCCGACGCGGACCGGTGTGTGCGCTCCATCGAGCCGGTCGCGCTGGCGTCCTGACTGTCGGCTGCCTGACAGTCGCCCTCAGCCATTCGGACAATACGTGTGCAACACGTCACGCGGCGCGCCCGCGCGCGCGTAGCCTGCCCGCATGACCTACCCACCGCCGCAACAGCCGGCGTACCCCCAGCCACCGGCCAAGCGGGGCGTGAACAAGATCCTCATAGCCGCCATCGTCGGCGGCGCGCTCCTGCTCGTCTGCTGCGGCGGATGCGGCGTCCTCACACTGGTGTCCGCATCGAACCCAGCAACACCCAGCAGCCCCGCCCCACCAGCCGCGCAGCCCGGGAAGCCCGCCAGTAAGGCACCCGACCAGCCGGCGCCCGCCGCCGCCGCAAAGATCGGCACCCCCGTCCGGGACGGCAAGTTCGAGTTCGTGGTCAAGTCCGCCAAGTGCGGCGCCACGAACTTCGGCGGCCAGTTCGGGAAGACCGCCCAAGGCCACTTCTGCGTGGTGGACGTGACGGTGAAGAACATCGGCGACCAACCACAGACGTTCCACTCCTCCTCGCAGAAGAGCTTCAACGCCGCCGGGCAGGAACTCGCGGTGGATGACACCGCGACGATCTACGCCAACGAGAACTCGGCGGCGTTCCTCAACGAGATCAACCCCGGCAACACAACGTCGGCGAAGCTCGTCTGGGATGTGCCGAAGACCGCGAAGCTGGTGAGGCTCAAGCTGCACGACTCGCCGTTCTCCGGCGGCGTCGAGGTCACCCTGTCCTGATGTCCTGATCATCCGGACACGACGAAGCGCCCCGCCCCTCCCGCGATGGGAGAGACGGGGCGCTGGTGTATCCGCTACGTGCGCGGCGGCCACGCCCAGTTGCCGGGCTGGTCGCCCTCGGCGCGGCTCGTGGCCCAGTAGGAGCCCTCGCCGTCCAGGAGGACCTGCAGGTTGCAGGTCGACCCGCCGAAGGTCCGCACGACCACGGCCGGGTACACGTCGCCGGCCGTCACTGAGTTGCGGTGCCGCCGGCCAGCGACGTCGATCGCGCGGACGTCGCCATCGTTGAGCGTGTAGTGGACGATGCGGCCAACCGTCGGCTGGCCGCTCACTGCCGCGGCTCCATCTGGCTGCGCAGGGCACGCACCGACGCGGGGCTGTAGGCGTGGCGGCGGGCCCACAGGCCGGCGGCGACCGGCGCCAGCGCAGCGACCAGGGCCAGGACAGCCTTCTGCTGGTCGTCGGTCAGTGGGGCGCCGAACGCGACGGCCAGCGCGATGACGGCGGTGACGATCGCCGAGATCGCGGCGATGGTCAGGACGGGTTCGCGGTCCATGGTGTCCCTTCCTACGGGGTGTCGGGTGTGGGGTCGGTGGCGCCGTGCACGAGGGCTTCGGCGACGGCGGTCTGCGCGCCGCGTTCCACTGCGGCGAGCACGGCGGCCGGGTCTTGGCCGTTGGTCTGCGCGAGGGTGGACACGGCGGAGGTGAGCGCGGCGAGCTGCTTGGCCTGCTCCCAGAACTGGCGGGCCAGCCACAGCACCGGCTTGCCGCCCTCAGTGGTTTGCGTCGGGCCGGCGATCCGCTTGCCCTCGGTGCTCAACGCGTGCAGCTCGGCGAGCTGCTTGGCCTGCTCTGGGGTCATGTCGTCCTCCTCGGGGGTCTGTCCGGTGTGGTGCGCCCAGAAATCGGCGAGCAGCGTCGAGCGCTTCGTTTCCCAGCCGGGCATGATGCTGATGTGCAGGTGGTGGTCGCCGGAGCTGGTCGGCACCCAGCCGGCGTCGCGGTGGTAGTGCAGGCCCAACACGTTGAAGTACTTGATCTCGCCGGCGCGGCCGGCGTGCAGCTCGGCGAGCAGCCAGTCCCGCAGCGCGGCGAGGATGGCGTCGGCGGCGCCGATGTCGATCGCGTACACCCAACCGGCCGCGGGGTAGGTGCGCACCCCGTTGATCAGGACGCTGTGTGTGGAGCGGCTGGTGTGGTCGCCGGCGTACGGCTTGTTCCAGTGCGAGTTGTCGCCGAGGATGCCCAGCAAGCTGAACTCGGCGCGCTCGTCGACGAACCGGTCGAAGTCGACGATGGGGCCGGCCGGCCGCCACGTGACGAGCCGGTCGTAGTACGGGTCCCAGAACGTGCCGCCGGTCGGGCTGACCAGCCCGGCGACCTGGAGCGCGGCCGGCGCTTCGATCAGCGGCGCGTCGAGGTCGGCGTAGACGTCGCAGCAGCCGCCGGTGGCGAAGCCCCGGACGATCGCCGCGAACTGGTCGAGCTCGTCGAGGGTGTACGTGTCGACCACAGCGTGCCTCCCTATCTCGCGCTGTTGTGCGACTGGGCGACCCGCCGCTTCTCGCGGCGGTAGCGCAGCCACATCCGGACGAGGTTGAACACCGTGGCGTCGATGACGACGAGGAACGAGATGGCGATGGCCTGCCGGTACCACGGCGGGGTGCGTAGCGATCCGTCGATCAGCGCGGTGACGAACGACAGCAGCGACAGCGCGTACAGAGCGGCGACGACGGTGGGCCAGCCGCGCGCGTTCCGCGCCAGGTCGGACCGCAGCCGCGTCGGACGATAGCTGAACAGGAAGTAGACGGCCGCCGTAAAGCCGCTCAGCAGCAGCGTGCCGTAGACCGTCCAGTAGACGACCTGGTAGGCGGTCATCACGCGTGCCTCCGATAGGCGTCCAGCAGCATCTCCCCGAACCCGTTGGCTTCCCGATGGGCACGCATCAGGGCAGCCTGCTGCTTGGCCTCCCGCTCCGCCCGCTTCGCCCGCACCAGCGCGGCCTCGGCTTCAGCCAGCTTCTCTCTGGCTTCGGGCGTGGACTGTGGCGTCCGCCGGCGGAACGGGTTCCAGATCACGTCGTCAGTCCCTTCCGGAACGAATCGATCGCGGCGAGGAACGTGCGGCCCTGTTCCAGGTGCTCGGCGTTGTTCTTCTCGGCGATCTTCAGCGTCTCGGCCAGGACGTCAGCGCGCTTCTCCGCGTCCTCCGCCCGCTTACGAAGGTCGTCGGCGTGCGGCTTCGTGACGACGATCCCGCGGACGAACATCACGATCAGCACACCGGCCAAGCCGAGGTTGAGCAGTGGCGACCACATCGCCATTTCGTTCACATGCCACCTGTTTCTGTGACCCGGCGTCCAATGAGGTCAGACGTCATAGCGCAGTCGCATCACGAAGGTGTCCAGCTGCGCCCACGTGATCGGCCCGGTAGCGGACACCAGCGTCGTAGCGCCGGTGCCGTGGATACCGAACACGGTGTTGGCGCCGTGGATCATCGAGCCGTGGTACCGGGTGCCGGCGGAGTTGTCGGTGGCCGTCCACAGCCCTGCCGGCGCGGTGCCGACCTGCGCACCCTGCCGGGCGGCGATCGGCAGCGACCACGACCAGAACCCGGAACCGAAGGTGGTGGTGCTGCCCATGGTCATGCCGATCGTCAGGTCGACCTGTTTCCCGAGGCGCACGTACCAGCCGTTCATGCCGCCGTTGCCGATCACCGGGTTCGTCGTGCTGCCCGTCCACGCGGGCGAGTGGGAACCCATCGGCTGGCCGGTGTAGAACTCGTTGGTCTGGTCGCGGATCTCGGCGTTCATCATCGCCGCGGTCACGATCTCGCCGGAGGTCCACGTGCGTGGTGCACCGACAGGCATCCGTCCCCCTCAGTAGGCGAGCTTGGTGTCGACGCCGAGCTGGCTGGTGCCGAGCACCCAGAAGCTGCCGGCCCACACCTGTGGGCTGGTGTTGAATGTGATGTTGATTCCGTCCACCGAGATGGATTCCGCCAGCCCCTCAATCCATTGATTGCCAATCGGCGGCGCATCCGAGGAAAGGCCGGATGTGGCGATGTAGCTGTTGATTCCCAGGTCAATGAGGTTGTTGATCTGCCCGGAATCGAATGTGAGGACTTCGGCGTACAGCTGCCGCATTCGCACTTTCGGTGCGGCGTATCCGGCGACAATCGCAGTTGCCCGGTCGAATGCCTGATTGTCGTCGGAGTACGGGTATTCCTCGGCCGGGTTGATGTACTGGCCGCGGGCGGTGATGCTGGCCGAGTCCACCACCCGGAACGACCCGCCGCCGGTGCGGGCCACGGTGGCGTCGTTGACCAGCCGGGCCTGGTCGTCCATGCGGAACGCCGGGCCTCCAGCCATGTGGTCGCTGGCCACAGCGAACGTGAACGCGGGCGAGGGCGGGTTGAGCCGGCGGGAGCGGGAGTGGAACATCATCCTGCCGTCGCCCCGGAAGAACACCAGCCCGTCCTCGGCAGCCTCGGCCAGGTTGATGACCGACAGCGGTGTCTGCCCCACCAGCGGCAGCACGCCGAGTGTGCTCATGCCGCTGTCGAAAGTGGAGAACCAGTCGTTGGTGGGAACGCCGGCGTAGGAGGCCACCTTGGACACCACGGTGGCCGCGGTAGCGCCGGAGAACGCCGTGGTGCCGGCGGTGTTCTGGTCCTGCGCGGCGGCCTGGAGGATCGCGGTGGTGTACACGGCGGCGTGGGAGATCACGCCGTCGAAGAACTCCCCGACCGCGACCGTGTTCGCGGTCTTCGTGAACGTGGGGCAGGTGCCGCCGGTGTACAACACACCGTCCACGTAGAGCTTGAGGCTCTGGCCGGGGACGGCGACGAGTACCACGTGGTAGGTGCGGTCGATCGACACGTCGGGGCCGTTGACGTCAGCGAAGTTCACCACGGGCACGTCGGTGATGTAGGCGTAGATCGAGCCGGCCGCCGTGAGCGTGATCTGCACGCCGAACGAACCGGCGGTGAGCAGCCCGACGAGGGTGCCTTGACTGTTGGACGGCACCGCCCGCACCGAGAACCAGCACGAAATCGTCAGCGGCGTGCCCGACGTCGGGCCGTAGTTCAGGGCGGCGGCCAGCGTTGCTCGCAAGTAGCTGTAGCCGACGACCTGCCCGAAGGTGTCGAGCACCGGCTCGAACGACGGGGCGGTGAGCCCGTCGGTACCCGGTCCGGTCCCGGCGCCGAACCGGATCTTGCCGCCGGAGACCGCGGTGACCGCCAGCGAGGACTGCGGCAGGACCGTCACCGACGCACCCGAGGTCGAACCCTCCGGCTCCCCGAGGGGCCAGTAGCCCGACGGGGCGGAGGTCAGCGTCTGCTCCTCCGGCCAGGACCGCAGCGGGCCGCGGTTCAACCGGGCCAGGCGGTCGGTGGCTGTGACCGTGACGACCTTGTGCGCTGGGGCTTGCGCCCATTCGCCGATGTCGTAGGCGTCGATGATGCCGGTGAACCGGCGGGAGATGTGGCCGCTGTTGTCCAGCGTCACCCGCAGGTACCGGCCCGGTTCCACGTTCGGGTAGTACGGCGATGATGCATACCCGGGGGTGAAGCGGCCGTCGGTGTTGTCCAGCACGAGCGAACACGTCGAGGCTTGCACGCGGGAGTACTCGTCCTGGCGGCCGGAGCGGATGTCGATCGGCGACCCGTCGCCAGTGGTGAGCACGCAGGCCGTCACATCGGTCCAGGTCTGCGCGTCCATGTTCACCGTGGGCAGGGTCGTGTAGGCGATCTCGACCTTGAACGTGACGGCCACGGCGCTACGCCAGCCCCAGTGCGGCGCCGCCGTTGCGGGCCTTGATCCGCAGCAGCTGCTGCTGCAGCACCTTGCCGTCGGGCGCGACCAGGTTGACGGTCAGGTTGATCGCCCCGCCGATCCCGCCGAGGGCGTGGTTCGGGATGATCCGACCAGCGACACCAGGTACGAACAGTTCCGGGCCGCGTTCGCCGACGATGGCCGGGCCGGTGATCGGGCCGCCAGAGGCCAGGAACGGGATGCCGAACGACGGCAGCGACGGCAGGTTCGACAGGGCGCCACGGATGGCTTGACCGGCGGCCTTGGCGGCGCCGACGACCCTGTTGAGGATCCGCGTCAGGTCGCTGATGAGCTGGATCGCCATGGACACCCCGTCGATCAGCGCCATCAACGCACCACCAGCGAAGGCGATTACCGCCCGCGCTGTCGCGCCGCCGAGCACCGCCGCGACCTTGGCGAACCCTTCGACCATGCGCGCCCCGCCGCGGACGATCTGGTCAATCTGCGGCTTGTTGCGCTGGTAGGCCGCGGTCAGTCGGTCGATCGCGGGCATCACCTGGCCGCGGATGCTCGCCGAGATCTGGTCGAAAACCTGCCGCAGCTGGCCGCGCACGAAGTCCGCGACGCGCTGCATGGCCGGCACGACGTGCTGCGTCCACATCTGGCCCAGATGCCGCACGATCGGCGACACCTTCTGTCCGATCTGCTCGGACATCGGGATCAGATCGGTGCGGATCCAGTTGGCCAGGTCGCGCACCGCGCCGACCGCGGCGCCGCCGAGCACCCGAGCCGTCGCGTCGACGGCCTGCCGCAGCGGCGCAATCCGGGTGTAGGCCAGGTAAGCGACCGCACCCAGCACGGCCAGCACCGCCACGACGGCGCCGACCGGAGTGGCCACCATCGACAGCACCGACCCGAGTGCGGTCACGATCGACACCACCGCGGCCACACCGGCGACCACAGGGCCGACGCGGGACAGCACGTCGAAGACCCGCTGGAGGATCTGCTGGCCGCGTTCGGAGTTGACGAACCCGGCGATGGCGGCGGTGATGCGTTCGATGGTGTCGAGCAGGGTCTGCCCACCGTCGGCGGCACCGAACAGCCCGGCGATCGCCCGAGTGACGTTGCCGAGGATTCGGCCGAGCGTGCCGAGGGTGTCCAGCGCGTTGTCGATCCATCGCCCGAGGGCGCCGGACTTGGTCACCCGGTCGACGCCGTCAGCGAACCGGTCGATCATGCCGGCCAAACCACCGGCGACCCGCTCCAGGCCGGGTCCGGCAGCCTTGCCGATCTGGAGGAACGCGCGGGTGACCTTGGCCGGGGCGAGGACGAGCTTCTCCAGCGCACGGTTCACCGAGGAGAAGATCGACGACAGAAGCTCGCCGGCCTCGCCGCCAGACAGGAACACGCCCATCTGGTGCACGGCGTCACCGAGTGGGCCGATGATCCCGTGCAGTCCGGCGCTGATCCGCGGCAGGAGGTTGTCCGCCACGCGAGTCAGGTCGCCGGAGAACGCCTCGAAAAACTGCTCCTGCACGGCCTGCTTGAGGGCACGCAGTTGCGGGATGAGGGCGATGCCCTCCTTGACGAACCCGCGGGCTGCCGGCGTCAGCTTGCCCAGGGCCTCGGCGAGCTTCTCGGCATCGCCGGACGCGGCAGCCTCGAACGCCTCCGCCACTCCGGAGGTGGCGAGCTTGAGCGCGGCGATCGCGCCGACCACCCCGAACAGCGCAGGCACAGCGATCGCGGCAGCCGGTGCGGTGGAGGCGATCGCGGTGACCAGGCCGAGGATTTGCGGCAGCGCCGAGGCGAGGCCGGCGCCGAGGGCCACCTTCGCGCCGATCAGCGACACCGCGGCCAGGCGGGCACCCATGCGTTCGGCCGTATCCGCGACGCGGTCGAACACCCGGGAGGCGTTGTCGTCGGCGTCGACGTCGAAGCCCATCCGGTTACGCGCCACGATTTCACCCCCCGCTCTTGGCGTTGTCCTGGATGCGGTCGATCGCCGCGCACGCGGCCTCGAAGTCGACCCACGTCAGCAGGTCCAGCTCCCACGGCCGGATGTGGAAGTAGTGCGCGATGGCCAGCCCGTACTTCTCGGCCTTGGCGTCTACGTCGTCGGCGGCTGGGCGCCGTCGGTAGGGTCCGGCGCCGGCACCCCGTCGGCATCGACCTCGGCGGGCGGCTCGTTCTCGCCCTGGTCGAATGTGGACAGCAGGCTGCACTCGTCGATGTCGGTGTAGCGGATGTCGAGGTGCCCGCCGCGGCGGATCGCCAGGTATGCCACGGCCTGCAAGGCGTCGGGGTCCAGCTCCTTGAAGGCGGCGAACCACTCCCGGACGGTGAAGCCGGTCAGCTTCTTCACCGACCGGGCCTCTGCGAAGGTGATCCGCTTGATGTCGATCTCCAGCGGCTCGCATGGGATGCCGAGCCGGGCGGCGTCCTGCTCGTCCAGGTGCACCGCCATCACGGTGCTGGCCGGCTTGGTCGCCTTGCCGGCGGCGGCGGGCTCGGTTGGTTCGGTCATCGTGTGATCCTGTCCGCTGTGTCTTGGAGGGCCTGCTGGACGGCTGCGGCGAACTGGCGTTCGTCGCTGCGGATGGTGGCGCCGAACCACGGCCGGCCGGTGCGTTGCCGCACCCACACCTCGGCGTTGCCGTACACGGGGTGCCGCCACCGGGCTTGCTGGTCGAGGTAGGCCGGCAGCCGCCACTGCTCCACCGGCAGGCGCGACACGCGCACCTCGAAGCGCACCCCTGGCCGCTTGCCGCGGGTGCGGGTGGCGATGCGGGTCGCGTCAGCAACTGCGGCGCGCAGGCCACGGCCGCCGCGCTGCTGCCGCCCGCCGCCCGCCACGCCCTTGGAGGGGATCGACCGGACCGCGGCCCGCACCTTGCGCAGCGTGCGGGAGCCCTGCTGCCTGATGCGCTTTTCCAGGTCGGCACGCAGATGCCCGTGCCCGGCGGCGTGCAGCGCGGCGACGACGCGTTCCAGTCCCCCATCGGAACTGATCGTGACGTCGGCGATCCGCGGCGAGGTGCGACGCCGCGGCGCCCGGGGAGCACGAGCCACGGTCTACAGGGTGGTGTCGACGGAGTCGTACACGAGCTGGATGACGGCGTTGGTGCCGTCGTCGTAGGCCGTCAGCTTCGAGTCGTTGGACAGCACCTCGGGGCCGGCGACGTTGGGCACGCCCTCGTCGAACTTCATCGCCGACAGCATCAGCCGCAGCTGCGCGAAGTTGCTGGTGCCGACGTCGACGGCGCCGGTGAACACGAACTCCAGCGGCGTGGAGGCGTCGGACTTGAACCGGTCGTAGATCTGCGTCTTGTCGGCGAACTCGCCCTTGAGGTCCACGGTGTACTGCCGCATGCCGTTCTCGATCTGCGCGGCCTTGAGCCCACCGGAGCCGGCGAACACCCGGTCGGTGGCCAGCGGCGTCACACCCTTGATCGTGAACCCGGTACAGCCGGCCAGCGGCGAGCTGCCCGCCAACGTCGCCAGCCCCGACGCGGTGCTCACCGTGCCGCCGACGTTGACCGCGAGCTGCTCGAAGCCGAACATCTCCACGTTGGTCGTCACGAACGAGGCCACCGCGAGGGACTGGGCGTCGTCTTCGGCGCGGCTGTCCAGCGACAGCTTCAGCGTCAGGTTGCCGTCGACCTCACACGACAGCTCCCAGTCCGGCACCTTCACGCCGGGGTAGGAGTACGCCTTCACCACGCCGTCGCTCTGCGGCCGGCCGAGCTGCCACGACATGGAGCGGCCGGTGAACTCCCCGGGGATGTGGATCTGGCGCCACAGCGGCGTGACGCCGATCTGCGTCGGCCCGGGCGTCGTGGTGCCGAGCAGGTTCTGCCAGATCAGCCCAAACGTCCGGGAGGCGACGTCGACCTCAACGTCACCGGCCGCAGCGCGGCGCGTCACCACCCGACGGGCGGCGCGGGCAACCCGGCCGCAGGCCCGGATGCCTTCGCTGACCCGGGTCGTCTTGTCCTGCTTGAGGCTCTCCTGGTTGAACTCCAGGAACTTCGTCGACGCGACGAACGTGCCGAAGGTGGATTCCGGCGCGAAGCCGAGCTGTCCACACAGGCCGGAACCGGTGCCCATGGTCTACTCCTCATCCCGCGCCGCGCGGCGCCTGCTCGTGGTGGGCCGCGTCGGCGGCTCCTCGCCGGGCTGCTCGTCGGCGCCCGGCTCGTCGACGGCCGGCGGCCGGGGGTCGTCCTCGATGCGCCACAGCGCCTCGGGCCAGGCGTAGTCGGTCAACAGCTGGGCGGGCATGGCGCACAGCTCCTCGGGCTCGACCACTCGGCCCAGTAGCGGCACCTCGTGGGGCTCGGTCCCGAGGAACCGGACACGGGCGATCTGCGGCATCTCTCGCTCCTAGATGAGGGCCTTGGCCCGGATGGTGAACTCGTACGCGGCGTAGGCGCCGTCGGGTGTCTGTGCCTGCCGGAGCCGCAGGTCGGCCAGCTCCAGGTAGGTGACCTGACCGCTCGCGGACCAGCCGGCCAGGCTGGCGCGCAGAGCCGCGCCGAAGGTGTGCAGGATCGCGGTGGCCTCGTCGCGGCGGGCTTTCATGTCGTCGCCGCCGCGCCACACCGACAGCCACCCGGGGATGAGCAGTTCTTCCTCGCGGGTGGGCGAGACGATCTTGCCGACGTACTTCCACACCTGGCCGGAGGTGGCTGCGGTGGTGTCTTCTTCGGCCTCGCCGGCCCAGCCGATGGCCAACACCAGGGCGCCCGCCAGGTTCGTGGTGGGCATCCCGTCGAGGATCGTCAGCTCCTTGTTGCCGGCCAGGGTGGGGTCGGTGCGGGCCAGGTTCAGGACGTGGTCGATGACGGTGGCGATGCGGGTTTCGGCCATCAGGCGATCCCGTACAGCTGGGAACGCTTGAGCAGCTCGGCGGCACGGTTGGGGATGGCGTAGGCCGCGCCCGGGAGCATCGTCAGCGCCTCGTCGTTGAGCGAGGGTCGGCCGCTGCCGCCGTTCTGCAGCTGCCACAGGTGCTGAGCGATGATCCGGCCGGCGAGCCCCCGGTCTGCGGGGATGCCCGAGAGGCCCGCCTTGTACGTCACCTGGTAGCGGCCGGCGCCGTAGGACAGCAACTCGATCGCCTCGACGACGGTGTCGATGCGGTAGTACGCCGCGTTCAGCGCGGTGCCGACGACCTGGCCGTACACCGGCGCCACGGACACGATCTCGGTCACCGGCCGGTGCGTGGTGATGAGGTGGCAGGAACGGGTCGTCAGCCGCTCGGTGAACGTCTGCACCGACATCGGACCCTCCACCGCCCACTCCACGAAGTCCGTCGCGCTGGCCAGGTAGTCGAGCAGCTCGTCGTCGTGGGTGGTGACGCTGGCCTGGATGTTGAGCTGCTTCTTCAGGTCGGCGAGGCTGGCGACGTAGGTGCGCTGGGCGAGCACCTCGAGCTGGAGCCCGCGGGTGTCGGTGGCAACGACGGCGCCGGACGCCGCCCACTTGTACAGCCACGTCCCGACCTGGTCGACGTTGAACGTCGAGCTGTAGTTGCCGGTGCCGGCCTCGTCGGTCACGGCCGGCGTCGATGTGGTGCCGTCGGGCTTGGTGAGGGTGAGCACGACGGTGGCGTCGGTGGGGGTGCCGGCGAAGTCCTTGACGGTGGTGCTGAGCTTGACGGCGTCGCCTACGTCGTAGGTGCTCACGAGAACCCTCCCGTCGTGGCTGTCGTGGCGAACGCTGCGGCAGTGGCCGCCGTGGCGAAGCTGCCGGCGTTCTCGGTGGCGGTGAACGTGGTGGCCGCATCCGTGGTGGCGAAACGCGCACCTGATTCGGTCGTGGAGAACAAGCCCGGCGGTGGGGGCGCGACCACGAGCGGCAACGCCTCGTCCTGCTCGCTGGCCAGCCCCACGGCGAGGGTCTTAGTTCGGCCGAGCGCGGGAGCCGTATCCGTCTCGATGCCTTGGCCAAGCGATCGAAGCTTCGTTCGTGCCAGCGACGGCGCCGTGTCGAGCTCGGCGACCTGGCCGATCGTGCGCTGCTTCGCGGCCGCCAGTGCGCTACCTGTGTCCGCTTCCACCGAGGTGCCGAGCGTCCGCGTCTTCAGCCGGGCGACCCCAGGCGCGGTGTCCGTCTCTACGGCCTGCCCGACCGGAACGACGATCGTGGAGCCGAGCGGCAACGCCACATCGGTCTCGACAGGCTGACCGACCGTGCGGGTCTTGAGCCGGGCCAGCGCCTGGGCGGCGTCAGCCTCTGCCGCGTGGGTCAGCGCCTTCAGCTTGGCCCGGCCGACTGCGGTCGCGGTGTCGGATTCGAGCGCTACGCCGAGCAGCCTGGCCTTGGCCTCGCCGACTGCCTGAGCCGTGTCTGCCTCGGCCGCGACGCCGAAAGCCTTGGCCTTGGCGCGGGTGATGGTCTGAGCGGTGCCGGTCTCGACGGACAGCCCTACGGTGCGGGCCTTCGATCGGCCGACGGACAGTGCGGTGTCCGTCTCGATTGCGAGTCCGACGGCCCGGGTCTTCACCGCGGTGATTGCGAGCGCTGTCTCGGTGGACGACGCCAGACCCGACGTGCGGGACTTCGCCCGGCTGATCGTCTGGGCGGTGTCGGTCTCTGAAGCCAGCCCAACCGCGACAACATCCGCGGTCGCGCGCGGGATGGTGCGGTCACGAGTCCGCAGCAGCGACATGCCGACCCCTTACGAGGCGCGGAAGAACCCGGCGGCGTTGATCTGCGCGGTCACATCCGAGCCGTCCGGGGTGATCGTGAAGTCGTGTTTGGTCAGCGGCACCAGGGTGGAGTCGGTGCCGGTCGTGGTGTCCGGGTCGTAGCAGATCAGCAGTGCGCCGACAGCGTTGCCGGTGGCGGCAGTCCATGTCTGGTCGGCGATGTCGATGTCCACGCGCTCGTTGGTGTCGTCCACGGTGATCGTGGCCGACGTGATCGTCTTGCGGCCCATCGTGGTCTGCTCGTTCGACGAGCCGGCGAGCAGCGCGGCGAGGTCGTCGTAGTCCTTCAGCGTCGCGTCGGCTTCCAGGCCGGTGGCCTCTAGGAGCACGACGATCAGGGCGTCATTCGTCGCCGGCAGCTCGGCGTAGTACTTGACCTTGCCCTTGGCGATATTCGCCACGAAGTCAGCCACGACCCCTCCTCGGGGTTAGTCGGGGGTGGTGATGTTCCAGTCGTACGAGCGGCCGGTGCCGGCGGTCTGCTTCAACGTCACGGTCGCGGCCTGGGCGCACGGCACGGGGATGCTGACCTTGATCGGGGTGTCCTGTGCGTGGGCGTATGTGGCGATGTACGCCAGCCGCTCGGTGCCCGAGGACAGGACCTTCGTCTTGATGCGCAGTTCCAGCTCGTCGCCGGTGGCCATCGCGTTGCAGTCCACCGCCAGCGTGTATGTCTTGCCGGCCGTGAGCGTGCCCGTGCCGGCCAGGGTGTGCTCAGTGGACACCGTCGCGGACTGCGTCCCTGAGGCTGTGACAGTCAACGTCATGCCGGCCTCCTCAGAACGTCAGCCCGTACACGGCAACCTCGATGTCCTGCATAAGCGCGGTGTCCGCAGCCGCGCGTGCCGCCAGCCTGACACCGGACGGGATGTTGAACGACAACGGGATCAGCGGGTTAACCGCAAGCTGTTCCTCACCGCTACTGAATCGCGCCATGTAATCGGGCACGATGATCGTCTCCGAAGCCGCGGCCCCAATGCCGATGTCCACTGTGTAGATACCGGCGGTCTGGTTGCTCGTGGAGCCCTGCGTCATCACCATCAGCGCGTCGATCCGCGTCGACGTCGAGGACGTGAGCTGCACCCACGAACCTTTCGTTCCCGCGACCGCGCTCGGTGCGACCAGAGTCCCGCCGGAGGTGCCGGTCACGGTGCCGTAGTCGACCATTTTGGAGAACACCGACAGGCCCGGCGCGGGTTCCCCGCCGTACACGTCGATGCACAGGCCCGTGTTGCGGGACGCCACCGCGGCTTGTGCTCGGGCCGCGACCCGCACCCCCGAGGGAATGTGAAACGGCAGTTGCACCGACCCGGACAGGTGGTGGTGGAACCCGCCGAGAAGATTTGGCATGACCACCTGCTCCGACCCGGCCGCGCCAATGCCGATGTCCACCAGGGACGCGGTGTCGGTGCCACCGGAAAAGTTGCGCAGGTAGATCGTGAGATACGACGCCGCGCCAGCGGTGGAGGAGAACAGCTCCTCCCACGACCCCTTGGTGTTGATCGTGCCCGACGCCGTCACTTCGAGGTAGTTCGGACCGCCCGAGGCGCGAGGGGCATGCAGCACCTTCGTCGGGAACGACGCTAGGGGCCACTGCATCAGCCGCTCCCTGTTCCCCTGGTGCCGCTACTGGTCGGACTTGTCGTCGGCGCGCTTCTCGACGGGTGCGGTGCTCTTGGTGGTGGCGCGACCAGCGCGGTAGCCACGCAGCTTGAGCTGCTCGTCGACCTGTGCCACGCGCTCGGTCAGGCCACGCGCCACGTACGCCTGCTTCTCCTGGAGCAGGGCGGCCATGACGCCGTCGGCGGCCGCGTCGGTGATCTTCTTCGTGTCGGTCACAGCACTCTCCTTCGGTGCCGCCGGCCCGCGAAGGAAGCACGGGCCGGCGGTGGTAGGTGGGGTTAGAACGTCGGGGTGATGAGGCCGGTGCCGCCGATGGTGGCGACCGCCTTCGGGTAGCGGCCGGCGGTGAAGCCGGAGTAGCCGTAGACGACCAGCTTCACGGTGAGGCTGCCGGCCTGCGTCTCCTCGAACTTCAGCTGCGCGGGCATGCCGCCGTTCTGCTCCCACAAGTGCAGGTCCGCGGCCCGGGCGCCGACGATGACGTCCTCGTTCGTGCCGGCGCCGAGGTTCGTCGGGATCGACGCGTCGGTGACGACCGGCACGCCGAGGATCTCGCCGACGACCTGCCCGTACTCGGCGGCCTGGCCGACACCGACCGGGTTCATCGGGGCGTGGATGCCCACCAGCGGGCGGCCGGTGGAGTCCACCGCGGCGGTGAACCAACCCCACCGGCGGGGGTGCATCAGCCACACCGTGGCCGGCAGGAACCGGTTGGTGTTGATCTGCTGGAGCGCGTCGGCCAGCTTCGGGTAGACCTCGGCCACGGTCGGCGTGGCGTCGGTGTAGGTGACGGCGTTGATGGCGGCCGTGTTGAGGATGCCCAGGTGCTGGCCCGAGGAGCCGGAGCCGCTGATCAGCTGCACGTTCAGCTTGACGGCGTAGTCGGCGACGAGGTCGGCGAAGATGATCTCGTCGTTGCCGCGGCCCCGCTCCAGCGACTGGCGGGACATGTCCTGCTGGCCGGCGATGGTGACGACCGGGACGGCAAGGGTGGTCTCGTCGAAGTCGGTCTCCTGCACCCCGGTGTTCTCCGTGGCCTGCACAGCGGTGGCCGTGCCGGTGGTGCCGCGCGGGATGTTGAGGGTCATGCCCTCGTCCGGCAGCTCGTGGCTGGCGGCCACGTTGGCCGTCGGCCGGCCGGCGCGGGCGATGGGCGCGAACATGTCGATCAGGTACTGCGGCGGGATCAGCGCGCCGAACGCGCCGGTGCCGACGTCGCGCTTCTCGACCTCGTTCTCCTGGGCGTAGCGCTGGAGGCGACCCAGCGCCGCCGGGTCGCTGCGGAAGTGCGAGCGGTAGGCGTCGGCGAACCACGACACGCCCTCGCTGGCGGACTCGCGGGTGTACACCTGCGACTCGTTGGTGACGACGGCGCCGCCGGTGGCGCGCTCCGTGGTGCCCTTGACGCCGACCTTGGCGCGCTGCTCGGCCGCGGTGTCGGCGCGGGAGTCCATCTCGGTGAGTTCGGCGATGCGCTCGTCGAGCACCTTCACATCGCCGGTCAGGGACCGGAACTCGCCGTCCTCGTCCTCGGTGAGGTTGCGGTCTTCGATCTCGGCCAGCACGGTGATGCGCTCGACCTTCTTCGCGCGACGTTCGCGCAGGGTGTCCAGCACGGACATGGGGTTGCCTCCTGGGCGGTTGGGTGGTGACGGGCCGCGGCAGGTGGTGCCCCAGGTGGCGGCCGGATCAGGGCCGCCGGCGTGGGGTCCGGCGTACTCACGGAGAGCCCGGCGCTCGGCCGGGAAGTTCTACAGGGACAGAGCGGCCGCGACGCGCTTGCGGCGGGCCACGGCGTCCAGATCGACGCCGGGCGCGAACCGCTGCTGGAGTCGGCCGAGCAGCGCGCGGGCTTCGTCGTCGGACAGCTGCTCGGCGTCGCCGGAGCGGATGCCGGCCGACGTGGCGGGGTTGGCGGGGTAGGTGACGACGGAGACGTCGAACAGCTTGACCTCGTTGATCCACCGCTCGGTGTAGTCGCCGTTCCATTCCTGCCGCACGACCTGGAACGCGAAACTCATCACGTCGAGATCGCCGCGCTTCATGGCCAGGCGGATGTCATTGACCAGCCCGGAGCGCGGCTCCAGGTCTGCGACGGTGTGCAGGCCGGTGGAGTCCTCGTCGAGCTGCAGCGTGCCGGACTTCGTGCGGGCGAGCGGCAGGCCGTCGTGGTTGAGCAGCAGCCGGACGTCGTCCTTCACGGCGAGGGTCTTCTTGAACGCGCCGGCCCGGACGGTCTCGGTGAACTCTCCGAGGAAGTCCCGCACCGTGTACGGGGAGTCGGTGACGCAGGCATAGCCGTCCAGCGTCAGGGTGTCGTCGGCCGCGGCGCGCAGCTCGGTCCGCACGGTGAACACCCGCCGCTCACGCGTCGGCGTCGCGCGCACGCTCGTGTCCGTCATGGCTTGTGCTCCTCACCCTGGTCGGGGTCGTCCTCGTCGGGTTTCTGGTCGCCGTCAACGCTCACGAACTGCTCGGTCACGCCCATCAGCGGCAGCGGCTCGTCGCCCCACTCCACCGGCGGAAGGTCCTCGGTGGCCCGAACTTCGTTCGGGTAGGTGATGCGGCTGCGCAGCGCGATCTCGTGGACCTTGTACCGGTCCAGAACGGACGTCGACAGGATCGCGGCGCGGTTGAACTTCACGTACTGGGGCCGCGGCAGCAGCGCCGACAGCGTCCGTTCCAGCCGCACCAGCCACGGGTTCAGCGCGAACGTCAGCAGGTGCAGCGAGAGCTGCTCGACGTTGGCGTAGGTCATGCTGCCGCCGGTGTCGTAGCCGAGCATCTCGGCCACGCCCGGGCCGAAGACGCGGGCGCACTCCGCCGACGTCCAGCCCATGGCGTCCAGCGCGGCAGCCTCAGCCGGGGCGAGCTGGATCGGCTGGTAGGTGATCTGCTTGGGCAGCACCACCGGTTCGCGGCCGCCGCTGGTCGCCGCACGCCACTTTTCCTTGACGGCGGTGGCCTGCTTCTGGTCGAGGTTGCCCTCGGCGGACAGGATCGCGCTGGGGTGTCCGCCCTCGGTGTAGAACTCGCTGGCGTACTGCTCGGCGCCCAGGCCGATGCCGATGGTGCGTAGCGCCAGTCCCAGCGGCGACAGGCCCATGATTCGCCCGGCGATCGGGTACGGCTTGAAGTGCCACACGTCCTCGGTCGGCACCGCCTTGCCGCCCACAGTCCACACCGGCCGGCCGGTCTTCATGTCGTAGCGGGCCACGACAGTGTCGGGGTGCTGCAACGCGATGAGCGTCGGGAACCCGAGCCGGTCCCGGGCACCGATCAGCCCGATGGCGTTGCCGCGGATCAGCGCGTGGAACAGCACCTCCCACAGCCACGGCTCCAGCCCCTCATCCTCGCCGCCCGGGTCGATCAGCAGCGGCGGCGGCTCCACCTCCCGCCGCGTCCCACCGGCGCCAGTGAACACGTCGACCGGCATCGTCGACGCGGTGGAGGCGATGAGGTTGGCCCCCGCGAACACGGCGATCTTCTGCAGCGAGTCGTTCGGCCCGAACGCCCGGCCGGACGAGCGCATCCGCCGCTCGTTGAGGGCGTCGGGCAGCGACGGCGTTGCCCGCTCCTCGCGGGCAAACGGCCACCACCAACGACGCGCCACTCAGACCCTCCTCAGTAGACGTGGTCCCACGGATTGCTCTGCTCGGTGAGCGCGCCGTCCTCGATCGCCCGGCCACGGGCGGCCTCGGCGAGCAGTCCGGCGACGAACGTGTCGATGTGGACGGTGTCGCGCTTCTTGACGATCCGCAGGTAGTGGTGCGGGATCGACGGGTCCTCATCCGGCCGCGGTGTCCGTCGGCGGGCCTTCTGCAGGGCGGCGCCCATGACGTGCTGGCGCAAGGTCGGGTCGCCGTCGTGAGTGAAGTCGCCGGCCAGTGCGGTGATGAACCGGACGATGGCGTCGTCCATGCGCTGCTCACCGTTGGTGGGGTACTCCACGACCCGGTTCGGCCAGCGCGCCGACCACACGTCGGCGTACTCCTGCCACCGGTAGGGGTCCATGAACAGGTACCGCACGTCGTAGGCGGCGAAGGCGTCGGCGAGCACCTGGTCGACCTGGTCGCGCGGCACCCGATGCTGCGGGTGCTTGGCGGGGTCCCACGTCTTGAGGTGGAACCAGCGGCCGTCGGAGATGCGCGAGGCGACGATCACGGTGCAGTCCACCGACCGGGAACCGTCGAACCCGAGCGCGATCATCTCGCCTGGAGCGAGGTCCCGCGGCCGCGCGCAGGCATCCCAACGTGTCGCGTCCACCGCGTCGGACACGCCGACGACGATCATGTTCAGGAAGAAGCGCAGCGCGTCGGCCGTGGTGGGGCACACCGACGGGTCTCGCGCATCGGCCAACACCCGCTCCCGGTCCACCCACCACGAGTCGCCGTACACGTACGCCAGGCAGTCCAGCGCATCGTCGTCGTCGGACAGGTCCGGGGTGCGCAGCGGCGGCCGGTAGTCCACCAGCACGTCACGGGCCTTGCCCTCGTGGGTGCCCTGCGCGACGGAGCGCTCCGACGGGTCGTAGGCGTTGGTGGTCTCCATCCACCGGCCGCCCATCCCGCCGATGTTCCGTTTCATCGTCGAGGCCAGCAGGATGCCGCCGTTGGACGGCACCATCAGGTGCGTCTCGTCGAAGACCGCGAACGACAACCGCGCCCCCAGGCGCGCCCGCCCCGAGGACGTCCGCGGCTCCAGCTTCCCGCCGGAGGGCAGGTTGATGTCGGTGACGCCCAGGTCCACACCGCTGATGTCGGCGACCGGGCCGCGCTGGGCCATCTCCAGCAGTGCCAGCCACGTGTTGTCGGTCTGCTCCTCCGAGGTGGCCACGATCTGCACCCACGGTGTCGGATGCGGCGCGCCGACCGGTTCCCCGTCGCAGTCCCAGCCGTCGAAGCGGACCGGTCCGAACGCCTCCGCCAGGCTGATCGCGGCCGCGAACGGCCCCTTGCCCCACTTCTGCGGACGCATCAGCAGGCCGCCGCGGTGTGCGAACGGCGCCGACGGCCGCCGCTCGTCGAGCACTGCCGTCGGCTTGAGCCGGTAGAAGCCGAACAGGAACCGCCACATCTCGTCGGTGAGCCGGAACGGCTCACCCTGGTGCAGCCCGTCCGGGATGACGCAGTACGCCTCGATCCACTCGCCGACCAGATGCCCGAGCGTCGGGTACTCGCCCGGCACCTCCGGCCCGCGCCAGCCCACCGGTCGCTACTCCACCGCTCGCAGCCGACGCACCGGCGCATGTGCCGGCTCGGCGGGCTTTGCCGACGGCGGGTTCTTCCCGATCTGCATCCGCAGCCGCGCCCGGTCCTCCGGAGTCGCGCCGAACTTCGCCACCCGCAGCCGCACCTCCGCCGCGAGCGTCCACTGCCCCCTGCTCCACATGGCGTGGTGCATCAGGGCGGTGTCCAGGAGGAACGACCAGTCGGTGTCCTCCATCGCCTGAGCCTGCGGCGATCGGCGCCACGTCTCCCACCACGCCCGAGTCCGCTCGTGCCACTCGGTGCCCTCCGGCAGATCGGGGCCGTGCAGCTCCCCGTCAGCCGCCACGACGGTCTCCGGCACCGGGTCGGCGTTGCGACGTCGCCGCTTGGCTGGATCCTTCGGCGCCGGGCCTCGACCAGCCATCGCAGCACCTCCCAACTTCCAGGGTTCAGGCTCAACGGTGGAAGTTCACTCCACGTGACGGTCACCCCCGGTGACATCCGGAGCCCCTGACCCGTACAGAGGGTTAGGGGGGTTGGGGGGGGTCACCGAGGGTGACGGCTCCCCAAGAATCGACCCGCCACCGGGGGGCTACAGCGGGCTAGCGATCTCGTAGTGAGCCGCGAGGACCGCGCCGACCTTCACGCCGGCGCCTGCAGGTGCGATGGTCGGGGCGAGGCCGAGGTTGGCCGGCTGGGAGATGCCAGCGGCCAGGGTGACGGTGACGGTGTCGCCGTTGACGGTGAACTGTTCGACGTCGACGACGAGGCGTCGCTGGTCGGTGGTGTTCGGGTCGTGGACGCTGGTGCCGACGATCTCGGTGGTCTGGCTGCCGAGGAGGTAGCTGCCGGTGTACTTGCCGTCCGGTCCGGTGGTGCCGACGATGCCGATCATGCTGGTCCCCTCCCGGTGGGGTTCAGCGGTGCTCGTTGACCCTGCGGTTGCAGGGGGCGTGTGCCAGTGCCCTGGGCCCGGTCTTGCCGCCGTGGGCGATCTGGGTGAGGTGGTGTAGGTCGAGCGCCTGATCGGTGGTCAGGGGCTGCGTGCAGATGGGGCACGGTTGGCCGGGGTTGGCGGCGAGGTCGGCCAGGGCGGCGGCGCGTTCGTTCTGGTGCTCGGCGCCATAGCCGCGCTGTGTGGTGGTGCCGCGGGCGCGGTCTCGATGACGCCGACAGGTGGTGCAGCGGGTGGCGGCGGTGAGGCGGCCGCAGTCCAGGCAGGGGCGGGGCGGCACGGCTACGGCCAGGACCAGCCGGGTGTGTTGGGGACGCGGCATTCCCGGCAGGTGTACCGGGCGCCGTGCTCGAGCTCGATCACGACGTCGGGGGCGGGGTCGTGGCGCATGCGGAGATGGCCGTGGCCGTCGGGTTCCCACACGTTGGGGTCGGCGCGGTTGTCCATGTGGACGGACACGACGCGGGCCAGCTCGGTGGTGCCGTGGTACTCGTGCCGGTAGTCCACCAGGTCGCCCGGCTTGGGCAGGCGGGTCGCGGTGGGCCGCTGCCAGTACAGGACGTGAACCTGCTCGGGGGTGTAGCCGTCCAGGGGGCTGGTGGCCATGGCGCCGTCGAGCGTGGGGCTGATGCCGGGTGCGCCGGTCAGCAGGGCGCCGGCGATGCGGTCGAGTGGGTTCACCGGACGGCCACGCTCTGCTGTCCGGCGTAGGTGTAGCGGGCCGTCGGTGCGTCCGGTAGGCGGGCCGGGTCGACGGTGTAGGCGTGGACGCGGGTGGTGCCGGCCGGTGGCTGTTCGTGGCGGATGTCCCAGCCGACGCCGGGCACGGCTACGGCGTACACGGTGGCCGGCACGCGGCCGTGGTCCCAGGCGAAGCGTGTGCCGGCCAGGGGTCCGTCATCGAGGACGACCGCTACGGGCGGGGGTTCCTCACAGAGCATCGGCACCTCCACGGGGGCATGCGACGGGGGGCGGACTCGGCAGGGAGTCCGCCCCCTCGTCTCTCATGGGTCGGCGGGGTCTTACCAGCGTCGCAACGCAACCCGAGACCACCGAAGTGGCGCCCCGCCTTAGTGGGAGTCCTGGACATGCGAAAGCCCGGCGCGAGGGGCCGGGCTGTGGACATACGGGTGCTTACGGGAAGTGTTCCCTACGAATCGCAGCTCGTCAACGTGGGTGGTGTCTGGCCACGGTGGAGGGTGGCGTCGACGGTGAGGACCGCGGTGCGGTCGAGGAGGGTTTGCCGGCCGGAGCGCCCGATCGGACGTAGCCACCCCTTGCTGATCCAGCGGCGGATGGTCACCGGGCGCCGCCCGACGAGCTGGGCGGCGTCGTGGGTACGGATCGGTTCGGTCATGCCGCTTGCCCGCGGGCGAGGTCGTACAGGTTGAAGTCGATGCGGCGGGACAGCCAGGGCCACTCGTCGTTGGTCCAGGTGTGCCGGTAGGCGGCGTGGGGGCGGTGGCCGTCGGGCGCGGTGTGGTCGCGGCGGTGGCAGCGGCAGACGTCCTGCTCGCATTCGCACTCGGCGTAGGTGCACTCGACGATCCCGGCGACGTTGTGTCGGTTGGTGGGGCCCCGTTCGGGCCACATGACGAGGGCCTGGGTGTGGCACCAGGGGCAGCGGGCGGGGATGCGCACGATGGGTTCGCGGTCGCGCAGGACGGCGCGGACGGCGCGGGCCGCGGTGAGTAGCTCGCCGGCGACGCGGTCCACCACGGTGGGATGGCCGCCGAGGGACAGCAGCGCGCGCAGCTCCTCGACGGCGTCGACCCGGTAGCCGAGGTCAGCCAGGACGGGCCAGCGGGGGCGGCGGGCGTCGCACAGGCGCCGGATGGCGTCGGCGAGGACCAGGTCGACGTCGGCGATTACATCGGATACGGCGGTGTCGATCGGGGCGGGTGAGGGCGGCAGCGTGGTGGCGTCGGCGTCGCAGCGGGGGCAGTACGCGGCGAGGCGCTCCACACCGGACAGGGCGTTGAGATGGCCGGCGTTGACGTAGAGCTGCTCCGGAGCGGCGAACAGCGTCAGGTCGCCGCCGGGTGTCCAGGTGGGTGCGCGCCACCGGCGGGGGCCGCCGCAGGAGTCGCAGCGCGGCGCGGTCTCGGTCTGCCCGCCGGCAAGCCGGGTGTAGGTGCGGGCGTGCGGACCGGGTTGCAGCACTTCGTACAGGACCGGGCCGAGCTGGGCGAGCACGGTGAGGGCGTCGTCGACGTCGACCAGGCGCTCGGGTAGCTGGCCGAGGTCGCCGGTGCGGCGGGCGGTGCGGCGGCGGCGGCGGGCGAAGCGGGGCGGGTCACCGGCGAGGGCGGCGCATCGGTCGTGTTCGCCGAGGTGCCACCAGCGGGCGCCGTCCGGGGTGGCTTCGGCGGGGCCGTCGCACCGGTCGCAGTGGCCCTCGACGCGGATGTCGGTCAGATGGGGGCGGTCAGCCATCCACCACCACCCAGGTCAGCAGGACAACGATCAGGGTCAGCGAGGACACCCACCAGCAGACGTCCATCACGCGGTCGATCGGCTTCACTTCCACCTCCGTGGCAGTCGGGAGTTCGCACAGCGGGGCATCGGACACAGCTCACTGCCGGCCATCGGTGGGCTCCTCGTCGTGGTGGCGGTAGTCGGCGAGGGCGTTGATGACGCCCGAGGCCTTGGCATGGTCGAGGGTCAGCGAGCCGACGAGGTAGCGCCGGTATGCGGCGTCGAGGTCGACCACAGCCAGCGCGGCCAGTACGCCCTCGACGTGGTGGCGGACGTCGGCCGGTGTCCACTGGGTGACCGGCTTGCCGTCGGCGCCGTGCACCAGCACGTATGGGCGGCTGTTGCGGCCGGACACGATCGGCGTGAACGTCAGCGGGGCAGTCGCCTCGTCGCTGATCGGCGGACGGTCGGCGCGTAGGTCCGCGACGATCGAGAGGGCGAGCCGCTGGTTGCCCTTCATGGCCGGGGTCATCTGGGCGAGGACAGCGGCATCGTAGGCGGCGTACTCGGCGGCCCGCAGCGCGGCCAGGGCGTAGGCGAGCGGGTTGGTGGGGACGAATGACCGGTCGGCGCCCCACTCGATGCTCAGGATGTACGTCTTGCCGTCGGGCGCGAGGTCGGAGCGGACCCAGATCGCGTTGTTGGAGGTCGGCTCAGCCACTGGTGGGCTCCTGGTTGTCGCGGTACGACCGAGCGGGCTCCAGGTCCGCTGCCCGTTCCCGGGCCATCTCGGAGAAGATCGACGGCGGCAGGGGGAACGTCGGTCCTCGGTCGATCAGGTCGGCGAAGTCGCGCAGCGCTTGGGCGCCGGACGGCCCACTGTCGGCGGCCGGCTCGCCGTCCGCCCAGTACACGGAGACCGTGGCCGACATGGCCCGCTCAAGCGCAACCTCGAACCGCTCGTCAGTGATGACGCCGGACAGGGCCAGCTCGGACTGGATGTCGGCGTACAGCCGGTCGTCGTGGCGGGCGCGCTGGACGGCCGCTCGGATGACGTTCCCCGCGGCCCGCTCCGCGATCTGGCGGTCGGTGTTGCTCACGGCTTCCAGCCCTTCATCCAGGGCAGGACCCGCTTGTCGAGGTTCAGGCCACCGGTCCAGGCAGTGACGCCGGGGAAGCGCTGCTCGTAGGCGACGTTGAGCTGCTTGGCCTCGCGTTCCAGCGCCGCGAACCAGTCCTCGTCGGTGGCCAGGCCCTTCTCGACGAGCAGGCCGACGAGGGCACTGACCTCGGCGCGGAGCAGGATCGTGACCTCGCGGTGGTCGCTGACGGCGTCGCATTCGGGGTCGCCCTTGGGGCGGGTGCCGAGCTGCCAGCCGGCGAACAGCGTCCGCCACTTGGCGAGGATGTTCAGGGCGTCGTGGGCGCGTTGCGCCGGCGTGGGGGTGCTCATGCTGCGGGGTTCTCCTCAGATGGGGCGGCGGAGGCGGTCGTGCCATTGGCGGCGGGACTCGCCCGGGCGGCGTGCCTGTTCGGGGCGGCAGATGCTGCAGGGGCGGGTGACGGTTTTGAGCGCGCCGTAGTCGGCGTCGAGGACGACGCGGTCGACCCATCCGCGGTAGCAGCCGGCGTCGTGGCCGGTTTGGGTGTCGTGGCCGCAGGGGCAGTGTTCGCGGCGGCAGTGGGCGTCGGGTAGGGCTCGGGTGGCCATGGCGGGTCACCTCCAGGCGGCGACGGGGCGGTGGCGGGGATGCCGCGGCGGCAGAAGGCGCACGAGATGGTGCCGTCGCCGCGCCAGGACAGCCGGGAGCCGTGGGCGCATCGGGGCGGCAGCGGGGGCCGGTCGGGTTCGTCGGCGGGCTCGCGCGCGGTCGGTGGGTTGGCGGTGTGCTCAACCAGGTGGGTGGTCGTAGTAGGTGGTTGGTCGTGGCTGGTAGTCGGCCACCTGGGTGGCCGGTCATGTGACTCCAGATGGCCGGTCAAGTTGTCCTGGGGGGTGTCATTTGGCCGGTGAAGATCGTTTTCATCGGCCATCTGGGTGGCCGGTCGAGTGGCCGGCTCGTCGTCTTGACCGGCCACAGCTGTGGCCGGTGATTCGGCGGGTTGACCGGCCATCTGGGTGGCCGGTGATGGGGCGGGTGGGGTGTCGTCGATGCCGAGCAGCCGCACCCGTTCGAGCAGGTCGAGGGGCACGGTCAGCCGGTACTCCGAGGTGATGCCGCTGCCGCCGTGGCCGCCGCCGCGGGAGACCTGCTGCAGCAGGCCGAGCTGCCGCAGGGCGGTCAGGTGGCGGCGCACGGTGCGGTCGCTGCCGCCGGTGACCGCGGCCAGCGCGGTGGTGCCTGGGCGTACGCGGGTGCCGTCGGGGTCGGCGTAGGTGGCCAGCACCAGCGCCAGCAGCTTCACCGCCGGCGGCACGATGGCACGCCGGATCAGCCGCTCCCACTCGAAGCGGCCGATCGGCTGGAGCTGCTGCTGGTGCACGGGCGTCCTGTCGGTTGTGCTGACGGGGGTAACCAGGCGAGCCAGACCGCGAGGACGGCCAGGCAGGCGGCGGCGAGTAGTAACGCGGTGTCGGTGTTCAGCGGGGCCTCCAGTCGGTCGGCAGCGTGTGGTCGGCACGGGTCAGGCGGGAACCAGCTCGGCCTCCTCGATGCGCCGCAGCCACGCCTGGCGCCAGGCACGCAGCTGCGCGAGTTCCTCGTCGCTGCTGCGCAGCGGCTGGAGCAGGCCGAGGAAGTCCTCGCCGCAGGACAGGACCAGCACCGAGTTGCGGCCGGTCATCTCCAGGGCGAGGGAGCGGGCGTAGGCGGCCGACGCGGCGCGGAACA
>Ga0075418_10000608_pt1 | contig 38575 bp, 35 predicted proteins | sample SoiMetdeltSBSDD2_FD_81776 | JGI IMG/M metagenome (GOLD analysis project Ga0075418, IMG submission 81776) | Bulk soil microbial communities from a Populus tree surrounding site in Tennessee, USA - Soil MetaG P. deltoides SBSDD2 | ecosystem: Environmental > Terrestrial > Soil > Tree plantation...
AAGGGACGGGGAGCCACCGTCAACCCGGCGGGGCGCTTCGAGCCCCGGCGCGTCGAGGCCGTCTGGGACGACGTCGTCTTCGACGACGACGATCCTCCGCCGAATCCGGCGACGGAGGTCTTCCTCGACAAGACCCGGACGATTCTCGCCAAGAACGACTCGCCGGACGTCCCGTTCGACGTCTCCGTCAACCCGTACCGTGGGTGCGAGCACGGATGCTCGTACTGCTTCGCGCGGGCGACGCATCCGTTCCTCAACCTGTCCGCCGGACTGGATTTCGAGACCAAGATCTTCGCGAAGCCGAACGCGCCGGCTCTCCTCCGCCGGGAGATCGCGAAGCCGGGGTACCAGTGCCAGCCGATCGCGTTCGGCACCAACACCGATCCGTACCAGCCCCTCGAGCGGAAGATGCGGATCATGCGGGCGATCCTCGAGATGCTCGTGGCGCACGAGCACCCGTTCAGCATCGTCACCAAGTCCGCCCTGATCACCCGCGATCTCGATCTGATCGCGAAGGCCGCCGCGCGCGGCCAGGCGAGCGCGTTCCTCTCGGTGACGACACTCGATCCCGACCTCGCCTCCCGCATGGAGCCCCGCGCCGCGACGCCGCGCCGGCGGCTCGGCGCGCTGCAGACGCTCTCCGCCGCGGGCGTCCCGTGCGGCGTGATGGCGTCGCCGATGATCCCGGGGCTCAACGACCACGAGCTGGAGCGCATCCTGGAGGCGGGCGCGGCGGCGGGGGCGACGATCGCGGGGATGACCCTCGTCCGGCTTCCGCACGAGGTCAAGGACGTCTTCTCGGCCTGGCTCGAGGCGAGCGAGCCGTCCCGCGCCGGCAAGGTCCTCTCGCTGATCCGGCAGGCGCACGGCGGGAAGCTCTACGACTCCACATGGGAGAAGCGCATGACGGGGGAGGGACCCTACGTCGAGATGCTCTCGCGCCGGTTCGACGTCGCCTGCGCGCGACTCGGGCTCAATCGCGAGCGGCACCGCCTGGAGACCTCGCGCTTCCGCCGCCCCGCGAAGCCGACCCCTCAGCGGTCGTTGTTCGAGACGAACGCCGCGACGCGCGAAGCCAAGTCGTCGTAGTTCGCGCCGAAGTGGTGGCCGCCGGGTAGCGTCGCGCGCTCGTAGCCCGGCCGCTTCATGTCCGGACAGCCGGAGCTGCCGTCGTCCTCGGGGACGAGGCAGAGCACCGGGCGCTCCGACCGCTCGATCGCGCGGGCGACGGGATGGGTCGTGGGCGTCGTGGAGCTGCGGATCCAGTCGAGCGCGCTGACCTCGAACGTCGCGTAGGCCGTCGGAGCCAGGAGGACGAGACCGGCGATCCTCGCGAGGCCGCTGCGGGGGTCTGACGCCGCCACGACCGGGACCGTCTCCGCCCCGAACGAGTACCCTCCGGCGAAGATCGGGAGGTCGGCCGGCAGGGCAGCGAGGAGCCGCGCGAGGTCCTGCGTGAACCGCTCGGGGGTCTTCTCGAGCCAGAAATAGCGGAGCGTGTTCCAGCCGACCACGGCGATCCCGCGCGCGGCCAACGCCTTCGCCACGCCTTCGTCGAGGTCGGCCCAGCCGCCGTCCCCCGACACGAAGATCAGCACGTCCCGCGCGTCGCGCGGCCAGACGATCTCGAGCGGGAGCCCCAGCGACTCGAGCTTCGCCGCGACCTCCTCGGGAGAGCGGTGCACCGCGTCGCGGCGAACGGTATGAGTCTCGGGCGCCATCACGCTCGTCGCCTCGAGCATGCCGGAGACCGCGCGGTCGAAGGCCTCGCCCCAGCGCGCCGGGACCGAGAACCCGTGCCCGACTTTGCCGAGGGAAACCACCTCCGCGTGCGGGACGCGGCGCACGAAGGCGAGCGTCTGCGCGGGCGCGCAGACCTCGTCGATCGTCCCCTGGAGCGCGATCCACTTCGCGCCGCCTCCCTCGCGCTCGGGCATCTTCGGATCTTCGGGGAGCCAGCTCTGCTTCTTCTTCTCGTCCCATCCGGGCTTCCACGCGTCGGTGCCGCACCACCGGCGCTTGACCTCCAGATCGGGACAGAAGCCCAGGCTCACCCCGCCGCGAAACGTCGACGAGGGCGCTTGAGCGAGCGCGCCGTAGACCACCGTCGCTCCCGACGAGTAGCCGACCAGGATCGGGCGCACGTAGCGGGGGAGGGCGTAGAGCTTCTCGACCGCCTGCGCCGCCGTCTCGAGCTCCCCCGCCGGATACCAGCAGGTCCCCGCGTGCCGCTCCGCCTGCTTCTGCCACGCCGGCATCGACAGCCCGACGACGATCGCGCGATCGGCGAGCCGTCGCGCCATGTCCACGACGCCCAGGTTCCACCCGCCGTCTCCCGAAACGAACAGCACCACCCCGCGCGCCTTCGCCAGATCGCGCGGACGATAGATCGGGACCTCGCCGAACCCCGGGAGCGCCTTCTTCTCTTCCGTCGCGGCGGCCGCCGCGCCGAGCAGGAACGGGAGGACGGCGAGCAGGAGCGCCCGCCTCATCGGGACGGGCCCGGGATCATCGCGCGGAAGCGGCCCGAGACGAGCTGGGTCGCCGCCGCCACCGCGAACGGCCAGTCCCACGGGCGCCGATAAGCCATGTAGCGCGGCTCCCAGGAGGGATGGAAGCGCTCCTTGAACTTCCTGAGTCCCTGGTAGTTGTACCAGGCCTCGCCGTGCAGGAAGAACTGGTGGGCGAGGCGCTCCACCGGCCGCGCGCGCCGCGTCGCGCCGACGGCCGCCAGCGGGGCCATCCCGAGGTTGAACCGCGCGAACCCGCGCTCCCGGGCGTGAGCCATCAGGGTCAGGAGCAGGTATTCCATCGGGCTCGCGAAGGCCGGCTCGACGGACGGGTCGTGTCGCATCAGATCCACGGAGACCTCGTCGCCCGATCGCCCCTCGAGCACGTTCGCGAAGGCGACGACGCGGCCATCGCCGGTCTCGACGACCGCGCAGGGGAACCGGTGCAGGTAGGCCGCGTCGAAGCGGCCCAGGGAGAAACGCTTCTCGCTCGCCCCCTTGGCACGGAGCCAAGCGTCGGAGACGCGCCGCAGGGAGGGGAGCAGCGCCTCGATCTCGTCCGGTCCGACGATCCGCACGCGTCCCCCCTCGCGCTCGATCGCATTGATCGCGTGCCGGTGCGCCTTCGCCTTGTTCCCCTTGAGGTCGAACCCCACGAGGTCGACGACCGCCTCCTCGCCGAGCTTGAAGAAGACGAACCCCAGATCGTGGGCCACGGGGAGGAGGGCGGGGGAGATCTGATAGAGGACCGCCTCGCGGTCCCAGTCGGACGCGTGCTCGACGAACGCCGAGAGGAACGCGTGCTCGCGTCCCGGCGGACAGACGGGATCGGACCAGGCCACGAGGAAACGTCCCGAGGTGCGGTACGCCACGAATCCGGGCTGCTCCGGATCCGGCCGGAACAGCGCCTTGTCGCCGGTCGCGATCAGCATCGGGTTGGTGCTCCGGGAGAGGGCGCGCGTGTCGGCGAGCCCCCGCTCGATCTCCGCGTCTCCCGGGAGCACGTCGGGGGACCGCGAGCGCTGTCCCCAGCGGAGGGCGATGATCGCGACGACCGACGCGAGGACCACGAGACCGCGCACGAACCGCTCGCCGTGCGCCAGGAAGGTGAAGCGGCTGAACGCCTCGGGGACGCCCGGCCAGGCCTCGTACGAGCCGAGCCCGACCGCGCCGAAGAGGAGGACCGCGGCGAGCCCCGCCGATGCGAGGAACTCGAGGGAGGGATGGAGCCGCCCCTCGCGCTCGAACGCCTTGCGGAACAGGAGCAGGAGAACCGCCGCCGCGAGAGCGAGGAGCGCTTCCTCGTAGTCGAGGCCCTTGAGGAAGGTGGTCAGCGCGGCGCCGAGGAAGAGCCCGACCGCGAGCCGATGGCTCGAGCGGTAGCCGCGCGCGAGGCCGCGCGAGGCGAGGATCAGGACGAACCCGAGCGCGATCGACGCGCCGTGCGAGATCTCCACCAGGACGAGCGGCACGGCCTCCTGGAGGATCTCCGAGCGCTCGCGGAGCGTGGGGGAGGCGGCCGAGGCGAGCAGCACCGCGCCGCAGACGAACGCGTAGGACGCGAGCCCGGTCCTGGCGACCGCCACCGTGCGCCGGCCCGTGGTCACGAGCCTTCCCGCGAGCACCAGGCTCGCGAACGCGAACGGGAGGGCGTAGTAGATCGATCGGTACAGGACGAGCGCCGCGGCCACGCGGTCGTGGTCCCCCGCGAGCGCGGCGAGGCGTCCCGCCCAGAAGAGGTCCGCGGAGCCGAACCCTCCCGGAACCAGGCTCACGAGGCCGAGCGCCTGACCCGCGAAGAAGATCCGCATCGAGGCCCCCGGGCCGACGCTCGCGACCTGGCTCCGCACCGCGAGGTCGAAGACCCACCAGGCGACGAGCCAATCGACGACCCCCACGCCGGCGAGGGCCACCGCCGCGCGCCGACGCTCGAACGGCGGGTCCCCCGCGCGGAACGCCGGGACCTTGAGCGCCGCGCTCCCGATCGCGACCGCCGCGGCCGCGGCGATCGCGACGCGGGCCGGCGTCCGGTCGAGGACCGCCGGAAGCGGCAGCAGAACGCCCACGCACCAGGCGACGAGGGCGAGGGTGAACGACGCGAGGACCGTCACAAGCGCGCGCCGGGCCCGTTGCATCGAGACGCCGAGCGGCGTGTACAGCCAGAACCGCAGCGCGGGCCCGGCGAGCGGACCGATCGTCAGGAAGTTGCTCCAGGCGAAGGCGACGACCCCGGCGCTCCAGCGGCGCGTCGCCGCGGGCGGTTGTCCGCGCCGGCCGAGGGCGACGACGTCGTAGAACCCGGCGACGGCGAGGTTCCCCGCCGTCGCGAGCACCAGCAGCGCGACGACGGCCGGGTCGGTCGCGCGGAGCAGGGCCCGGACCTGCACGAGGTCGACGCGGCGGAGCTCCTTCCATCCGACGATCGCGAGGACCGTGAGCAGGAGCCACGGCCAGGCCGCGCGGAGCGCGGGGAGCAGGCGCGGGACCGTCCCACGCGCCGTCATCGAGCGAGCAGGCGGTCGAGCCCGTCCACCAGCGCTCGGCGCAGCTCCTCCTCGTGTCCGGCGAAGTGATGCGTCGCCCCCGGGACGACGGCGAGGGTGTGCCGCCCCGGGAATCCGTCGGCGAGCGCCGGCGCCGCCGAGGAGCGGTCGCCCCCTCCGTGCAGGAACAGGACCGGGATCGCCCGCGCATCGCGCAGGGCGGAGGCCGTGTCGAACGTGTGGGCGTCGGTGGCGATCCCGAGGATCTCCGAGATGCGGGCCTCCAGGCTCCCTCGAAGGTCGGGTCCGACGAGGACGAGCGCCGCGACGTGCGAGTCTCCCCCGGGCACCCCCGCGATCCACGGGGCGAGGTCGGCCCCGAACGAGTAGCCGGCGAGGACGCGGGGCGAATCCGTCTCGCGTCCCGCGCGCCGCGCCAGGGCGGCGGCGAAGAGCGCGACGTCGGCCGCGAGCGCGGCGCGGTCGTCCTGCGGCTTCCAGAAGTACTTCATGCAGTCGACGCCGCCGACGGGGTACCCGGCGTCGGAGAGCCATCCGGCGAGCTTCTCGTCGAACGCGCGCCATCCTCCTTCGCCCGAGAGCAACAGCACGAGCGGCTTCGCCGATGCGGCGGGAGGGAGGTAGACCTGCATCGGCTGGGCGCCGCGGCTCGTGGCGACGGTCGTGACGGTTGCGGCGGCGAGCGCGAGCACGACGAGCACGGGAAGCGTTCTACTCCAGTTCGGAGGCGTCCGCTATCGTGCGGGGGTGCGATTCGACCGGGTGATGCACAGGATCTCCGCCTCCTCCGCCGGACCCCTCCCCGGGGCCGAGGCACAGGCGATCATGGCGCCCCGGCCGCGCCGGTCGTGGGTGCCGGGGATCCTCCCGTCCGACGCGCGGGACGCGGCCGCGCTGGTCCTCCTGTACCCCGCGAAGGACGACACCGCGCTCGTGCTCACCGTGCGCGGCGCCGGCCTCCCGCGCCACCGCGGGCAGGTGTCGCTCCCCGGCGGCGTGGTCGAGCCGGGGGAGGGATTCTCCGACTCCGCTCTCCGCGAAGCAGAGGAGGAGATCGGGGTCGATCGCGGAGCGCTCGTCGTGCATCGCGCGCTCACCCCGCTCCACATCCCCGTCAGCGGCTACGTCCTGCACCCGATCGTCGCGACGGCCGAGGCGCGGCCCCCGCTCGCCCCGAGCGCGCGCGAGGTCGAGAGCATCCTCGAGCCGCCGATCTCCGACCTGGCCGCACCCGGCGCGGTGCGCATGGAGGTCGGCGAGCACGACGGCGTCGCGATCGAGATCCCCTACTTCGATCTCGGCGGGCCGAAGCTGTGGGGGGCGACGGCGATGGTGGTCGCCGAGCTGCTCGCCCTGCTCGGCGTCCCTCCCGTGCGCCCCGCCCGTTAGCGGCGGCCGTGGCATCGCAGACACTCGTTCCCGAGCGGATGCTTCGGCCCGCGCGGGACCGGGGCGCCGGGACCGTGACAGGTGAGGCACTCCGCGGGGCTCACGAACCCCGCGTGGGTCGCGTCGTCCGGGAGGAGCGGCGGCTGGCGCCCGTGGAAGGCGATCCAAGCGATCAGAGCGCCCAGCGCCGCCAGCGCTGCGAGCAGGACGGCTTGCTTGCGGCTCACGGGGGGCGATCATAGCGCGTGCTCCGGTGTAGGATGCGGCGCTCCATGCGTCGTCCCCTCCTCGCGCTCATCGTCCTGCTCGGCGGCGCCCCGTCGCTCGCGTCCGACGCGGTGCTGGACAACGGCCTGCGCGTGATCCTGATCCCGCACCGCGCGAACCCGATGGTCGCCATCGCGACCGTCGTGGGCGCGGGCGTCGTGCACGAGCCTCCGGAGGCGTCGGGGGCGTCGCACTTCCTCGAGCACCTCCTCTTCAACGGCACCACGACCCGCTCGCAGCGCGAGCTCTACGACGACGTGGACCGGCTCGGCGCGTACAACAACGCGACCACGCGCGAGGACCACACCCTCTTCACGCTCCTGGTCGCGAAGGAGCACGCGGAGGAGGGGCTCGCGATCCAGGCCGACATGCTGTTCCACTCGACCCTCCCGGCCGAGAGCTTCGACAAGGAGCGGAAGATCGTGCTCGAGGAGCTCGCGAGGGATCGGGCGGACCCCTCCTACGACGTCGAGAGCGCCTTCCGCGCCTCGGCCTTCGCGGGGACGCCGATCGCCCGCCCGGTCCTCGGGACCGAGGCGTCGCTCGGCGCGATCACGCGCGATCAGGTCGCGTCGTACTACAAGGCGCGCTACGTCCCGTCGAACATGACGCTCGTCGTGATGGGGGACTTCGACCTGCCCGCGATGGACGCCGCCGTGCGGCGGACGTTCGGCGCGGCCCCGAAGCGGGCCGCTCCGCGCGCGGACGCGGCGCGCTGGCCGCCGCCGCCCGCGTCCAACGTCGAGAGCGACGCCGGGGCGTCCCCCGCGCGCCTGCTCGCGGCATATCCGGTCGACGTCGCCCCCTGGGACGGCGCGGCGCTCGCGATGTCGGTCCTGCTCGCCGCCGCCTCCGAGGGGGCCGACGCCCCGCTCGCCCGCGCGCTCGAGCGACGGAGCGTCGCGGCGGGGGGGACGAGCCTGACGCTGGACTCCCGGACCCGGCCGTGGAGCACCGTGACGCTCGACGTCACGCTCGAGCGGAACGCCGATCCCGCAGCGATCCTCGACGCGCTGGCGGAAGCGATCGCCTCGACGCGCCCGGGGGGAGAGGCGCGCGAGCGGGTCGAGCGGGTGCGCGCGCGCCTCGCGGGGGATGCCGCGATCGCACGCGACCAGATCCACTATTTCGCGATGCTCCGCGGCTCCGCCATCCCCGGATCGCCGAAGGGATGGCTCGAGGGGGACGCCGCGTCGCTCGCCGGTCTCGGCGCGGCCGACTGGGACGCGGCGGCGGAGCGGCTCTCCGCGGGGCTCGCCTCGGTTCGCGCGAGGATCGCCGGGCCGGAACGGGCGAAGGCGCGGTCCGCCTGGGCGCCGCCGACGAGCGCGCCCGCGACCGGCGCGCGCGCCGACCTGCGGGCAGGGGCGCTCGCCAACGGTCTCCGCTACGTCGTGCGCGAGAGCGCGGATTCGGGTGTGTTCGCCGCTCACGTGGCGTTCGCCCCGCGCTCCGCGGCCGAGCCGTCCGGGCTCGCCGGGATCACGGACGTCCTCCATCGCATGATGACGCGTGGGTACGAGGACCGGCGCGACGCGATCGGCGCACGCATCCGGGCCGTGGACGATCCGTCCGTGCCTTTCGACGACTACTACACGACGCCGGAGTTCTCCTGGATCCGTCTCGAGGTCGAGTCGAGCCGGTGGCGGGAGGCGCTGGGGCTCGTCGCGGAGATGGTCCGCCGCCCGGCGCTGACGGCCGGGGCCCTCGAGGACGCGCGCCGGGGCGCTCGGGAGCGCGCGGCGACGCGAGACGCCTCCCCGCGGGAGACCGCGACGGCCCGGCTCGACGCGCTGCTCGCGCCGGGGCATCCCGCGGCGTCGCTCGTGTACGGCACGGCGGCGTCGCTCGACGCGGTGACGCTCGACGCCGTGACCGCGTACCGCGCGGCGCTCGCCTCGGGGCGGCGGATGGTCGTGACCGCCGTCGGACCGGTCTCCGCGGAGGCCGTCGTGCGGGCGCTCGATGCGGAGCTCGGCTCCCTCCCCGAGGGGGAGCCTCCGAGACCGCCGGCGCCGGCGGCGATCGCGGAGCGTCCCGGAAGCGCGGAGGTCACCCTCGGGAAGTCTCAGGCCTACCTCGCCCTCGGCGAGCTCCTCGACGCGCCGCCGGAGGACCGCGCGGCGCTGGCGGTGGCCGCGTCGATGCTCTCCGATCGTCTCGCGTTCGATCTGAGGGAGACGCGCGGCCTCGCCTACACGATCGGAGCGAGCGTGCGGCCGTGGGCGGGACGGATGAGGCTGGACATCGCGATGGGCACGCGCGCCGAGAACCTCGAGGCCGCGCGCACCGGGATCCTGGACGGACTCGCGGCGTTCCGCGACGCGGAGCCCACGGCCGCCGACGTCGCCCGCGCGGTGAACGCCGCGCGAGGCGCCGCGCTGATGCGACGGATGACGCGGATCAGCCTCGCCTACGAGTCCGGTCTCGAGGCGATTCGCGGCCGGGAGCCGGGAGACGAGCGGCGCTTCGTCGATTCCTTCGCGCGCGTGACGCCGGAGGACGTGCGGCGGGTCGCGCGGACGTATTTCCTTCCCGACCGCCTCGCGACGGTGGTCGTCCGTTGAGTCGCGCCGCGATCCGGCCCGCGAGCGCCACCGCCCCCACGCGCATCGACCTCGCGGGAGGAACCCTCGACATCTGGCCGATCTCGCAGCTCGTGGCCGACGCGCTGACCGTCAATCTGGCGATCCGCTTGGCCGCGCATGCGACGGTGACGCCGCGGCGCGACCGCCGCCTCGAGATCCTCTCCGTGGACCGGGGCCGCCGCGTCCTTCACGACCTCCCCCTCGCGCCGTCCGCCTTTCGAGGACCGCTCTCGTGGCTCGTGCGCCTGGCCGACGCCTTCGCCCCCGGCGTGCCGCTGACGCTCGCCTGCCGCGCGGAGGCGCCGGCGGGGGCCGGGCTCGGCGGCTCCTCCGCGCTCGGGATCGCCGCGGGTGCCGCGCTCGCGCGGGCGCGTGGAGAGACGCTCTCCAAGGAGGCGCTCCTCCGGCGCGTCATGAACCTGGAGACCCGGGAGATCCGCGTCCCGACGGGAAACCAGGACTACCTCGCCGCGCTCTGGGGCGGGCTCTCCGCGTTCCGGCACACCCCCGACGGCGTGGTCCGCGACGCGCTCCCGCACGCATCGAGGCTCGGCGACCGCCTCGTCCTCGCCTACACCGGACAGCCGCGGCAATCCGGGTTCAGCAACTGGGACATGTTCCGCCGCTACGTCGAGCGAGAGGCGGCCACGACGAAGCGGATGGAAGCGATCGCCCGGATCGCCCGCGCGATGCGGGAGGCGCTCGACCACGGAGATCTCGACACGGCGGGACGGCTGCTCGGCGAGGAGGGGCGCCTTCGCCTGAGCCTCGCGCCGTCCGTCGCAACCCCGGCCCTCCGGCGCGCGGACACCGCCGCGCGGCGCGCCGGGGCTCTCGGCGCGAAGGTCTGCGGCGCCGGCGGCGGAGGCTGCCTGGTCGCGTTCGCGCGCGAAGGCCGAGAGGACGCGGTGGCGAAGGCGATCGCCGCGACGGGAGCGAGCGTGATGGGCGTGCGGATCTCCCGGCGCGGGGTGACGGTCAGCGGACCGTGATCGGGATCGACACCGGAACCTTCGCGGGCGCGCAGTACCCCGACGCCGCCACGCAGTAGAAGTAGCTCAGCTTCGCGGCGATCTCGTGGGGACCGGGCGTCGCCGCTTCGTCCACGTGCAGCGAGAGGCTCAGCGGATCGACCGCGCCCTTGTAATAGTTCGACTCGAGCTGGTCGGCCGAGGGCGCGGACGCGTTCCCGATCGAAGCTTCCGCCGCGCCTGCGACCCCGGGGAGCGCGGGCACGACGAGCTTGATCTTGGGGTACTTGTTCAGCTTGATCCCCGGCTTCGGGACGAGCTCGAGCGTGACCGCCGCGTCGCCGCCCGCGGCGATCGGCGCGGGCGCGACCTTGACCGAGACCTTGACGGGGGCCTCCTCGGACGCCGGACCCGCGGCCGCGCCGCCCGCAAGCGCGAGCATCCCGACGAGAAAAACGCCGCGACGCGTGAACATGCGACGCATTCTAGGGACGACTCGCGGGGCGCGCAATGCGCGGGTTGTCGCCCCCCACCCTTGGGGGTACACTTCGAGGGCTCTCAACGCTCGTCGCGTGCGGAGGATTCCATGAACGTCAAGACGCTCGGTCGGATGCTCGCGGCGGGGTCGCTGCTCTGGGCACTCCCCGTTGCGGTTCGCGCGGACGAGGTCGTCCACTTCACCAACGGCGCAGAGATGACGGTCCGCACGCATACCGTCGAGAAGGAGATGGTGAAGCTCGACCTCGGCGGGAACAGCTTCATCTCGTTCCCGATGGTGATGGTGGACAAGATCGTCAGCGCCGGCAAGGACGTGTTCCTCAACCCTGCGTTCCACCCGGCGAACCAGGCCGTCGCCGGATCGTCCTCCGGCGCGGCGCAGATGCGGAGCACCGGATCGATCATCGCCGACACCGCGATGCGCGGCGGCGGCGACGCGGTGGGGCTGTCCCGGCAGAACAACACCGCGAACACCGCCGGCGTGATGCTCGGCGAGGCCGCGGACCTGAACAGTCCCAACACCAACGTCGGCTCCGGCGCCGCCCCGCTCCTCCAGAACCGCCGGGCCTCGCGCTTCTCCACGCCGCAGCGTCGCACCTTCGATCCGGGCCGGCCGGTCATGCCGGGAGCCCCGGCCGTCGTGATGCCGCCCGTGGAGCAGAACGGAGCGCCCAAGGGCATCCATCAGATCTCGATCCGCCCCGAGGAGGTGACCACCACGCCGCCTCCTCCTCCGCCGCAGCCTGGGCAAGAGAACGGCGACGGCACGCAGCAGGCTCCTCCCGAGGGCGACGCGCCCGCGCAGGATCCCCCCGAGAACCGCTGACGGCATGTCGCTCGTCCTCGGGCTGACGGGCCCGAACGCGGCCGGCAAGGGGGAAGTGTCGGCCTATCTCGGCTCGCTCGGGTTCGTCGTCCACTCGCTCTCCGACATCGTGCGCGAGGAGGCCGCGGTCCGCTCGCTGGCTCCCGAGCGCGAGCATCTGATCCGGATCGGCACGCTGCTCCGGCACGAGGGGGGCGCCGGCGTTCTCGCCGAGCGGCTCATCCCGCGCCTCGGAGGCCGCGACGTCGTGGACTCGATCCGGCACCCGGCGGAGGTCGAGGCCCTCCGCCGCGTCCCCGGCTTCCTGCTCGTCGGCGTGGACGCCCCGGCGGCGGTCCGGTTCGAGCGCTCCCGGTCGCGCGCGCGCCCCGGCGATCCGGAGAGCGAAGCGGAGTTCGCCGCGCGCGAGCGGCAGGAGAACAGCGCCGATCCGGCGGGGCAGAAGCTTCGCGAGACGCTCGAGCTGGCCGACCGCATCGTGGTCAACGACGGCGACCTTCGTGACCTTCACGCGAAGGTCGACGCGCTGCTGGCGGGTCTGTAAAGTACGGCGCGGGAGGAGACGGCATGGACGACGTCGTTCGCGACGGCTTCGGCCCCGTGACCGGGGATCGGGCGGGAGCGGCCCCGGACGAGGCCGTGACACGACGCGGCGGCCCGTTTCTCGATCGGATCGTGGGCCCGGGCGACCTGAAGCCCCTCGCGATCGAGGACCTGCAGAGCCTCTGCGCGGAGATCCGCGATTTCATCGTGGACGTGGTCTCTCAGAAGGGCGGTCATCTCGGCGCGAGCCTCGGCGTGGTCGAGCTCACGGTCGCCCTCGCGCGCGTTCTGGATCTCCCGACGGACCGGATCGTCTGGGACACCGGGCACCAGGCGTACGTCCACAAGGTGTTGACCGGCCGGAAGGACGCCCTGTGGAGCATCCGTCAACACGGGGGGATCTCCGGGTTCCTGAAGCGGGACGAGAGCCCGTACGACGCCTTCGGCGCCGGCCACGCCTCGACCGCGATCTCGGCGGCCCTGGGCATGGCGGCCGCGCGCGATCTGGCGGGGGAGACGAGGAAGATCGTCGCCGTCATGGGAGACGGGGCGATGACGGGCGGGCTCGCCTACGAGGCGCTCAACAACGCCGGGCACTCCGGCCGCGACCTGCTCGTCGTCCTCAACGACAACGGGATGTCGATCTCGCCGAACGTCGGCGCGCTCGCCCAGTACCTCACGAGCATCCAGACCAGCCCGCGGCTTCGCAAGCTCCGCCGGGACAGTCTCGCGGCGATGGAGCGGCTCCCCCGCGTCGGCGGGACCGCACGGACGCTCGCCCGCAGGCTGGAGTCCGCGATCAAGACGGCCATCGTCCCGGGAGGGCTGTTCGAGGCGCTCGGGTTCAACTACATCGGGCCGGTGGACGGGCACGATCTTCCGCAGCTCCTGGATCTCCTCCCCAAGGTGCTGGACCGTAAGGGCCCGGTCCTCCTCCACGTCATGACGACGAAGGGGAAGGGGCTCCCCGCCGCCGAGGCCGATCACGAGGGGTTCCACGGCGTCGTGCCGTTCGACAAGGTCACCGGGAAATCGCGCGCCTCCGCAAAGGCCGCGGGTCCCGGCTATACCGCGGTGTTCGGCGAGGCGATGGTCCAGGCGGCCGAAGCGTTTCCGCGCATGGTTGCGATCACCGCGGCCATGCCTTCCGGCACCGGGCTCCTCAAGTTTCGCGAGCGGTTTCCGTCCCGCTTCCACGACGTCGGGATCGCCGAGGCGCACGCCGTCTGCTTCGCGGCCGGGATGGGATGCGACGGCGCGCGCCCCGTGGCCACGATCTACTCGACCTTCCTCCAGCGCGCGTTCGACCAGATCGTGCACGACGTCGCGCTGCAGCACGTCCCGGTCGTCTTCGCGATCGATCGCGCCGGCGTCGTCGGCGCCGACGGTCCGACACACCACGGCGTGCTCGATCTCTCGTACATGCGCTGCGTCCCCGGGATGATCGTCAGCGCGCCGCGGGACGGCAACGAGCTGCGGGACCTCCTGTGGACGGCGCTCTCGCAGAGCGAGGCGCCGTTCGCGATCCGCTATCCGCGGGACACGGTCCCCGCCGGCTACGACCCGGGGCGCGCGCCACGGGTCCTCCCGATCGGCTCGTGGGAGCCGCTGCAGGAGGGGACCGACGTCGCGCTGCTCGCCGTGGGCGCGATGGTGGAGGCCGCGCGCGGCGCCGCGGACAGGCTCGCCTCCCGAGGGATCTCCGTCGGCCTCGTCAATTGCCGGTTCGTGAAGCCGCTGGATCGCGCCGCGCTCAGGCGGGCGCGTCGCGCCCGGCTGCTCGTCACGATCGAGGAGAACAACCTCCCCGGAGGCTTCGGAGACGCGGTGGACGAGGCGCTGGCGGAGGAAGGGCTCTCGAAGGACGCCGTCCTCAACCTCGGTCTCCCCGACGGATTCGTGCCGCACGGCTCCCGCGCCGAGCTCCTCGCCGGCCTCGGGCTGGACGAGGAGGGGATCGTCCGCCGGGTCGAGGCCGCGCTCTCCCGATGACCGCCCCGCACCGGCCGCACGCGCACGGGGAGACTCCCGTGCGGGCGCTCGGGTTCGGGCTGCTGACGATCAGCGACACGCGAACGGACGCCGAGGATCTCTCGGGGCGAGCGATGCGGGAGCTCGTCGCCTCCGCGGGCCATGCCGTCCGCGAGGCGGCGATCGTGCGCGACGAGCCCGCGCTGGTCCGCGAGCGCGTGCTCGCGTGGGCGTCGGAGGCCGCATGCGACGCGATCGTCTGCTCCGGCGGGACAGGCCTCGCCGGGCGCGACCGGACCGTGGAGGCGGTGTCGGACCTGTTCGATCCCGCGATCGAGGGGTTCGGCGAGCTGTTCCGGATGCTCTCGTTCGACGAGATCGGGAGCCGTGCGATGCTCTCCCGCGCGGCGGCCGGAGTCGTCCGGGGGACGCCGGTCTTCCTGCTTCCCGGGTCGCCGAAGGCGGTGGCGCTCGCCCTCACGCGCCTCATCCTGCCGGAGATCGGTCATCTCGTCGGCGAGCTGGGCCGCCGCTAGTTCTGGTACTTCGTCTCGGGAGGGGGCTCGGACGTCGTGACGGCGCCGAACCGCTGCTCGTAGCGGCTCAGGTTCTCGGCCAGCGCGGCGATCATTCGCTTGAGGTGTCCGGGGCTCACGATGACGCGGGCGTTGACGATCCCCTCGGGGGGACAGACGTTGATGAAGTCGATGACGAACTCCTCGCGGCTGTGGCGAACCACCATCTGGTTCGCGTAGACGCCCCGGAGGATCCCCTCCGGGATCTTGATCTGGATCTCGTGCTCGTCGGCCATGGCGGCGGTTCCCTCCACGCTTATGCTATCGCGGCCTGCTAAGGTAGCCGGGAGGTCCGGCGCGGGAAGGAGCGCGATCATGGGCGTCGTCACGTGCATACGATGCAAGAAGGAGGGGCCGGGGCTCGACCGCGCGCCGTTCCCTGGGCCGGTCGGGGCGCGCATCGCCGCCGGCGTCTGCGCGGCGTGCTGGAAGGAGTGGCTCGGGATGCAGGTCAAGTACATCAACGAGTACCGGCTCAATCCGCTCGACCCGCGGCACTTCGAGTTCCTCCTGGAGCAGGCCCAGGCGTTCCTCGGGCTGCCCGGCGCGGGGCCGGCGGTACCCGACCCCGGAACCCCGCGATGAAGGCGGGGCTCGACGCGCGCCTCGCGGAGGATCTCGCCGGCTTCCGCCGCGACGGCGTCTACAAGACCCTGAACGTGCTCGCGAGCCCGCAGTCGGCGTGGGTCGAGATGAAGGGGCGCGGGCGCGTCCTCATCCTGTCGTCCAACAACTACCTCGGGCTCTCGGACGCCCCGGAGGTCATCGCCGCGGGGAAGGCGGCTCTCGACCGCTTCGGCGCCGGAACGGGGTCCGTGCGGTTCATCTGCGGGACGTTCTCGATCCACGAGGAGCTCGAGGCCGCCCTCGCGGAGTGGGTCGGCACGGAGGCGGCGCTCTCGTACGTCTCGTGCTGGACCGCGAACGAAGGGCTGATGCCGACGATCCTCGACGAGCGCGACGTGGTGATCTCCGACGCGCTCAACCACGCGAGCATCATCGACGGCACACGGCTCTGCAAGGCGCAGCGCCGCGTGTACAAGCATTCGGACATGGCGGATCTGGAGGCGATCCTCGAGGAGACCTCCGGCGCGCGCACCCGCTTCGTGATCACGGACGGCGTCTTCTCGATGGAAGGGGACATCGCCGACCTCCCGGAGATCGTCTCGCTCGCCAAGCGACACGATGCGGTCGTCGCGGTGGACGACTCCCACGGGACCGGCGTGCTCGGCGCGACCGGGCGCGGGACCGCGGAGCATCACGGCCTCCTCGGGGAGATCGACGTGATCACCTCCACCCTGGGGAAGGCGCTCGGCGGCGCGGCCGGCGGATTCACCGCGGGGTCGGCGAGCCTGGTCGACTACCTCGTGCAGCGCTCGCGGCCGCAGCTGTTCTCCAACGCCCTCCCCGCGACCGTCGCCGGGAGCGCCCTCGCCGCCGTCCGGCTGCTCCGCGCCGAGCCGCAGCGCGTGCGGCGCCTCCACGAGAACGCGACGTACTTCAGGTCCGCGTTGTCGGAGATGGGCCTCTCCCCGCTTCCGGGACGAACGCCGATCGTCCCCGTGATCCTCGGCGAGACCGCGGCCGCCCTCCGCGCGAGCGCGATGCTGCTCGACGAAGGGGTGTTCGTCACCGGGTTCGGCTATCCGGTCGTCCCGCAGGGACACGCCCGGATCCGCTGCCAGCTCTCCGCGGCCCATACCCGGGAGGACCTGGATTTCGCGCTCGCCGCGTTCCGGAAGGTGGCCGCGAGACTGGCCTTGGCCTAGTCGGCCTCGAAGGTGATCACGACCTCGCGGTCGGTCAGCCGCTGGAGCTGCCCGATGCGCCATCCCGCGTCGAGATAGCGGCGGACCCGCTCGTCGTCCTTGGGCTCGCGGTGATACGGCAGATCGATCTGGATCTGAAGGCGACGCGCCACGGCCCCCTCCGGTGCCCGCGGAGGATAGCAAATTGACGCCCCGACGGGCATGTCGTACCTTCTCCGTCGGAGGACGACCATGATCCAGTTGAGCGAACGTGCGGTCAGCAAGGTGAAGGAGCTCCTGACCTCGGACAACAAGACCGGCTACGGGCTGCGTGTCGCGATCCAGGGCGGTGGTTGCTCCGGCTTCCAGTACGGGCTGACCTTCGAGAACGCGGAGAAGCCCAACGACAACGTGCTCGAATTCGACGGGCTGAAGGTCTACGTGGACGCGATGTCGGGGATGTACCTCGAGGGCGTCAAGATCGACTACATCGAGAGCCTCGAGGGCTCCGGCTTCAAGATCGACAATCCCAAGGCCTCGGGAACGTGCGGCTGCGGTCACAGCTTCCAGGCCTGATCCTCCCGCCCGGCCGGAGGGCGGACCGTCCGTTGACGCCCTCCGGTCCCCCCGTTACCCTCACGCCATGGCGATCCTGCCGCGCACCGCGCGCGTCGAGGCCTCTCTCGCTCCCTATGCGCAAACGTCGGCCCGCTCGCGCGGGAGGCGCCACCGCGAGGACGACCACGGCTATCGCTCCGCGTACCAGAGGGACCGGGACCGGATCATCCACTCGCGCGCCTTCCGGCGCCTCGAGTACAAGACCCAGGTCTTCGTCAATCACGAAGGGGACCACTACCGGACGCGTCTGACCCACTCGATCGAGGTGAGCCAGATCGGGAGAACCGTCGCGCGTTCGCTGGCGCTGAACGAGGACCTGGTCGAGTCCCTCTCGCTCTCGCACGACCTCGGGCACACGCCGTTCGGGCACCTCGGCGAGGACGTCCTCGACGAGTTCATGCGCGGCCACGGCGGGTTCTCCCACAACCGCCAGACGCTCAGGATCGTGGAGCACCTCGAGGAGCGGTACCCGGCCTTCCTCGGGCTCAACCTCACGTGGGAGGTCCGCGAGGGGATCGCGAAGCACTCCGGTCCGATCGACGTCGCCTCGGCGCCGGAGTTCTCGGAGTACGAGCCGGCCCGGCAGCCTCCCCTCGAGGCGCAGCTGATCGACCTGGTGGACGAGATCGCCTACAACCATCACGACATCGACGACGGGCTGTCCTCGGGCCTCCTGGACCCGGACGCGCTCGCCGCGGCGGTCCCCCTTTTCGGGGGGCCGCTCGCCCGCGCCGCGAAGCAGTGGCCGGCGGCGGACCCGCGCCAGCTCCACACCGCGGCGCTGCGCGGCCTCGTCGATGGTCTCGTGACCGACCTCATCGAGACCACGGAGTCGAACGTCGCCGGAAGCGGGATCGCGACGCTCGAGGAGGTGCGGGCCGCGGAGCGCCCGCTCGCCGCGCTCTCGCCCGAGGTGGCGGAACAGAACCGCGGGTTGAAGGGCTACCTGCGGACGCATCTCTACCACCATCACCGGATCGAGCGAATGAAGGACAAGGCGCGGCGTATCCTGCGCGCGCTCGCCGAGCGCTACCTGGAGAACCCCCTCCTGCTCCCCGACGACGCCCGCCGCCGCGCGCCGGCCGAGGGGCTCCATCGCGCGATCGCGGACTACATCGCGGGGATGACCGATCGTTACGCCAACGAGGAGTACCAGCGCCTCTTCGACCCGGCCGCCCGGGTCTGAGCCAGGAGACCGACATGGCCGCGACCGCCGCACCCGAGCCCGGACGACTCCTCATCGACGGATCCTTCGTCGCCTCGCGCTCGGGGAAGACCTTCCCGACCGTGAACCCGGCGGACGAGAGCGTGATCACGACGGTCGAGGAAGCCGGGACCGAAGACGTGGACGCCGCGGTGGCGGCCGCACGCCGGGCGCTCGCGGGGCCCTGGTCCAGGATGAGCGCGGCGGAGCGCGGCAAGATCCTCTGGAAGATGGGGGATCTCATCGTCGAGCGCCTGCCGCAGCTCGCGATGCTCGAGACGCTGGACACCGGGAAGACGCTGTTCGACTCGGGAAAGATCGAGCTGCCGATGGCGGCGCAGATCTTCCAGTTCTATGCGGGGGCCGCGACCAAGGTCGCCGGACGCACGATGGCCAGCCGCAGCGACGCGTTCACGTTCACGCTGCGGGAGCCCGTCGGCGTCGTGGCGGCGATCGTGCCGTGGAACTTCCCCTTCCTGCTGGCGTCCTGGAAGGTCGCGCCGGCGCTCGCGGCGGGCTGCGCCGTGATCCTCAAGCCCGCGTCCCAGACGCCGCTCTCCGCCATCGAGCTCGGGCGGATCGGCCTCGACGCCGGGCTCCCGCAGGGCGCGCTCCAGGTCCTTCCGGGCTCGGGGGCGCTGGCCGGAATGGCGCTCGTCAGGCACGCCGGCGTGGACAAGGTCGCCTTCACAGGCAGCACCGAGGTCGGGCGGACGATCGTGCGCGAGGCGGCCGGGACGCTCAAGCGGGTGTCGGTGGAGCTCGGCGGGAAGTCGCCGAACGTCGTCTTCGCCGACGCCGATCAGGAGGCCGCGCTGCGCGGCGCGTTCAACGGGATCTTCTACAACAAGGGGGAGGTCTGCGCCGCCGGCTCCCGCCTGTTCGTCGAGCGCTCGATCCACGCGCCGTTCGTCGAGGAGCTCGCCAAGCGCGCCGACGCGATCGTCCTCGGGGATCCGCGCGAGAAGACGACGCGGATGGGGCCGGTGGTCTCGGCCGGACAGATGGACAGCGTCCTCGGCCACATCGCCTCGGGCACGAAGGAAGGGGCGCGCGTGGCCGCTGGGGGGCGGCGCGCGACGGAGGTCAACGGAGGGAAGGGGTACTTCGTGCGGCCGACCGTCTTCGATGCGGTCACGCCGGAGATGACGATCGCGCGCGAGGAGATCTTCGGCCCCGTGCTCGCCGTGCTTCCGTTCGACGACGTCGACGACGCGATCGCCCAGGCGAACGGAACGATCTACGGGCTCGCCGCGGGGGTGTGGACGCGGGACGTGACGAAGGCGCACAAGCTCGCCCGCGCGATCAAGGCGGGGACCGTCTGGGTGAACACGTACAACCTCTACGACCCCTCCCTTCCCTTCGGAGGGTTCAAGCAGAGCGGGTTCGGCCGCGAGCTCGGGCTGGAAGCGATCGAAGGGTTCCTCGAGACCAAGAGCGTCTGGATCGATCTGGGGCGCTGACGTGCGCGCGGTGGTCATCCGCGAGCACGGGGGTCCCGAGGTGCTCCGCATCGAGGAGCGGCCCGCGCCGTCCCCCGGTCCGCGAGAGGTGCTGATCCGGGTGCGGGCGGTCGGCCTGAACCATCTGGATCTGTGGGTGCGCGAAGGGGTCCCGGGACACGTGTTCCCGCTCCCGATCGTCCCCGGCTGCGACGTCGCCGGCGTCGTCGAGGCCCTCGGTCCGGGAGCCGCAGGATGCGCACGGGGCGACGAGGTCGTGCTGTCTCCGGGGCTGTCGTGCGGTAGGTGCCGCGCCTGCCGGCGCGGCGAGGATCCGCTCTGCCGCGACTACGGGATCCTGGGGGAGTCCCGCGACGGCGGGTGCCAGGAGCTGCTCGTGGTGCCCGATACCGCGGTCTTCCCGAAGCCGCCCCGCCTCGACTGGGCGGAAGCCGCCTCCGTGCCCCTCGCTTTCCTCACCGCCTGGCACATGCTCCGTGCGCGTGCCCGGGTGGAGCCCGGGGAGAGGGTGCTCATTCATGCGGCGGGCTCGGGCGTCTCGGCCGCGGCGATCCAGATCGCGGTCCTGCTCGGCGCGCGCGTCATCGCGACCGCGGGATCGACGGAGAAGTGCGCCCGGGCGGTCGCCCTCGGAGCGGAGGCCTGCATCAACTACCGGGAGCAGGACTTCGTGGGCGAGGTGCGGCGCTGGACGGACAAGCGCGGCGTCGGGGTGGTCGTCGACCACGTCGGAGCGGACACGTTCGACCGCTCCATCCGCTGCCTGTCGAAGGGAGGACGGTACGTCACCTGCGGCGCGACCTCCGGCTACGAGCTGAAGACCGACTTCCGCCCGGTCTTCTTCAAGAGCCTGTCGATCCTCGGCTCGACGATGGGGAGCGGCGACGAGCTCGCCGCGGTGCTCGATCTCGTGACGGCCGGGCGGCTGCGACCCGTGGTCGACGGCGTCTTTCCGTTGGACAAGGTCGCCGATGCGCACCGGCGCCTGGCGTCCCGCGAGGCGTTCGGGAAGGTCGCTCTCCTGCTCTGAGGGGGGACTGTACTAAGCTTCGCACGAGAGGGGCGGTGGACATGGCGGGTGAGCGCATTCTCGTCGTCGACGACGAGCCGGAGATCGTCGAGCTTCTCCGGGACGTGCTGACGGCGGAAGGCTACACCGTCGACGCGGCGCCCGACGCCGCCGCGGCGCTCGCTCTGATCCGCGAGACCATCTACGACGCCGCCCTGCTCGACTTCAATCTCCCCGACATGGACGGCGTGATGCTCCACCGGCAGATCCGGCAGATGGACTCAGAGCTGGCCGCGCGCGCGATCTTCATGTCCGGGCTGATGCAATCCGACGCGAACCTCGGGTACTACATGTCGCAGAGCGGCGGGTTCCTCGCGAAGCCGTTCGACATTCGCGACGTCCTCGCCCAGGTGCGCGCGCTTCTCGGAGACGAGGCGTAGCGCCTACGCGGCCCTGCCGGACGGGCGCGTCAAGAGCTTCCCGAGAGCGACGTTGATCGGGTTGCCGCGATCGAGGAAGGGGAGGACCGGCCGCCGTCGCCACCCCATGCGCGAGATCTCGCGCAGGATCCCCTGGTGCCCGCGCTGCACCTTGAGCCCCTTGATGAAGGCGTTGTAGGCCTCCTTGCGGCGCTCGGCGGCGAGGAGCACGCGCCCGTAGTTGCAGCACAGGTCGGCGTTGTAGAACTCGAGCGCGATCGCCTGCTTGCAGAGATCGACCCCTTCGCGCGGTCGGTTACCGGCGGTCGCCAGACACAGACCGTAGTACGAGAGATACCGCGCCTGCGGCGTCCGCGAGCCGAGCTTGCGCTCCAGCTCGAGCGCCGCCTCGAAGAGAGCGAGCGCCTCGAGGCCGCGCCCCGCCTCGAGCGCCTCCAGCCCGCGCTGGAAGCGCGTTTCCGCCGCATGAACGAGCATCGACCCTCCTCCTCCGCCGGCCGTCGAGGAGGAATATCGAGCCGCGCCCGGAGAAGAGACCAGGGCCGGTTTCGTGAGCGGGATCACGGGAACGTAAAGGAGCGCCGACTACCCGTCCAATCCGTCCACGAGCGGCGCGTTGATTTCAACCGTGTGCTTCTGGCGGAGCGCCTCGATAAGCCCCTGCGCCAGCTGCTCGCGGCGCTGCTGGAGGAGCTGCCCGCGCAGCGTCGCCTTCTCGGCCTCGAACTTGGCCGGATCGAACGCGTCGTGGCGGGTGACGACGTAGGCGATCGCACCCCCCGCGACGGCCACCGCTCCCTTCGAGCCCACCACGGTCCCTTGCGCGAAGAGCGCGGTGTCGAGCGCCGGCGCGGGGCCCACGCCCGGGAGCGACACTCCCGATTGAACGTCTCCCGTCTTCTTGACCTCGAGCTTCTGCGCCTTCGCTGCCGCCTCGAGCGTGCCGGCGGACGCGATGCGGCGCGCCGCCACGAGCGCCGCCTGGGTGCCGCGATCGTTGAGGATGTCGGTCTTCACCTGGTCGGCGACTTCGGCGAGAGGACGCACCGCGGGCGGCAGGACTTCGGCGCACGCCGCGACGACCAGACCGTTCGCCACGCCGAGCGGCGCGGAGACCTGCCCGGCCTGCATCGACGACACCGCGCTGGTGAACTCGGGCGACGGTCCGAGATCGGGCGCGCGGTCCTGCGCCGAGACGGTCCGGTCGAGGACGCTGTAGCCGGCCTTCTTCGCCGCGGCTTCGAACTCGGCCAGGGTCTTGGCCTCCGACGCGAACGCCTGCGCCTTCGCGGCGGTGAGCCGCTGCGCCTGCTGCAGCTCGAGCCTTCGCTTGAGGGCGTCGCGGACCTCCTCGAACGGCGCGGCGCCCGCTTCCCGGGCCTCCTCGACCTGGATGACGTGGAAGCCGTAGGGCGTCTCGACGGGCCCCGCGAACTGACCGGGGGGCGTCGAGAAAACCGCGTCGTCGAACGGCTTCACCATCGCGCCGCGCCCGAACCAGCCGAGCTCGCCCCCCTGCGGGGCCGAGCCGGGGTCCTGCGACATCGAGCGGGCGAGGGCGGCGAAGTCCTCCCCCTTCTGAACGCGAAGGAGGACGGAGCCGGCGAGATCGCGGACCGAACGCTTGTCGGCCTCGGCGGCGCCGGCCGGGATCTTCAAGAGGATGTGCCGCGCGCGGCGCTGCTCGGGGCGCGCGTAGTCGGCGGCGTGAGCGTCGTACTCGGCGCGGAGGTCCGCGTCGGAGACCTTCGCGTCGGCGATCTGTCCCTGTCGATCGAACAGGACCAGGCGGAGCTTCCGCGCCTCCGAGCGCCTGTAGTCGTCCTTGTGCGAGGCGTACCAGGCCGAGACCGCCGCCGGGTCGAGGCTCGTGTCGAAGGAGACCGTGGACGACGGCACGAAGACGTAGTCCGCCGCGGCGCGGACGTTCCGGGCGCGCCAGGCATGCTCGAGCTCGGCGTCGGAGACCCGCGCGGACGCGGTCATGACCTCCATCCACTTGCGCGCGAGCAGATCGTCCGCGAGCCGGCGCTCGTAGGCCTCGACGCCGCCGTCGTAGCTCTGGCCGATGAAATCCGCGTAGCGCTCCTTCCCGACGAAGTTCCCCGAGGCGTCCTTGAAGCTGGGGTTCTCGAGAATCTCCTTGGAGATCTCTTCCTTCGTGGCCCGGAGACCGAGGGCGCGGGCTTCCCCGAGAACGAGGTGACGGTCCACGAGCGACTGGATCGTCTGCGATCCGATCCTGAGGTTCTGCTTCATCTGGTCGTACTGAGGGCCGAGCAGGCGCCGGTAGTACTCGTCCTGGGTCCGGGCGACCTGGAGGAACTCGACGGTGGAAATCGAGTGCCCGTCCACGCGCGCGGCCCAATCGGACGCCCCGCCGCCGTGCTTCACGCGGGGGTCGAAGTACGACCCCAGATAGCCCAGGAGAGCGAGGGCCACGACGACGAGCACCCACTTGAGGTGCTTCAAGTTGTTGCGCATGTGGTTGAGCATCCGGGCATGGTAGTGCAGCGCCGGGGGCCCCTTCAACGCCCGCATGGTCTCGGGGGGGGCGGCGTGTTAAATTCCGCCGCGACGCATGCCGTCCCATCCCCAAAAGCCGCGGATTCTGCTCGACTGGTTCACCGTTACGTACCGGAGCGTGCTCGCCGCGGCGCTGGTCCTTGCGGCGGTGCTCGCCGCCGCCGGCTGGTACGTCTTCTCATACGCGCCGAGCAAGCCCCGGCAGGAGGCCCAGGACGCCATCGCACGCGCCGACGAGCGGCTCGCCGAGGCGATGGGCTACCCGCCCACGGCCCGCATCGACGAGGTGCGGGGGAGCGCGCGCTCGGCGCTCTCGGAAGCGCGCGACGCCTTCCAGAGGCGGCAGTACGACGATGCGCGCGTCGCCGCGATACGGGCCGAGAACTTCTCCCAGAAGGCGATCGATATGGCTCGCGGAGAGGGGACGGCCTCGAAGGAGGTCCGGATCTACCGCATGGACGGCGACGTCCGGGTCAAGCGCGCCGGCGAGTTCAACTGGGAGCCCGCGGACCGCAAGATGCTCCTGCGCGTCGGAGACCAGCTGAAGACCGCCGGCTCGGGGTCGGTGCAGCTCATCTACTTCGACGGCACGCTCACCACCGTCAATCCGGGCTCGCTGCTCGAGATTCGCGAGATGCACGAGGATCCGGCGACGAAGGTCCGCCGGGTCACCGAGAAGCTCAACTGGGGAGAGGTGCTCGCCTCGACGCAGCAGAAGAACGCGGACGGCTCGTTCCACGAGGTGTCGACGGAGAGCGTCACCGCGCGCTCGGGGGACGTCGGCGAGTTCCGCGTCTCCTCGCAGCGCGACTCCAAGGCCGCGGTCGTCGACGTCTTCCAGGGACGGGTGCAGATCGCGGGAGGCGGCCGCAAGCAGCAGCTCGAGACGGGGGAGCGGATCCAATCCGATGCGGGCGGACAACTCTCCGCGAAGGAGACGCTGCCGGGCGTCCCACGGTTGATCGCGCCGACCGATCAGAAGGTCTTCATCCACGAAGACCCGACGAAGGCGAGCACGGCCCTCTCGTGGGAGAAGATCGCGGGCGCGACCCTCTACCACCTGACGATCTCGGACCGGATCCTCTTCACGCCCGCGCTCTACGAGGCGGACCGGAAGGAGACTTCCGTCCAGATCGACGCGATCCCTTCGGGAGAGTACTACTGGCGCGTCGCCTCCGTGAACGCGGCGGGGGTGCGCGGCGCGTACAGCGAGACCCGGCGCTTCCGCGTCACCTCGCAGAAGATCCGGGACACGGGAGACACCACCCCGCCCCCTCTGGAGGTCACGGAGAACGTCCAGACGGGGCCGATGCTGATCCTGAACGGCCGCACCGAGCCCGGGGCCCTGCTCTGGGTGGACAACGAGAAGGTCGAGGTGACCGACGACGGGACGTTCTATGCGGTGATCCGCCTCCGAAAGGAGGGGGTCAACGACGTCTCCCTGATCGCCCAGGACGCCGCAGGGAACGTCCGGAAGCTGACCCACCGCGCCTACGTCGATCCGTACTGATCGGTCAGCCGGGGTTTTCTTGCTTTTCGTCCTTTCCGGCGACTAGATTATCGATCCCCGGTTCGACGTGGCGATCGGCCACGCGCGGAGTGACGATTCATGTCTTGGACGCCGTCCTCGTTTCTCTCGATGTTCTCGAACGACCTCGCGATCGATCTCGGAACGGCGAACTCCCTCGTTTATTCCAAGGGGCGCGGCATCGTGGTCAGCGAGCCGTCGATCGTGGCCGTCAACCAGAAGACCGGGAAGGTCGAAGCGGTCGGCAAGGAAGCGAAGGAGATGCTCGGCCGCACGCCGGGGAACATCATCGCCATCCGCCCCATGAAGGACGGCGTGATCGCGGACTTCGAGCACACCGAGCGCATGCTCTCCTACTTCATCGAGAAGGCGCACAACCGGAAGTTCGGCGTCCGCCCTCGGATCGTGATCGGAGTGCCCAGCGAGATCACGCAGGTCGAGAAGCGCGCGGTGCGCGATTCGGCGATGCGCGCGAAGGCGACGGAGGTGTACCTCGTCGAGCAGGCGATGATGGCCTCGATCGGCGCCGGCCTTCCGATCACGGAGCCGACCGGCAACATGGTCCTGGACATCGGCGGCGGGACGTCCGACGTCGCGGTGATCTCGATGGCGGGGATCGTCTACTCGCGGTCGGTGCGTGTCGCGGGCAACGAGATGGACGAGGCGATCATCCAGTACATCAAGCGGAAGTACAACCTGCTCATCGGCGAGCGGACGGCGGAGGAGGTCAAGATCCGCCTCGGCTCCGCGTTCCCCCTCGACGAGGAGCTGACGCTCGAGATCAAGGGACGCGACCTCGTGGAAGGCGTTCCCAAGACGATCGTCGTCTCCGACGAGGAGATCCGCGAGGCGCTCGCCGAGACGGTCGCGACGATCATCGAGGCGGTCCGGGTCGCGCTGGAGCAGACTCCTCCCGAGCTGTCCGCGGACATCGTGGACCGCGGGATCGTGCTGACGGGGGGCGGAGCGCTCCTCAAGAACCTGGACAAGCGCCTCCGCGAGGAGACCGGGCTCCCGGTGTCGATCGCCGACGACCCGTTGACGTCGGTCGTCATGGGAACGGGGAAGATGCTGACCGATTTCGACCTGCTGCGCCGGGTCGCGCTCGACTAGCCCGCGCTCGCGCCGGCGATCCCGATGGCGGCCGTTTCCCCCGCCCGCGCCAATACCCTGCTCCTCGGGGTGATGTCGTTCGGCCTCTTGCTGCTCATGGCCGCAAGCGTGCGGGGAGGGGTCGCGGGCGCCGCGGTCGCGGGGGCGGCGGGGACCGCCTCCGCGCCGATCGTCTCCGCGGAGCGGTCGATCACGCGCATCCTCCTCAATGTCATCCATTTCTTCCGGGACATCGACGCCGACGAGCGGGAGAACGTGAAGCTCCGGCGCGAGGTCGCGCGGCTCGGGGCGGAGCTCGCCCGCGCCGGCGAGCGTGGGCAAGAGAACGCTCGCCTGCGCCGGCTGCTCGGCATGCGGGAAGACCTCGTGCCGAGGTCGGTCGGTGGCTCGGTCGTCACCAGCCGGCTCGCCGGCCAGTCGCGCGTGATCCTGGTCGACCGCGGGGGGAGCGACGGCGTCCGCCCCGACATGGCGGTCGTCGCGTGGGGCGGGGCGGTGGGACGCGTGGTCAGCGTGGAGCGCGACTTCGCGCGCGTGCGCCTCTTGACCGATCCCAACAGCGGCGCCGCGGGAGTGATCGTCCGGAGCCGCGTCGAGGGGATGGCGGTCGGGCGCGGCGGCGATCCGATGGAGATGCTCTACGTCCCGAAATACGCGGACGTGGTGGTCGGCGATCGCGTGGTGACCTCCGGACTCGACGGCGTGTTCCCGCGAGGGTTCGGCCTCGGCCGCGTGACCGTCGTCGGAGCGCCGGTCGGTGCCAGCAAGACGATCCGCCTCGAGCCGGAGGTCGATGACCGGTCGATCGAGGACGTGCTGATCCTGCTCGAGCCCGCCGGAACGCGCCTGCTCGCTCCCGAGGAGCCGGAGAGCGCCCCGTGATCGTCCTCTGGGCCCTCCTCGGGATCGGGCTCGCGCTCGGCACGTCGCTCGGGCTCGGGAGCATCGCTCCGTGGCTCACCAGCTACGTGGACCTGACGATGCTCCCCCTGGTCGTCTACGCGCTGCGCACCTCGCAGCGCTCGTCGATGATCGTGGGCTGCGCGACGGGGCTGCTCCAGGACTACTGGATCGAGCCCCGCCTGTTCGGCATCGACGCGCTGGTCAAGACGATCCTCGGGTGGGCGCTCGGAGGGCTCGGGGCGAGGTTCGACCTGAACACCTTCTGGGGGCGTTTTGCCGCGGGGGCCTCCGTCCATCTGCTCGACGAGGGGCTCCAGGCGGCCCTTCGCCGGCTCTTCGGCGAGACGCTCGCGCCGGTCGCGGTTTCGACGCTCGCCGTCCGTGCCCTCGCCGGAGGGTTGCTGACGGCGGCGGTATTGGTCATCTTGAGCAGGACGGGGTCGGCCAGGAGCGCGGCCCGGCCCAAGCACCGGAAGGCGTAGCCCGTGGACTACCGCGAGCGCTGGGAGCTGAAGGAATACCAGAGCGAGCAGAGGCTCGGACGGCGCGCCCTGCTGCTCCACGGCGTGATCGTGGTCGTGCTCGCGGGGTTCCTCGGGGTGTTCTGGTACCTGCAGATCGTCAAGGGGGCCGACTTCGCCCTGCTGGCGGAGAACAACCGTCTTCGCCGGATTCCTCTCCCGCCGACGCGCGGCGTCGTGTACGACCGCCGCGAGCAGGTCCTGGCCTCCACGCGTCCGGCGCTGAACCTGGTGCTCGTGCGCGAAGGACTGACCGACGCCGAGGGACAGCTCAAGCGCCTCGAGTCGGTCCTTGGGCTCCCGTACGAGGGGCTGACCGCCAGGCTGCGCGCGATGCACTCGCGTCCGACGTTCGAGCCGCTCCTGATCAAGGAGGACGTGCAGCTCGCGGACATCGCGAAGGTCGAGGCGCGCCGCGAGTGGTTTCCTTCCGTCGAGGTGGAGGAGACGGCGCTGCGCGACTACCCCGACGGTCCGGCGGTGGCCCACGCCATGGGGTACGTGGGCGAGGTCAACGAGACGCAGCTCGCCAAGATCTCGGACGGCTCCCTGCAGCAGGGGGACATCGTCGGGAAATCGGGGATCGAGCGGCAGTACGACGAGATCCTCCGCGGCCGGCGGGGATGGAAGCTGGTCACCGTCAACAGCCTGGGCCGCCCGTTCGGCTCCTCGCAGCCGGGCCGGATTCCGGAGGATGGACGGCCGCTTCGGCTGACGATCGACAAGCGTCTGCAGCGCGCGCTGGTCGAGGCGCTGGCGGAGGAGGTCGGCTCGGGGATCTTCATGGACCCGAGCACCGGGGAGGTCCTCGCGCTGGCCTCGACGCCGGGCTACGACCCGAACGTCTTCACGGCGCCCGTCTCCCACACGACCTGGACCTCGCTCCTGAGCGATCCGCGCCGGCCGCTGAACGACCGCGCGATCTCCTCGTTCTACGCCCCCGGCTCGACGTTCAAGGTCTTGATGACGGTGGTCGGGCTGGAGACCGGCGCCATCAGCCCTTCGACCACGGTCTCGTGCTCGGGGTCCGTGGTGATCTACGGTCGGCCGTTCCTCTGCTGGAAGAAGGGCGGGCACGGCACGGTCGACGTGCACCGCGCGCTGGTCCATTCCTGCAACGTCTTCTACTACCTGCTCGGGAGGAAGGTCGGTATCGACGCGATCACGAAGTACGCGAAGATGTTCTCGATCGGCGAGATGACCGGGATCGACATCCCCGGCGAGACGCGCGGAAACCCGCCGTCCGCCGAATGGAAGGAGCGGATCCGGAAGGAGCCGTGGTATCCGGGGGACACGATCTCGGTCTCCATCGGACAGGGGCTGCTCGCCGTGACCCCGGTGCAGATGGCGACGATGATCTCCGCCGTCGCCAACGGCGGCATGCTCGTCAGACCGCACCTGGCCAAGGACTCGGCGGCCGCCCCGGCGAAGATCCCCGTCGCGGCCTCCACCCTCGCCCTCATCCGCGGGGCGCTCGCCGATGTCGTCGAGGAAGGGACGGCGACGCGGGCGCAGCTCGGTCCGATCCGGGTGGCGGGGAAGACCGGCACCGCGCAGGTCTTCAAGAAATCCGCCGGCGTGGACGCCGACAAGCTCGCCAAGGACGAGCGCGACCACGCCTGGTTCATCGGCTACGCTCCGGCGGAAAAGCCCGAGATCGCCTTCGCGATCGTCATCGAGCACGGCGGCCACGGTGGAACCACCGCGGCGCCGGTCGCCCGGAAGGTGCTCGAGGTGTTCTTCGAGGACCGGCTCCCGAAGCCGGAGCCCGAGGAGATTCCCGCCGCTCCCGGCCTGCAGGCCCGCCTTGCTCCGACGCCGCCTCCTCGATAGGCTCGACGTCCCGACGATCGTCGCCGCGCTCGCGCTCGCCGCGGTCGGCATGACGGCGATCGCCTCCGCGACCGCGGAGCAGCCGGGACGCTCCGGGCTCTGGAAGGCGCAGCTGGTGTGGCTCGGGATCGCGTCGCTCGCGGCGCTCGTGGTCGTGACGGTCGACTATCACATTTGGGCCGAGTTCTCGCTCAGTCTCCACGGCTTCGCGGTCGCGCTGCTCGTCGCGGTCCTGGTCTTCGGAAAGGAGGTCGGAGGGAACAAGTCCTGGCTCGCGCTCGGTCCCGTGACCTTTCAGCCGTCCGAGTTCGCGAAATGGACCACGTGCCTCGCCACCGCGGCGTTCCTCGCCAAGCGCGTCCCGGACCGGATCCGTGCGGTCCAGGGCGCTCACCTGACCCTGATCATCGGAACGCCGATGCTCCTGATCGCCAAGCAGCCCGACATGGGGACCGCGCTGACGTTCGTGCCGGTGTTCCTCGCCGCGCTCCTGATCGGCGGGCTGCGCTGGCGATGGGTCGCGGGAGCCGTGCTGGCGGTCGGGCTGCTCGCGCCGTTCGGTTGGCACTACCTCAAGCCGTACCAGCGGGAGCGGATCCTCACGGTCGTCCATCCGGACCGCGACCCGTCCGGCGTGGGCTACCAGGTCCGCCAATCGAAGATCGCGGTGGGGTCCGGTGGCCTGACGGGGAAGGGGCTGTTCAAGGGCACCCAGAACCGGCTCAACTTCCTCCCGGCGCCGCACACGGACTTCGTGCTGTCCGTGGTCTCCGAGGAGCTCGGGTTCATCGGCTCGGCGGGGGTCCTGGTCCTCCTTTACTACCTGCTCTACCGGGGCCTGCTCGCCGCCCGCTCCTCGCAGGACCGCCTCGGAACCTACCTGAGCCTCCTGGTCGTCTCCTGGTTCATGGGCCAAGCCGCGATCAACATCGGCATGGTTCTGGGGCTGATGCCCACGATCGGCGTCCCCCTACCGTTCCTCTCCTATGGCGGAACGGCGCTGATTTCGGTCATGTGCGGCGTGGGCCTGATCGCGAACGTGCGGGGGCGGCGTTTCGTCAACTAGCCCCTGCTAAGATCCTCCGGAAATGGACCATGAGACGGAGCTCCGCGAGATCCTCGCCGAGGTGCAGCGCCCGACCCGCTACATCGGCGGCGAGTGGAACGAGGTCGTCAAGGACCATCGCGACGTCGCGCTGACCTTCGCGCTGGCCTTCCCCGACGTCTACGAGATCGGGATGTCGCACCTCGGGTTCCGGATCCTCTACCCGCTCCTCAACGCGCGCGCCGACGTCGCCGCCGAGCGGGTGTTCTGCCCCTGGCCCGACATGGCCGACGCGCTGCGCCGCCGCGGACGTCCGCTGACGACGCTGGAGTCCGGAACGCCTCTCGCGGCGATGGACGTGGTCGGGTTCTCGCTCCAGTACGAGATGACCTTCACGAACATCCTGGAGATGCTCGACCTCGGGGGCATCCCGCTTCGTTCCGCCGATCGGGGAGACGCCGATCCGCTGGTGGTCGCCGGAGGTCCGGTCGTCTTCAACAGCGAGCCGATCGCGGATTTTGTCGACCTGATCTTCGTCGGCGACGCGGAGGAGCTGCTGCCGGAGTTCCTCGACGCGCTGAGCGCGCTCAAGCGCGACCGGGCGCCGCGCGCCGAGCGGGTGCGCGCCCTCGCCCGCATTCCCGGCCTCTACGCGCCGGCCCTGTACGACGTCGAGCAGGACGACGGGCTCCTGATTCCGGTCCCGCGCGGCGACGCGCCGTACCCGGTGCTGCGCCGGATCCTCTACGACATCGATCGCTTTCCGTTCCCCGATCGCATCGTCGTCCCTCACGGCGAGATCGTGCACGACCGGGTCTCGATCGAGCTGATGCGGGGCTGCCCGGTGGGCTGCCGGTTCTGCCAGGCCGGCTACATCTACCGGCCGACGCGCGAGCGCGATCCGAACCAGGTGCGGGACACGGTCGTGCGATCGGTCCGGGCGACGGGCTACGACGAGTTCTCGCTCGCGTCGCTGAACACGGGAGAGTACGGCGCGGTCGAGCCGCTCCTCTTCGATCTCATGGACCGCTTCGAGCCGGAGTCGGTCTCCGTGTCGCTCTCGTCGCTCCACGCCTCCACCATGACCGAGGATCTGGCCCGGCAGGTCCGGCGGGTCCGCAAGTCCGGCTTCACGATCGCGCCGGAGGCGGGGACGCAGCGGCTCCGCAACGTCATCAACAAGAACCTGGACGAGGCCCAGATCCTCAACGCCTGCCGGCTCGCGTTCGAGGCGGGCTGGGACGCGATCAAGCTCTACTTCATGATCGGGCTGCCGACGGAGACCGACGCCGACGTCGACGGCCTGGTCGATCTCGCGCACGAGATCCTCGCCGTGGGGCGCCGCACCGCCAAGCGGCGCCGGCCCGAGGTCACGCTCTCCGCGTCGTCGTTCGTGCCGAAGCCGGTGACGCCGTTCCAGTGGGTCGGACAGGAGCGGATCGAGAGCCTCTACCGGAAGCAGGATCGGATCGCCGCCCGCGTCCGCCGCGGCGTGCGGTTCAAGCACCACGAATGCGAGACGACCTTCCTGGAGGGCGCATTCTCCCGCGGGGACCGGAGCCTGGGCGCGGTGCTGCTGCGCGCGTTCCGGCTCGGCGCCCGCTTCGACGGGTGGGCGGAGCACTTCGACGCGGCGCGATGGCGACGGGCATTCCGCGAGGAGGGGATCGACCCCGAGCGCTATGCCTACGGCGACTGGAGCCCGACGCGCCGCCTCCCGTGGGACGTGCTCGATTCGCGCGTGAACAAGAAGTGGCTCGCGATGGAGCTGAAGAGGGCCTTGTCGGAGGGGACGCTCTCGATCTGCGGCCCCACGGATTGCCACGGGTGCGCGCCGTTCGCGCGGGAGTGCGTCAAGGGGATCGTCCGCGATACGACGGGGCGTCCGCTCGACGCGTCGCTGCCGATCCTCTCCACCCCTTCCGCTCCCGGACCCGGAGTCCCCGCACGCGCCGAGGACGCCCCGCGGCCGCTCAGCCCCGAGGAGAAGGCATCCCGGAAGGACGCCGCGATCACCCCGCATCGGTACCGGCTGAAGTTCGAGAAGACGGGGAGGACGCAGTTCCTCGGGCATCTCGACGTCGCTCGCGCGCTCCTCCGCGCGCTGCGCCGTGCACGGATCGGTCTCGTCTACTCGCAGGGGTTCAATCCGAAGCCGCGCGTGCAGTTCGGCCCCGCACTGGCGGTCGGCATCGAGTCGAAGGGGGAGTACCTCGATCTCGAGACGACCGCGGCGCTGGACACGGCGACCGCCGCGGCCGCCCTCAACGCCTCGCTGCCGACCGGTCTTCGCGTCCTCGCCCTCACCGCGGTGGAGCGGGGCGCGCCCGGCGTCGTCGAGGCGATCCGCGCCGCGCGCTACCTCGTTCGTCTTCCGGCGGGAGCCGAGCCCTCCCGCGCGCTCGCCGCGTTCGCCGACCGGGAGCGCCTGACGGTCTCCCGCGAGAAGAACGGGAAGTCCCTCTCGTTCCCGCTGCAGACCTGGCTCCTCGACGTCGCCGCGGTGGACGGCGCCGCGGTGCGGATCACGCTCGCTCTCGGCGGAGAGGGCGCGTCCGTGCGTCCGGACGAGGTCCTCCGCGCGATGTATGGAGCCGCCTCGAAGGGCGCGCGCCTCGTGCGCGAGGATCTGGGGTCGACGGCGGGCGGGGGCTTCGTCAGCGTGCTCCCCGCCGCGATCGAGGCGCCGGCGCGTGCCGACCGAGCTGCTGATTAGCCGCTCCGCGGGCCGGACGGCGACGGCCCTGCGCGAGAACGGCGTCACGGTCGAGATCCGCGTCGAGGACGACGGCGCCCCGCTGGCCGTGGGAGCCGTCGTCAAGGGGCGGGTCTCGAAGATCCTGCCGGGGATCCAGTCCGCCTTCCTCAGCGTCGGCGACGAGCGCGACGCGTTCCTGCACGCCGCGGATCTGCTCCTCCCCGAGGAGGCGCCGCCGGCCGGGACCGAAGCGGACGAGGCGTCCGATCCGGACGCGGAGTTCGAGCGGTCGGCCGATCGTCCCTCGAGGCGCGCGTCCTCGGGGCCGCCGATCGAGCAGCGGCTGCGCGAGGGCCGCGAGCTTCTCGTCCAGGTCGCTCGAGAGGCCCTGGGCGCGAAGGGCCCGCGGGTCACGTCGTTCGTCACCCTCGCGGGGCGGTACCTCGTCCACTCCCCGAGACTCCCTCACCGCGGCGTGTCGCGCCGCATCGTCGATCCCGAGGCGCGCGCGCGGCTCCGGAGGATGGCGGCGTCGCTTCCCGCCCCCCAGGGCGGGTTCATCGTGCGCACGGCCGGTGCGGCGGCCTCTCCCGAGGCGTTCGAAGCGGACGCTCGCGCGCTGGTCCGGACGTGGAGCGGCGTCGAGGCGCGCGCGGCCGCGGCGCGGACGCCGTCCGTGGTCCACGCCGATCTCGGGCTGTTCCTCCGCACGCTCCGGGACCTCACGACCGAAGAGGTCGATCGGATCGTAGTGGACGACGACGCCCTCCTGGAGGAAGGCCGGGACTACCTTCGCGAGCTGGACGCCGTGCTCGCGGCGAAGCTCTCGCGGCACACCGGCGCCGGCTCGTTGTTCGACGCGCACGGCGTGACGGCCGACATCGACAAGGCGCTCCGTCCGCGTGTCTGGCTACGGTCGGGGGGAACGCTCGTGATCGAGCCGACCGAGGCGTTGGTGAGCATCGACGTCAACACGGGGAAGTTCGTCGGGTCGCGCCGGCAGGAGGACACGGTGCTCCGAACGAACCTGGAAGCGGCGGAGGAGATCGCGCGGCAGCTCCGTCTCCGGGATCTCGGCGGGATCATCGTGGTCGACTTCATCGACATGGTTTCCGCGGAGCACCGCCGGCAGGTCATCGACGCGCTCGCGCTCGCGCTCCGGCGCGACCGCGCACGAACGAAGATCGCCGGCCTGTCCGAGCTGGGGCTCCTCCAGCTGACGCGGAAGCGCACGCGTCCGGGGATCGCGGCCGCGCTGACCCGGGCCTGCGACGCCTGCTCGGGAACGGGACGCGTCAAGACACCGGAGACGGTGGCGCACGAGGCTCTGGACGAGGCGCGGCGCGTGGCCGCGGCGATGGGGGAGCAGGAGGTCGTCGTCCGCGCCCACCCGGAGGTCGCGCGCGCGGCGCGGCTCCAGTCGCAGGTGGAGCGGGGGCCGGGGGCGCTCGCGGGCCGGCTCCGGATCGTGGAGGATCCCGGCGGCCCGATCGACAGGTTCGACGTCGTCGCCGGCTAGCCCCGCCGGGTCAAGCGCGCGCGGCGGCGCCGCCCCGCCGCGCGGGCCCGCTTGCGCTCCGTCTCCCCGCCCAGCAGAAGGCGGGGCACCCGTGCCGGACGGCCGTCGGCCCCCAGAGCCACCATGGTGACGAACGCCCGCGTCGTCAGCGTGCGCCGTCCGGTCAGCGGGTCCTCGGCGTGCACCTCGACCTCGATCTCCATCGAGGACCCGAACACCGCGTTCAGGCGTCCGTCCAGAACGAGGATGTTCCCCAGCCTGGCACCCGTGTGGAAATCGACCGAGTCGAGCGAGGCGGTGACGACCTCGCACTGGGCGTGGCGGAGCGCGACGACGGCAGCGCACTTGTCGACGAGGGCGAGCACGCGGCCGCCGAAGACGAGGCCGCGCGGGTTCGTGTCCTCGGGCAGCACGATCTCGGTCATCTCCGCGATCGAGTCCGCCACGCGCCGCATCGGCCGCGGAGTATACGAACGCGCTCCGCGATTTGACAGTCCCGCCGGCGTTCCATAAACTGACGCGGTCTAGTTGAGAACCATTCGCAACTAGACATCGCGTCCATCCATCGACGCCGCGAGGCCGGGTGATTGAGCGAAGCCGTCCTGACGCACGTCGAGACCACGACCGACACGTGCCCCGACGGCGTCGTCCTCGTCGGTAATCCCAACGTCGGCAAGAGCGCGCTCTTCGGAGCGTTGACCGGTCACTACGTCACGGTCTCGAACTACCCCGGGACGACGGTCGAGCTGACCCGCAGCCATTTCGAGCTGGGCGGGGCGCGGCGACCGATCGTGGACACTCCGGGAACGAACTCGCTCACGCCCTCTTCCGACGACGAGCGCGTCACGCGCGACGTTCTCCTGAGCTCCGACCCGCACTGCGTGCTGGCGGTCGGCGATGCGAAGAACATCGAGCGGACGCTGTTGCTCGCCCTGCAGCTCGCCGAGATGGAGGTCCCGCTCGTCCTCGCCCTCAACATGTGGGACGAGGCCGTCGAGCGGGGGATCGCGATCGACGCCGAGGCCTTGAGGCGGGAGCTGGGGATCGCCGCGATCCCGACGGTGGCGGTGAGAGGAGAAGGGCTCGACGCTCTCCGGCAGGCCCTCGAGGTTCCGCTTCGCGGCCGCTTCCATCTCGTCTATCCGGCTCCGATCGAGAGCGCGATCGCCGCGATCGTGCCGTACCTGCCGGACGCCGGCTTCGCGCCGCGCGCGCTCGCGCTCATGGCCCTCGGCGGAGACGAGACCTTCGTCGCCTGGCTGCGCGGACGGGTCGGGGAGGAGACGGTCGCCGCGATCCTCCGGACGCGCGCCGCGGCGCAGACGCACTGCGCCGAGCCGCTCGCGGCGGAGATCAACCAGGTGCGGATGCGAGTCGCATGGTCGATCGCGGACCGGATCCGCACGCACGGCGCGCGCGGGGCGGTCCCGGCCCGCCGCGTGAGGGCCGCGCTCGAGCGAGCCACCACGCACGCGTTCTGGGGCCTGCCGATCCTCCTCGCGGTCCTCTGGCTCGCGTACGAGTTCGTCGGGGTCCTGGGGGCGGGGACGCTGGTCGATCTCCTCGAGAACGGCCTGTTCAACGGATGGATCAACCCGGCGGCGATCGCCTTTTTCGACGCGCACGTGCCGTGGCCGGTCCTGCGGGACCTGATCGTCGGACCCTACGGGGTGTTGACGATGGCGCTGACGTACTCGCTCGCGCTCGTCTTCCCGATCGTCGGAACCTTCTTCATCGCGTTCGGCGTCCTCGAGGATTCGGGCTACCTCCCGCGGCTGGCCGTGATGGTCAATCGACTCTTCAAGAAGATGGGGCTGAACGGGAAGGCCGTGCTCCCCATGGTGCTCGGGCTGGGATGCGACACGATGGCCACGCTGACGACGCGCATCCTCGAGACGCGGAAGGAGCGCCTCATCGTCATCCTGCTGCTGGCGCTCGGCGTTCCGTGCTCCGCGCAGCTGACCGTGGTGCTCACGATGCTCGGCTCCCTCTCGGCGGCCGCGATGGCCATCTGGCTCGGCGTCGTCGTCGGAACGATCCTCCTGGTCGGGGCCCTCGCGGCCCGGGTCCTGCCGGGCCGCGGGAGCGACTTCGTGCTCGAGCTTCCGCCGCTGCGCGTGCCGCGCCCGGGGAACATCCTGGTGAAGACGCTCGCGCGGATCGAGTGGTATCTCAAGGAGGCCGTTCCGCTCTTCGTGCTCGGGACGCTCATCCTCTTCGTCGCCGACCGTCTCGATCTGCTCTCGCGCCTCGAGGCGCTCGCGGCGCCGGTGCTCCACGGCGTGCTCGGCCTGCCGCGCGAGACGGCGACGGCGTTCATCGTGGGCTTCCTGCGACGCGATTTCGGGGCGGCGGGCCTCTATCACCTGGCGCAAGCCGGCTCGCTCGACCGCGTCCAGGTCGTGGTGTCGGTCGTCGTCATCACGCTGTTCATCCCGTGCATCGCGAACTTCTTCATGATGGTCAAGGAGCGCGGGTGGAAGACCGGGCTCGCGATCGCCGCCTTCGTGTTCCCCTTCGCGATCGCGGTCGGCGCGGCCCTCAACTGGGCGCTTCGCGCCCTCCACGTGACGCTCTGATGAGCGCGACCTCTCCCGACCTGGTTCCTTTCGTGCCGGAGGCGGCCGGCGGGGAGGGCACCGTCTTCGCCTGCGCCCTGTGCGGATCGCGCTTCACGCACGGCGCGCTCGTCTGCACCGGCTGTCCTCTCAACGCGGGGTGCGAGGTGATCAAGTGTCCGTCGTGCGGGTACCAGTCCCCCCGCCGCTCGCGCATCGTCGACGCCGCGCGGCGCCTCTTCCACCTGAAGGCTCCCGCGTGAAGCCTGTGTCGGGCCTCCCTTCGGGAGCGTCCGGGACGGTCGTCCGCATCGCATCGTCGGAGCCGGAGCGGATCGTCCGTCTCTCGAGCCTGGGGGTCATCCCGGGCGTCCGCGTCACGCTGGTGCAGCGGCACCCCGCGGTGGTGCTCCGGGTCGCCGAGACGAGCATCGCGCTCGATCGCGAGGTCGCGGACGAGATCCTCGTCGAGCCGGCGTCCACGGGGTAGACTGGAGAGCCCATGAGACGGTCCCTCGCATCCTTCGCGCTGATCGCCGCGATCGCCGCCGGGACGGCGGCGCGCGCGCAGACGTCCGAGATTGCCGGCAAGGTGCTGGACACCGCCGGAAACCCGGTCGCCGCCGCGAAGATCTCCGCGGCCAACAAGGACTTTCCGGACCGGGTCTACAAGACGACCAGCGACAAGAAGGGCAGCTACTTCCTTCCCGGTCTGCTCTACACCGCCCAGGCTCCGCTCTGGAACGTGTCGATCGCGGCCGATGGGTTCGTGCCGCAGACCGTCAAGATCGTCGCGCGCACGGGCGACAAGACCCTGTATCTCGAGGACACGGTCGTCCTCTCCGCGACGACCACGAGCTTCGAGGTCAAGCTCAAGGCCTTCGCGGAGATCAAGGCGGATTTCGTGATGCGCCCCGGGGACGCGCAGGCGGAATCTTCCGCGGCCGCCGTCGCGGCGCCGGGTGCCGCACCCTCCGGCGCGGGGGCGCCCGGCGCCGGTGCGACCGGAGGCGCTCCCGACACCTATCAGCAGGCGATCGAGAAGGTGCGCGCCGGCGATCCCGAGGGATCGGTGGATCTCTTCAAGAAGGCGATCGAGGAGAAACCCGACGACTGGGAGCGGCGCGACCTGCTGGCGAAGGTCCTTCTGAAGCTCGACCGTCAAGGGGAGGCGACGATCCAGGCCAACAAGGCCGTCGCCGCCGCG
>Ga0075418_10000609_pt1 | contig 38557 bp, 31 predicted proteins | sample SoiMetdeltSBSDD2_FD_81776 | JGI IMG/M metagenome (GOLD analysis project Ga0075418, IMG submission 81776) | Bulk soil microbial communities from a Populus tree surrounding site in Tennessee, USA - Soil MetaG P. deltoides SBSDD2 | ecosystem: Environmental > Terrestrial > Soil > Tree plantation...
GCCATCGAAGTCTGGACACCGGTGCAATCCACCCTCGGCGGCAGTCCGGAGCGGATCGGCCTGGTGTGTCTGGCGCTGTCGCAGGAGCCGCTGCTCCTCGCGGTGCAGAGCGCGCGCATGGCCGCCATCCGCGTCGGTGGGATGTTCATCCTCCTCGGCCTCATCGGCACCGGGCTCATCACCCGCACCGTGACCAAACCCATCGACCAGTCGGTGCACGGAGTGCGCCGCATAGCCGCCGGTGACCTGGCGCACAAGATGCGCCTGCGGCGCTCGGACGAGATCGGCATGCTCGCCGAATCGTTCGATGCCATGACCGACGAGCTGCAACGCGCGCAGCAGGAGCTGCTGAACAAGCATCTGTACGAGAAAGAGCTCGAGGTCGCAGGCAAGATTCAAGCGGCCCTGCTGCCGCGCGGCGCGCCGCGCCTGCCGGGCTGCACAGTCGCCGCGCTCTCGGTTCCGGCCCGAGTCGTCGGTGGCGACTTCTACGATTACATGCAGCTCCCCGACGGCCGCACCGCCTTCCTCGTCGCCGATGTCGCCGGCAAGGGAGTCTCGGCGGGTCTGGTGATGACGGCCGTGCGCAGCGCCGCACGCAGCGTCTTCCGCTACACGGTTTCGCCGCACGAAGCCCTGGTCGCGCTCAACGAGCAAATGCTGCGCGACTTCGAGCGCAAGACCTTCGTCACCTTGCTGGCGATGGTGCTCGATCGTTCGGGCCGGCGCCTGCGCATCGCCAATGGCGGGCATCCCCCCGTGCTGCGAGTACGCGGTGCGACCGGCGAGAACGAGCTCCTGTCGATGCGCGGCGCCGCGATCGGCGTGCTGCCCGGCGCCCAATTCCGCACTGTCCTGGAGGAGATCGAGATCGAGCTCGCGCCCGGCGACCTCATCCTCGGCTACAGCGATGGGGTCAACGAGGCGCGCGATCCGCAAGGTGAGCTGTTCGGCGAAGCACGGCTGCAGCACTTCGCGCGGCGAAACGCCACGCTCGAACCGCAGGACTTCCTGCAACGCTTGCAGGCCGAGCTCGTGTCGTTCGCGCTCGATGCCGGTCAATCCGACGACATCACGGTGCTGGCGCTCAAGGCCTCCACCGTCGGCAGCCCGGTCGTCGAAACCTCCGTCGCGGAGGTGGTCGCATGACGGTTCTCGCGGCGACTCGACCGGGGGTCGGCGGATGAAGAACTTCCGCACCGCATACCAGGACGAGTTCCTCGTGCGCACCTCGCCGCACTTCCTGGAGGACGTGTTCCACTGGGTCCGGCCCATCCTGCGCCCGTCGCACCGCGCCGGCTACGAGATCGGCCGCGTCTTCCTGATCCTCGACGAGGTGCTGTCGAACGTGTACCGGCACGGTTACGGTCGCGCCGGCGGGCAACTCATCGGCGTCCGGCTGCGTGTCGAGGGCGACCGCTGCGACATCATCGTCCGCGACTTGGCTCGGCATTTCGACGGTGCTTGGCACGCCAAGCGCAGCGCGCTGCCGGCGCCGGAGAGTGCCTCACCCGGCGGGCGCGGCTTGGTGATCATGCAGCGGATCGTGGAATCGATCGTCCATCGTGTGCCGCCGGAGGGCGGCAATGAATTGCATTTGGTCATGCGGATGCTGCTGCGCCCCGGGGTCGCGACGTCCGCTCCCGATGTCATGAATGAAACGGCGCGCAGCACGGAGGAGGATGACGGTGTGGTGGAGAATCGCTAAGGGCAGCTGGAAAAAAGAACCGGAAGCCGGGGGCCGGTTGCAGCAGCTGGTCGAATCGGGCAACACCGGCGAGCTGGCGCGGCGGGCGATGACCTTGCAATCGGTCCTCCTCGATCTGCACCGGCAGTTGGCCTCCGTATCGTCGCAAGAAGAGCTGGCGCGGACGATGGCGCTGGCGTTGGTCGGCAGCTTCGCGTGCGAACGCTTGGTGGTGCTGCGCACCGACGACGAACGGCGGGGATTCCGTCCCGTCGCCCACCGCGGCGACGTGTCGGCAGCGCTGCTGGCCGCCGGGGCCGACATCGCCCGGTCGCTCGCGCCATTCTTGCCGCACGCCGAACCGTTGGCCCCGCTGCAGTCGGCGTCGCCCGCGCTCGAGCCGGCAATGCAGCGTTGCGCTGCGCTCGGGATCGCACGTGCGGCGTGGTTGAACGTCGATCGGCAGGTCGATTGGGTCGTGTTGGTGGGACCGAAGCTCTCCGGACGCGAGTACGACGAATTCGACCGCTCGATGCTGCAAGCCACGTTCGATGCCGCTGGTCTCGCCTGCAGCCGGCTGCTGCTCGTCGGCAAGCTCGAAGAGCGCAATCGCGAGCTGTCCGATGCCAACGATCGCCTGCTGCACATCGACGACCTGAAGTCCGCGATCCTGACCGGCGTCAGCCACGAGCTGCGCACGCCACTCACGCGCATCCTGAGCTACGCCGAAGCCATTCGTGACACCGATCTGTCGGTCGAGGAACGCCAAGCGTGCGTCGACATCATTCTGGGCTCGACGCGCACCTTGTCCTCGCATGTCGACCGCGCCCTCGCCTTCGCCCAGCTGATCGGCGGACGCACCACGCCTCGATCCGAACGCGTCGAGCTCGATGCGGTCGTCGAGGACGTCGTGCTCCTGCAAGCAGCCAATGCGCGCGAGCACGGCATCACGCTCGAGCAAAAGTGCATTCGACTGGCGGCGCTCACCGACGTCGACTACGTCCGCATGATCTTGAAGAACCTGCTGGACAACGCCATCAAGTTCACACCGCGAGGCGGACACGTGCGCGTCGAGCTGGTGGCGGAAGCCGGCGGCGCGACGCTCTTCGTCACGGACAACGGACCCGGCATCCCCGAGGAAGCCCGTGCGCGCATCTGGCGTCTGTTCGAGCACGGAGACATCTCGCTGCGGCGCGAGAGCGAAGGGCTCGGACTCGGGCTGGCGCTGGCACAGCGACTGGCGCTCGAGCTCGCGCTCCACCTCGACCTGGCGCGCTCGGGCCCGGACGGCAGCGTCTTCCGCATGCACTTCGCGGAAGCGGCACCCGCGACCAGTGAACGTCGGCGTGGGACGGCCGAATCGCCCGAATCCGCAGCGGAATTGGTGCACACGCGCGAGATCGCGTCCACCCGACACGAGTCGGAGCGCCGCTCGCGATGACGGTCGACCGGTCGGGTCGCCCACCTCGATCGTAGAGGGGGCCGATCCCTGAGCGCGAGGCGTTTGCCCACCGCCTCCGGCTTGTGCTCCAATCCATGCATGCGGTGGAAACGCGCCGCCCCCGATGGGGCCCGTGCTTGCCTGTGGATCGGCGCGATCGCCGCAGTGACTCGCGTCGTCCATCTCCTCGATTTCGCCCGGCTCCCGCTTTTCGATCGTCCTGCGGCGGACGCGGCGCTGTATTTGGATCTCGCGCAGCGCATCGCCACGACCGGCGTGCCGCACGAGGTGTTCTTCAAACCGCCGCTGTTCCCGGTTGTCTTGAGCGCCTGGCTGCAGGCCGTGGGGCTCGATTTCTTCTGGCTGCGCGTTCCCTTCGCGCTCCTCGGCGCGGGCACCGCGGTGCTCACTTGGCTCGTCGCGCGACGACTGTTCGATGCGCGCGTGGCGTTTCTCGCTGGGCTCCTGCAGGCGTTGCATCGCAGCGCCGTCTACTTCGACGGCGAGCTGTTGGAGATCGGGCTCGCCACGTTCCTCCAACTCGGTAGTCTGCTGGCGGTATTGCATGCTGCCAGGTCGAGAAGGTGGCGCGGACTCCTCGGTGCCGGGTTCCTCCTCGGCATCGGCTGCCTGGCGCGGCCGAGCTTCCTCGCCTGGGGTCTCGTCGCGCTCGTCTGGCTCGGACGGCGTCGAGCGATCCCGGCTGCGATCGGCGCGCTCGTCGCCATCGCACCCGTGACCTTGCACAACGCTTGGCATGGGCGCGACTTCGTACTCATTTCGTCCAACCTGGGGCTCAACGTCTACATCGGCAACAACCCGTGGGCGAACGGGCGGATCGCCGCCACACCCGAGCTCCCTGCCGAACCCGCGCGTGCACGGCGCGCGGCGGAATCCATCGCGGAATCCACCCTCGGTCACGAGCTCAGTCCGTCACAAGTGAGCCAATTCTGGATGAAGCGCGGTCTGGTCCATGCGGCCTCGCATCCGTGGCAAACACTCGGGCTCCTCGGCCGCAAGCTCTTCTATGCCTGGAACGGCGCCGCGATCGGTGACAACGAGGACCTCTCCGGTCTGTCGCGCTACTTGTGGCTGTTCCCTTGCCTTCCGGTCGGAATGTGGCTTCTCGCCCCCTTGGGTCTTTTGGGCCTCCTGCGCGCCAAGAGTACTGCTGTGCACGACTTGCGCCTCGCTCGGAGCTTCGTCTGGGTGCAGGTGCTGGCGCTCCTGCCTTTCTTCGTCGTCGAGCGCTTCCGCATGCCGTTTGCCCCGGGGCTCGCGGTTTTGGCCGCCTGGTCGCTGGTGACGCTCGTCACGGTGCGACGGGCGCCGTGGATCATTGCCACCTTGGCGCTCCTCGTGGCTTGCAACCTGCCACTCTTCGGGGTGCGTGATGCGCCCGCGTTCGATTTGGACTATCGCATCGCCTACGCCCATCACCAGCGCGGCGACCTCGATGCGGCGCTTTTGGCCTATCGCCGAGCCGTCGAGCGGCAGCCCCAGTCGGGATTGGCACGCAACGCGCTCGGGCACTTGCTGGCGGAGCGCGGCGAGCAGCTCGACGAAGCGGCACGTCTCGTCGAGAGCGCCTTCGCCCTCGATCCCGATCGCAGTGCGCACTATGCCGAGACCCTGGCGATGATCGAGCTGCGCCGTGGTGACCCTGAGGCGGCGTTGCGCGCCTGCGCGCGCGGCCTGGCCCAGACGACGGATCCGCCGCTCCGCGCCGCCCTGCTGCTGCGACGGGCCGAAGCTGCCCACGCGCTCGGTCGCGCCGAAGCGGCAGCGGAGGATTTGCGTACGGTGCTCGAGCTCGTGACCTCAGGGCCGGTGCACGAACGCGCGCGTGCGCTCCAGCAGCGCCTCGACGCGGCAGAGACAAAGAGGAGTCATCCGTGAGACAATTCATCGAGTTCGCGCGTTCAGGCCGACCGGCTCGCGAGTTCATGGAACTGCCGCTTGGTCCAGCGCCTCCTGAGCCGCAGAGACTGGCGGAGGATCGGTTGAATCTCCTGCACAGCCCGCGGGCCTTCGGCTTCATTTCGCGTCATCTGCTGTGCTCGGTGCCTCTCGCCGCGCGCCGCGTGGCGCTCACATTCGACGACGGCCCCAACCCAGTGGCGACGCCGCGGCTGCTGAGCCTGCTGGCGGCAAGCGGCATCCGCGCCACGTTCTTCCTTCTCGGGCGCAACGTCCGGCGATTCCCGCATCTTGCGGCACAGATCGCGGCCGACGGCCACGAGATCGGCAACCACACCCATAATCATTTCGCGCTTCCGCTCCTGCCGCGCCCGCTCGCGCTGCGCGAGCTCGAACGCACCAGCCGTCTCATCGAATCGACCACCGGCCAGCGGCCGCACCTGGTGCGGCCTCCTCTCGGCTGGTTCAGCTCCGGAGTCTTGCGCACATTGGCGGCCAATGGCTATCGCGCCGTTCTCGGCGACGTGTATCCGCGCGACTGCACACGCCCTGGCGCCGACGTCATCGCCCGACGCGTCTTGGAACGCGCGCGGCCCGGTTCCATCGTCATCCTCCACGATGGCGTCCCCTACGGCCGCGCCGATCGCATGCAGACCGTCGACGCCGTGGCGCTCGTCATCGACGAGCTGCACCGCCAGCAATACAGCTTCGGCACCGTGAGCCACCTCCTCGACCAAGCCCGCGCCGAAAGCGTCTGATCCCGCGCAATCGCCGCGTGTGGAAGCTCGGCAGCGCGTCGCGTCGAAGCGCATGCTGCTGCTGAAAAAAAATGCGAGGCGCAAGTGGATCGATCAGGCGAGATTGGTCGTACGGTTCGGGTCAGGCTCACCGGGCGTGGTGTTCAGTGCAGGAGCTTGTAATAGGTTCCCTTGCCTGACTTCTTGGCTGGCGGTTGCTTGCGTGCGAACCCGTTCTGCTCGAGCCAGAGCAAGGTCCGGTGCACCTCTTCGGGCGCGCGGCCGAGGTTCTGAACGATCTCTTCCACCGGCAGCCCCTCGGAGCGCCGCTCGTAGAGCAGATGGACGAGCTCGAGCGCCTGCCGGCCTCTGCCGTCGAGCGACGTCCCCTCGAGCAACGCCGAGACCCACGACACAGCGAGTCGAACGGTGACCGGCGCGACCGAGGGGTCGGGGCATTCGACGAAGATGTCGAAGCGCTGCTCCGAGTCCTCGAGAGCACCCGTGATGCCCGAGAGCAGCGGCGCGGAAACGATGAACGCCATCGCGTCGATCAACACATGCTCGAGAAGGTGTGCGAGCGCGAGCGAGGCCTCGATGGGCGCCTGTGCAACCTCACCGGCCTCGTGCGCGCGGAGAATGCGATAGCGGACGTGGCCGCGGCACTGGTGTTGGCGCAGACCCGGGCAGAGCTCCACGAGCCGATCCTCGAGCACAGTGAGTGCTTCCACCGGATCGCTCGGGCTCCAATCGATGTCGACTTGCAGCTTCAGCAGCGGAACATCCGGACGGAAACTGGCGTTCAGAGGCAGGACCGCGCTGTGAGGACCGACCTCACTCCCCGTGATCAGGATTCGCACCCCCCCACCCATGAGCCTCACTCCCGTGGCACCCTTGGGTATGGGCGCGACCCCAAGCCAGGGTCACGCCCATGAAGTGCCACGAACGCGGATCAGATTCTTCGATGCCGCGACATGGGCACGCAGCTACTTGATCGCGTCCTTGTTGAGCGTGCCCTGCAGCACGAGACGGTACTCGCCGGTTTCGGGGTTCACCGATTCCACCTTGGCGTTGACGTTTTGGCTGCTGAGAATCATCTCACCGACTTTCGTGCTCAGCTGGGCGGGGCTCTTGGGGGAATCGAGTGCACGGATGTCATGGATCTTGAATGGAGACATGAGATTAACCTCCAGTGAACGAAACATGCCGTCGACGAACCGGCCCCGGAGGACCGGCGGGTTTCGACTGTGCACGCGGGGCAACTGAGACCCCGTACCTCGTCACATCACCTCCTTCCGCTCTATCTCGGCGACCGGGGGATCGGTCCTCACCTGGAGGTGTCGGATCCTCGCCGGTCGACGACGCATTGGATGACGACCCGGTAAGTCGCGGAGCTCTTCGCCAGGCTGCCTGCGCTCCTTTGCTTGGGTTCCACGTGGGCCAGGGCGGGATCACGGCCGCCTGCATCTGGCACGACACCGCAGGAGGCGGACTTTTCGGGCCCGCTCTCCAGTGCGTCGGATACCACTGCATGAGGAAGCGCTGGAGGCGCTGCTTTGGCGGGTTTCTTCACACGCCGTGCGGTTTCGTCGCGGTGCGATGGTTCACGTTCCATGCGTCAACATCCTCATCGTGAGGCGACAGGCTTGTCAGGCCCGGAAAGTGAGGTCGCTGCGACCCCGGTACCGGATCGAACCTCGGATCGGCTGAGCCTCGAGCTGCATGAGTCACATGCGGGAGGTCGTGGGAACTTTCGCCCGCCGTCATCCCTTCCCCGCGCTGTCGATTCGTGTGCACGACCCGATGCACGACGACCCAGCCTTCGGAAGATCGGACTGGCGGACGACTATTTCAATCGGGGATTCACTGATTCAGGCATCAGGGATCAAAAGACCGCGCGAGTCTAGAGAGAGGCTGTCGAGCATTCCATGAAGTGACGCCGGAGCTCATTCTGCGGAGTCTGTTCTCTTGCTTCCCGATGAATCATCGAGGAACTGGCGCAATGTCGTGTTCAGCGCTTCGGGATCCTCGAGGCTCGCCAGATGCGCGACGCCTTTCAGGTCCACGACTTTGGCTCTGGGAACGGCGGCGGCGATGAAGTGCGCCGTCCGGCGGAAGTCGTCGCGATCGTCGGCACCGCACACCACCAGGATGGGTGTCTTGCAGTCGGGGAGTCGTGTCGCCGTTGGTGTGCCGGTCTCCTCCTGCTCGTCGCGCAACCAATCGCCAGTGAATCGCTCCTGCATCGCGCGGACGCCGCGCTCGAGATCGGGTTCTCTGCCCAGGGCGGAGAACGCAGTGTCGGCGCGCAAGAGTTGGACGGCTCCGCTCACATCTGAGTTGCTCGCGCGTGCGCGCATGGATTCGACCAGGGCGTTCCACTCCACACCGAGCTCGCAACCCCACACCACGGGGGACACCAACACCGCGGCATGCATTGCGCGTGGTTCTGAGAGACAGAGCTGCAACGCCGCATCGCAAGCGTAACCGTGCGCGATCACCACACCGGGTTGCTGCCGGCTCATGCCGGCCTGGATGGCGGCACGGTGGGCGTCGGCGGCGAGACGGCCCCAGCCGTGACCGGTGGGGCTCGATGCCGACTTGCCGTGACCACGCCAGTCGAGCAGGAAGACTTGGTTGGTGGCGCGGAACGCTTCGCGCTGCGGCAGCCATTGGCGATGGTCGAGGCTGAGCTCGTGCAAGAAAAGCATGGGGGCACCGCTGCCGCTCACATCCACGTACAGGTTCGTGCCATCGCTGGTGAAATAGGGCATGCCGCCACCTCCTGCTGCACACGCTATCATGCCGCCCACGGTCCATGCCAACGCGTGCCCGCTTGATGGACGGGCGCGGAACCAAGACTCATCGAAGGGTCGCCGGATGCGGATCGCGTTCGTCAACTCGACACGCAAATGGGGCGGCGTCAAGACCTGGTGCCTCGACATGGGTGAGGCGCTACAGCGCCAGGGTCACTCGGTGTGGATCTACGGACGGCCCGGGGAGTTCATCGAGCGCGCCCGGCGGCGTGGGGTCGAAGCTCACGGCGTCGATTTCGGCCTCGACTTCAATCCTTGGTTGATGCTGCGTCTCGGGCGCGATTTCCGCCGTCATCGCGTCGACCGCGTGATCGTGAACGTGGGCAAGGATCTGCGCAGCGCCGGCGTCGTGGCGCGCATGCTCGGCATTCCCATGGTCCAGCACCTCGGCGCGCCCGGGGACTTGCGCGACACGGTGAAGACTCGGATGGCGCAGCGTTGGCTGCGTCCCCGCCTGCTCGCCTGCAGCGAGTTCGTGCGTGCCGAGCTGTTGGCACGCGTGCCTGTGCTCGCAGGATCGGACTTCGTCGCGCTGCACCCGGGGACGACTCTCGGGCCCAAGCCACAGCTTGTGCCGCGCGCGCAACGCGTGATTCTGAGCGCGAGCCGTCTCGATGCCGACAAAGGTCATTTCGAGCTGCTCGATGCGCTCGCGAACCTCGAGGCCGCGGGTGTGGCCTTTCGTTGCGTCATCCTCGGCACCGGCACCGAAGCGGAATCACTGCGCGCGCGAACGCTCGCATTGGGGCTCGAAGAGCGCATCACCTGGGCAGGGTTCCAGTCCGATGTCCGTCCTTTTCTACGCCAGGCGGATCTTTTCGTCCTGCCATCACAATGCGAGCCACTCGGCATCGTCTTGCAAGAAGCCATGGCGCACGGTCTGGTTCCCGTGGCGCGGCGCGCCGGCGGCGTGCCGGAGATCTGGCCCCCCGACTTGGAAGCACTCCTGTACGCATCGGATCGCGGTGCCGAGGGCCTGCGCCATGCGCTCGGACTGGCGCTCGCGATCGATGACGCAGAGTTGCAACGCTGGAAGCTCGCTGCATGGGAGCACGCTCGACGCACGTTCGATCTCGAAATCCAATGCCGCCGATTCGCGGAGTGGATGCAGCGGCCGGGATCGCCTCCCACCTAGCTCGCCCGACGCGGAGAGGCTCGGCAATCCCCGCACCAGACCCACGTGGAGCGGGAATGACCGGCCCTGGAGCTCCCCTCGTTGCCACCGGACCGCCTTGGGTGCGCGCCGGCATTGGCCCCCAGCCGCCGCATGCAACCACACGACCCCCCGCTCCGACCATTCGCTGCAAACCCTTGCGCCAGAGGGCCTTGGGCCTGGACGACGCCCCCCGACTGCGTTCAAGATCCGGCATCGCAAGATGAGACGTTTGCCACGGAAGGAGGAAGTGCGTGCGAACACTGGATGCGGCGCTCTGTAAATCGGCGGATGCTGCCTGGCCCGTCCTGCAGTACCTGAACACGAAGGTGAAGCCCGGGCAGGCATTCAAGCCCCGATGGGCGCCGGGAACACTGCTGCGCAGCTGGGAAAGAAGCTTTCCCAAGCTCGGATGGCCGCGCGAAACCGACTCGCTCTGTCCGCAATGCGTCAAGGAAGTGCGCGGCGCGATCCTCTCCGACCAGTTGGATCCGAAGGTCCTGATCGAAGGCAACCCAGGCGAGATCAAGGCCCAGGTCGTCGAGCGCGACGGCAACGTCATCATGGTCAAGGATTGTCCCAAGCACGGCCGCTGCGAGGACGTGATGGCGATCGACCCCGCGTTCCTGTCGCGCATCGAGCGTCTCTACCCCGGCCGCGATTTCAAGTCCCCGTCGACCGACCTGCGCCAGCACGGCACGTCGTCGATCCAGTACGGGCGCGGCGCGGTACTCACCGTCGATCTCACCAACCGCTGCAACATGATGTGCGACCCCTGCTTCATGGACGCCAACCAGGTGGGGTACGTGCACGAGCTGTCGTTCGATGACGTGAGGAAGATCCTCGACGATTCGCTCCGCATCAAGCCGAAGCGTCAGATGTCGGTGCAGTTCTCCGGTGGCGAGCCAACGGTGAGTCCGATCTTCCTGGAGTCGGTGGCCTATGCCAAGAAGGTCGGCTACTTCAGCATCCAGGCGGCGACGAACGGGATTCGCTTCGCCCAGGATCTGGACTTCGCCTACCGCGCGCGGGAGGCCGGCCTGCGCTTGGCCTATCTGCAGTTCGACGGCACCGACAACGAGCACAACGCGCATCGCAAGATCGGCAACCTCTTCGACGTCAAGCTGCGTGCCATCGACAACCTGGCCAAGGCAGACATCGACGTCGTGCTGGTGGTCACCATCGTCAAGACCATCAACGACGACCAGGTGGGACCCATCATCGAGTTCGCCATCGAGAACTCCGACAAGATCAGCGTCGTGTCCTTCCAGCCGGTGAGCTTCACCGGACGCGACGAGGACATCACCGACGAGGACCGCTCGCGCATGCGCTACACGTTGTCGCACCTGGCACACGACGTGAAGAACCAGACCGGCGCCACGGATCCGTTGGTGGATTGGTACCCACTGTCGGGGCTGGGCCCGTTCTCGGACATGGTGGATCTCATGAAGGGGCCGAACGCCGAGTGGGGCTCGCTCAAGTGCGGCTGCCACCCGAACTGCGGCATCGGCACGATCCTCTTCGTCAACACCAAGACCAAACAAATGGTGCCGTTGTCGGAGTTCCTCAACCTGGAACGGCTGCTGGCCGACGTGCGCACGATCACCGATGCCAATCGCGGGCCGGGTTTGACCAAGGCGCAGCTGGCACTGGCGTTGTTGCGCAACTTCGATCCGCTCAAGGCGCCGCTGTCGTTGAGCGAGTTCCTCAAGAAGTTCGACAAGTCGGCCGGCGGCCACGCCGGTTTCGACGACAAGCCCGACTACGATTGGCGCGTGCTGTTCGTCGCCGGCATGTGGTTCCAGGATCTGTTCAACTACGATTTCCGGCGCACCGAGATGTGCATCATCCCCTACGGGACGCAGCAGGGCGAGATCTCGTTCTGCGCCTACAACACCGGCGTCGGCTGGCGGCAGATCGTCGAGCACATGCACATGAACGCCACCACCGCCGAGTGGTACAAGCAGCATGGCAAGCACAAGGTCTACGCCAGCGGTAAGGACATGCAGCTGCCGATGTACGACGACCCCGTCACGACCCGGGTGCCGGCGAAAGCCCGCCCCCAAGTGACGCTCCGCGTGAGCAACGGCAATGGCAAGGGCAACGGGAACGGCAGTGGCGCGGCGGCTCTGGCGATGGTGGAGCCGGCGCGCGGCGGTTGCGGCACGGGCTGCGGCTGCGGCTCGTAGCTGCCTGGAACCGGAACAGAGGCTTCGGCATTGCAAGTGGAGGGCTTTCCGCCCTCCACTTTTCTTTGCGTCGGAAGGGGGCTAGGATTTCGGGACGCCCCTATCCTCGGTGGTGTCGCATGCCTCGGTTCGCCCTGTTCATCGCCACCACCGTCCTGTTCGTGGGATTCGCTCTCGGACCCGTCGACTCGCCCGCCAACTCCACCTTGGCCACCGGCCAGCATCCTCCAGACCTGGAAGCCCAGGTCGACCGCTGGTACTTGGATGCGATGGACGCCATCTACCGCGGCAGGGCGAGCGAAGCCACCCAGCTGGCGGATGCGATGGAGCAGGCCGTTCCCGAGGATCCGCGGCCCTATCTGCTGCGTGCGCGCATCCTCCGTCTCGATATCCCCGATCAGAATGCGGACCGTGAAGGCATCGGTGCTTACATGGGGCCGAGCAAGGAAGTTCTGCAGAAGGCTGTCGACGCCGCCGATGCGATCCTGCAGCGCGACCCGGAATCGCTGGCCGGTCATCTGTACCGGGGATGGGCGCTCATGTTCCTGGCCCAGATCCATGCCCTGAGCGATGAATACTGGGGCGCCGGGCGCAAGGCCGCAGCCGGCAAGGCCGATCTGGATTTCGTCCTCGAGCGCGATCCCGGCAACGCCGACGCGTTGCTCGTGCAAGGAGTCTATCTCTACTTCGCCGACATCCTCCCCGGCATGGTGAAGTTCGCGCGCGTCTTCCTGCGCGTGCCCGGCGGGCATCGCGAGCGCGGCATGGAGTACATCGAAGCAGCGACAATCCGTCACGGCTACGCGCAGCTGGATGCCAAGGCGCTGCTCGGTGTGGTGCTCTTCGCCTTCGAAGGGCGGATCGAGGACGCGACTCGGCAGTTCGACAAGGTGCTGGCCGAGTATCCGGGCAACACGCGAATGATGGAACCCTTGTCGGTGATGGCGATGCACTCGCCGCAGGCGATGTCGGAGGCGATGGCACGCACGGGCGCAACGATCCAGAACGCGTCCAACAGCCAAGAGCAAACCGAGCGCAAGGTGGCGGCACGCTTGCAGCTCTACCTCAGCTTGCAAGAGATTCTCGCGGGCCGGGTCGAATCCGCGCGCGAGCGGCTCGATGCATTGAGCCGCAATCTGCCGCGGGAGCCCGACTGGCTCGAACCGGACGTGATGCGGTTCCTCGTCGACCTGGACCGGATGCTCGCCGACGACGCGCAGGCCCGCTCACGCGTCGAGTCATTGCCCGACAAGTCACCGCTCCGCCACAAGCTGATGCGCAACCTGCAAGGGCCCATGGTGAGCGAAAGCGTGCGCTCCGCGCTGTTGGCGCTGCAGCCCGCTGCACGGGCTCTGTACGCGGGCCGGCTCGACGAGACCGAAGCCGCGCTCGCGACGCTGCCGGATGTCGAGGCGCCATTCATCGATTTCTATCGCGGCGAGCTCGAGCTGCTGCGCCTCCGCCCGGACGCGGCATTGCCGTACTTCACGGGCTTGGCGAACGACAAGTCGGAGGACTGCTGGTACTGGTTCCGCTACTGCGCGCGATTGCGCGTGGCGGAGATCCACGGTGCCCGCGGCCAGCGTGAAATTGCGGCTCGCACCTTGCAGAAGGCCATGGACATCCACGAGCAGCGTGACTTGCTGCGGCACGTGGCGCGCGCGCGCAAGCACTTCTACGAAAACGGCGGCGCTGCAGGCGCCGGTACGGCCGAGCGCCACACCGTGCTGCCCGCCCAGCGATAGACACGGAACGGGCCGCGGATCACGGCCGGCAACGCGTCGTCGTTGGGAACGTACGTTCGTGCCGAGGGCACGGGGTCACCGGGCAATACGAACATCAGATCCGGTTCCAACTTGAAGACTCGTCCGTAGGCGGCGTCGACGTCGTCGATGTCATCCACTCCCAAGCGCCGCGCCGCTGCGACGCGCGGGCTGACGCGGCCCTGGACATCCTCGACGCGCAGCCCGCTGTGGTAACCCAAGGCACCGACGCGCGCCGCGCCGACGATCGTCTCGTTGTCCGCATGGGTTTCGAGCCAGCGGCCGATGCGTTCGTAGGCGACGTCCACTTCGGGCGCGGGTTTGCGTCCACCGGTCGTCCAACCGGGTTGCGCGAGCACGAGGAGCAGAGCCGCCACCACCGCGGGCCGTGTGCGCGTGCGTCGCCAGATCTCCTCCACCGCGAGCAAGCTTCCGAGTGGTAGCATCGGCCCGACGATGCGTTCGACATCGCCGCCGCGTCCGGGAGCGACCGAGAACAACGCCAACGCCAGGAGCCCCCAGGCGAGCCCGATGCGGCGACCGAGCCAGAGCTTGCCGTGCAACCACTCCGACACCAGGAAGGCGAGCGCGAGCAGGAGCAAAGGCCGGCGCAGCAAGAGGTCGAGGACCACGCTCGCGGCGCGGTACATGCTCCCGGCCGAGGGCGGCCACGGCTCCCAGTACGCCGGATGCTCGCCGAAATACGCACCGCGCAACGCCAAGCAAACGAGGGCCGACAGCGTCGCAGTCACGAGCGGCAGCCACGCCAACACCCGGCGCGGCTCGCGGAAACCAGCGCCGATGGCCACGGGAATCGCCACCATCACCAGCTCGTGACGCACGATGCCAGCCGACGCCGCCCAGATCGCCAGCGCCATGTCGGCATGCAATTGCGCCTTGCCCATGCGCAGGATGGGCACGAGGGCCACCAAGTACAGCGCGACGAGCGGCTCGCTCGCTCCCGATGTCGCACCCGATACGTACACGCCATCGAGCGCCACGAAGAGCGCCGCGCCGGCGCCCACAAGCGGATCGCGCGGACCGGCGATCACGAGCAACAACGCCGCCGCTCCCAGCGCCAATCCGAGGATTTGCATCGCCAATGGCGCCTGCGACGAGAACGACAGCAGTGTCAGGATTCCCAGCCATGCTGGACTGTCGGTGAGATCGCGCCTTTCACCCGGGTTGAAGGCCAGGCCTTCGCCGGAGCGGAAGTTCGTCGCGACGCGCAGTGCGGTGTATCCGGCATCGTCCGGCTGCAAGCCCGTCTCCAGGCTCGCATGTGTCGCGAGGCCGAGAAAGATCGCGATCGGGACCAAGCCGAGGATTGCACGCACGCGCGCTCGTTTCGCCCTCAGAGCAGTGAAACCAGCCCGCCGTTCGTTCCGAGCCACACGCGGTCTGCGTGCGACAGCAGGCTGGTGACATGGGCGTGTGGAAGGCCGTCCATCGGGCCGAGCCTCCTGCCCCTGGGCTCGAGAGCTGCGTCGGAATGCGCTTCGAGATCGGTGCGCGATGCGATCCAGATCCCCGCGTGCGAGCCGACGTAGATGCGATCGGCGTGTATCAGCAACGCGGTGACATGATCTTCCGCATCGACGCTCCAACGGTAGGTGTCGAGCTTGCCCTCGCGCCAGCACACCAGACCGCGATCGGTACCGATCCAGAGCCTCCCGGGCCCGTCCCATGCCATGCAATTCGCACGCCCCACGGTGAGCGGCAAGCGTTCAGGCTCCATCGCCGCGGAACGCCAAAGGCAATAGCTCGCCCCCGGGCGGGCGAAGAGCGCGAGCCCGGCGTCGCTCGCCGCCCCGACGACGAACGCCTGGGTGTCGGGAGGAACTGCAACCGCGGTCCAGGCGCCGCGTGCATGCACGTGCAGACCGGCGCTCCCGAGCGCGACCAGCATCCCGCTCCACGTCGTCAAGTGGTGCACGGTGCGACCGGGAAACGCGACTTCGCGCGACCACAGTCCGCGTGCATCGCTCGCGAACAATCCGTGACGTGTCGCGCACCACAGCCTGCCGTCCTCCGGGTCGTGGACGAGCGCATGCACTTCCGGCGCGCGCCGCTGCCGCACAACAGCCGTGCTCTCCCAGCGTGTGCCGTCGTAGAAGAGAACGCGACCCGAATCGCCGCCGCATGCAATTCCCCTTGGTGTCGACGCGAGACAGGTGATGCGTTGCGAGTCGGGTTCCAGGTCGAAGCTGCGCCAGCGTGGCTCGATCACCGAGCGCCAGTCGAATGCCGTGGAAGGTGGCGCGTCGTCTACTTCCGTGCGCCGCCGCCAGCGCGACACGCTGGCGCGCCAACCTGCCACAGGCGGCGGCGCCGGCGCTGCTGGCATTGCGCTCGATCCCGCGAGGAGCTTGCTCAATCCCCCATGCTGCACGCACCACAGCTCGTTGCGAAGGCTCGCGAGATGCCGCACGGGGGTGGCGTCGAGGAACTCCGCCTCGACTTCGCCCTGCTCCGCGCTCGCGAGCGCGACCAGCGGCACGCGGTACACGCCGGCCGCGGCGCCGATGAAGAGGTCGTCGCCGTGAACGCAGAGGCAATACACACGCCCCTGCTCGAGGCCCGGGTAGTCGCCGAGGCCGATGCGCCCCCAGGAATTCAGCTTTTCGGGGCGATCGACGAGATCGCGCCGGCGCGCGACGTGCACACAACCGTGCACGCCGACGAGGACGTGATCTTCGGTGCCGGTGAGGGCAGTGACGTAACGCGAGCTGAGCCCCTCGTTTTCGCTCCACTGGTAGAGCGAGGGCTCCTCGCCGGCACCGGTGGCCAGAAGCAGGACTCCGTTGTTGTTGGTGATCATCAGCAAGCGTAGACGCCGCGGTGTCGAATCCAGATCCAGGAATCGCTGCAGGCGCGCTTGCTTCACCGGCAGCTCGACCAGTTCGAATCCGCGCCCGCCTTCGCGATACAGCCTGCCGCCGCCGGTCGCCGCGAACATGCGCCCGGCGGCGAAACCAACCCCGTTCAGATAGGCACCCGCGCCGCGCGGATGCGCCAGCGCCCGGCGCCACTGCGGTCGCTCTCGACCGCCGGGGACGGCCTCCAGGTGCGGTCCGATCTCATCGGTCCATGCGATGCCGTTGGGTGTGGCCAGCGCGACGCGTTCGCCGGATTGCTCCACGTGCAGGACGGGCAGTGCCGGGATGCCGTCGCCGGTAGTCCACTTGTTACGGCGGCCCGTGGCCGGATCGAGCCAAGTCAGGCCACCCTGATGCGCGATCCAGAGACCGTCTCGCGTGGAGCAAAGGGATTGAATACCCGCCGTGTGGGTAAAGACGCGCTCGATCATGTGCGAAATCCCGGCGCCATCCTCTTTGCCGCAGCCGTCCGCCGCGGCCTGACCAATCGATCCTTCGATCGCTCGTGCAGAGCAACGCAGTGTAGCAGCGCTGCAACCAGTGTCGCAAGTCGGACCGGCAAAGCTTTTGACCGTGGCGGCGCAATTTGGCATCATCGTGCGGCGCGACGGGAAGCCGCCTGCCGCGCCCAGCGGAAAGGAACCCCCGTGGGGCCATCGGTGACCTCCTCTTCCCGCGTCGACACGCTCTATCGCGAGCAGCAAGCACAGTTCCCGCATTGGGAAAAGATCAAAGACGTCGTCGACCAATGCATCGACATGATGCTCAACTATCGCCAGAGCGGTCACCCCGGCGGCTCACGCTCGAAGGTGCACGCCATCCTGGTGTTGCTCCTGAGCGGTGCGATGCGTTGGGACTTGCGGCATCCGGAGAAACGTTTCGGTGATCGTTTCGTCCTCGTGGCCGGACACTGCACGCCATTGCTCTACGCCGTGCTCGCCGTTCTCAGCGAATCGCTGCGCGTCCTGCATCGGGAAACCGGGGACGAACGCTATCGCATCCCCGGCGGCGACAAGCATGCGTTGCATTGGGAGGACCTGCTGCAGTTTCGTCGCAACGGCGGCCTGCCCGGTCACGCCGAGATGGAGGGCAAGACGCTGTTCGTGAAGGCCAACACCGGACCTTCGGGTCACGGCTCGCCGCCGGCAGCGGGAATCGCCATGGCCCTCAAGCGCGCCGGCGCCACCGGTGTGCGCGTCTTCGCCGTCGAGGGCGAAGGGGGATTGACGGCGGGGGCCGCGCACGAAACGCGCAATTCCGCCTGGGGACTGGGGCTCGACAACCTGGTGTATTGCGTCGACTGGAACGACTTCGGCATCGACGAGCGCGCGGCGAGCACGGTCGTGCACGGATCGCCGGCGGACTGGTTCGGGGCAGCCGGCTGGCGCCTCATCGGCGTCGAAAAGGGCATGGATTGGCCCGAGCTCACGCGCGGCATGCTCGAGACCGTGCATGGCGACAACCCCGAGGGCGTGCCCAGCGTGTGCTACTTCCGCACGCGCAAGGGGCGAGGCTACGGCGTCTTCGATGCGAAATCGCACGGCACGCCGCACAAACCCAACAGCGACTTGTACTGGAAAGGCCGCGAGGAATTCGCCGCCAAGTACGGCGTCGAGTTCGCCGGCTTCGGCAAACCCGTGCCGGATGGCGCCGATGCGTGGCGCAAACAAGTCGTGCACAACTTCGAAGTGGTGATGCGCATCCTGCATGAAGATCGCGAATGCGTGGGCTATCTCGCCGACCGTCTCGTTGACCTCGGCGATTCGGTGCCGGCGCACATCCCGACCTTCCGCTTCAACCGCCCCGGCAACCCGGCCACCGACCCCGAGCTCACCGACTACGAACACTACCCGCCCGAGATGTTCGAAAAGGCGGGAGCCAAGGCACCCAATCGCGCCGCCCTCGCCAAATGGGGCGCCTGGGTGAACACCTGGTCGCGCACCAAGTACGGGCGGCCGTTGTTCCTGGCCATGTCGGCCGATCTCGCCGATTCCACCAACATCGCCGGCTTCGCCAAGGGCCTGGGCGACTTCGCCGGCTGGGGTTGGTACGAGCGCGACAAGAATCCCGAGGGCGTGCTGCTGCCGCAAGAGATCACCGAGTTCGCCAACTCAGGCATCACCTGCGGCATCGCATCCACCAATCTATCCGAGCGGCCCTTCGAGGAGTGGCAGGGCTTCATGAGCGCCTGCTCCACCTACGGTTCGTTCCTGTACCTCAAGTATGGCCCGATGCGCTTGTTCAGCCAGCTGGCGCAGGACTGCCAGATCAAGACCGGCAAGGTGCTGTGGGTCGCGGGCCACTCGGGTCCGGAAACCGCCGAGGATTCGCGCACGCATTTCGGCATCTACGAGCCCTACGTGAGCCAGCTGTTCCCGGATGCGCACGTCGTCGACCTGCATCCGTGGGAGCACAACGAGGTCCCGGTGGTCATCGCCGCCGGTCTCCGCCATGGCGCATCCATCTTGGCGCTGCATCTCACGCGTCCGGCGATCGAGATTCCCGATCGCGCCGCGCTGGGCATGCCGTCGCATTTCGCCGCCGCGCGCGGCGCCTACGTGCTGCGCGACTACGACCCCGCTCGGCCCAAACGCGGTGCCGTCATCGTGAGCGGCACTTCGACCACCGCCAACATGGTGAAGATCCTCCCCGATCTCGCGCGCGAGGGTCTGAACGTCAAGGTGGTGGCCGCGATCTCGCCGCAGCTGTTCGCGTCGGAATCGAAACGCTATCAGGAGAGCGTGCTCTCGAACGGTGAGTGGATGGATTCGATGGTGATCGCCAACCGCGGCCGGCGCACGCTCACCGATTGGATTCCACATCGCATCGCCGGCGAGTACGCGCTCACCCCGGACTGGGACGACCGCTGGCGCACAGGCGGCTCGGTGGAGGAGATCATCGAGGAAGCGCATCTGTCGCCGAAATGGCTGCTGCAGGGCATCGAGCGCTTCGTCACCGAGCGCGACACACGACTGCGGCGATTGCGCGAGGCCGTGGACGCCGCCGAACGCGTCTGAACTGATGCCGCCACCCGGTCGCATGCGAGCGGCAGTCAGCCTGCGACCCGCAGCGCTCAGCCTTGTTCGACGCGCCGGCGGGCTGCGAGGATCTCGGCCGGCAGGCCGAATTGCACGTCTTCGTGGATCACTTCGGTTTCGTCCACCTGCGCACCCTGCCCCTCGAGCCAGGCGAGAACCTCCTGGACCAGATGCTCGGGTGCGGACGCGCCGGCAGTGACGCCGACGTGATCGACGCCCGCGATCCAGTTGGCCTCGATTTCCTGCACCGAGTCCACCAGATAGGCGCGTGCCCCGTACTCTTCGGCCACCTCGCACAGCCGCTTCGAATTCGAGCTGGACTCCGAGCCCAGGACCAGCACGACGCGCGCACCGTCGGCGACGAGTGCCTTCACCGCTTCCTGGCGATTCTGCGTCGCATAGCAGATGTCGTCCTTGGGCGGGCCGATGAGTTGCGGGAAACGCGCTTGCAGGGCCGCGACGACCTCGCGCGTTTCGTCGATGCTGAGCGTCGTTTGCGTCAGATACACGAGCTTGGCCGTTTCCGGCAGTCGGAGATGTTCCACCTCGTCGACACTGCCCACCAAGTGGATGCGCCCGGGCGCCTCCCCCATCGTGCCGAGCACCTCGTCATGGCCGGCGTGGCCGATCAGCAGCACCTCGTAGCCTTGCTTGACGAAGCGACGCACTTCGAGATGCACCTTGGTCACCAGCGGACAAGTCGCATCGATGACCTGAAGTCGCCGGCGCTCGGCTTTTGCACGCACCGCGGGCGACACACCGTGCGCGCTGAACACGACGACGCAGCCTTCGGGCACCTCGTCGAGGGAATCGACGAAGAGCACGCCACGGGCACGGAATTCATCCACGACGGCGCGATTGTGCACGATCTCCCGGCGCACGTAGAGCGGCGGCGGGAAGACGTCCAGTGCCAGATTCACGATGTCGATGGCGCGTTCCACACCGGCACAAAAACCACGCGGACGCACTGCGGTCGCACGCACTCGAATCTCCTCCTCGCCGAGCCTCCGAGCTCGAATTTCGAACGTCGGCGCCGTGCTTCACGCCGCCGTCATGGCTGCACCGCGGCGTGATACGTCCCGCGCACCACCTTGAGACGAAACCCAGTGTCGAGCGTCGACGTCGACTGCACGTTGTTCAACAGCGCGAGCGCCGGCACCGGCACCGGCACGTCCTTGTAAGCACTCAGCGCTTCGCCCAGAGTCTGCGCACGCTGCAGGCGAACGATACGCACCCGGTTCGGCTGGATGTCGAGCGCGGCGCGCTCGCGCAGCGGCGCGAAGCTGCGCATGCACTTGAGGAACGTCGGCTGCCAGGTGGCGAACGAGCCGCCGCCCGCACCGAGAATCTGGAACACACCCTCGCCGCTTCGGCGTTGAATGGCCGTCAACTGCAGGATCACCGGACCGGATTCCCCCGTCACACGCAGCTCGGCGACCGCCGCGTTCCAGCCACCGATGGTTTCCGCACGCACGGCGAGCAGCTCGGCGCCAGCAGAAGTCGCGAGTGCGCGCACGTACTGTGTCGGCGACTGCCCTTTGGCGTCTTCGAGCGTGAGCTGCAACCGCGCTTGCTTCTGCGGCTCCACCGCCAGCACCGCGGCCGGCGTGTTGCGCGTCGCCCAGCCGCCCGGAAACTGCAGAACGAAGCCTTCGTCGGGATGCTTGAAGGTGCTGCCGTCGAAGAAGCCTTGTCTGGGATTGTCGCCGAAGACCACGCCTTCGAGACGTGCCTTGTGTGCCGCCTCGCCTGTGCGGAAGCCCCCAGCGGGGGTGGGCACCTGCCCCGAAGACTTCGTCGTCGCCGCGAGCTGGCGCGTGCGCGCGACGCGGTCCGCCGGCGCCGGGTGCGTCGACAGCCAGCCCGGCAAGGACTGGCCGGATTCCTGTTGCTGTCGGTCGAGGACCTCGAAGAAATCCACGCCGCGCTCGGGATCCCAGCCGGCGCGCGCCGCATAGCCGACACCGAGCTCGTCCGACTGCGTCTCGTCCCCGCGCCCGTACTTCAGGAACATGAGCCCCAACGCCGTCTGCGCCAACGGGCTGAAGCGCGCCACATCCTCCGAGAGGACGCTGCCGAGGCCGATGCCGAGGCTCGCGAGCGTCGACCGGCTGTACTGATGAGCACCATGTCGCGCGGTGACGTGCCCGATCTCGTGTCCGAGCACGATGGCCAGCTCGGCCTCGTCGTTCATGTGCGCGAGGATCCCGCGCGTGACGTAGACATAGCCGCCGGGGAGGGCGAAGGCGTTGATCACCGGTGAGTCGAGGACGCGGAAAGTGAAGTGCAAATTGGGCCGATGGCTGACCGCCACGAGCCGCTGGCCAACGCTGTCCACGTAGGCGGCGAGTCGCGCATCGTCGTAGAGGCCGTAGGTCGCGACGATCTGTGGATCCGATTCGCGACCGAGCGAGATCTCCTGCGACTCCGACATCAGGTTGAATTCACTCTTGCCGGTGACCGGATTCGTGGCGCAAGCGAGGCCGAGGCCGACGCCAGCCCAAGCGCAGCGCAACACGATTCGCCTCGCGGTTCCAGCCGCCGCCACCGTTCGCGCAGCGAACGATGCCGATGCCTTCATTCCGACCCGCAACCGCATCGAACAATCCTCCCAACGCCTCGGTGCTCCCAGGCGGTTCGCGATTGTACATCAGGAAATGGCGCTGTCCATGCAAGCGAATGGGGCGTGAGGAGGATCAAAGAGCGAAGCGCAGGCCACCACGCAAGAACGCACCGTCGAGCCGGACCTTCATATCCACGGGAATGCCGTTGATGTAGAAGCCCTGTGCCGGCGAGCCCCAATGGTAGCCCGCTTCGCCGAACACGCCGACCGTGGGTGAAAGCCGCACGCCGAGACCCCCGGCCGCTTGCCAACCGAAGCCGGTGAAGGTCTCGTGTTCTGCGAGCGAGGCGAGCAGCGGGTCGTCGATCGTTCCACCCACGTTCTCGAGGAACAGCATCTCGTAGGAGAGAGTCGTGGACACGATGGGGGTGACGACGTCGCCCGCGATCGGCAGGCGCAAGCGCAGAGTGAGGCCGAGGGGGACGAGATGCGCCGCGGTGTGTTCGAAGGTCGTGACCTCGATCGGCAGGTTCTCGAAGTTCGACTCGGAGACGACGAGCGAATTGTCGGTGCTGCGGTAGTAGTAGTCGGCGCTGAAACCGACCTCGAGCACCTTCTCGAGAGCTCCACCGAACTCCGCTCCGAAGAACACTCCGTCCGTGGTCGGATCTTCGCCGATGCGCAGACCGCCGCCCTTGAGGGCAAAGTACGACTCTTGCGACGTGGAACCATGCAGCCGTTGGCGGCGGTGCGCGAGGACCAGACCCTCTGCCGGGGGACCCCATGGTCCTCCCCGATTCTGCTGGGCCACCTCCCGCCGCGACGCGCTCTCACGCCATGACGGCTGAGCGGTGTGGGGGAGCCACGTCGCCGCACCCCCGCGCACCTCACCCCGTGACTCCCCCACTCCGCCAGCCTCTACTGACTCCTTGAAACCCGAATCAGCGGGCAGCGGTTCCATGCCACCCGTGTGAGTGGATTCGTCAGCTCCCCGATCGGCCACGGTCTCGGCGGCCACGCTGCCGAAGCCTGCCGCGAGCAGGACGGCGAGCAGCCCGAAAGATCTCCAGTTGGCGAGCGGGGAAACGAACGGCCCGGTGGGAGTTGTCGGACGGAGGGGGACGCAGGCAAGACCTGGAATATCACGTCGCCACATGTCCATCCTCCGCGTTCGTCGTTCCACCCCAATATCATTGCACAACCGGTTCCGGATCCAGTCACGATCGCCAGCAAGGTTCCAAGCACTTGTCATCAATCAACTTGGCCTTCGCGCCGCCGAAGTCGGCGGTGCAAAGAATACCGGCGTGTGTTGTGACCCCGACGACATCGGCGTGTGCAATCAGCAACCACGCCAAACCGCGCGTGATCGGCAAGGAGGAATCAGTCGAGCCGGTGCGCCAGGAAGGGCGTGGTGCAGGGCGGGCCCGGGGCGTGTTCGAACAGCAGGCTGCCGTCGCGACCGCGATGCAGGAGGCTCGAGGACACGGTGCCGTACACATCACCGTGCTTGCACAGTCGGAATCCTCGCTCGTCGCGCCGGATGTGGCTTCCGAGCACCTCCACCAGCAGTTCGCGCAGCTTCGCCCCGTGCAAGCCGCTCGACCGATCGAGCTCGGGAACCTCGAGCTCGCCCAGGATGTGCTCGTTCGAGAGCACATGCATCCCAGGACCGAGGCGTGTCGTTCGCGACTCTCCGTTCCAGGAGAGGAGTGCGACCTCGTCGTGGTCGGCAACCAAAAGGTTGAAGCTGTTGTAGTGATCGCGTTCGTGGGCTGCGGCAAGGAAGCTCTCGGACGCTGCGACCGTGGGCAGCGACAGGATTTCGCGGCAGAGCAAGCCACGCGAGCGGCGCTCGCGGTCGAAATCACCGTCGCGACGATTGGTGAGCACCGCGACCAGGCCTGCGGCGTTGATCCCGATCCACGTGCCGCCGGCCTGCTCGTCGCGCGGCAAGAGGGCGCGCATGCCATTCAGTTCTTCGGGCGCCGGCACCGTGGCGCGACGCGCGTAGGCCTCGTCGCGATTCGCCGCGAGGAACAGCGGCGCATCCTCATGACAATGCACACCGACGATCAGGACGCACACGAGCCCCCCCAGAACCGTAACGTCGCGGCGCGGATCAAAAGTCGACCGTCGCTGCGCGGCGCGAATCGAGGGTCAACTGTCGCTGCGCGCCGCTTCGACATTGGGGCGCACCGGCGCGACCGCCCAGAGCACGAGATAGAGGATGACGGCCGTCCCGCCCCCGAGGCCGAAGATGACGAACAAAACCCGAATGAGGGTCACGTCGACGCTGAAATACCCCGCCAGACCCGTACACACGCCGGCGATCTTCTTGTCGGCGTCGATCCTGTAGAACTTCCTCTCCATGCGGCCCTCCCCCTGCGGCCCTCAAAGGTAGCACACGCAAGAAGCAGGTATCGGGCGCCCATGGCACGCGCATTGCCCCGATTGATTTGATTCCGGGGCAACTTCGTCTGTCGCTGCTGCGGCGCATTCTCACGCCCCGGGGAGGGACGGGAGCGATGCAGCCTGCATGCCGGGTCGCGTGCACTGCGATCGCTGCAGCATGTGCCATCCTCCAGATGCCGACGCTTGCGCTCGGTTTCACCGTCGATGCACGCCGACTCGCAATGGGCGGCGTTGTCATTACCGGCTGCCAAGAGCTCCTGGCACTCAATGTCGCCTACCACAGCGTTCCGGCACGGCCCGGCGTCACGGGTGTCGTCGTCCCCATCCCTCTTGGAGTGGTGCAGCTGGCGCAGGATCCACCGAGCTTCGATCCCGACGCCGATGACTTCAGCGTCACGCGTCTGGCGAACCTGGCGCTGAACCCGCCTTTCTATCTCGAGCTCGATCGGCCCTCGGATCTCGACGGGGATATCTCCATCCGCATCGCGCGCAACGAGTTCGCCATCGATTTCGAAGACGCCTCGGCGCTGCTGCCGCAGAAGCCGTTCGAGGTCGGTGGTGTGTGGTCGATGCCGATGTTCGGCACCGCCCTCGGCCCGACGCGCACCTACCTTGCGCCGCTCACGTATCTGGAGGGCGAGCTGGCGTTCGATGACGCGTTCTACGCCGTGCTGGCGCAAGGCCAGCCGCTCGAGCCCAACTCGACCTATCGCCTCAACGCGCGCGGCGAGAGCCTCGGCGGCTTCTCGTTGCACAGCGGTTGGAGCGCCCCTCTCGTCACCGACGTGCGCGGCAACGGGCTCTACGCCGGAGTCTTCGCCAAGTACATCCTGGGGATCGGTATGTCGCACGCGACCTCCGAATTCGCCATGTCGACGGCGGACACGATCTTCGGGGAGAGCAATTCGCTCGCCGTCGACTACGCCGCGGAGCTGCGATACGGCGAATTCGGTCACATCGGCAACGGCTATGGCTTCGATGCGGGACTCGGGGTGCGCGTCGGCGCCTTCGACATCGGCCTCGGCGTGCGCGATGTCGGCGCGCGCATTCACTGGAGCCGCACCCGTCTCTATCACTCGGTCTGGGACGAAACCAACCGCGATCTGCAGACGACATTGGTCGCGCGCGACCAGCCGTTCGTCCAGAACCTGCCGACGCAGGGCACCTTCAACATCGGCTGGATGAGCCGGAAGACCGCGCTCGCCGCCGATGTCTCCACGAGCCGACTCGGAACCCTGGTGCATCTCGGCGCCGAGCGCCGCACCGGACCGCTGGCACTGCGCGCCGGCATGCTGACCGACTACGACACGAGAGTTCAATGGGCCGCTGGCTTCGGTATCGGGGGACAGAGCTTGTCGTTCGATGTCGCGCTGCAGACACACAATCGCAGTTTCACCGGCGAACGCGGCCTGATGCTGGCCACGTCCTTCGCCTTGCGTTGAGCCGGAATCGCCACGCGCGAACGGAGACCGCCATGACTCGCCAACATCTCTTCACTCGCTTCGCCTGGGGAGCCTTCGTCGTCGTCACCCTCGTCGGGTCGATGCTCCTGCTGGGTTGCTACCCCAACCGGATCACGATCGATGTCGACATCGCCAGCTTCCTCGACCCCAACGACCGCATCGCGCATTACGAAGCGCCACCCGGCACCGCCGAAGTGGATACCGATCTGGCTCCCATCGAGATGACCATCGTGGGCCGCGACGAGCTGCGGCAAGCCGAGCAGGTGGATCTCGAATTCGAAGTCAGTCTCGATAATCTCTCCGGCACCGGCGATGGCCGTTTCCTCGTCTTTCTCTCCGACAACGCGGAATCCGTCTTCACCACACCGCTCGTCGCCCAAATCGACTTCGCGCTCGCACCGGGCGTCACGAGCGTCGGCACGGCGCACGTGCGCGGCGATGCACGCGTGCTGGCTCTGTTCCAACAGCGTCAGATGTGGATCGGCATCCGCCTGCACTGGGCACCGCAGGATGGCGCGGCGCTGGACGGGACTTACACCATCACCCGGCTCAATGCCCGAGTGATTTCCAACTTGGATCTCCTGTAGGGTCGATCAAGGCTTGCTGACATCGAGAAGCGAGGGGCTCGGGTCTCGCTGGCCTTGCCCATCCACGGCGCGCGCTTCCACCTTCTGCAGGTCGTGTCCTTCGGGCAGCGGGATTTCTCCCACGAGCTCGGCGCCCTCGCGTATGCATCCGTCGAGGATTCTCCACTCGCTCGTCACCCCCGCGCGCGTTTCACGCACCTCGATGGCGTCGATGAATCCGTCGCCGGGGCTGGTATCGATGCTGAGGAGATCGCGCGCATGGGTCATGGACGTCATGCTGCGGTAGGCCATGTGCGTTTCGGGTGGCCGGGGAGTGCTTCCCGTCGACACGGCAACACTCTCCACGAAGGTCGAATCGCTCCCCCGTACCTCGAGGCGCTGCGAGCCGGCCGGCAACCGCACCCAGATCTTTTCGTCGAGTGGGATCAACATCTGGATCACTTGCCGTGCGTTGCCGCGCCGAACCCGGGGGACGATGCAGAGGCCGGTCGCGTCGTGTTCGACATCGATCCCGGCCAAGGACCAGTTGCCATCAGGCCCGATGGTGCCCAGCAAGCGCACGGCCAGCGACTCGCCGGGTGAGATCGCGCGCGCGTGCAGGACCAGATCCACGTCGGCCAGCAATTCGGACTTGGGCGCAGCGGTGCTCGGCGCTGCCTTCGACGTGCCCGCTTGCGTCGAGCCTGCCGGCGGCGCGCACCCGGTCGCGAGGGCGAGCACCGTGCAAGCGAGGGCTGAACCGAGCGCGATACCGTGCATGGCCTCGCCTGTTCTCACTCAATTCGACCGCGAGATGATCACGTCGATGCGGCGGTTGAACACGCGGCCGTCTTCGCTGTCGTTCGACGCCACCGGTTGTGTGGAGCCTCGTCCGGCAGCGCTGACGCGGTCGGGAGCGAGCTTGCCCTGTTGCACCAGGTAGTCGCGCACCGCGTTGGCGCGCTCAGTCGACAGACGCATGTTGGTGTTGGCGTTGCCCTTCGAATCAGTGTGGCCTTCGACGACCACGCGCGCGCCCGGAAACGCGCGCACGGCCTCGATGATCTTGTCGAGCAACGGCACGCTCTCGGGCGGCAGCTTGGATTCGCCGGAAGCAAAATGCAGCCCATGCAGGCGCAGCACGACGTCGCGGTCGTCCACCAGCACCTTGCCCTCGCTCTGGGTGATGAGGCCGCGCACCGCCGTCACCGTGTTGGCTTCCTCGCGGAAGGGTTTGAGCTCCGCCACCATGCCCTCGAAGTTGCGCACGTTGTCCCGAAGCTCGCTGATCACGCGCTGGAGAGAATCGACCTGATCGGTGCGTCGCGCGAGGTCGATGCGCAGTCGATTGCGCTCGCGCACGACACGATCGCCCTCGACCTGGACCTGCTGCAACACCGGGCCGGGCCCGCGGGTGAAGTCGCCCTGGGTGCCGAAGTGATCGAGCACGCGCTGCAGGTGTGTCTCCCACTCGAGGATGATGGACTCGAGGCGCGCTTTGTTCTCGCCCTCGCAGCCCTCACGAATGGTCTCGAGCAGGAACAGGGCGTGCTCGGCTTCGGCCCGGGCGCGTGCGGCCTCGGCGGCCGCCGTCTCCCCGATGTCGCCGCCGGCGATGAGCTTCTCGGTGCGCTCCACGGCGTCGAGAGCGCGCACATAGCTGCGCGGCGTGTATTCCCTTGCGTTCCCCTTCTCGGCTTCGATCAGCATCTGTCGCGTCCGGCCCACCAGGTTCTGGTGCACCGCTTCCTTGTGTGCTTGGTCGTAGAGCGCGACGAGCGCGGTGGCTTGGCGTTCGGCTGCCTCCCGTCGCCCCGCCTCCAGCTTGCGCGCCGCGCCGTCGAACTCGTTCTCTGCCTTGCGCCACGATGCCGCAGCCGAAGTGTCGGCGCCGGCTGCGCGCGCCTGCTCGCGCCGCTCCAGCTGGGTCGTCCACAGACGGCGTGCGCGCTTGATGGCCTCCTCCAACTCGTCGAGACTCTTCTCGGCCGCATCGAGGCGCGCCGCATTGGCACCGCCCGATCCGACGATGGCCACCGCCTGCGATGCTTTCTTGTGCGTTTCCGGTGCCAGGCGCGCGGCCTCCTTCGCTTCCAGTTCCTGCAGACGACTGCGCAGGGATGCAGCGTCGGCGGCAACCCCTGTTCCCGCTCCTGCGAGTACCAAGACCGTGAAACATCCCCAAAGAAGCGCCGCGGACCGGCGTCGGAACCCTTGCGCCACCCGCATTCCAGCCTTCCTCTCCGGCCCTGCCCTTCGCATCTTGCCACCCTCCCCTGCACCCCTGTCACCTTGGCGCCACGATGCAGAGTGTGCCCGCGACATCTTGATGGCGTCAATTCGTTCCTGGACGCCGGGTGCGCCCAGTTCTACGATGTGCGCGAATCCAAGATCCGGAGGTGCGCCGGTGCAGGTGGATCTCTTCGATCAGGACCTGAACGCCATCCTGGGCGCCAAGGACTACGAACAGTTCGCCACACTCCTGCGCGCCTACGATTGCCGACGCTGCACCTTGTGCAAGAGTCGTACGCATATTGTCGTCGATCGCGGCAATCCAGCTGCCTCGGTGCTCGTCGTGAGCGAGCGTCCGGGCGACAACGAGGACCGCGAGGGCCGCGCCTTCGTCGGCCGATCTGGGGCGTTGCTCGACAAAATCTTGCATTCGATCGGCCTCGACCCCGACCACGACACGCTCATCACCAACATCGTCAAGTGCAAGCCGGAGATCGATCGCGCGCCGACGAGCGACGAGGCCAGCACCTGCCTGCCCTTCCTCGAAAAACAGATCGCGCTGGTGCGGCCGCGCGTGGTGCTGCTCCTCGGACACGTGGCGCTCAAGTGGATCGACCCGTCGCACAAGGACTTCAAGATGGAGGATGAGGCCGGGCGGTTGTTCGAGCTCGCGCGTTACCCCGGCATCCACTTCATGGTGCTCTATCATCCGGCCTTCCTGCTGCGCGACCCGAGCAAGAAGGTCCCGACGTGGGAGCACGTGCAGCGTCTCAAGGCTTTCCTGGACGTCGAAGCGCGGCGTTGACCCGCTAGCGCCAGGCGCGGAGCGCGCTCAACAGCCGGAGAGTGCGGTTGCTCTGGGGGCCCGTGACGACGACTTGGACATCGGCGTGCGCCTGCAGCGCGGCGACGAAGCCGGTGCTGCTGGCGCGCGGCTTCTCGGAGGCGCGCTGCTCGAACCAGAGCCAAGGGCGCCCGGGCGGTGGGCTCGATGACCAAGCCGCCGATTGCGCGTCGACGTCGGGACAATCGAGCGCGATGGCACCCGCAAACAGGTCGGCGCGCTGCCAGGCGCCATAGAGCGCGAACAACGCGCTGCCTCCGAGCCCGAGCAGGAGCCTGCTCTCGCGCTCGGCGAGAACGCGGTACGTGGACTCGATGAAGGGCCGGACCTCGTCGGTCAAGAGCGCGAGCAGCGCATCCCCGCGCGCCTCGGCTTCGGATCCCGGCGGCGCGTGCTCGTGCACGGCGTCGGGCCCAGCAGCCATTCCCACCACGAGCATTTCCCGCAGGCCTTCCGGCCGGCGCGCCAAGATCTCGTCCAACGTCCATTCCTCACCGCCGGAAGCCAGTGCGCCATCGAAGAGATCCTGTGCGTCGAGGGCGTAGAGCACGGGATAGCGCCTTTCCGGCTGCGCGGCGTACGTCGGCGGGAGCAAGACGAACAAGCGCCGTGCTTTCGCCTTCCCCGCAGCGAATCCCTCGTGAACGACGAGAGTACCGTCCACGCTTCCCGTGTAGGCTTTCGTACTGACGTCCCCAGGGGCTGCCGGCTTCGCGGCCGTGCGCGTCGATGCGAACGCGATGACGACAATCGAGACGATCGAACACCATCTGGTGCGCATCGAGCCCCCTGCACTGACATCCGGATTCTGGATCGACTCCCGTGTGCAATTCTGCTTCAAAGATGCACGGAGCGGCGAGTCGGCGCCATTCCGCAATGCTCCCGCGCCGACCTCGCGTCGCCTCGGCATGCCATGGCACAGGGGTTGCCCTCGTTCCAGGCGTCGGCAGTCGAGAACAGCCGGCACGGCGAGTCTTCGCGAGCCAAGGAGGAGGCCATGAGCTTCGAGATCGAGTTCGAGGAGATTCCGGCGCGACGCCGCTCCCTCGGTCTCATCGTGGCCTGCGCTTTGGCACTCGTCGGTGGCGTGGCACTCTGGCGGACTCTAACGTAAACCCTGCGTGATTCGCGATCCATGCGTGCGGCGGCCGACGAAGAGCGGTCGCCGCTTCGCTTTCGATGCGCTTGTCGGCCCCCCGGTCCGATGCTACGGTGCGGCATGTCCGCACCCCACACCAACCGGCTCGCCGAGGCCACCAGCCCCTACCTGTTGCAGCATGCGCGCAATCCGGTGGACTGGTATCCCTGGGGCGCCGAGGCCCTCGGACGCGCGCAGCAGGAAGACAGACCGATTTTCCTGAGCGTCGGCTACTCCTCCTGTCACTGGTGCCACGTGATGGAGCACGAGTCCTTCGAGGACGAAGACACCGCGCTTCTCATGAATTCGCTGTTCATCAACATCAAGGTGGACCGCGAGGAACGCCCAGACTTGGACGAGATCTACATGCAGGCCGTGCAGCTATTCAGCGGCGGGCACGGCGGCTGGCCGATGAGCGTGTTCCTCACCCCGCGTCTCGAGCCCTATTTCGCCGGCACGTATTTCCCTCCCGCACCGCGTCACGGCATGCCGGGGTTCAAGACCATCTTGCAGCTCACGTCCGATGCCTATCGCGAGCGCCGGAGCGATGTCGATCGCACCACCCAACAGGTGGTCGCGGCGTTGCAGCAGTTGACCGTCGTCCATGGCGAGGACGAAGTGCCCGGCCCGCCGATCCTGCGTCACGCGTATGAAACGCTCGAGAACAGCTTCGATTCCACGCACGGCGGCTTCGGCGGCGCGCCGAAGTTCCCGCATTCGATGGATGTGGCATTTCTCCTGCGCTACGGACGGCGCGCCGAAAGCGCCAACGCCACGTCGATGGCGCTGCGCACCCTGCGCAAGATCGCGCGTGGCGGCATCTGCGACCAGCTGGGCGGCGGGTTCCATCGCTATGCGACCGACGCACGCTGGCTCGTGCCGCATTTCGAGAAGATGCTGTACGACAACGCACTGCTGGCGCGCACGTACCTCGAAGCATTTCAAACGAGCGGCGACGTCTTCTTCCGCACCGTGACCGAGCAGACGCTCGACTGGGTCGGTCGTGAGATGACCAGCCCCGAGGGCGGTTTCTACAGCGCACAGGACGCCGACAGTGAAGGAGTGGAAGGCAAGTTCTTCGCCTGGACCGCGGACGAGATCGACGCCGTGTGCGGCGCCGCGGACGGCCGGATCGTGCGCGAGTACTTCGGCGTCACCGCCTCCGGCAATTTCGAGGATGGCACCAACGTGCTCTCGGTGCCGCGGGATCTCGACGTGGTGGCGGTCGCGCTCGGCGTTCCCGAACCGGAGCTCGCCGCGATCGTCGAGCGCGCCCGGGTTCGGCTCCTCGAGGTACGCAACACGCGTATCCGGCCAGGACTGGACGACAAGGTGCTCGCCGCCTGGAACGGTCTCATGATCCGCGCCTTCGCCCAGGCCTATCAGGTCTTGCGTCGCGCCGAAGATCTCGCCAGAGCCCGTGCCGCGGCAGAGTGCGTCCTCCGGCACTCGAGCGCCGGCGTCTTTCGCACCTTGCGTGATGGTCGCACCTCCGGACCTGGCTTCCTCGACGATTGGACCTGCATGATCGCGGCGTTCCTCGATCTCTACGAAGCGACCTTCGAGCCGCGCTGGCTGGAGATCGCCGAGCAATGGAACGCACGGGTCATCGAGGAGTTCTGGGACGCGGGCGAAGGAGGTTTCTTCTTCACCGGGCGACAGCACGAGACACTCTTGGCGCGCTCGCGCAACACCCTCGATCAGGCCACCCCGTCGGGGAGCTCGGTGCACACGGGCAACCTGCTGCGACTCGGTCACTTGCTGGGCGAGGATCGCTGGCTTGAGCTGGCCGTACGCAACATGCAATCCGTGGGTCAGGCCTTGCGGCAGCACCCGAGCGCGATGGGCGAGATGCTCTGTGCGCTCGACTTCTACCTCGGGCCGAGCTGCGAGGTCGCGGTGGTGGGCGCGGACGCTGGCGCCGAAGCGCTGGCGCAGGCGGTGTTCACGCCTTTCTTCCCCAACAAGGTGGTGGCCGGCTGGCCTCGTGGCGCGCCCCCACCAGATCTGGCCTTGCTGCGGGATCGCCCGCTCGTGGACGGCCACGCCGCCGCCTACGTATGTCGCAACCAGACCTGCCTCGCACCGGTCACGAGCCCCGGGCAGGTGCAGCAGACTCTTGCCGATGCGGCTTCCCTCCACACGCCAGGTCGGCAATGAGACGATCGGCGATGAGCGCTCCGGAGGCCGCGTCTCCGAGCGGTGCGATCGTCCCGTCAGGTCCTGGCGCGGAATGGACTTGCGCCAGGCGACGACATACGCTTCCTTGCACCGGATTGGCCTCGACCGGGCCTCGAAGCCCTGTGCTGTCCCGAGCCGGGATCGTGTACCATGGCGCCCACGATCCTCATGCCCAGCTCGCGCCTGCAAGATGGCGTTCGAGGGGCGGGTCGCGCTGGGCACCGGCCGAAGCGCGTGCGCGTCACCAAGCTTCCTCTTGTCGATGGAGGTCGGTCCTCGATGCGCGAACACCGCGCGGTCCAAGGTAGGATGCGGGCTTCATACCGGACGCGGGCGGTGGTCGGTCCCTGGCTCGCCCTGCTCGTGGTCGCTGTGTCGGCCCCCGCCCAGCAACCACTTCCCGATGAGATCCAGCGCCAGCGCGAAGACATGGAACGGCGCAAGCTCGAGTACAAGGAAGAGAAGGCGGTGGTCGACGACCTGAATGCGCGAGTCGAGCGCTACAAGCAACTGCGTGAGTCGATCCCCTTCAGCGGCGTTCCCGGCACATCCAATTTGCTCCAGGTGCATGTCAACCGGCACGACGTGCGCGACGTCGCGCGCCAGCTCTACTTCTTGACCACGGACTCCACCCCCGAGGGATTCGAGCGCGACTACTGGCGCACCTTTCTCATCATCAACCAGGGCGACAAGTACCCCGGCGGCGTGCCGCAGTACGGCACGTTCGACGTGTCGCATCCCGAAGAGAACGTCGCCGTGTTCCCGAACATTCGCAAGCGGGACCTGAGCGCGGTCGTCGCCGAGCTCGTCACAGTGGACACGGCTTATGCCATGCAATACACGGCCCCAGTCGTCGCCGCATACGAACGACGTTTGCGCGAACGCGTCGTCAAGGAGAGCTCAGAGGTGGGGGACCCGCCAGCTCCCACGGGACCGACGAGCATGCCTGGAGTCAGCACGGCCGTGTTGCTCACGGCCGGTCCCAAGGAACCGAGCCCCACTTATCCCCCGCGTCGCATCACGGACGAAACCTCGCTTGCAGCATCCGGGAGGGTCGAACGCCAACCCGTCGCGGTGGAGCGCTCGATCGCACTGGATCCTGCTCCCCCCGCCTGGGCACTGGGACAGGAAGTGACCATGCTGGGTGCGGGTTACCAGGGCTACGAGGCGCAGTATGAGCCGGGGAACTTCGAGCTCCTGCCCGAGGGCGGCGTCATGGCCTTTTTCGGCGGCATCGATTCCCAAGGCAATGCGGCGAACCAGGCTGGTCTCTACTTCTCCTTCAATCAAAAGCTCTGGCATTTGTTGGTCTTGAACGAGATGGCTTTCGCCGCCTTCAGTTCGGGCGGCGCACCCGCGGTCAACGGCGGCTCGCTCGGCGCCGGGGTCGACTTCGAGACGGGTCCGGTCGGGGTGACTGGACTCGTGGGGTTCTCGGCTTTCAATACGATCGGGGAAACGGATTCGGGTGTCTCGTTCACGGGCAAGGTGCGCTACGCCGTCGCGCCGCGAGTCTCGATCGGGGGCATCTACATGATCTCCGACGTCGAGATCTTCCAGGCGGAGTCCAACGGCCAGAAGCTCACCGGGATCACCCAGCCCAGCTTCATCGGCGTCAACCTCACCGTCCGCTGACTCCCCGGGCACGGAAGTGCCCCTTGCCGCTCCGTGGCGACTTCGCTACCCTATTGCCCTGCTTCGATCACGACCCGAGTCGGGAAATGGAGCAAAGCGATGAACATTCGAGTCCGCGTTCGCCCGGGCGCCTTGGTCGTGCATGCCGACGGCCACATGACCGACAACGCCGCCGCAGAATTGCTCGGACAAGTGCAGAACGAGTTGCGCGCGCGACCGCGCAACGTCGTCCTCGACCTGAGCGCGGTCGAATCCATCAGCGCGGGTGCTTTGCCCTACGTCTTCCGCATTCAGCGCGAGACGCGAGCCGGTGCCACACGCTTCGTCCTGGCCGGACGCTCTGCGCCCGTGCAGCGACTGCTCGAGAAGACGAACGTCGTCGGCGCGCTCGAACATGCGGCCGACACCGAAGAAGCTTGCCGCAGCGTGGCGCTCCAGGTCTGACTTTTCGGTTGCCCTGTCCGATTCATCCTCAATGAGCAGGCCCAGCCGGCGCCGGCGCGAGCAGGCTCGCGAACGGTGGATGATGATCCTGGGCCCAAGCGAGTGGCGCCGACTGCAGCGTGCCCACGGCGGCCACGCGCGTCGGTCGAAGCTCGGCCAGGAGGCGAAGGCGCTCCGATTCCTCCCATCCGTCGAGCGCGACGCCCAACCCCTGCAGTTTGGCCAGTCGCACGCCGAGCGCATCGGCGATCTCACCGCTCTCGGCAAACGGAACGACGACGACGTGCCGGTCGAGCGGCGTGTCATGGAACCCGCAGCGCGCGAGTCGAATCACACCCCAGCGCGTCGCCTCTTCCCAAATGGCTTCGACCTCGCCGAGCGCGAGCTCGACGCGCACGTCTTCGTGCCAGTGCCGCAGCGCCGCGCGCGCCACCGGATCGATCGCGCCGCGGGGCATGCGCGCTTCGCAGGCGGCCAGCGCGCCGGCCAGTTCGGCGCACCACTCGCCGAGTCGCGCGCCGTGCTCGGCGAATACAATGGTCGGCGACAAGCAGCCTTGCTGGTCGAAGAGCGCCACGTCCTGTGCGAGCGCGGCGGCGGTGGCCGGCGTCTGGGCCGCGCGCGAGACCACGGCACCCGACCAGCGCGCGCCGTAGCCGACGAAGCGCGGTGGGTGTGGCAGCGCGGCGACGCGGGCCCGCAAGGACTCGACGGACGCGTCGTCGCCTTGCACCGTGACGACATCGGCCGATCCGAACACCGACATTGCCGCGGGGTCCTCGTGCGGCCACCACAAGAGCGCGGTGCAGGCTGACATTGGGCACTCGCTCTGCGAGCTCCGCGAGCAAGCATGCAGCGAACAACGGCTCCCGCGCTGCGGGCCGCAGCCACTGCGCCGCACCGAGCAACCACCCGCGCAGCAACGTGACGAGAACGGGCGGCAAGACGTTGCCTGCGACCACGTGCACGATCCGGTGCGGCAGGCGCCCCGCGTCTTCGAGTCCTGCCAGGCACGCCGCATCCAGGCCTTCGCGCGCGAGGGCGGTCCGCACGGCCTCGATGCCGTGTGGCGCGAACGTCACATCCCACGCGGCGTCGATCCCCGCGGCAGACAGTCCAGCCGATCGCGACAGCGCTTCGCGCCAGACTCCCGGCCCTCGTAGGCGCAAGGCGTCGAGAGCCCGCGCCAGGATTTCGATGCGTTCCTCGAGGGGCACCGCGCGCCAAACGGTGGCCGCGGCGTCGAGCTCCCTCCACATGGCTTCCACGCTCGCTGCTTCGAGAATCGGGACTTGCAACTCGGTGTCACCGAGCGCGCACCAGCGCGCATGCGTCGCCGCATCGAAGCAGCCGTGTGGCAGCCGATAGATGCGTGGCAGATTCGAGACCATGCCGTTCAATTCGCCGCGCTCCGATGCTCGTCGACCAATCCGCAGCCGCGAAGATCGGCGCGCGGACAGCGACCGCGCAGCTCGAAGCTCGCCCCGCGCGGCGCACCCAAGTCGGCGCAGAGGACATGCGCCACGCTGGAGCGGTTGCCGAGATCGTGATGGGTGAGGAGCCCGGGATCGCCGGGCGACTCGGCGCGGCGACAAGCGCCGGTTTCCGCATCCATGATGCGCGGGTGGAGCCACATCGGCGCCGACCACCATTCTGTGGTGTCCGCGATGGCAGGCGCGCGGTTCGCGTCACCGAGCAACGCCAGGCGGAGCGACAGCGTGTAGTACTGCGACGCGAGCTCGGTCATGCCGTACTCCGAGACGACATGGCTCGCGGGCACGCCGAGATGCTGCTCCAGCTCGTGTCGCAACCTGGCGCGCGACAGCTCGCGCCGCCTGCCCTTCATGCCACCCGTCTCGAAGACTCTGCTGCCGGGGGGGAGACAGACCGACCCACCCGTTTGCTCGCAAGCTTCGAGCATCTCGACCAGCGCGAAGGCGGTGCCGAGGATGCACACGGGCTCGTCGGATGCGACCGCATGAGCGAGCGTTCGTTGCAGCTCCGGCCACCGCAAGCGTCCGCCACGGACGTAGGAGTCGCTCGCGGCCGTCCCCCAGCGCTGGCGCACGCGCTCGAGCATGTAGGCAAGCGACGAGTGCGGCGTCTCCTGCCACGCCGGCGCCAAGAGCAGGATGTGCATCCGATCCAGGTCGGGAATCACGTGGTGCGCGAAGCCCCGGCTGAGCGCGAGATCGTAGAGCGCAAGACTGTCCAGGTGCAGGACGCCCGGCGCACCCGTCGTGCCGCTCGTATGAAACTGTGCGCAGGCCGCGGCCTGCGGGAATCCTGCCACCCGCGTGCGACGCAGCGCCTCGACCGGCAATGCCGGGACATCGTGCGCACGTCGCACGCTATTCGGTGTGCGTCCGAGCGCGCGTGCATAGGCGCCATAGACCTCGACGCGCTCGAATTGATACGCGAACAGATCGAGCGCCAGAGTCTCGAAGCGCTGTTCCATCGCATCGAATGCTCGCTGCTCGAGCCCATAGCACTCGGCGCGAGTGCGTCCGGCGCTCGTGAAACCAGCCGGCACCGTATCGATCCAATCGAGAAGGGCTGCATCCAGCCTTCGTGTCTCGGCATCGGGATAGTTGGCCGGCATCGTCCCCTTCCCGTCATGCGCGCGGAGGAATGCGCGCCAACAATTCGCCGAGGAGATCGCGCGCCGAGCGCCACTGCGCCGGGCCCAGGACGAAGGGGGGCACGAGCTCGAGCACATTTCCTCGGTCCCCGGACGCAAGCAGGATGACGCCGCGCCCGAGCGCCGCGCGCACGACGGCGCTCGCCCGTGCGCCATCCGGCTTTCCCCCGCGCGTCAGGCACTCGATGCCCCAGAGGAAACCGCGGCCGCGAATCGCACCGATGCCCGACGTATTCTCGAGCGCGGTGGCGAGATCGGTCCCCATTTCGGCTCCGCGCGCCGCGATCTGAGCGGGCCACTCCTCACGCCGCAGGATCTCGAGCGTCGCTCGCGCCACGGCACAGGCGAGTGGATTGCCCAGAAAAGTCTGCGTGTGACGAGCTTCACCTTGCGAACGCTCCCACGCCTCCATCACCTGTGGCGTGCCGAGACAGGCCGACAGCGGCAATCCACCTGCCAAGGACTTGCCGACACAAAGAAGATCCGGCACCACGCTCTCGTGCTCGCAAGCGAACCAACGCCCCGTCCGTCCGAGACCGGTCAAGATCTCGTCGGCCACGAGCAGCCGCGAGCGGCGTGTGCAGATCTCACGCAGCCCTTGCAAGAATCCGGCTGCCGGAACGACCACACCGCCGCGACCCAGGATCGGCTCGACGAAGACAGCGCCGATCCGTTCGCCGGCGGCACTGCCCAGAAGCACATCGAGACGTGCGAGCACGTCCTCCGCCTTCGCCGCCTCCTGGCGTTGGGAATGACCGCGCACCTCGGGGCCGCTGGATCGTGGAAACGGCAGGTGCACGACGTCCGGATTGAGC
>Ga0075418_10000612_pt1 | contig 38467 bp, 40 predicted proteins | sample SoiMetdeltSBSDD2_FD_81776 | JGI IMG/M metagenome (GOLD analysis project Ga0075418, IMG submission 81776) | Bulk soil microbial communities from a Populus tree surrounding site in Tennessee, USA - Soil MetaG P. deltoides SBSDD2 | ecosystem: Environmental > Terrestrial > Soil > Tree plantation...
CGAGCATGAGCGCGCAGGAACAGCGCGGCCTTGCCCTCTTCGAGGACCCGATGAAAGGCAATTGCGCCGCCTGCCATCCGAGCCGACCCTCGGACGACGGCAGGCCGCCACTCTTCACTGACTACACCTACGACAATGTCGGCGTGCCTCGAAATACCCGCCTGCCCGCGAACGCGAACGCTACGTATTACGACCTTGGCCTGTGCGGGCCGGTGCGCCGTGACCTCGCTGCGCGCCGTGAATTCTGCGGCGCCTTCAAGGTCCCGACGCTGCGGAACATCGCGCGAACGGCGCCTTACTTCCACAACGGCGCCATGCAGTCCCTGCGCGACGTGGTCGAGTTCTACGTGACCCGCGACACCGCGCCGGGCGACTGGTATCCGCAGCAGGCCGGCGCGCCGCACAAGTTCGACGACCTGCCGGCGGGCCTCGAGGCTGCAGTGAATTCGAGCGAGGTCCCGTACGACCGCAAGCCGGGCGAGCGGCCGGCGCTCACGCCTGCGGAGATCGATGACGTCGTCGCATTCCTGAAAACGCTCGACGATGGCTACAATTGAGCGGCCATGCGCACCCAGGCCGAACACATCGCGCGCACGCTGGAAAAGGGCCTGGCGTCCGCCTGGCTGATCGCGGGCGACGAGGCGCTGCTGACCGGCGAGGCCGCTGACGCCGTGCGCGCCGCGGCACGCGCGCAGGGCTATGCCGGCCGCGAGCTCTTCGTAACCGACCGCAGCTTCGACTGGTCCGAGGTCTCGGCCGCGAGCCGAACGCAATCGCTCTTCGCGGAGCGCCGCATCCTCGAAATCCGCATGCCGACGCCGCGCCCGGGCAAGGAGGGCGGCGCTGTGCTTGCGGCGCTAGCTGCCGACCCCGGCGCAGAAAACCTCTTGCTCGTCGTCACCACGCGTCCTGAAAAGGAGACCTGGGCCAGCGCCTGGTTCAAGTCCTTCGAGAAGCACGGCATCCTCGTACTCGCGCAGCCCGTCGAGATCGGCCGCCTGCCGCAGTGGATCGCCGGACGCGGCGCGAAGCTCGGCCTCAGGTTCGAGAAGGGCGCCGCCGAGCTCCTCGCAGAGCGCATCGAGGGCAACCTTCTCGCCGCGCAGCAGGAAATCGAGAAGCTCGCGCTGCTGCAGAAGGATGGAGTGGTCAGCATCGACGCCGTGCAGAACGCCGTCGCAAACAGCGCGCGCTACGACGTGTTCCAGCTCGCCGATGCCGCGCTCGCGGGCGACGCGCCACGCTCGCTGCGCATCCTCGAGGGCTTGCGGGCGGAGGGTGCCGAGCCGCCGCTGGTGCTCTGGGTCCTTTGCCGCGACCTGCGCGCGCTCGCGGATATCCGCAACGGCGTCGCGAAGCGCGTATACGGCGTGGCTGCGGAGCGGCACGCGGCGCTCGTCGAGCGCGCAGCACGGCGCATCGGGCGCGAGCCGATCGAGCCGTGGTTCGAGGCGGCCGCGCGCATCGACCGGCAGGTGAAGGGCCAGGCGACGGGAGAGGCCTGGACGACGCTCACGGGCCTGGTCGCTGCGCTATCCGGCGCGCGGCTGCCGGTCGCGATGCCGCGCAGCTGACGAAAAAGCACATGCGCCCGTTCGGCGTTTTCGGCGGGATGTTCGACCCGATCCACTTCGGGCACCTGCGCGCGGCCCACGAGCTGCACGAATCGCTCGGGCTCGAGGCCGTCGGTTTCTTTCCGGCGGGCGACCCGCCGCATCGCGCCGCGCCGGCGGCGGACGCGAAGACGCGCCTCGCGATGCTGCGAGCGGCCGTGGCCGACGACGATCGCTTCCTCGTCGACGATCGCGAGCTGCGGCGCCCGGGTCCGTCCTACACGATCCTGACGCTCGAGGAACTGCGCGCGGAGCGCGGCGCGCAGCCGCTCGCCCTGATACTGGGCATGGATGCGTTCGCGGGCATCGGAAGCTGGCATCGCGCCGGCGAGCTCATCGACTTCGCCCATTTCGTCGTCGCGCAGCGCCCGGGCGCACTGATGCCGCGCGAAGGTCTCGCAATGGAACTCCTGCGCGATCGGCGCATCGCCGATCCCGCAAGCCTTGCCGCGAAACCCGCCGGCCACGTGCACGTCTGCGAGAACACCCGGCTCGACCTCTCCTCGAGCGCGGTCCGCTCCGTAATCGCGGCCGGCCGCGATCCGCGCTACTTGATGCCCGAGGCGGCGCGTAGGATCATCCTCGCCACGGGCAGCTACGCCCGGCCAGGTGAAACAAAGGAATGATCGCCACGAGATCGAAGACGAAACGCAAATCCCCCGCCTCGAAGAAGACCAGGACCGGACCTGGCGCCCTGACCCAGATCGCCGTCGACGCGCTTGCAGACATGAAGGCCGTGAACGTCAAGGTGCTCGACGTGCGCAAGCTCACGGACATCGCCGACACGATGATCGTCGCGACCGGCAACTCCGACCGGCACGTCAAGTCGATCGCGGACCGACTGATAGAGCGCTGCCGCGAGGCCGGCCACCGCGCCTATGGCGTCGAGGGCCAGCGCGAGGGCGAATGGGTGCTCGTCGACCTGCAGGACCTCATCGTGCACGTGATGCTGCCGCGCATCCGCGAGTTCTACGGGCTCGAGAAGCTCTGGGACCTGCGCCCTGCGCAGCGCGAACCCAGCGTGGCCTAGCCAGAATCCCGCAATGCGCATCCGGCTGATCGCGGCCGGCAACAAGCTGCCCGCCTGGATCGACGCGGGCGTCGCGGAATACGCGCGCCGCTTCGGCCGCGGACTCAAGTTCGAGCTCGTCGAGGTCCCGCTCGCGCGCGAAGCCGAGCGCATGCGCGCCGCGATCGGCGAACGCGATTACCGGGTCGCCCTTGAGGTGAAAGGCCGCGCGATGACGACGCCGCAGCTCGCCGAATGGCTCGGCGCACGCATGGCGGGCGGCCGCGACCTCGCGCTCCTCGTCGGCGGTCCCGATGGACTGGATCCTGGCCTCTCGAAACAGGCTGATTTCCGCTGGTCGCTGTCGCCGCTCACCTGGCCCCACGGCCTCGTGCGGGTGATGGTCGCCGAGCAGCTCTACCGGGCGCACAGCCTGCTGCAGGGTCATCCCTACCATCGCGCCTGAGCTATCCTCCCGGCTCAATGGGTTACGACTCCATCGTCCTGGCTTCGGCGTCCGCACGCCGGAGCCTGCTCCTAACCCAGATCGGCGTTCGCCACCGCGCATTCGCGGCGGACGTTGACGAAACGCCGAGGCGGGGCGAGGCCCCGGACCGGTACGTTGGCCGCCTCGCCGCGGACAAGGCGCGCGCCATCGTGCACGCCGGCGGTGCCCCAGACCGGCCCGTCCTCGCGGCAGACACGACCGTCGTCCTCGACGGACACATCTACGGCAAGCCCGCCGACGAGGCCGACTGCATCGCCATGCTGGCAGCGCTCGGGGGCCGCCGGCACGCGGTGCTGACCGCGCTCGCGCTCTGGAGCGACGGCCAGCTGCGGCATGCGCTTTCGACCAGCCACGTCACATTCCGTGAAATCGGGGCCGAGGAGAGCCGGCGCTACTGGGCGAGCGGCGAGCCTGCCGGGAAGGCCGGCGCCTACGCCATCCAGGGCCTCGGCGCGGTGTTCGTCGAGCGCCTGGAGGGCAGCTTTTCGGGCGTGATGGGCCTGCCGCTGTACGAAACGGCGGCTCTCCTCGACAGCGTGGGTGTCATGCGCTGGATCGCGCCGTGACTCGCCGGAACGCCGTCTTTCCGGGCCTTGTCCAAGGATGGAGCACCTTTTCCGGCGATCCCGAATGATTCCCTGGATTCACTGGATGCAGCGGCTCTGGCGCTGGATCGCGGGCCTCATCGGCCTTGCTGCGCTCCTGCTTGCACTCGGCATCGGGGCATTTCGCCTCGCCATCGAGCTCCTGCCGGGCTACCAGGAGCGCATCGTCGCGCGCGTGCACGAGGCGACCGGGCTCACGCTCCGGTTCGATTCCGTTTACGCGCGCATCGGCCGCTACGGGCCGGAAGTCGTCTTTCGGGGCGCGCGCGTGCTGCCCGAGTCTGGCAACGAGCCGCTCGTCTCCGCGGCGGCGGGCCGCGTCAGCCTCTCGATCCTGCGCTCCGTCTGGTATCGACGTCTCGAGGTCGCGCGCGTCTCATTCGTGCGTCCGCGGCTCAGCTTCGTGATCACGCCCGACGGCCGTATCCGGCTGGTCGGTCAGTCCGCGCTCGAGCGGCCTGACGCGGACCGCGAGCCACTGACGCTCGACCGCCTGCCGCGCGGCACCTATGCGGTGACCGACGCCGTACTTGACGTGCTCGACCTGCGCGCGAAGCAGGGGCGCTTCCAGCTGACAGGGGCCGACATTGACGTCGAGCGCGGCAGCCGCGATATCGCAGTCAACGGCCGCGTGGACCTGCCCGAGCACCTCGGCGCCTACATCGATTTCGAGGCGGAGGCGACCGGCGACCTCGCAAATACCGAGTCGCTCACCTGGCGCGCGCGCGTGGACGCGCGTGAGCTCGATCTCGCGGAATGGGCCGCGATGCTGCCGGACAGCTTTCGCGTCCCGCCAGCGGGTCACGGCTCGATCCTCGTCGCGGCGCGCGGCAACGGCCGCGACGTGACAAGCCTGCGCGCCGTGCCGACGCTGTCGGACCTGAGGCTCGCGGGTTCGCCGGAAGCGTTCTCACGCATCGCCGGCGACATTCGCGTGCAGCGCGACGCGACGACCGTGTCCGTCGAGGCGACCGGCCTCGAGCTGTCACGGCCCGGCGCGCCCTGGCGTCCCACGAGCCTCGAGGCGCGCATGACGCACAAGGACGGGCGCGTCGTGACGGCCGCGGCGCGCGCGGACTACCTGCGCATCGAGAACCTCGCGCCGCTTGCGGCGGCGCTGCCGCCCGGCGCACTGCGCAACCGGATCGCGACACTTGCCCCGCGCGGCGAGCTCTACGGCCTCGACGTCGAGGTTGCCGACGCCGGCGACCGGCGGTTGCCCGACATCACCGGCCGGCTGAGATTCTCCAATGTCGGGTTCGGTCCGTTCGGCCAGGCCGCCGGAATCACGGGCTTCGACGGCTCGGTCGAAGGACGCGGCGGCGGCGGTGTCGTCGAGGTCGCGACGCGCGACGCCACCATCGACTGGCCGCAGCAGTGGCGCGCACCGGCCGTGATCGTACGCGGCAACGGTCGCGTCGAATGGCAGCGCTTCGGCGACGGCGTTCGCATCTGGCTCGACGACGCCTTCGCGGACAGCGGTCACGGCACGGCGCGCGGGAAGCTTCGCATGGTCCTGCGACCCGGCGAGTTGCCGCTCGTCGACCTGCAGGCGACCGCGACGGGTTTCGACGTGACGCAGCTCTGGCGTTACCTGCAGACCGGCCGCCTTTCCCCGAAGGCCATCCACTGGCTCGACGCCGCATTCCGCGCGGGCCGTGTGACGACGGCACAGGTCTCGCTCACGGGGCCGACCAAGGGCTTCCCGTACCGCGAAGGGCAGGGCGTTTTCCGCGCGCGCGGCCATGCGGCGGGAATCAGCCTCTTCTACGCAGCAGGCTGGCCGCAGCTCGAGGGCGTGGACGCCGACTTCAGCTTCGACGGGCCGTCGCTGCACGCTGTCGCCAGCCGCGGCCGGATCGGCGGCGTCGCATTCACGGACGCCGAAGTGCAGAGCGGCGACCTGCGCGACGCGATCTTCGCCGCGCGCGGCAAGTCACGCACCGATGCCGGGCGCGGAATCCGGATGTTGCAGTCGACGCCGCTCGCGCCCTCCTTCGGCGTGATGTTCGCGGGGCTCACCGGCTCCGGCCCGGTGAACGCCGAGCTCGCGATGTACCTGCCCATCAAGGACTTCGACCGGCGCGTGGTCACGGTCGTGGCGAATCTCGACGGGATCACGCTGCGCCATCGTGACCAGCCGTTCGAGGTGACCGGCATCACGGGCGACCTGTGGGTCCGGAACCGCGAGATGCAGGCGCCGGCAATCGCGGGCCGCGCGCTGGGCGGGCGCTTCGACGCCTCGATCGCGACGACGCGGCTCGCCGGCGGGAACCTTCGCACGGTCCTGGAAGCCTCGGGCTCGGCGCAGGGCGTGGCGCTCTCGCCGATCGCGCACATGCCGAGCAATGCGGGGCTCACGGGCGCGACGAACTGGCGCGGCACCCTCGATGTCGAGCGCAATGCCGATTCGAAGGTGCCGACGCGCGGCACGGTGCGCATCGCGAGCGACCTGCGCGGGCTCGGATCCTCGCTGCCCGAGCCCTTCGGCAAGGATGCCGACGCCGTGCGCCCGCTTACTGCCACGGTCAGCTTCGACGGACGCAGCGGACCGCGCATCGAAGGATCCCTGGGTCGCGACGTGCGCGCCCGGCTTCAGTGGAGGAGCGATACCGGTGATGCCCCGATCGAGCGCGGCATCGTGCAGTTCGGCGGCGCGGCGCCGGGCGCCCTGCCGAGGTCGCGCGGCCTCTGGCTCGCCGGCAGCCTCGATTCGGCGAGCCTGACGAAGCTACTCGATCTCAAGTGGGACGAGCCGCGCGGCCGGCCAATCCAGGACTATTTCGGCGGTGCGGAACTCACGGTCGCGAAGCTCGAGGCGCTCGGCTATGCGTTCACGAACGTGAGCGGTCGCCTCCGGCCCGGCAATCGCGCGTGGGATGCGTCGGTGAGCGGACCCGCGATTGCCGGGCGGTTGGTCGTGCCTTTCACTTTCCCCGGCGAGGTTCCGATGGTGCTCGACCTCGACCGCCTGCATTTCGGCGAGAAGGCGGCCGGTCTCGGCAAACGGCCCGATCCGGACCCGCGCAAGCTGCCAGCGATCCGCGTGGACGTGCGCGACTTCGTCTTCGACCAGCGCAACTTCGGCCATGTCGAGGCGGAATTCGCCCGCGGCACGGCCGGCATGACGCTCAACCGGTTCACGATGGAGCATCCGGCTTACAGGGCCGAAGGCCGCGGCAGCTGGCTCATGGGCGATGCGGGCGCGGAGTGCGAGCTCGACTTCGACGTCACGACAGGCGACGTCAAGGCGCTGATGGACGCGATGCAGCTCGGGACACAGGTCGAAGGCGAGGACGGCCATGTGTCGGCGCGGCTCAGCTGGCCGGGGGCGCCCGAGGTCAGCGCGATCGGGCGGCTGTCGGGTACGCTCCAGGTGTCGGCCAAGAAGGGCAACCTCACTGCGGTCGAGCCGGGCGCGGGGCGCGTATTCGGGCTCATGAGCCTCGCGCACCTGAAGCGCCGGCTCGCACTCGACTTCAATGACCTCACCGGCGAGGGACTGTCGTTCGACACGTTGCGCGGCACCTGGCGGCTCGCGAACGGCGACGCTTACACCGACAACCTGACACTGCGTGGATCGGCTGCGGAAATCGGAATCGCCGGCCATACGAACTTGCGGGATCGCACCTACGACCAGACCGCCGTCGTCACGGGCCAGCTCGGCGCCTCGCTCGGCGTCGCCGGCGCGCTCGCCGGCGGGCCCGTCGTGGGCGCGGCGCTGCTGCTCTTCTCTCAGGTCTTCAAGGAGCCGCTGCAGGGCGTGACGCGCGGCTACTATCGCATCACCGGAAGCTGGGATGATCCGCAGGTGAAGCGCATCGACGCGCGCGAATTGAAGGACGACCGCCAGGCGTTGCAAGGACCTTCGTGACCCAACCCATCGTGGCCGCCCTCCAGATGACCTCGCTCGCGGACGTTGCGAAGAACGTCGCGACCGCGCGCCGTCTGCTCAGGGAGGCGAAGGACGCGGGAGCCTGCCTCGCCGTGCTGCCAGAGAATTTCTCTTTCATGGGAAGGAACGAGGCGGAGCGGCGTGCCGTCGTCGAGGAATACGGCAAGGGCCCGGCTCAGGAGGCCATGGAGGCGACGGCACGCGAGCTGAAGCTGTGGATCGTTGCCGGCACGCAGCCGATCGCGGTACCCGGCGACTCGCGGCCGGCTAACGCATGCGTCGTGTACGACGACGCGGGCAAGCGCGCCGCGCGCTACGACAAGATCCACCTGTTCGACGTCGACCTTCCCGGCGGACGCGAGGGCTACCGCGAATCCGCGAACGCGGTGCCGGGCAAGAAAGTCGTTGTCGTCGATACGCCCGCGGGAAGGCTCGGGCTCACCGTGTGCTACGATCTGCGCTTCCCCGAGCTGTTCCGCAAACTCGTTTCGGAGGGAGCCGAGATCTTCAGCGTGCCATCCGCATTCACGGGCCCGACCGGCCGCGCGCACTGGGAGACGCTACTCCGGGCCCGCGCCATCGAGAACCTGAGCTTCGTGATCGCCGCCGCGCAGAGCGGCGTGCACGACAGCAACCGCGAGACCTACGGGGACAGCCTGATCGTCGACCACTGGGGCCGCGTGCTCGCGCGCGAGCCGCGTGGCAGCCGCGTCGTGCTCGCCTCGCTCGACAGGGACGGACAGAAGGCGACGCGCGAGAGCTTCCCTGCGCTGAAGCACCGGGTGCTCGCGTGACGACCGATGCGCTCCAGTGCGCCCGCGACCGGATCCTGTCGCCGTCCGGGCTCGATGACCGCCGGCTCGAGCAGGCGCTCGGGTCGCTGCTCGGCGCGAGCGTCGACGCGGGCGACCTCTATTTCCAGCTTTCGCGCGAGGAGCACTGGGCGCTCGAGGACGGCATCGTCAAGGAGGGCAGCCACGGCATCGAGCAGGGCGTCGGCGTGCGTGCGATGGCCGGCGAGCGCACGGGCTTCGCCTATTCCGACGAGGTCATGCCGGCGGCGCTGCTCGAAGCCGCGCGCGCCGCGCGGGCAATCGCGCGCGAAGGCGGCAAGGGTCAGCTGCAGGCCTGGCATGCGACCGCCGCCCACAAGCTCTATCCGGTCGACGACCCGATCGCGACGCTCGCCGACGTGGACAAGGTGGCGCTCCTCACCGAGCTCGACCGTCGCGCTCGCTCGCTCGACCCGCGCGTCAAGCAGGTGGTGGCGACGCTGGCAGCGATCCACGAGATCGTGCTCGTCGCCGCGAGCGACGGGACACTCGCCGCGGACGTGCGTCCGCTCGTGCGCATGAACGTCTCGGTGATCGTCGAGCAGAACGGTCGCCGCGAGCAGGGTTATGCCGGCACCGGCGGGCGCTACTCGCTCGAGGAATTCATCGCGGGCGAAAAGCCGCTCCGGCTCGCGCGCGAAGCCGTGCGCCAGGCGACCGTAAACCTCGAGGCCGTGCCCGCGCCGGCGGGAACGATGGCCGTCGTGCTCGGCCCGGGCTGGCCCGGCGTGCTGCTGCACGAGGCCGTCGGCCACGGCCTCGAGGGCGACTTCAACCGGCGCGGAACCTCGGCGTTCACCGGACGGATCGGGCAGAAGGTCGCGTCCGGCCTCTGCACCGTGGTCGACGACGGCACGCTGCCGGGTCGGCGCGGCTCGCTCAACATCGATGACGAGGGGACGCCGACCTCGTGCACGACGCTGATCGAGAACGGCGTGCTGCGCGGCTACCTGCAGGACAAGCTGAACGCCCGCCTGATGGGCGCGAAGCCGACGGGAAATGGCCGGCGTGAGTCGTTCGCGCACGCGACGATGCCGCGCATGACGAACACCTATATGCTGGCCGGCCCGCACGAGCCCGGCGAGATCATCCGCTCCGTGAAGCGGGGCCTCTACGCCGTCAACTTCGGCGGCGGGCAGGTGGACATCACATCGGGCAAGTTCGTGTTCTCCGCGAGCGAGGCCTATCTCATCGAGGACGGCAAGGTCACGGCGCCCGTGAAGGGCGCGACCCTGGTCGGGAACGGGCCGGACGTGCTGACGCGCGTCAGCATGGTCGGGAACGACCTCATGCTCGACGAGGGCATCGGCAGCTGCGGCAAGGACGGGCAGACGGTGCCTGTCGGCGTCGGCCAGCCGACGCTGAAAATCGACGCGCTGACCGTGGGCGGGACCGCCTGATGCGCATCGCGCGCCCGCTCTACGAGGCACTGCCTTATGCCTACATCGTGATCGGCGCGGCCGCCGTCGGCGCATCCTTCGCATGGCGCGTTGCGAACTGGTCCGGGATCCTTGCCGTGTTCGGCCTCGTGGCCCTCGTCGGCGGGCTGGTACTCGCGCTCCGCCGCCGCGATTACCGCATCCAGCAGCGCCACTACGGCGCCGAGATCGAGGACGACGCCTAGTTTGACGCCGCGGCGTCGCCCGCGGCCTCCGGCACCCCGGATTCCTCGATCGCCTCGTGGTCGCCGGTGGGCTCGATTGCCGCGAGGCGGCCGCGCACCTGGCGCTCGTCGAGGTACATGATCTCGTGCTTGCCGAGCACGACGACGTCGCCGTCGTTCAGGTGCTGCCGCCGCACGCGCTTGCTCTTGATGTAGACGCCGTTCGTGCTGTTGAGGTCCTCGAGCACGCTGCCCTCGGACGTCGTCGTGATCTGGCAGTGATGGCGGCTGATGAACTTGCTGTCGATCTGGATGTCGTTGTCGACCGTGCGCCCGATGATGATGCGTCCGGTCCGGAGCGGCCGCTCCTCGACGTGTTCGCCGCCGTGGGCCACGATGATCCGCGCGAGCACTTCGTCGCTCGACACGGCCCGCGGCAGGGTGACATCCGGAAGCGCCGACACCCCGGCGCGCATGCGATTCGTACGCGCCGCGAACTCGACCCACTGCAGCTCGTCGATTGCGGCCTTGAGCTCCGTCGTCGAGACGATGTCCTGGCCGGAGGAGAAGGCGATCATCAGCGCGGTGTCGCAGAGCGTGTTGATGAGGCGCGGTACACCGCCGGTGAAGCGGTAGATTACGGGCGGCGTATCGGCGGCGAACAGCTGGCGCCCATGCGCGCCCGCGACCTCGAGCCGGTGCAGGATGTAGGCCTGTGTTTCCTCAGGGGTCAGCGCGGTCAGGTGGAATCGAAGCCGGATGCGCTGCACGAGCTGCACGAGCTCCGGCGAGTCGAGCTTCTCGTTGAGCTCGGGCTGGCCGGCGAGGATGATGCGGAGAACCTTCTCCTTCGTCGTCTCCACTCCGGACAGGAGGCGGATCTCCTCGAGCACGCGGTTCGAGAGGTTCTGCGCCTCGTCCACGATCAGCATGACTTTGCGCCCGGCGGCATACTGCTCGACCAGGAACTGGTTCAGTGTCGCGATCAGCTCGGCCTTGCGCATCTTGAACGGCTGGAAGCCGAACTGGACGAGCACGGCTTGCAGGAATTCGATCGGGGATATCTGGGTCTGCGCGACCTGCGCAACCACGACGTCCTTCTCGAGCTCGCGCAGGAAAGTTTCGAGCAGCGTGGTCTTGCCGGACCCGATCTCGCCGGTGATGACGACGAAGCCGTCGGTGAACCAGATCGTCGACTCCATGTACGCCTTGGCGCGGGCATGGTGCTTCGACAAGTACAGGAACTCCGGGTCCGGGCTCAGCCGGAACGGCAGCTCGTTCAGCTTGAAGTGTTCCAGGTACATGCGGTCCTACAGTCTAACGCAAGCGCAAGTGCCGGTTCCGGCTAGGAAATCAACGCGCGCCGAAGGGCGCGCGCAACGCGGTCCCGCGCCGCACGATTCCCTTTGACGACAGTGACATGGCCGAGCTTGCGGCCGGGCCGAGGCGATTTGCCGTAATCGTGCCAGTGCACTCCGGCCTGCCGTAGGAATTCCCCGGCGCGTGGCTTCCTGCCGATGACGTTGACCATCGCAGCGTGGCCGCGCAGGTGCGTGTTCCCGAGCGGCAGGCCGGCGATCGCGCGCACGTGGTTCTCGAACTGGCTGGTCTCGGCGCCCTCGATCGTCCAGTGGCCGGAGTTGTGCACGCGCGGCGCCATCTCATTCGCGACGAGTCTCCCGTCCTCCACGAAGTACTCGACGCAGAGCACGCCCACGTAGCCGAGCGCGCGGAAGAGGCGCCGGTGGTTGCGCTCCGCGAGTCGTTGAAGGCGTGCGTCGGAGTAAGGCGCGCGAGTCACCGCGAGGATGCCATCGGCGTGCTCGTTCTCGGCGAGCGGGTATGACCGGAACTCGCCGCCGCGGCCGCGGGCGGCCACGAGCGAGACCTCGCGCGAGAAGTTCACGAAGCGCTCATAGATGAGCGGCTGACCAGCGAGGCGCCGGAAGGCGTCGCCGGCATCGTGCGCACGCCGGATGTGCGCCTGGCCCTTGCCGTCGTATCCGAGCCGGCGCGTTTTCAGGATGCCGGGCGTGCCGAGCGAGGCGATCGCGCGCGCGAGGTCGGCTTCCGAGGCGACGGTCGCATACGGCGCGACGCGCATGCCGAGGCGGCCAAACAATTTCTTTTCGGAGAGCCGGTCCTGTCCGGCCTCCAGCGCGCGCGGCGGCGGCCACACGGGCTTGAGGCGCGCGATCGCGCGGACCGAGGCGACGGGAACGTTTTCCCAGTCGAAAGTGACGACGTCCACCGCGCGCGCGAAGCGCGCGAGTTTCCGGCGGTCGTCGAAGGCCCCAGTGAAGATCTCAGCGACCGCGGCGCCGGGCACGTCGGCATGCCTGTCGTACATGGCGAATTCGAGCCCGAGCGGGATGCCGGACAGGGCCATCATCCGGCCGAGTTGGCCGGCGCCGATGATACCGATGCGCACGCGTGGACTCAGCCGGCTGCCGGGTCCGGCTTCGCGAGAACTTCCGCCGTCTGGCGTTCGCGGAACGCGGCGAGCGCATCCCTGAGCGGCGGATGGCGCGCGGCGAGGATCGCGGTCGCGAGGAGCGCAGCATTGCGCGCACCGGCCTCACCGATCGCGACCGTCGCGACAGGAATGCCCGCCGGCATCTGCGCGATCGAGAGGAGCGAGTCGAGGCCGTTCAGCGACTTCGACTGGATCGGCACGCCGATCACCGGAAGGAGCGTCTTCGATGCCGCCATGCCTGGCAGATGCGCCGCGCCGCCGGCGCCCGCGATCACGACTTCGAGACCGCGCGCTGCGGCGCCGCCTGCATACTCGAACAGGAGATCCGGCGTGCGGTGCGCCGAAATGACGCGGCTTTCAAATGGAACCGAGAGTGCAGTCAGCACGTCCGCGGAGTGGCGCATCGTCTCCCAGTCGGAGGCGGAGCCCATGATGATGCCGACCAGCGGTTTCATCGCGGGAGTCTAGCACGGGGGCCCAAGCAGCCCTTTCTAAGCCATTGTCCTGAAAAAGATTTTTAAAAATGGCCGCCTGAAAGAAACAACCCCTGCGCCGACAGGGAGTGGTGCGACGCAGGGGGGATGCCCGAAGATCAGGGGATGCTTGATACGCTGGGCAACGCGGTCAGGCTAGCGCGCTCAGTTTTCACGACAACCCCGGCTCTGTCTCCGGAAGGCGACAGCGTCCTACAAAACACGAAAAGGTGGCGACACGATGGGCGAAGCCCGCTCGCTGGATCGCTCGCAGATGATGGTGCGCATCGGCATTTCGCTCGGCCAGGGCGCATTGCTCTGGTGGCTGTACGACCGCGTCGACCACGACCTGTGGCCGAAAGACCAGATGGGATGGCTGGTGGCGCTCGTCGCGGCGGCGGTGCTTGTCCCGGGCGCGCACTATCTCATCGCCGACCTGCCGCAGCCGCGGCGCCAACTGCAGGTGCTCGCGGGGCTCGCGCTGCTGGCGCTCGGGCTCGGCTGGCATCACGGCGCGTGGGGCGCAGACGAGCCTTACGACGCGCCGATCGCGTTCGCGGTTCCGCTCGCTGTGCTCGTTTTCCACGCACTGCCTTTCGTGCAGTCGGTCTTGACGCGCGGATTCGTCCGCCCGCGCTACGAAAATCTCTTTCAGTTCGCCTGGCGGAACGCGCTCCTGATTGCGCTCGGCTGCGTGTTCGCCGGCGTCTTCTGGCTGCTGCTCGCGCTATGGGGTGTCCTGTTCCAGATGCTGGGCGTCGAGTTCTTTCGCAGGCTCTTCACCTCTTCGCCGTTTGCGATTCCCGCGACGACCGTCGCGGTCGGCGTCGGCGTGCAGCTCGCGGGATCCGTGGAGCGGCTGCAGAGCGCATTGCGCCAGCAGCTGCTCGCGCTGCTCAAGTGGCTGACGCCGCTTGCCACCCTGATCCTCGTGCTGTTCACGGTGACTCTCGTCGCGAAGTCGCCGGAGCTCTTCGCGGAACAGCGGCGCGCCATCAGTGCCGTCTGGCTGCTCTGGCTCGTCGCCGTGACCGTCGCACTCCTCAACTCAGCCTACCAGGACGGGCGTGAGGATACGCCGTATCCGCGCTGGCTCGGCAACGTCATCCGCGTTGCCGCGGTATTGCTGCTGCCGGTCGCCTTGCTCGCCGTCTACGCGCTCGCCATTCGCCTCGATCGCTACGGCATCACCGTGCCACGTGCCTGGGGGCTGCTCGTCGCGCTGATCGCACTGATCTACGCGGGCGGATACGCCTGGGCGTCCGTGCGCAAGGGCCCGTGGATGGGCGGGATCGGGGCGGTGAACGTCGCCGTCGCACTGATCACGATCGCGATGCTGACAATCATGCTGACGCCCGCGCTCTCACCGGAGCGGCTGGCCGCGGCCAGCCAGTACCGCCGTGCCGTGGCCGACGCTTCGGAAGACGCGTACGCCTACTTGCGCTTCCAGAGCGGTCGCTACGGGCGCGAGCGACTCCAGCGTCTCGCCCGGATCGAAGGCCTGCCGAATGCCGAAGACATTCGCGCGCGCGCCGACCGGCAACTCAAGCGCAAGGAGCGCTGGGACGGCGCCGAGCCATCGGCGCCATTGGCGGCCGACGCCTTCGAGGTGTATCCGAAAGGAAGCCGTCTCGATCCAAAGCTGCTTGGCGTCCTTCAAGAGTCCGAAGCCGGGTTCCACCCCGGCGAATGCGACGCGACGAGCCCATGTCCGGTGCTTTTCGTCGATCTGAATCGCGATGGCTCAGATGAAGCGATTTTCTTCACGGATAACCGGCCCGCGGCTGCAACCCGGAAACCGGGCGGTGGCTGGAGGGCAATTCAGATCCAGTTTCAATTGCCCGTCGGAAGGCCGGTCCCGTATCAAGGCAAGGAAGCCTTCGCGAGCGCGCTCGAGCAAGGCCGGTTCCGCACGGTCGACCTGCCCTGGCAGGCCATCGAAATCAACGGCGCAACCTACGTGGTGACCGATCCATGACCATTTTCCGACTCTCGATAACGAAATGGACCCTCATTGCCTTCGCAGGCTTCTGGGCTGCGAGCTCCACGGCGCAGCCCCAGGACGTCGCGCTCGAGCATGCACGGGCGTTACTGAAGCAGCATCCGCTCATCGATTCGCATAATGACTTGCCGGCCGTGATCCGCGAAAGCGGCAAGCCCCCGCGCGATGTCGAGGCCTACGACCTCAACACGCGCACGGCGGGAGACACGGATATCCCGCGGCTACGCGAGGGCGGCGTCGGCGGTCAGTTCTGGTCGGTGTGGATCCCGAGCCTGCCCGAGGTCGGCAAGCGCGGATTCGCGCGCATCCAGCTCGAGCAGATCGACATCGCGCTGCGCATGATCGAGCGCTACCCGAAGGACCTCGCGCCAGCGCTCAGCGCAGATGACATCGAGCGCGCGAACCGCGAGGGCCGCATCGCCTCGCTCCTCGGCGTCGAGGGAGGGCACGCCATCGAGAATTCGCTCGGTGCGCTCCGTGACTACTACCGGCTCGGCGTCCGCTACATGACGCTGACCCACTTCAACACCAACGACTGGGCGGACTCAGCAACCGATGAAGCGCGCCACGGCGGGCTTACGAAGTTCGGCGAGGAGGTCGTCCGCGAGATGAATCGCCTCGGCATGCTGGTGGACATCTCGCACGTGTCCGCCGACACGATGAACGACGCGCTCGACGTCACAGAGGCGCCGGTGATCTTCTCGCATTCCAGCGCGCTCGCGCTGACGGCGAGCCCGCGCAACGTTCCCGATGCCGTGCTGGCGCGCATGCCGAAGAACGGCGGCGTCGTCATGGTGGACTTCATCTCGCCATTCAGCGTGCAGGGCCCGGAACACGAGCGCTGGCAGGCCGAGTTCGAGAAGGCGACGGGCGCGAAGCTCGGCGACCCGAACTTCGACAAGGCGGTCGAGGCCTATACCGCGAGCCACCCGGAGCCGCGCGCGACACTCAAGGACGTCGCAGACCACATCGAGCACGTGCGCGACGTCGCCGGCATCGACCACGTCGGCATCGGCTCCGACTTCTACGGGGATCCCGCGAACATGGCGGAAGGTCTCGAGGACGTCTCGCGCTATCCGTACCTGTTCGCCGAGCTGATCCGCCGCGGCTGGAATGACGCCGATCTCGAGAAGCTCGCGCGCGGCAACATCCTGCGGACGTTTCGCGGCGCGGAGCAGGTCTCAGCGCGCTTGCGCGCCAGCCGGCAGGCCTCTTTCCTGACGATCGAGCAGTTGGATGGGAAGAAAGAAATGCCGGACAAGTACTAGCGCTCAGTCGCCGGCGGCAAGGGCGACCTGCACTTGGCGAAAGAGCTTTCGGCCGGCGCCCGCGGGCTTGCCGCGCCGGCGCTCGGAGACCGCGGCCGAGACAAGCCGGGCGAGCGCCACGCGCTCAACGGAAAATTCGGCGGTGAATTCCGCGAGGGCGGCTTCGCCGCCTTCGACGAGGCGGTCGCGCCAGCGCTCGGCACGCCGAAACCGCGCCGCGTCGAGCCGGGCCGTGTCTGCGACGGCCTCCAGCGCACTGCGTATGGGGTCGAGCTCGAGTCCGCGCATGAGCTTGGCGACGAACTGGCGCTGCCTGACGAGCGCGCCGCCGCCCCGGATGCGGCGGGCGAGCGCGATCGCATCGTAAAGCTTGTCGGACAGGTCGAGGCGCGAAACGACTTCGGCCGGCGCCTCGATCAGCCGGTCGGCCAGGTCCTGGACGGCTTGGGCCTGGCGCTTCAGCTCGGTTTTCGAGGGCGGCGCGATGCCGCCGGGCAGCTCGCGACGGCGCATCGGAAAATCGTAGCACGCGCGCCAATTTCGCCCGGCCACCGGTACAATCCGCGAGTCCCATGACCGCCTCCGCCCATCCTGACCAGAAGGCGCTCGAACAGGTCGTCGAGCGCGCGCTGGCGCTCGCGAAGTCGTGCGGCGCAACGGCGGCGGAGGCGGCCGTCGGCGCCTCGACGGGTCTCTCGGTCACGGTGCGGCTCGGCGAAGTGGAGACGCTCGAATACCAGCGCGACCGCAGCCTCGGCGTGACGGTGTACGCCGGCCACCGCAAGGGCTCGGCGAGCACCGCGAATCTGACGCCGGCCGCGGTCGAGGAGACGATTGCGAAGGCGCTCTCGATTGCGAGCTTCACCGCCGACGACGAATACGCCGGGTTGCCCGACGCCAATCTGATGGCCGACCGGCTGCCGGACCTCGACTTGAGCCATCCGTGGGAGCTCGAGGCGCCGCAGGCGGTCGAGCTCGCGCGCCGCTGCGAGGCAGCGGGCCTCGCGCACGACCCGCGCATCCGCAATTCCGAAGAGGCTTCGGTCTCGACGCACCGCAAGCTCCGCGTATTCGGCAACAGTCACGGCTTCGTGGGCGGCTATCCCTCGACGTCGCACAGCGTCACCTGCGTCGTTGTCGGCCAGAACGGCGACGACATGCAGCGCGACTACTGGTACACGGCCGCGCGCGACTGGCGTGCGCTCGAGGACGGGGAGTCGGTCGGCCGTCGCGCGGCGGAGAAGGCCGTGCGCCGGCTCGGGGCCGGCAAGCTCGCGACGCGCAAGGCGCCCGTGCTGTTCGCGCCCGAGCTCGCGCGCGGCCTGATCGGGCACTTCACGGGCGCCATCGGCGGAGCGGCGCAGTACCGCAAGAGCAGCTTCCTGCTCGACGCCAAGGGCGCGCAGTTGTTCCCGGAGGCGATCTCGCTGATCGAGCGGCCGCACCTGCCGGGCGCGCTCGGCTCGGCGCCCTTCGACGGCGAAGGCGTCGCGACCCGCGACCGCGAGCTCGTCGTGAACGGGGTGCTCGACGGTTACCTGCTCGATTCCTACTCGGCACGCAAGCTTGGGCTCGTGACGACGGGAAATGCGGGCGGCGTGCACAACCTCGTGGTCCAGGGCCACATGCTCGACCCGAAGACGCTGCTGCGGAAGCTCGGCACGGGCCTGCTCGTGACGGAAATGATGGGGCAGGGAGTCAACCCGGTGACCGGCGACTATTCGCGCGGAGCCTCGGGTTTCTGGGTCGAGAGTGGCGAGGTAGTGCGGCCGGTGCACGAGATCACCGTGGCCGGGAACCTCCGCCAGATGTTCCTCGGCATCGTCGCCCAGGGCGACGACGTCGACCGCCGCGGCGCGATCCACTGCGGATCGCTGCTCATCGACGAGATGACGATCGCGGGCGATTGAGCGCGGCGGTTCGCGCGCGCGAGCCAGCAGCGCTCAGGCGGGGGGCAGCGTGCCGTGCGATTCCTGGGAAGCGAGGTCGCGCAGCGTCGTCCCGGCGATTCGTTCTCTCATCCCGGCTTCCACCGAATTGGCGACTTCGTCGGCGACCGGCTCGGTGCGTGCGCGCCAGAGCAGCCAGGTCTCGTACTGCCGCTCGTCGCGCACGGCATTCAGGATGTCGGTGAGCGCGATGCTCTCGAGGTCCCGGGCCGGTATCAGCTCCTCGTCCTCGGACAGCGTCAGCAGCCCTGCGCGCTCGAGCGAGCGCGTCACGGTCGCGAGCGCTGAGCCCGTGATCTGGAGGTCCTCGGACAGCGCGCGCAGTTGCCAGGGGCGCTCGCCGGCCACGAACTTGCGTGCGACCAAGAGCATGACCGTGAACGCGAGTCGCTCGCGCAGTGCGCTCGTGAGACGTACGTGCCCCTGGCCCACCCGCAGGTAGCGCGGGTTCTGCACATAGAACGAGAGCTGTGCGCCGATCAGGAGGATCAGCCAGCTCACGTAGATCCAGATGAGCGTCGCGAGGAAGATCGCGAAGCCCGCGTATATCGCAACCATGTTGGTCGAAGCGGCGACGATGCGCGTGAATAGCGCGCCGCTCGCGGCCCAAAGCAGCCCCGCGGCGACGCCGCCGATGAACGCCGCGCGCAGGCGCACGCGGGTGTTCGGGATGAACGCGTAGAAGAACGTGAATACGCCGGTGACGAAGAGGTAAGGGCCGATGAAGCCTAGCCCGCGTGCGATCGAGCCGAGCGGTTCGTGCTTCGCGAGCCAGAGCATCGATCGCCCCGAAATCGCGCTGAACATGCTGAACACGACGACGATGAAGACCGGCCCGACGACCATCAGGCTGAGGTACTCGCTGACGCGCCGCATGATCGATCGCGGGCGCTCGACGTGCCAGGCGAAATTGAAGGCCTCTTCGAGCTTCTGGATCGTGGAAACGACGGTCCAGAGCAGCACCGCAAGGCCGACCGATCCGAGGACGTCGCCACGCACGTGATCGACGAACGTCATGAACTGCGCCGTCAGCTCGCTCGCGCGCTCGCCGATTGGCTTCAGGAACTCGTAGATGAGCGGCTCAAGGTCGCGGTGCACGCCGAGCCCCTTCAGGACCGCGAACGCGAAGGCCGCGAGCGGCACCAGCGACAGGAGGGTCGTGTACACGAGCCCCATCGCGCGCAGGTTCAGCTCGCCGGCGATGAGGTCGCGGATCAGCGCGAACGGATATCGAAGCAGGTCGAGCAGCCAGTTCGCGGGCTTGACCACGAGGTCGTGGCGATCGAACAGCAGCCGTTCCGCGCGCTCCCGAAGCTCCGCAAACGGGATCATCGCGCGAGCGTGGCATAGGCTCCCATGCGCCCGCAATTGCGGCCCTGTTAGAGTGCCGCGATGCCGGTCCTCTATCCCGAGCGCATCGTCTGCCTCACGGAGGAGACGACCGAAACGCTGTACCTCCTCGGCGAGGATGCGCGCATCGTCGGCATTTCGGGATTTACCGTGCGTCCTCCGCGCGCGCGGCGCGAGAAGCCGAAGGTCTCCGCGTTCACGAGCGCGAAGATCGACCGCATCGTGGCGCTTGAGCCCGACCTCGTGCTCGGATTCTCGGACCTGCAGGCCGAAATCGCGGCGGAGCTCGCACGCGCCGGTATCGAGGTGCACCTTTTCAACCATCGTAGCGTCGACGGGATACTGCGCATGATCCGGATGGTCGGCGGCATGGTCGGCTGCGAATCGAAGGCGGCCGCGCTCGCCGACGGTCTCGAGTCCGGCGTCGAGGCGACGCGCGCCGCTGCCGCGCGGCTGCCGCGCCGGCCGCGCGTCTATTTCGAGGAATGGGACGATCCGCTGATCGCGGGCATCCGATGGGTCGGTGAGCTCATCGAGGTCGCGGGCGGGGACAACTGCTTTGCGGACCTCGCGACGAATCCGCTCGGCCGCGACCGCATCATCGCGGACGCCGCCGAAGTCGTGCGCCGCGCACCGGACATCATCCTCGGCTCCTGGTGCGGGAAGAAATTCCGCCCGGACAAGGTCGCGGCTCGGCCAGGCTGGGATGCGATTCCCGCCGTGCGCGACGGCGAGCTGCACGAGGTGAAGTCGGCGATCATCCTCCAGCCGGGTCCCGCAGCGCTGACCGACGGCCTCGCCGAGCTGCACGCGCACATCTCGCGCTGGGCGAACAAAGCGAATAAAGAGGAAGTGCCCTTGTGACAGCAGGTTGCGTGACTCACGCGACCTCGAGTTAAAGGGGCGCGTCCCGTTTACGTGGTCAGCCTGCGCTCCGCCTCGCGATAGCGTTCCGCGGTTCCCGTGATGACCTCGGGCGGCAGCTTTGGCCCCGGTGGCCGCTTGTCCCAGTCGAGAGTCTCGAGGTAGTCGCGCACGTACTGCTTGTCGAAGGAGGGCGGGCTCGTACCCTCGCGCCAGGTGTCGGCCGGCCAGAAGCGCGATGAGTCGGGCGTCAGCGCCTCGTCCATCAGCACGACTTCGCCTTGCTCGTCGAGGCCGAACTCGAACTTCGTGTCGGCGATGAGGATGCCGCGCCCGCGCGCATAGTCCGAAGCGAATGAATACAGCGCGAGCGCGAGGTCGCGGACGCGCGCCGCGTGGGCGCCGCCGATGGTGTCGGCGATCTCCTCGAAGGACACGTTCTCATCGTGCTGGCCGGCCGCGGCCTTGGTGGCTGGCGTGAAGACGGGCGCAGGGAGCTTCGCGGCCTGCTTCAGTCCCGCGGGCAGGACGATCCCGCAGACCTTTCCGCTCCGCTGGTAGTCCTTCCAGCCCGAGCCGATGAGATAGCCGCGCACCACCGCTTCGACAGGCAGCGGCTTCAGGCGCCGCACGACGACGGCGCGTCCCTCGAGCGGCGCGCGCTCGTCGGAAACCGGAACGACGCTCGCGAGCGGCTCACCCGTCAGGTGGTTCGCGACGATCGCGCGCGTACGCGCGAACCAGAAGTTCGAGATCGACGTCAGCACACGGCCCTTGCCGGGAATCGGGTCCGGCATCACGACGTCGAAAGCGGAAAGGCGGTCGCTCGCGACGATCAGCAGCCGGTCGTCGCCGACGGCGTAGTTGTCGCGCACCTTGCCGCGGTGAAGCAGCGGGAGCGAGCGGAGCTTCGATTCGAACAGCGCGTCGGTCGTCATGCGGGCGCTCTTGCTAACATGGCGCGCTCCGGATGGTCAAGGAACGGATGGCGCGCGCATGAACTGGACGGGCAAGCTCATCGGCGCGCTGCTCGGATTCATCCTGACGCGCCGGCCCATGGGCGTGCTGCTCGGGCTCTTCCTCGGCCACCTCTACGACCAGTACGCCGCGCGGGGACACGCTGGGACGCGTGCCGACCCGGCGACCGTGCGCGCGACCTTTTTCCGCGCCGCGTTCACCATCATGGGCCATGTCGCGAAGTCCGACGGGCGCGTCTCCGAGCAGGACATCGCCGCTGCGCGACGAATCTTCCGGCAGTTCAACCTGGGTGAAGCCGACACGCGTGCCGCCATGGAGTTCTATACGCTCGGCAAGCGGCCGGACTTCGACGCGGAGGAGATGCTGGCCGAGCTCGCTGCGGCCTGCCGGGGCAGGCCCGACGTGCTCCGCATGTTCCTCGAGATCCAGATGCGCGCGGCGCTCATGGGTGACGGACTCCAGGGCGCGTCGCGCGAGACGCTTGCGCGCATCGCCACGGCGCTCGGGATCGGCGCGTTGGAATTCGCGCATCTCGAGGCGATCCTGCGCTTCCAGGCCTACGCCGGTGCTTACCGCCCGGCGGGCGGCGCGGGATATCGCGCCGAGCCTTCCGGCAAGAGCCAGCTCGATGATGCGTACGAAATTCTCGGCGTTCCGCCGACGGCGAGCGACGCCGAGATCAAGCGCGCCTACCGCAAGCAGATGAGCGAGAACCACCCGGACAAGCTCGTCGCGCGCGGCCTGCCGGAAGCCATGCTCGAGGTCGCGAAGCAGAAGACGCAGGCGATCCAGGCCGCCTGGGAGCGCATCCGCGAGGCGCGCGGCATGCGATAGAGTAGGAGAAGGGGATCTCCATGCCGCAAGCCATCATCGCGCCGTCGATCCTGTCCGCGGATTTCGCGCGCCTCGGTACCGAGGTCGAGGCCGTGCTCGCCGCCGGAGCGGACTGGGTCCATTTCGACGTGATGGACAATCACTACGTCCCGAACCTGACGATCGGGCCCGTCGTGTGCAAGGCGCTCCGCAGCCACGGCATCAAGGCGCCAATCGACGTGCATCTCATGGTGGATCCCGTGGACCGGCTGGTGCCCGAGTTCGCCGAGGCCGGCGCGACCTGGATCAGCTTCCATCCGGAGGCGAGCCGGCACGTGGACCGCACGATCCAGCTGATCCGGGCTTCCGGGTGCAAGCCGGGCATCGTGCTGAACCCGGCGACGCCTCTCTCCTGGCTCGATCACACGCTCGACGCCGTGGACCTCGTGCTGCTCATGTCGGTAAACCCTGGCTTCGGCGGACAGCAGTTCATCGAGCCCGTGCTCGGCAAGCTCGCGGAGGCACGCAAGCGCATTGACGCGAGCGGCCGGAACGTCCGGCTCGAGATCGACGGCGGGGTCAGGCAGGAAAACATCGGGCGCATCGCACGCGCGGGCGCCGATACGTTCGTCGCCGGCAGCGCCATCTTCGGATCGAAGGACTACGCCGCGACGATTCGCGGGATGCGAGCCGCCATCAACGGCAAGTGAAGGGAACGCGCCCCTTCATATTCGATTAGGGGGTCGTTACAGCCCGTCCGACGAATATGAAGGGGCGCGTTCCCTTCACTTGGCCCCGGCGACTGCGGCTTTGGCGAACTCGGGAGCGGCGCGGGCCTTGACCTTGGGACGCGCGCCGAACACGACGATCGTCTTGCCACGAGCCGTCAGGAGGCCCTGTTCCTCGAGCACCTTGAGCACGCGACCTGCCATCTCGCGCGAGCAGCCGACGAGGCGCGAAAGCTCCTGGCGGCTGACCTTGATCTGCATGCCCTGCGGGTGCGTCATCGCGTCCGGCTCACCGCAGAGGTCCATGATCGCGTGAGCAATACGGCCCGTGACGTCGACGAAAGCGAGGTCGCCGAGCTTGCGGTTGGTTCGGTCGAGACGGGTCGCGAGCTGGGTCGCGAGCTCGAACACGAGGCCGGGGCTTTCGGAAGCCACCTGTCGGAAGCGCGGGTAGGTCATTTCCGCGAGTTCGCACTGTGAACGCGTGCGGACCCAGGCGCTGCGCTGCTGGCTGTCCGAGAAGAGGCCCATCTCGCCGAAGAACTGCCCCTTGTTCAGGTAGGCGAGGACCATTTCGTTGCCGTCCTCGTCCTCGATCATCACTTCGACCGAACCGCGGATGATGTAGTAGAGGACGTCCGGCAGGTCGCCGGCGTGGATCAGGGCCGTCTTGGACGGCACCGTGCGCACGCGGCAATAGCTCAGAAAGCGATTGATCGCCGGGATGTCGGTCAGTTGCTTGACAGCTTCTTCCATGGAGATCCCCTGGGATGGTCGACGCGCGATGCGCTGGCCGTGCCCTTCCCGCACGCCGTTGTATTACAGCCACGCGCGCATCGCAAGACATAAAGGCTCATCGGTCAGATCCAGTACGCCGTGCCGGTCATGACCCGGGCGGTCAGACGCATGAGCCGGGGGACGGGCTCCGGCAGCTGTCCGCCGCCTGCGGCAAGCGCCGCGCGGCCGTGATTGATCTCGTCAGACTGCATCTCACGGACGATGGCCCTGCTTCTCTCGTCGTCCGCCGGCAGGCGATCGAGATGGTCGGCAAGATGGCCCTCGACCTGGCGCTCGGTTTCCGCCATGAAGCCAAGACTCGCGCGGTCGCCGAAAAGACCCGCAAGCGCGCCGATGGCGACGGAGCCGGCGTACCAGAGCGGATTCAGGAGGCTCGGGCGCGAGCCGAGCTCGTCGAGCCGGTCCCGGCACCAGGCCAGGTGGTCGCCTTCCTCGTCTGCGGCTCGGCGAAGCGCCGCGCGTGTCCCCGGGGAATGGGCCGTGAGCGCCTGCCCGTGGTACAGGCCCTGGGCCGCGATCTCGCCGGAGTGATTGACCCGCATCAACCCCGCGGCATGCCGGCGCCGGCCCGGATCGACGAGGTTCGAAGTCGGATTGCCGGGGGTCGGGCGGCTCGCAGCCGGGCGCGCGAAGCTGCCGCGGAGGCCAGCATCGGCAAGTTCCAGCAGCCGGTCGAGGGGCGAAAGGACGCGAGGGTCCATCGGACGCATATTATATAGCGATACTCCCGCCGCTTCCCTTGGAGCGACAAGGACTTGCGAGCGGCCTGGCGCGGCTTTGCAAGCCCCGGCCATCTGTGTAAACTTGCCGGCCTTTCACGAACCCGACCCTTTTCAGGGGCCCAAGATGAAGACGGCTTTCGCGAAGCCAGAGCGCGTACAGCGCGACTGGTACCTGGTGGACGCGTCCGGCAAGACGCTCGGCCGGCTTGCCTCCCAGATCGCCATGCGGCTGCGCGGCAAGCACAAGCCCGAGTTCACGCCGCACGTGGACTGCGGCGACCACATCATCGTCATCAATGCCGAGAAGGTCGCAGTGACCGGCAACAAGGCCCGGGATAAGGTCTACCAGCAGCACACTGGCTACCTCGGCAACCTGAAGACGATCGCGCTCGGCAAGCTCCTGGCGGAGCACCCGGAGCGTGCGATCGAGTACGCCGTGAAGGGCATGCTGCCGAAGACGATCCTCGGCAGGCAGATGTTCCGCAAGCTCCACGTGTTCGCCGGCGGCGCACACCCGCACGCGGCGCAGCAGCCGAAGCAGCTCGAGATCTGAGGACGACACATGACAACCAGTGCAAGCCTCGCAACCGGCCGGCGCAAATCATCCGCGGCGCGCGTTTTCCTCAAGCTCGGCAAGGGCGCAATCACGGTCAATGGCCGCCCCCTCGACGAGTTTTTTGGACGCAAGACTGGCGTGATGATCGTCCGACAGCCGCTCGAGCTCGTGCATATGACCGATCGCTTCGACATCAATGTCCGGGTTGAAGGGGGCGGCATCACGGGTCAGGCGGGTGCGATCCGCCACGGCATCACGCGCGCGCTGATCGATTTCGATTCGGAGCTGCGCAAGCCGCTTCGCGCTGCCGGCTTCGTCACGCGCGACGCGCGCGAGGTCGAGCGCAAGAAAGTCGGCCGGCGCAAGGCGCGCCGCGGGACGCAGTTCAGCAAGCGCTGATTTTCTTTCCTGCGGACGAACCGGATTTGGGGGATCGTCTAGCGGTAGGACTGCGGACTCTGACTCCGCCAACCTAGGTTCGAATCCTAGTCCCCCAGCCAACAAAGCAAGTGAGCCGGCCAAGTGCCGGCTTTCTTGCTATGCGCATCGTCGTAGTCGTCCCGCATCACCGCTCATCGACGCGCGCCGACGACGCCGTAGTGCCAGGGCGGCAGCGCAGCGAAGGGAATGAGGATCTCGCAACCCGCATCCTCGAGCCAGCGGCGGCATTGGTCCGGGCGCGGCCGGATCGCGAGGTCGGGACCGCGCGGCGTCGCCGCGTCGTGCACCCAGTGGATCACCGCGAGACGGCCCCCGGGTTTCAGCACCCGGCAGGCTTCGCGCAGCATCGGCATCGGGTCCGCCGCGTGCAGCACGTTGAAGAGCATCGCATAGCCGACCGCTGCATCCGGCAGCTCCGTGCCTTCCGAGTCGAAGTCACGCCGCGCGCCGCGCACGTTTTCGAGCCCGAGCGAGCGGGCGCGCGCGAGCGTCGACTCGACCATCTCCTCCTCGACGTCGATCGCGTGGACGATCCCCGTTGTCCGCGAGGCGGCGGCGATGGTGAAGGTGCCGTAGCCGCAGCCGAAGTCCACGACGTCGGCGCGAACGTCGAAGGCGAGCTGGCCGAGGACGTAGCCCGGATCGAAGAATCCTTCCCAGGTCGCAGCCGCCGGCATCCCGCTGTCACGCACCTTCATGGGCGTGCAGGGATCCTCAGCGCTTCAGGGTTTCCACGCCGCCTTCGCCTGCGACGAGGAGGATGTCCGCACCGCGGCGCGCGAAGAGGCCGACCTCGACGACGCCGACCAGCAGCCCGATCTGGGCCTCGAGCGCCGCCGGGTCCGTGATCCTGAGGTTGTGAACGTCAAGGATCTCGTTGCCGTTGTCGGTCTTGAACCCCTGGCGCAGCACAGGCTGGCCGCCGAGGGCCGCCAGCTTGCGGGCAACCAGGGAGCGGGCCATTGGAATGACCTCGACTGGCAGCGGGAAGCGGCCGAGCACGTCCACCAGCTTGGAATCGTCCACGATGCACACGAACCGCCGGCTCGCCGCGGCCACGATCTTCTCGCGCGTCAGCGCGCCGCCGCCACCCTTGATGAGGGCGAGGTGGCGGGTCGACTCGTCGGCGCCGTCGACGTAGAGGGAGAGGTCGCCGGTGTCGTTCAGCGAGCGCACCTCGATACCGGCTTCGCGGAGGAGACGCGTACTCGCCTCGGAGGAGGAAACGGCGCCCGCGACGCGATGGCGGCGGTCCCTGAGCGCGGCGATGAAATGATTGACGGTGGAACCTGTGCCGACCCCGACCGTCATCCCGTCGTCGACGTATTCGAGCGCGGCGAGTGCGGCGGCTCTCTTCTTCGAATCGGCATCCACGTGCTGCCTCCGGAAAAAACTGTGCCCGCTTGCGCGGGCACAGTCTCGTCTCTTCCTGAAACGGCGGTTGGCGGTCTCTCGATCAGCCAACCACCGATTCATCAGGCAAGGGGCTTACTTTTTCTTGGAAGCCTTCTTCTTTGCCTTTTTCTTGGTCGCCATGTTGGATCTCCATGTCGGGGTTAATCCGAGGCCGAGTATATACATGGTTGACGGGATTGCAAGCAAGAGGTATGCACATCGCGCGCGCGATTGACGCGCGCGATCGTCAGGCGGGATCGCTTTCGCGCGCGAGTCGGTGAATGAATTTCCATTCGGCGGGCGTCACCGGCATCACCGAGAGACGATTGCCTCGGCGCAGCACGACGAGATCCTTCAACGCGCCGCCCGCGTGCTCACGGAGCACCTCGAGCGTCACCGGCCGCGCGAATTTTTTCAGCAGCCGGACCTCGACCTGGTACCAGCGGGGATCGTCGCGGTTGCTGCCCGCATCGTAGTACTTGCTCTTGCGGTCGAACTGGCTGGGGTCGGGATGTCCCGCGCGCACGACCTCGATCGTCCCGTAGATTCCGGGCGTTTCGCAGCTGGAATGATGGAAGAAGGCGCGATCGCCGACGGCGAACTCGTCGCGCAGCATGTTGCGCGCCTGGTAATTGCGCACGCCGTCCCATCCGGAGGTTCGCTGCGGCCGTTTCGCCAGGTGGTCGATGCCGAACGTGTCCGGCTCGGACTTCATCAGCCAGTATTTCATCTGCCCGCCGTCCGCAAGCCGGTCAGTTGTGACGCAGCGCGGCCATAGATGCCGCGCTCGGTCACGACGCCCCAGAGCTGGACGTCGTGGTCGGCTTCGGCGAGGAGCTCCATCCGCTGCACCTCGAAGGCAACGCCGACGAGGAGCGGTCGCCGCCAGGCACGGCGCTGGCGCAGGAAGGCGAAGTGGCGGTCGTAGAGCCCGGCGCCCATCCCGAGCCGGTGGCCGCGCGCGTCGAAGCCGACGAGCGGCACGAGCACGAGGTCGAGCCAGCGCGGGCTGATCGTGTCGCGGCCGCCGCCGTCGCCTGCTGCGACGAAGCGCATGCGGCGCGCCCGGAGGCTCGTCACAACCGGGTAATAGATGCGGCAGCCGAGCGCCACGGCGCGGCGCAGCACGACCTTCGGATCGATCTCGCCGTCGAACGGATGGAATGCGGAGATGCGCGTGCCCGGCCGCGGCAGGCCGAGGCGCGCGAGCGCCCGGTCGATCGCGGCGGCCGCCGCAGGACGCGCAGCCGCCGGCACGGCGCGGCGCGCGGCGCGCAGGCGCCGGCGGAGCGCTGGTCGCTCGTCAGGCATGCCGGAAACCGAGAGGCGCCACCCGCCTGTGCCGTCTTGGGCCGCTGCTCTCGACGTGGAGCAACAGGTGGAGCAGGCCGCGGCACTTAAGGCTTTCCGCTGCGAGGCGGACTTGCACAATGCTGCCGCTGAGCCAGGCCCCTGGGTGTTTCACTTTAGGGTCGAGAGGTACCCAGGCCCGCATCGAACACCGCAGGTGGCGCCAAACTTTCGGCGCCCGCGCATCCCGCGCGAGCCGCCATCCAAATCAGTTCCCGAGCGGCTGGCTGCGCGTCAGCGCGCTCTCGATACGCTCGCGCATTGCCTTGAGCCGCGCGGCGAGGTCGGTCTCGACGCCCTCGTCGTGGCCCCGCGATTGCAGCAGCTCGTTGACGATGTTGAGGGCCGCCATCACGGCGATGCGGTCGAGTCCGATCACCTTGCCGCTGTCGCGGATCTCCCGCATCTTGCGGTTGAGGTATTCCGCGGAGTCGACCAGCGCCGCCCGTTCTTCGGCGGGACAGGTGACGTGGTATTCCTTCTCCAGGATCTTCACCGTCACCCGGCTCGGATCGCCGCTCATGCGCCGCTCTCCATCGCCTTCAGCCGGCCGATCATCGCCTCGACCCGCGCGCGCACTTGCTCGTTCTTCTGCATCAGCGTCGCGCGCTCGGCGGAGAGCGTGTCCTGCCGCTGCCTCAGCGCGCGATTCTCCTCCTTGAGCTGCGCGACCGCGCCGACCAGCTCGTCGAGGCGACGCTCGAGCCGCTTGAACTCGCGTTCCAGACCGGGTTTGCTGCCGTCTTCCATACGTCCACTATGCTGCCACGCCCCGGCAATTACTGCTACCGTGCGCGCCATGACCCACGCGGAGCTGCAGGCCGCCCTCGCGCGCATGGACATAACGATTGATGCGTCCGAAGCGCATGGCCGACTCTGCGGGGCCCTCTGCGTGCGCGAAGCCTACGGCGCGCGAGAGTGGATCGGGGAACTGGCCGACGGCCCGGGCGCTGCGGCGAATTCCCCGGACCCTGAACTCGACGGGTTTCCGGCCGAGGCGCGCGAGTCGCTCGAATCCGCGGAGTTCGAGTTTGCGCCACTCCTGCCGGAGGATGACGCACCGCTGGAGGAGCGCGTGGCGGCGCTCGCGTCCTGGTGCGAGGGCTTCCTCTACGGCATCGGCACCGGCTCGTCCGATGCCGACATCGCGAAGACCGAAGACGTCGGCGAGTTCCTCGGGGACCTCGCGGACATCGCGCAGGCCGAGCTCGAGGCCGGGCGCAGCGATGCGGCCGGGGAGGGCGACTTCATGGAGCTCTTCGAGTTCGTGCGCGCCGGTGCGCAGCTCGCTTACGACGAACTGGCGGGAGCGCGGACCCATGCGGCGGGATGAGTTCGCCAAGCGCCGGCGGCAGCTGATGCGGCACATGGGCCGCGACGCGATCGCGATCCTGCCTGCGGCGCCGGTGCGCACGCGCAACAACGACGTCGAGTACCACTACCGGCCCGACAGCGACTTCTATTACCTCACTTCATTCGCGGAGCCTGAAGCGGTCGCTGTCCTGATACCCGGCCGCCCGCAGGGCGAATACGTGCTCTTCGTACGCGATCGCGACCCCGCGCGCGAAGCCTGGGACGGTCCGCGGGCGGGTCCCGAGGGCGCCGTGAGGGATTACGGCGCCAACGACGCCTTTCCCGTCGGCGACATCGACGAAATCCTGCCGGGCCTCCTCGAGCGTTGCTCGCGCGTCTTCTACACCATGGGCACGCACCCGGAGTTCGACAAGCGCGTGATCGGCTGGGTCAACCGCCTGCGCTCCCAGGGCAAGCACGGCATGCACACGCCGCACGAGTTCGTCGCCCTTGACCACCCGCTGCACGAGATGCGTCTCTTCAAGAGCCGAGCCGAGCTCGCCTCGATGCGCCGCTCGGCCGACATTGCCTGCGCGGCGCACCGCCGTGCCGTGCGGTCGGCGGCGCCGGGCCGGATGGAATACGAGGTTATGGCGGATATCGTGCACGAGTTCCATCGCCGTCGCGCCGACATCTCCTATCACCCGATCGTCGGCAGCGGGCCGAACTCCTGCGTGCTGCACTACCGTGACAACAACCGGCAGATGCAGGACGGCGAGCTGCTCCTGATCGACGCCGGCTGCGAGTACGACTATTACGCGTCCGACATCACGCGCACGCTTCCGGTCGGCGGGCGCTACAGCCGGCGCCAGCGCGCGGTTTACGAGGTCGTGCTCGAGGCGCACGACGCCGCCATCCGGAAAGTGCGCGCGGGTGCGCACTGGAACGAACCGCACCAGGCAGCGGTACGCGCGATCACGCAGGGGCTCATCCGTCTCGGCCTTCTGAAGGGCCGGCTGCCCAGGCTCGTAAAGGACGGCGCCTACCGCCAGTTCTTCATGCACCGGGTCGGGCACTGGCTCGGCATGGACGTGCACGACGTCGGCGAATACAAGGTGGGCGACCAATGGCGGCTGCTCGAGCCGGGCATGGTCACGACGATCGAGCCCGGCGTCTACATCGCGCCGGGCAGCAAGGGCGTGCGCCGCGAGTGGTGGGGAATCGGCGTCCGGATCGAGGACGACGTCGCCGTCACCGCGGGCGACCCCGAAGTCCTCACCGACGGCATGCCGACCGATCCCGACGAGATCGAGCGCCTGATGGCGGCTGCGTGAGCGAGAAGGCGGCCCGCTGCGACGTCGCCATTGCCGGCGGCGGCATGGTCGGGCTGTCGCTCGCGGCGGCGCTCGCGAAGCTGCCGCTCGACGTCGCGGTGGTCGAACCGGTCTCGCCCGAGGCCGACGAGCAGCCGAGCTTCGATGCCCGCACGACCGCACTCTCGAGCGGCAGCCGGCGCGTGCTCGAAGGCATCGGCGCCTGGCCGGCGGTCGCCGCGCGGGCGACGCCGATCCGGCGAATTCACGTTTCCGAGCGCGGCGTCTTCGGTACGGCGACGCTGACGGCGGCCGAGCAGGGACTCGCCGCGCTCGGCTTCACGATCGAGAACCGCCTGCTCGGGGCCGCGCTGCGCGAGCGCGTCGACAGCGAGCCGCGGGTTCGCCTGTACCACGCGCGCGTTGTCGCCGTCGAGGCGGGCGCGGAATCGATGCGATTGCGCACGGATACCGGCGGGGCGCTCGATGCCCGTCTCCTGGTCGCGGCGGATGGCGCGCAGTCAGCCGTGCGAGCCGCGCTCGGCATCGAGGCCAGCGTTTCGGACTACGCCCAGCACGCAGTCATCGCCCACGTCGACACGACGCGCTTCCACGATTACACGGCCTACGAGCGCTTCACGCCGGACGGACCGCTTGCGGTGCTGCCGATCGCGGAGGGCCGTTCCGCCATCGTCTGGACGCTCGCGCCGGACGCGGCACGCGCGGCGCTCGCGCTCGGCGATGACGCGTTCCTGGGGAGGCTGCAGGATGCCTTTGGCCTTCGTCTCGGGCGCTTCACGCGCGTCGGCCGCCGCCAGGCCTATCCGCTCGCGCTGACGCGCGCCGAGGTGATCACGGCGCTGCGAGCGGCGGTTCTCGGCAACGCCGCGCAGTCGCTGCATCCCGTCGCGGCACAAGGCTTCAACCTAGCGCTTCGCGACGTCGCGATGCTCGCGGAGCTCATCGCGGACGCCGCCGGCGATCCGGGCGACCCGGCGCTCCTCGCGCGCTACGCGAAGTGGCGCGCGCCCGACCGCGAGGCGGTCATCCGCTTCACCGATTCGCTGGTGCGCGGGTTCGCGCTCCCGCTCGGTCCGCTCAGGCGCGTCCGCGGCCATGGGCTTGCGCTCTTCGATCTCCTGCGTCCGGTCAAGCACGAGTTCGCGCGCCGGACCATGGGCCTCGCGGGCCGCCAGCCGCGCCTCGTGCGCGGGTTGCCGCTCGTCGAAGCAGGCGAGCGCGCATGAAGCGCGATTTCGACGTCGTGGTGGTCGGCGGCGCCATGGCGGGCGCCGGCACTGCGGCGCTCCTCGCGGCGACGCCCGCGACGGCGGGTCTTCGCGTCGCGATCGTCGAGCCGCGGCCGGCCGCGATGCCGGCGGCGGATGCGCCGCTCGACCTGCGGGTTTCCGCGCTGTCGCGCGCCTCGCAGCAGCTGCTCGAGCGCGCCGGTGCCTGGCCGGCCGTGGCCGCGCGGGCGGCCGCGTACCGGCGCATGGTGGTCTGGGAGGAAAGGCAGGATCCGGCCGGCGCGGACGCGCTCGTCTTCGACGCGAGCGAGCTCGGCGAGCCGGACCTCGGCCACATCGGCGAGAACCGAAGCATCCAGGCCGCGCTCACCGCGCGCGCCGAGGCGGCGGGTGTCGTGCTGCTGCGCGCGGACTTTGCGTCGCTCGAGGCGACGCGCGACGCAGTCCGGATCGGCCTCGGCGACGGCCGCGAATTCCGCGCCGGCCTCGTGGTCGGGGCCGACGGTGCCGAGTCCGCGGTGCGCCGCGAGGCCCGCATCGATACGCGCGGCTGGGACTATGGTCAGCGCGCTGTCGTCGCGCATCTCAGGACTTCGATGCCGCACGGCGCGACCGCCTTCCAGCGATTCCTCGACACCGGGCCGCTGGCATTGCTGCCGCTCGCGGACGGACGAGTCTCGCTCGTCTGGTCGACGCTGCCGGAACGCGCCGAGGAGCTGGTGCGCTGCCCCGAGGGCGAGTTCGCGGAGCGCGTGACGGCGGGCTCGGCGGGCGTCCTCGGCCGGCTCGCGCCGACGACGCCGCGCGCGGCTTTTCCGCTTCGCCTGCTCCACGCGCGCCGCTATGCCGCGGAGCGCATCGTGCTCGTGGGCGACGCCGCGCACACGGTGCACCCGCTCGCGGGGCAGGGAATCAACCTCGCCTTCCTCGATGCCGCGGCGCTCGTGGACGTCGTCGGAGATGCGATCGCCACAGGCGACGATCCCGGCGAGCTGCGGGTGCTGCGGCGCTACGAGCGCTGGCGCAAGGCCGAGGCGCTGCCCACGCTCGCGCTGCTCGACGGAATCAAGCGGCTCTTCTTCGGCGGCAACCGGGTCCAGTCGCGGCTGCGGCAGGGCGCGCTCGGCCTCGCGCAGTCCTCGGGCCCGGTCAAGCGCCTCCTGATGCGGCGAGCGCTCGGCGTCGCGGGCGAGGTGCCCGCATCGGTCCACAGGCCGCCTTCATGAGCGCAAGTCGGCGTCCTTCGTCTCTCGGATGCCGATGAGGCCGACGATGCCGCACATCGCAGCGACGGCAATCGGGTACCACAGCCCGTAATAGATGTTCCCGGAGAGGACGACGAGCGCCGCGGCGAGGAACGGCAGGAAGCCGCCGAACCAGCCATTGCCGATGTGGTATGGCAGGCTCATCGAGGAGTAGCGGATCCGCGTCGGGAAGAGCTCCACCAGGAAAGCGGCGATCGGGCCGTAGACCATCGTGACGTAGAGCATGAGGACTACGAGGAGCGCGAGTGCGACGGGCAGGTTCATGCGCGCGCGATCGGGCGCCGCCGGATAGCCGGCAGCGTCGAGCGCCGCGCGGTAGGCTGCCTCGTCGTAGCCGGCGTGCCGCTCGCCCGCGATCGTCGTCACGACGTCCTCGCCCGCCTCGGGCGCGACACGCTCATAGTTGACGCCCGCCTTGGTCAGGAAGTCGCGCGCCTGGTCGCAGGCAGTCTTCGGTTTCGCGAAGACGTGGAACCGGCAGTCGCGACCCGCGACCGTGACCGACGCGCGCTGCTCGAACTCGGCGAGCGCGGGATTCACGGAGTGCGTGAGTCCCTTGAAAATCGGTATGAAGGTGAGCGCGGCCAGCAGGCAGCCCGCCACCATGATGCGCTTGCGGCCCACGCGGTCGCTGAGCCGCCCGAAGAACACGAAGAAGGGCGAGCCGATCAGGAGCGCCGCGGCGATCAGCAAGTAGGCTGTCTGGAAGTCCAGCTTCAGCGTGTTCTGGAGGAAGAAGAGCGCGTAGAACTGGCCGGTGTACCAGACGACGCCCTGGCCGGCGGTCGCGCCGAGCAGCGCCAGCAGGACGACCCGCGCATTCCGCCATTCGCCGAAGCTCTCGGTCAGCGGCGCCCGCGAGAGCTTGCCTTCCGACTTCATCTCGACGAACACGGGCGACTCCTGCAGGCGGAGGCGGATGTAGACCGAGACGGCGAGGAGCACGACCGAGATCAGGAAGGGAATGCGCCAGCCCCAGGTTTTGAAGGCAGCCTCGCCGAAGCCGAGGCGGCAGGCGAGGATCACCGCGAGCGAGAGGAAGAATCCGAGCGTCGCCGTGGTCTGGATCCAGCTCGTGTAATAGCCGCGCTTGTCGCGCGGCGCGTGTTCTGCGACGTAGGTCGCCGCACCGCCGTACTCGCCGCCGAGCGCAAGGCCTTGCGCGAGCCGCAGGCTGACGAGCAGCACCGGCGCCCAGATCCCGATCTGCGCGTAGGTCGGCAGCACGCCGACGAGCGCGGTCGAGAGGCCCATGACCACGATCGTGATGAGGAAGGTGTATTTCCGGCCGACGAGGTCGCCGATGCGCCCGAACACGAGCGCGCCGAGCGGACGCACGGCGAAGCCGGCGCCGAAGGTCGCGAGGCTCGCGAGAAAGGCCGCGGTCTCGTTGCCCGGCGGAAAGAAGAGCGCGGAGAAGAAGACGGCGAGCGTGCCGTATAGGTAGAAGTCGTACCACTCGAAGACGGTGCCGAGCGAGGAGGCGAAGATCACCTTCCGGTGCACGGCGTCGATCCCCGTTCGCGCCATGTTCCTACTCCAGGAGCGCGTCCGCCTTCGCGGCGCAGATGAAGTCGTTGTCGGACAGCCCGCCGATGGCATGCGTGGAGTAGCGCACGCGGCAGTAGTTGTAGCCTACTTCGAGGTCGGGGTGGTGGTCCTCGACGTTCGCGACGTGCGCGAGTGCATTGACGAAGCTCATCGTCCGCCAGAAGTCGGGGAACTTGAGCTCGCGGCGGATCGCCTTGCCGTCCTCGACGAGCTTCCAGTCCGCGTGCAGCAGCGTCATCATCCCGCCCGCCTGCTTCGCATCGAGCGGGCGCACCCCGCCCTCGCAGGGCGCGCACTTGCGTTCCTTCAGCGCTTCCATCAGTCCTCCCTGCGCGCATAGCGGCGCGCGACGTACCGTTCCACGAGCTCCCGGAATTCCTCGGCGATGCGCTCGCCCTTCAGCGTTACGGTCTTCTCGCCGTCCTCGTACACCGGCGCCACCGGCCGCTCCCCGGTGCCGGGCAGGCTGATGCCGATGTTGGCGTGCTTGCTTTCGCCGGGGCCGTTGACGACGCAGCCCATGACGGCGACCGTCATGTTCTCGGCCCCGACGTAGTCGCGCCGCCAGGCGGGCATGCGCTCGCGCACGTGGTCCTGGATGCGCTGGGCGAGCTCCTGGAAATAGCTGCTCGTCGTCCGCCCGCAGCCGGGGCAGGCGACGACGCGCGGCAGGAAGGCACGGAGCCCGAGGCTCTGCAGGATCTCCTGCGCGACACGGACTTCCTGGCGCCGATCGCCGCCGGGTTCCGGCGTCAGCGACACGCGGATCGTGTCGCCGATGCCTTCCTGGAGCAGGATCGCGAGCGCCGCGGCCGAGGAGACGATGCCCTTGGCGCCCATGCCGGCCTCGGTGAGGCCGAGGTGCAGCGGGTAATCGCAGCGCGAGGCCAGCGCGCGGTAGATCGCGACCAGGTCCTGCACGCCGCTTACCTTGGAGCTGATCACGATCGCGTCGTGCGGAAGGCCGAGCTCCTCGGCGCGCGCCGCCGAGCCCAGTGCGGACACGACCGTCGCCTCGCGCAGCACGTCGAGCGCATCGAGCGGCTCCGCGGCGCGCGAGTTCTCGTCCATCATCCGCGTCAGCAAGTCCTGGTCGAGGCTTCCCCAGTTGACGCCGATGCGCACCGGCTTGCCGTGCCGGCAGGCGGTCTCGATCATCGCGGCGAACTGCGGGTCGCGCTTGCTGCCGCGGCCGACGTTCCCCGGGTTGATCCGGTACTTGTCGAGCGCCTCGGCGCAGGCCGGGTGCGCCGCGAGCAGCTTGTGGCCGTTGAAGTGGAAGTCGCCGACGATGGGTACGTCGCAGCCGGAAGAGCGCAGGCGGTCGCGGATGTTCGGCACGGCCCCGGCCGCCTCGTCGGTGTTGACGGTCACGCGCACGATCTCGGAGCCGGCTTCCGCGAGCTCACGCACCTGGAGCGTCGTCGCCTCGACGTCGGCCGTGTCCGTGTTGGTCATCGACTGCACGACGACCGGGGCGCCGCCACCGACGGTGACGGCGCCGATGCGGACCGCGACGGAGCTCCGGCGGGCGAGCGAAGTTGACATGCGTTGGGCGTCGTCAGCAGGCCAGTACCGGGCGCGACTATACCCTGTGCATGCAGGCTGTTTCCGCTAGAATCCCGGGGGTCGCAACATGGTCCTGCCGGAGAGTCCGCGCACGCGCGGCGCCGAAGGCGCAACCCGCCCGGAAACGCTCAGGCACCCGAACGGCAGGAACCGGCGAACTCTGGAGAGCGGCCCGCGAGGGCCCACCGAAGGGGAGCGGAACCGGTACAGGGCCGGTACCCAATCTCTCAGGTTTCAGGACAGAGGGGCGGCGGACCCGGGGGTCCGCCGCCTTTTTTATTGTCGGCCGAAGCTGCCAGGACTTCAGATGGGACGACGGACACCGCTCCACGATCTGCACGTTGACGCGGGCGCGCGCATGGTCGACTTCGGCGGCTGGGACATGCCGGTCGGCTACGGCTCGCAGATCGAGGAGCATCACGCCGTGCGTCGCGACGCCGGCATGTTCGATGTCTCGCACATGTGCACGGTGGATCTGCGCGGCGCGGGCGTCCGCCCGCTGTTGCAGAGGCTCCTGGCGAACGATGTCGGTCGCCTGACTGTGCCGGGCAAGGCGCTGTACAGCTGCATGCTGCGTCCCGACGGCGGCGTGATCGACGACCTCATCGCCTGCTACCTCGACGAGAAGTGGTTCCGGCTCGTCGTGAACGCGGGCACGGCCGACAAGGACCTCGCCTGGATCAAGGAACACGCGAAACAGATCGGCGTCGCGGTCGTTCCGCGGCGCGACCTCGCGATGATCGCGGTCCAGGGGCCGAACGCGCGCCCGAAGGCGACGGCGCTCCTGCCGGAGCCGGCGCGCGCGGGCGCCGCGAAGCTCGGCGTGTTTTTCGGTGCCGCTTTCGACGAATGGTTCGTCTCGCGCACCGGCTACACCGGCGAGGACGGATTCGAGGTCGCGCTGCCCTCGGAGTCGGCGGCGGAATTCTGGCAGGCGCTCGCGGGCGCGGGCGTCCGGCCCTGCGGCCTCGGCGCACGCGACACGCTCCGCCTCGAGGCGGGGATGAACCTCTACGGGAACGACATGGACGAGACGGTGACGCCGCTCGAGTCGGGGCTCGCCTGGACGGTCGTGCTCGATGGCAACCGCGACTTCGTCGGCAAGGAGGCGCTCACGAAGCAGCGCGCCGCCGGCGTCGCGCGAAAGCTCACGGGCCTTCTCCTGCTCGAGCGCGGCGTGCTGCGCCAGCACCAGCAGGCGTACAGCCCCGCGGGCGAGGGCGAAGTCACGAGCGGCACGTTCTCCCCGACACTCGAACGCTCGATCGGCCTTGGGCGCCTGCCCGCCGCGGCCGAGGGGACGCTCGAGGTCGACATCCGCGGCAAGCGCGTGCCGGCACGCCTCGTGAGGCCGCCGTTCGTGAGGAACGGCAAGGCGAAGATTGATCTCTAGACGGAGAGCTGAATGAGCCAGATACCCGCCGACCTCAGATATACGAAGAGCCACGAGTGGTTGCGGACGCTGCCGGACGGCAGCGTCGAAATCGGGATCACCGACCACGCGCAGCAGTCACTCGGCGACCTGGTGTTCGTCGAAGTGCCGGAGGCCGGTCGCCGGCTGGCGACGGGCGACGCCTGTGCCGTCGTCGAGTCGGTGAAGGCGGCTTCCGACGTGTACAGCCCGGTCGCCGGCGAGGTGACCGCGGGCAACCCGCAGCTCACATCGCAACCGGACCTCATCAACCGCGATCCCTACGGCGAGGGCTGGATCCTTCGCCTCAAGCCTTCGGGCAGCGGCGGCGCGGCCGAGACGCTCGATGCCGCGGCCTATGAGGCCGCAATCGCGGCGGGGGGCTGAGTGCCCTACATCCCGCACACGCCCGAAGACGTGGGCGCGATGCTCGAGCGCATCGGCGCGGGCGCGATCGACGACCTCTTCGACGAGATTCCGCCGGCGCTTCGCGTCGATGCGCTCCCGGGCGTGCCGGACGCGCTCGGCGAGATGGAAGTCGCGCGGCTCTCTGCGGAGCGCGCCGCCGCCGACGGGAACCCGCTCA
>Ga0075418_10000613_pt1 | contig 38399 bp, 29 predicted proteins | sample SoiMetdeltSBSDD2_FD_81776 | JGI IMG/M metagenome (GOLD analysis project Ga0075418, IMG submission 81776) | Bulk soil microbial communities from a Populus tree surrounding site in Tennessee, USA - Soil MetaG P. deltoides SBSDD2 | ecosystem: Environmental > Terrestrial > Soil > Tree plantation...
CGATCAAGCGGCTGCTGCCGCCGCCCAGGCCGTCGCCGATTAGCGCGGACATCAGCTCGGTTGCGGGTGGCAGCACGAATGCGGGTGGCAGCAACGCACGTGCCCGTGCGTTGCCACACCGCCGCGTCGGCCATCTAGGCGACGGACTCGAGATGCAACAAGAGAGCTGAGCCGCGTCCGGCAGGCGGCAGCGCGACACCGGCTTCCCCTAATGCTTGGCCAGTCAGTATGGGAGCTCCTGACGCCCATGACGGTGTCACCGCCTGGGCATCTCCGGGTCGCGCGCCGATGACCTCGATCCGATACGAGGTGGCCGGCTCAAGCCCTTCGATGCGGACCCGCCGGCTGGCAAGCGCTCGGTCCAGCCAAACGAGCGCGAACAGCGCCTCGCCGCGATGATCCGCTACCACACCATGTGCCACGAAACCGCGATCACACTCGTCCGAGCGCACAGTGCTGCCGGAGTGCAGCAGCGACCGAAACCGCTTGTAGAGCTCCAGCCATCGATGAATTGCACGCAGACTGCCCGGCGCCTGCCTGCGAAGATCAATACCCAGGCCGAGGCGGCCAAATAGGGCTGAGATCGCACGATAGGCCGTTGAGGTCCCGTCGTCGGGCTCGTCCAGCGCCGCTTGCCACACCAGTCCAGGCGGAAGCAGCTGCACCAGGCCGACGAAGTCCGCATGCCGTGCAGTGGAGTCACCAGATAGATCGGCGCCAACCGCGCGGGTCGCCATGGCGAGGTCGAGGCTGGTCGTTTGGATGATCAGCTGCGGATAGCGCTCGCGTAGCGCATCGAGCAGCCGGTACGCCGCGAGAACGCTGGTGTGCTGTGTGGCAGCAGCTCCGGGGCGGCGGGCCCCGTGGACGATGGACCAGCTCAGCAACGAGACGCGATGGCGATCGAGCAGCTTGGTCAGCCTCTCCCACACGTACAGCACTGCTGGCCGCACCGACAGGTCCAGCACTTGCCGCGTGACCCCGTTGCACTCGACGGTCAGCAGCCAGTCCGGATGGTCGCGAGCGATGGCCGAGTCAGCCTCGATCGATTCAAGTTCGACAGCGAACCCGATCTCAAGATCAAAGTCCCGAATTCTCGCCAGTAGCCCTTCAAGATCGCCGGGGGATACGGCGCCCCGTCCGGCACTATCGGCGTACGGGTCGAGTCCGGTGCGTGAGCACCATCCGATATCCAGCATGAACGTCTCGGCACCGACCGCCGCCGCGTATTCGGCGAGGGTGAGCATGTCGTGCCGATCATGGTGAGCGAAGGCCGGCGCGCCCGCGTCGAAAATGACGCGATTGTCCTGCGGCGCTTCCGGCTGTACATACTGATGCAGGCGCGCAGCCGCCGCATCAAGCCCGTCGCCCCAGGTCCACACCACCCACGGTGAGTGATAGGCCTCACCCGTGCCGAGCACGATCTCGCCGGCCTGCAAGAGCTCCCCGCCACCGAGATACGTCCGGCCGTACGCGGTGCGCTCAACCCGGTGCTGAACGGCGCCGCTGAACGCAACGTGTGCCTGCCATACCTGACCGCGCCGAAAGCCCGTTCCTGCCTCGGCGATGGCTAGTTGAGCTGGTCGGTCGTCAAACACGCCATGATCAACAGACCAGGAACCGGAACGCAAGGCCACTGTCGACAGCGCGGGTCCGTCAAACTCGACACGATGCGTCGCGCGGTCGCTGACCGGCAGGAAAAGCTCGAGACCTTCGAGCCGGTAGTCCGCGACGTTCTTGTTGGTGACGCCCGCACGACAGCGGACCAAGCCGTTGTCGGTGAGCTGGATGGCCACATCAAGACTCAGCCGATTGACCGGGTCTTCGGCTTCGATGATCACCGTGTCCGCGTCGATCTCGATCAGTCCTGGCAATACTGGCGCGTCGCTGATCAACCGCGCCTGGCTGCGAGTGAATGAGGCCGCGGATGCATGGCCATCGTGGGATCCAGCCAGAGCCGCCCGGGAGCTCCAAGCAGCTGAAGACTCTGGTACCAGCGAGGACATCATCGATGGAGATGGATCGAGGCTGCCGAAGGCAGCAAGCAATGCTTCCGCAGACAGTCCATCAAGATCACCAAGATCGGCGCCCCAGTGCAAGATCACGGGCAGTCCTGTCGGCTTCAGCTGCATCACGGCGCTAACACCCCGTGCTCGCATATGAAGCAACGACGCAGCTGTCTCATGATCGGCTGAGAACACGGTCGGCGCCGAGTCCTCAACAGACATGAGATTCTCCCCCAAGAATGAGATTTCTCCGCTGAGCGCAAAAGCTTATCGGAACGTCGAAGGGAGCCGCGCAGCGACGTCACCCGCGCGCGACCGGGACCATCGTAGATGCAGCTCTCTTGGCCCTGGTGCGACGCGAAGCAGCGTGTCGGCGGTTTTCCAGAGCAGCGTGCGGGAATGATCTGCGGTTGTCCGAAACGATATTCCAAGCGTTCTGGGGTATCTCGAATGTGATCATTGATCGATGGAGCACCGGGTTGAGCGAAGGGAGCTAGAGGCTGTGAATGGTCGCTCGCAACGACGCTGTGCGGTTGTCTACAACCCGATCAAGGTGTCCGACGATCTTCGTGACGCGATCAGCCGGCAAGCGACTGCCGCTGGCTGGAGCGATCTCATCTGGGTCGAGACCACCGTCGAGGAACCCCACCGCCCAACCAGAGCGGACCTGGTCTCGGCAGACCTAGATCGGGTGATCGCCGCCGGTGGTGACGGAACGGTTCGCATGGTTGCCGATCGGCTGGCTGGGTCCGGGATACCGATGGCCGTGGTGCCGAAGGGTACCGGAAATCTCCTGGCCCGTAACCTCGACATCCCACTGTCGGAGGACGAGGCACTCGAGATCGCGTTCGGCGAACATACCCGCGACATCGATTTGATCAAGGTTACGGTCGATGGAGTGCCCGGCGAGCACTTTGCCGTAATTGGCGGGCTAGGAGTCGACGCGATGATCATGGACGAGACCAGTCCGGATCTCAAGGACGCGATCGGCGCCGGAGCGTACTTCATCGCAGCCGCGAAGGCGCTCGGGCGGACGCCGATCGACATGCGAATCGCTCTTGATGATCACCGTCCCCATCGTCGTCACGCCATGATCTGCGCGATTGGCAATGTCGGCAAGCTAGCCGGCAATCTCGATCTGATCCCGAACGCACGGCCGGATGACGGACGGCTCGATGTGTATGTGGCGTCGCCGCATCGCCTGTCTCACTGGATACGCGTCGTGCTCAGGCTTGTCACCAGGCGACCGCGCCCTAATGACCGCGTCGATCAATGGCAGGCCGGTGAGGTCGAAGTACGCCTCAGGCATCCCGACCCCTACCAACTCGATGGAGACGTTGTGGCGGATTGTCGTAGCCTGCACGCCCAGGTTTCTCCCCGGGCCCTGACGGTCTGCGTTCCTGGCACGCGTCAGGCTGCGGGCGGCGAACCGTCGTAGCGATTCTCCTGAACGTGCCGTGTCCGGCTGCGCTGCGCCTGCATTACGAGTGCCAAGATCAGTGCCAAGGCACCGGCCACGATAAGGATGATGCCAAGCGTGTCGTCGGAGACGAATGGAAGATTGATGTTGAGCGCGAAGAGCAGAATCGCGCCGATCACGATCAAGACAATCCCTACACCGATACCCATGAGTTCCTCCTCCTGTTCCATGAGCTGCTCGCGCACTAGCGATGCTCGCAGCCTTGGCGATCTTTTCGCCACGCAGTCGATCAACTGGCCTTCTTGGCTGATCTCCCTGCGCTTGCCTTCTTCGCCCCCGCCTTGTGTGGCACCGCCTTGTTTGCCACCGCCTTCTTGGCCGGCGCCTTCTTGGCCGCGGACTTCCTCGGCGAGGCCTTCTTGGCAGGGGTTTTCCTGGCGCCCGTCCCCTGTCGGGCTGCGCGATTCTGCTCGACGCTGCGCCGCAGCGCCTCCATCAGATCGATGACCTCACCGCGGTCGGCCTCATCTTCCTCCTGTTCGCCGAAGGTGGCGGCGGTGTCCACGGCGTCGCCCTTCTCCAGCTGTGCCGCGATCAGCTGCCGCAGCTGATCTTGATATTCATCGCTGAACTTGTCTGGGCTGAAGTCGGTGGACATGTTGTCGATCAGCGACAGCGCCATCTTCAGCTCCTGGGCGGAGACTCGTACGTCATCCTGCAAGCTTGAAAAATCGGATTCGCGGACCTCGTCGTCCCAAAGCAAGGACTGGAGCATCAAGGCCTTACCGCGGGACCTCACGGCCCCAAGTCGGGTCTTTTGCCGCAGCGAGAATTGCGCAATCGCCGTCCGGTCGGTCTCCTCCAGAGCACGCCGTAGTAGTGCGTACGGTTTGGCTGCGGCCTTGTCCGGCTCCAGGAAGTAGCTGCGATCGAACATGATCTCGTCGATCTGTTCCGACGGCACGAACTCGACAACTTCGATCTCGCGACTGCGCTCCTCGGGAAGTGATTTGAGGTCCTCCTCAGTGAGCACCACAGTGGTCTTGCCCTCGGCGTACGCCTTGTCGATGTGGGCGTATTCGACCACCTTGCCGCAAACCTCGCACCGTCGCTGGTAGCGGATCCGCCCGCCGTCGGCGTCGTGCACCTGATGGAGGCTGATGTCGTGGTCCTCGGTTGCGGGGTAGAGCTTGACTGGGACATTCACCAGGCCAAACGTGATAGCGCCCTTCCAGATCGCTCTCATGCCCCGAGTAGTACCCACTCAGGCTTAATAGAATCCGACGATTCGTGTCCGGGCACATTTCCGGGCAGGAATCGACGCGTTGATACTGGGCTCTATGGCCAAGGCGTCGCTGGACCAGGTGGTGACCGTCGAGGGCCGGACGATCAAGCTCACCAATCTGGACAAGGTGCTTTATCCGAAGACCCAGACGACCAAGGCCGACGTCTTGTCCTATTACGCACAGGTTGGTGCGACCATGCTGCCGCACCTGCGCGATCGGCCCGCAACGCGTAAACGCTGGCCTGACGGAGTGGCCGAGGTCAAGGGGAAGGCGCCGACGGTCTTCTTCAACAAAGATCTCGCCGCAGGTACGCCGGATTGGGTGCAGCGTCGCACCATCTCACATAGAGAGCACGACAACGACTACCCCGTGATCAATGATCTTGCAACGCTCACCTGGCTTGCCCAGCTTGCTGCGCTGGAGATCCACGTACCGCAGTGGCGTTTCGGGCCCGATGGGAGGCCGCAGAACCCCGACCGACTTGTCCTTGATCTTGATCCAGGCCCTGGGGTGGATCTTGCAGCCTGTGCCTGGATCGCCCAGCTGGTCAGAGGCATCTTGCGCGATATCGGCCACGATCCGGTTCCGGTGACCAGCGGAAGCAAGGGCATCCACCTGTATGCGCCGCTCGATGGTTCCCAGACAACCGAGCAGGCCACTGTAGTGGCTCGCGAGCTCGCGCTGGCGCTCGAAGCTGATCATCCTGACCTCGTCATCTCCACGATGAAGCGATCGCAGCGGGAGGGAAAGGTCTTTATCGACTGGAGCCAGAACAACGGCGCCAAGACCACCGTTTCGCCGTACTCGCTGCGCGGCCGCGAGCGACCTTGGGTCGCCGCGCCGCGAACCTGGGAGGAGCTGGAAGATCCCACCCTGCGGCAGCTGGAGTACGAGGAGGTGATCGCGAGGCTTGCCGATCTTGGTGACCCACTAGCGCCATTGGCTCCTTACGCTGATCGAGATCTGCTCGCCACCTACCGGAGCATGCGCGATGCGACCAAGACACCGGAGCCCGTGCCAGCTGGGCCGCCTGATCACCAACCCGACGGCTTCCGATTCGTCATCCAGGAGCACCACGCACGCCGGTTGCACTACGACGTCCGATTGGAACGCGACGGCGTGCTGGCAAGCTGGGCCGTGCCCAAAGCACCGCCGACCGATCCGAAAGTGAACCACCTCGCAGTGCGAACCGAGGATCATCCGCTGGAATACCTCGCCTTCCACGGCACAATCCCCAAGGGTCAGTACGGCGCGGGCAACATGCGCGTCTGGGACACCGGGACCTACCGCCTGCACAAATGGCAGGAGGGCAAGGAGGTCATCGTCACCCTGTTCGGCCATCCCGATGGCGGACTTGGTGGGGTTCGCAAGTTTGCTCTCATCCATACCGGCAGCGGAGACTCCCAACCCGAAAAGAACTGGCTCATGCATCTCATGGAGACCGATCCGGAGGACCTGCGCGAGCCTTCGAGAGCCTCAGATGCCGGCGGCAACACGCGCCCTGAAAACGAGAAGAAAGTGCGCCCTGAGCCTGTCGCTGTGCGCCCCGAGCCTCTTGCTGTGCGTCCCGAGCCTGTCGAAGTGCCCGATTCGGGAGAGGGCATCGACTTTCCCGAACCGGTCGAGCCCATGCTCGCCACCCTCGTCGACGCCGCCCACTTCGGGGATGAAGACGGCTGGGCGTTCGAGATGAAGTGGGACGGCGTGCGTGCCATCGCCTACCTCGCGGGCGGGCGAGTCAAGCTGCTCAGCCGCAAGGGCCGCGACGATACCAAGGCGTACTTCGACGTGGCCGCCGAGCTCACCACGATCAACGTCGCGACGGCGATCCTGGACGGCGAGGTCGTGGTGACCGACGCCACCGGACGGCCAAGCTTCGGTCTGCTGCAGCCTCGGATCAACCTCACCAGGCAGGCTGACATCGAACGCGCCGCCAAAACCTACCCGGCCCAGCTGATGCTCTTCGACATCCTCGAGTTGAACGGTCGATCGTTGATCAAGAAAAGCTACGAGGAACGGCGGGAGATTCTGGAAAGTCTGGTGCCTGCACAGGCGGGATCTCGGATCCAGGTACCACCGATCTTCGACGGCGATCTACAGGCTGCTCGTGAGACCGCTGATCAACTTCGACTCGAGGGCGTGGTTGCCAAACGCCGCAATTCGATCTACCAGCCAGGACGACGTACGCATACCTGGCTCAAGATCAAACTGCACCGGATGCAGGAGGTCGTGATCGGCGGCTGGCGAGAGGGCCAGGGCCGCCGCGGCGGGGGGGTCGGATCGCTGCTGATGGGCCTGCCCACCGAGGCTGGACTGCACTACGTAGGCCGTGTCGGATCCGGGTTCAACGATCGCCAGCTCGACGATATCCAGGAGAGGCTGGAAAAGCTCAGCCGGAAGACATCACCATTCATCGATGTGCCGCGCGAGGATGCGCGTGACGCGCATTGGGTCACACCTTCTCTTGTTGGCGAGGTCACGTACGGCGAACTCACCGAACCGGGACGGCTACGCCACCCGGTGTGGCGCGGGCTACGGCTGGACAAGTCGGCGGACGAGGTCGTGTGGGAGCGCCCGAGGGGCGCCTGAGCCGGGAAGATCAGCGCTTCGGCACGTGCGCCTCCAGCGCGGCGATTGCCTTGCGGACGTGCGCAGCCCTCGTTGCCGGACTACGGGCGGTGACGACGTCCAAGATCACCCTGTATCGGTCCGTCTTGCTCAGCGATTCGAACGTCGACGCAGCGGCTGGGTTCGCCGCCAAAGCCGCGACAAGATCGGAGGGGGCAGTTGCCTCCTTCTGCGATTCGTACGCCGCGTCCCACCGTCCGTCGGCCTTGGCGACCTCCACCTCGGCCAGGCCGGGCGGCTGCATCCGCCCAGCCGCAATGAGCTTCTCGACCTTGCGCACATTCACTTGTGACCACCGGCTCTGTGGCCGGCGCCGCACGTATTTCTGCAGGTAGTACACCTCGTTCAACGACTTGCGCTGGCCGGAGATCCAGCCGTAGCACAAGCCGATGTCAACTGCCTCGTCGTCAGTCAGAGAGGCAACGCCCGAAGCTTTCTTCGCGATCTTGAGCCATACCCCGGCGCTGCGGTCTCCATGCTCGGCCAGCCACGCCTCAAACTCGGCACCATCGCGGAATGCGATCACGTCGGCCGCGGCTGGCCGCGGGCTACTCGACTTGCGTGCCATGATCATCACTCCTCGACGATTCCCACAAGCCGCTGCCCACGATGCGTGGCCAATCGTTCAGCCTCGATCTCTAGCTGGCTGCGAACCCGCTTGGCGAGGGTGGTCCAAGCGGAGAGGCGGAGCGTGAAGTCTTTGCCAGCCGTCTTCGGCCGCCAGGTGCCAAGGATCTCAGTTCCGTGCAGCAGCGCACCCGGTCGGCCGAGAATCGGCCACAGCCCCTTGTGCTTGCTCGCATCGGGCACGATGAGATCTCGGTCCTTGCCTTGCAGGTAAAGATCGAAGCCGCCGAGCAGCCGGAGCACTCCTTGATCTTGCTCAATGTTGGCTACCTCACCCAGGATCCAACCCCTCCGGCCGTCGACGTTGACTTCGACCGCGTCCTCAGGCCAGTGGCCCTTGATCTCGGCGACCGGCGAATCGAGGAACGCTGCGACCTCGTTGGGGGTGGCCGGGCCAAGGAACCTGAGGTAATTGCGGATCGGTTGCAGCGACTCGGGTGCAGTCATGGGATCCGATCCAGGTCCGGGTGTACGTCTCGGCCAGCCCGCGATGCGACGCAGGACAGGCGGTGACGTGCCCGGCTCCAGCTCGAGTCCGGCGTACAAGGCGCCGATGCGGAAGGGCACTTCCCATGAGTGAGTGGCTCGGCAAGCCCCGCAGTATCGGAGATAAGGAGAGTTCAGACGTGCGGTGAGCTGGGTGGAGACCTCGCCCTTGACCATCGGTTCGGTCACGACGCGGCGCATCTGAGTGGCTATTTCTGTGAGACCCGCCAGGGTGGGAATTCCGGCCTCTTTCAGCGGCTTGTCGGCGCCAATCACTCGCTTCGCTGCGTCGCGCTCCGAGAGAGGGGAGGTCGCGAGGAGAACGTCCGGCAGGTCGGCGCGCCGGTAGTAGTGCGGCGCGGCCCGCAGCGTCCATGCCAATACGACATCTGGGCTGGCCTCGAGCTCGACCGCGCTACTGACGGGAACACCGCGGTTGGCCAGCGCCCAGCTGGCACCTTCCCGCCCCGTGTCTTGAACGCCGAAGTCGAAGACGTCCGCGTCGATGATCGGGCGGGCAGCCGCCGCTCGATCGAGCTGCTGCGCATGGATGCGGTGTGCCAGCACCTCTGATCGCTTCATTGCCTTCCTGGTATCGCCTTCCTGGTATCGCCTTCCTGGTATTGCCTTCGGGTCCGATCCTTGCCGAGTGCTCTACGAGTGCTTGTAGATGAGCGCTTGAGCCCGGATCTCACGATAGGCATCATTACTGACATTCCGAGTTGTTAGATTTCCGACCAAAGATGATTTTTCGACATTGGATCTCGGAATTGAGGCGCGAGAACTCCGCACCGGTCGGAAAATTGAGAAGTGGGTAGCGTTCAAGCAGGCCAAACCAATGACTGCCAAACCAACGACTGCCAAACCAACGACTGCCAAACCAACGACTGCCAAACCAACGACTGGTAGTGCGGGAGTTCATCGAACGGTTTGCCCGTCCTCAGTAGGGTAAGCGGCTCAGAGATGGCCCTCCCGCAGAAGGAGCGACCATGGTCGAACGTGCCAACTGCGTGATCGTCCTCCGCTCTGAGGGGGTCTCGGTCGTGCTCGACGTCTCCGCCGGCCAGCTCCCAGCCGTCGTCCACTGGGGCGCTGACTTGGGAAGCCTGGAGCGCGCCGACGTCGAGGCGCTGATCATTTCCAACATTGACCCTGGTGGCCCGAACACAGTCGACGCGCCGGTCCGTCTCGCGATCCTGCCGGAGCACTGGACGGGCTGGGTGGGTCGGCCTGGACTGAGCGGCTCGCGCACAGGTCGCGCTTGGTCGCCCAAGTTCACGGCGACCGCTGTTCGGCTCGAGGGCGAATCGGTCATTGCCCCGGACGGTCCGCCAACCTTGATCAACTCGGGCGCCGCTTCGGTTGAGGTCGACGCGGTCGACGACGTGGCCCAGCTGTCGCTCCGCGTCACTATCGAGTTGGTCGCCGGCGGGATCCTCAGGGCACGAGCCGAGGTGATCAACATCGGTGAGGACCCGTATGCCGTCAACGACTGCGTGATCGCGTTACCGATCCCACAAAATGCCCGGGAGATCCTGGATTTCGCCGGCCACTGGGGCAAGGAGCGGGTGCCGCAACGGCGGTCGCTGGGGGTTGGCGTTCATCTGCGAGAGGGGCGAAAGGGTCGAACCGGCCCGGATGCCGCAACCCTGCTGCACGTTGGAGAGCCGGGATTTTCTTTCGCCGAGGGGGAGATCTGGGCTGTGCACACGGCGTGGAGCGGAAACCACACGCACTATGCTGAGCGGCTCTTCACCGGCGCGCAGGTGATCGGTGGCGGAGAGTTGCTGCTGCCTGGTGAGGTGATCCTGCAGTCCGGTCAGTCGTATACCACTCCATGGATCTATGGCTCGTACGCGCATGGCCTGGATGCCGTGGCCCGGCGATTCCATCGCTTCCTGCGCGCTCGAGATACCCATCCGTCGGCTACCCGCCCAGTAACCCTCAACGTCTGGGAAGCGGTCTATTTCGATCATGACCTGGACCGCCTCGTTGATCTTGCCGAGCGCGCCGCCGCCGTCGGCGTGGAGCGCTATGTCCTAGACGATGGCTGGTTCGGGGCACGTCGCAATGATCGCGCCGGGCTTGGCGACTGGACCGTCTCACCAGAGGTCTGGCCGCATGGGCTCCATCCACTAGTGGACGAGGTCACCGGACTCGGCATGGAGTTTGGGCTCTGGTTCGAGCCCGAGATGATCAACCTCGACTCCGCGGTGGCGCGACAGCATCCGGAGTGGATCATGGCTACCGGCGACCGGCTACCCGTTGAATCCCGGCATCAACAGGTGATCAACTTGGGCATCCCGGAATGCTACGACTATATCCGAGATGCGATCTTTGACATCCTCGCCGAGTACAAGATCAGCTATATCAAGTGGGATCACAACCGCGACCTGATCGACGCCGGCACTGCACCTGACGGACGGCCAGGCGTGCACGAGCAGACGCTGGCTTTCTACCGCCTTGTCGATGAGATCAAGGCTGCCCACCCAGGACTGGAAATCGAGACCTGTTCCTCCGGCGGCGCCCGAGTTGATCTTGGTGTGTTGGAGCGTACGGATCGCATCTGGGTCAGCGACTGCATCGATCCACTGGAACGGCAGCAGATGAATCGCTGGACTGCCCAACTGCTGCCACCGGAGCTGCTGGGCTCACACATCGCGTCGGCTCGATCGCATACCACGGGCCGCATGCACGACCTGTCCTTTCGCGCGGCCACGGCGATCTTCGGCCACCTCGGCATCGAATGGGACCTGACCAAGGCGACTTCGGAGGATCTGGCGGAGCTGCAGGAGTGGATCATTTTCTACAAGGCGAACCGAAGGCTGCTACTCGGCGGCGACCTGGTACGCCTGGACTTCCCCGATCCCACCATCCTCGCGTACGGCGTGGTGGCACACGATCGCTCATCGGCGATCTACACCGTCGCCTCGATCGGGCGCTCTGACGTCATGCTGCCCGGCCGACTGCGGTTCCCAGGGCTGGATCCAGGTCAGCGCTATCGCATCCGACCGATCTTGGTGGGACGCCCGCCGTCGGGCCTGAATCCTCCGGCATGGTGGGGCGGAGTCGAGACCGACTTCGATCCGTCCGGCGAACGCCGAATAGTCGGCTGGGGGCTGTCCGAGGACGGCGGACCTGGCCTCATACTCTCTGGCGCCGCGCTGGCCTCAAGCGGCGTGATGGCGGCCGACATGCACCCCGAACACGCGATCCTCTACCGTGCCGAGGCGATCGCCTGATCGAGGGTGGTGTTGATTGCACTCTGACGGCGACCGGCAGATTCGCGGCCGTCCGTCACAGGGTCAGCGCCGTCGCCAGCGTTGGCGCCAGCGGCAGCTGCGGAATCAAGGTTGCCTGGACTGCGTGATAGAGATCTGACTTACCTGGCCAGACGGTCTCAATGACGTGATTGTTGGCGTCGAGTTGCTGATACCAGGAGCCATACGTCCGGTCGAACAAGGTGCGCTCGGCGTACGCCCACCAGGTTGCGCACAGGTCGGCGTAACGATCATCACCGGTTCGAATTCGGAGCGCTGCGGCAGCCGAGATCGCCTCGGCAACCACCCAGGCCATTCGGTCGCGGACTATGGGCCGGCCGTTCCAATCGGTGGTGTACACGAAACCGTCCGCGCCGTCGACCGCCCAGCCGTCGGCCACAGCACGATCGAACAGCGCCTCCGCGGCAGGCAGCAGCCAGTCCGGCGGATCGGCCAATGATGCCTCGAGGTGCAGCAGCAATCTGGACCATTCCAGGCCGTGCCCAACGGTGGCCCCGTATGGCTGAAACGGGTCGTCCGGGCGATCCTGATGATGCTGGAGCTCTGGTCGCCAGTGCGGGTCGAAGTGCTCGGGGATACGCCATGACTGTGGCTGGGCGAATTCCAGCGCCACCCGACGGCTGATTGCCAGGGCGCGCTCGCGCAGCGCATGATCATTAGTCACGTCCGCAGCGGCTAGCAGCGACTCGACGCCATGCATGTTCGCGTTGACGCCTCGGTAGTCAGCGAGCTCGGTGAAGTCGCGGTTCCAGGAGTCGACGAACATTCCCGACTCGGCGTCGAAGAACCGCTTGTGCCAAACGCCGATAGCCTCGCTGAGCAGGTCGCTAGCGCCGGGCAAGCCGGCGACAGCTGCCGAGGAGGCGCCCAGCACGACGAATGCGTGCGTATAACAGGCCTTCTCGTCCGGACTCTCGCCAACGTCGTCGACACTGCTGAACCAGCCGCCACTCGCTTCGTCACGCAACCTGCCGGCAAGACCGGCCAGCGCCTGGGCCGCCAGATCGGCATCGCCGGATCGCCCCAGCAAGTGGCCCAGAGCATAGACATGGAGCATCCGAGCGGTGATGTAGGTATAGACCGGCCGAGACAGGTCCGGCTGACCAGTCGCGTCGAGCCACGCGGCACCGCCGAGCGGATGCGGAAAGTGCCGGCCGAAATCGAGCAGTCGGTGGCACTCGGCCTCGAGCACCGAGGTGGGAATCCCGTGATTTGGTGAGGGCATGCCCTCACGCTAGCGGCGGCCGGAAGGCTGAGACGATGACGGCTATGACGCAGACGACGGATGTTGATCATGAAGCAGAAATTGCTGGCAGGCTGGCACAGCTGACCCTCGAGCAGAAGGTCCGGCTGATGACCGGCGCCGACATCTGGGCGCTGCATCCGATCCCCGAGATCGGCTTGCGCCGTCTCGTCACTTCAGACGGCCCCGCAGGTGTTCGCGGAGAGACTTGGGACGAGCGGAGCTCGTCGGCCAATGTGCCGTCCCCAACCGCGTTGGCGGCGAGCTGGGATCCGGTCCGTGTCGAGCGGATGGGCCGATTGCTTGCTAGCGAGGCCCGCCGCAAGGGCGTCGATGTGCTGCTCGCGCCGACGGTCAACCTGCACCGAACCCCGTACGGTGGCCGGCATTTCGAGTGCTTCAGCGAGGATCCCGAGCTGACGGCCATGATCGGCACCGCGTACGTGCGAGGGCTGCAAGCCGAGGGCGTGGCCGCGACGGTCAAGCACTTCGTCGCTAACGACTCCGAGACCGACCGGTTCTTCGTTGACGCGCTCGTCGACGAGCGGGTATTGCGCGAGCTGTACCTCGCTCCGTTTGAGCGGATCGTCGGCGCGGGTGCCTGGGCTGTCATGGCTGCCTACAACAAGGTCAATGGCACGACCATGACCGAGAACCTTTTGCAGCGCGACGTTTTGAAGCGCGAGTGGGGATTCGACGGCGTGATCATGTCTGACTGGTACGCAACGCGCTCGGTGGCAGCGGCTGGAGAGGAGCTGCTCGATCTGGCGATGCCAGGACCCTTGAGCCCGTGGACTGAAGGACTGCTGGACGCAGTCCGCTCCGGTGAGTTGTCCGAATCGATGATCGATGGACACGTGCTCCGACTCTTGCGGCTCGCGGCTCGAGTTGGCGCACTCGAGGGCCTTGACCCGGCGACACCGCCGGCCCGCCGCTGGAATGAGGAAGAGCTCAAGACCGAACTACGTGCCACGTCGGCGGCGGGGATGGTCCTGATCAAGAACGACGGCGCGCTTCCTCTTGAGTCGAGATCGCTGACCAAGGTCGCCGTGATCGGGCCTAATGCCGCGACGGGGCGGACCCTCGGTGGCGGGAGTGCGACGGTATTCCCGTCCTACGTAGTCTCCCCATTTGATGGACTGCGAATCGCCTTTGGCGACCAGGTCAAGATCGGACATGCGGTCGGCGTACGCAGCAGCGAGCGAACCGAGATCGCATTGAAAGATCAGCTGCACCTTCCCGATGGCAGCGGCCCGGGCATCGAAGTGATCTTTTTCGATGCCGATGATCATGAACTTGGTCGACAACAACGGCAGGCCGGCAGCATGATGTGGTGGGGACCCGTACAGGAGGGTCTCACCGCTCGCGAGATTGATCATCTCCAGCTGACGACCCGGCTGCGGGTGCCGGAGTCGGGCCGCTACTTGGTTGGTGCGTCTGGCCTTGGCGAGTTCCGGCTGGTGATCGACGGAGAAGTCCTCTTCGACCAAACGATCACACTCCCGCCCGATGCCGACATGGTCGAGGGAATCATGAAGCCGCCGCAGCAGCTCGCCGTCGTCGCTTTGGAGGGCGGTCGGGATGTGCCCGTCGAACTCACGTATCGAGCCGGCGGCGATACCACGCTAGGCGGCGCCGACGTCGCCATGCTGACGGTACAGCTGAATGTCGGGCCTGTGCTCGACGAGCAGGCCGAATTTGAGCGCGCCGTGGCATTGGCGGCCGAGTCCGACGTCGCCGTAGTTGTGGTCGGGACCAATGCGGAGGTAGAAAGCGAAGGCTTCGATCGGACCAGTTTGGCGTTGCCTGGCCGACAGGACGAGCTGGTACGGGCGGTCGCGGGCGCCAACCCCCGGACAATCGTCGTGGTCAATTCGGGCGCGCCGGTGCTCCTGCCATGGGCCGATGACGTTGCGGCGGTCCTGGCCTCCTGGTTCCCCGGGCAAGAGTTCGGGAACGCCTTGGCCGACGTACTCACTGGGGCGGTCGAGCCCGGTGGGCGCCTGCCGGTGACGTGGCCAGCTTCGGCGGAAGGGTTGCCGTCGGTGCAACCGGTCAACGGTGCGCTGCCGTACGACGAAGGTCTGCTGATCGGATATCGCTGGTATCTCGCGACGAACCGTCAGCCCGCATTCCCGTTCGGTCATGGCATGGGCTACACCACGTGGGCGTACCAAGACCTAGCCGTCGCCGGCGACACTGTGACGGTCACCGTGCGAAACACCGGAGACCGCGCCGGACGCGAAGTCGTGCAGGTGTACGCCAGCCGACCCGACAGCGCAGTAGAGCGGGCTCCGCGCTGGCTGGTGGGTTGTGCCGCTGTCGAGGCGGCCGCTGGAGAAGTCGTGAGTGCCTCCATCGACGTTGGCGACCACAACTTCCGCCACTGGGACAGCTCGGCTCACACCTGGATAACCGAGTCCGGCACGTACCAGCTTTACTCCGGCCGCTCGGTCACCGACTTGCCGCTCTCCGGCGAGATCTCCCGCGACTAGCGCTTTTGCTCTGGCTCATAACTCGTATGCGCGGCTGAAGAAACGCACGTGCACGTCCGCTCCCATCACGCACGTGCACGTGCGTTCCTGCCCAGAGCCGCGGCAGCCGGGGGCAGCAGGCTCAGTGGAGTGGAGCGCGGAGTAGGACCTCGTTGCTATTGGACTCACGAATCTCGAGATCAGCGATCTCAGAAATCTTCAGCGGAGTGCTGCCACTCGGTCGCATCTGCTTGTTCGGCGTTGCGGGCCACTCCTTGATCTCTGACGCGTGACCGAATCGATCAACGACAAAGATTGAGTAGGTCTCGTGGCCACCACCGGGCCTTGGGTCGTTGATCTCGGCATAGACGCATTCCACGTTGATGTCAGTGCCGTCCCTGCCAGGCACGACGTCGGCGACTGCTGTGATCGCGGAGGGTACGACCTGGGAGAAGGCGACGCGCTCCGGGCTTTCCTGGAGTGGAAGCAACCCGACTGCCAAGCCGCCGATCACCAACACGACAGCAGCCGCGATCCCCGCAACTGTGGCCAGCATCCGGCGCCGACGGGTCCGCACCTTCTTGATCATCTTCGGCAGCAAGGACGGCGGCGGCCCCTGCGCGATCAGCTCCGCCTCAGCGGTGCTCGGGACGGTCGTCTCCCCGTATTCCCCCTGATTGTCGACTGCCATCGACAACATCGCGGCATCGGCTGGTGAGACCTGCGCCAGTAGACCGGGAATGGCAGCCAGCTCTGAAACCGCTGCGTAGCACGGCGGGCAGGTTGCCAGATGCTCTTCAAACTCTCGGCGCTCGGCAGGAGAGAGGGCACCCAGGACGTACGCGGCATCCCACTGCGCGAACTTGTCGGGGATGGTATTCACGGCCGAGTCACTCCTTTCTCCTGTAATGCCAATCTGAGCGTTCTGAGCCCGTAGTGCAGCCGCGACTTGACAGTGCCCTCCGGGATCCGGAGCCGCGCTGAGATGTCGGCAACCGACCTGCCCTCGTAATAGGCCGCGCTAATCACCGAGCGATGCTCCACCGACAGGCTGCTCAACGCCTCCGCAATCAGCCACCGGTCCAACACCACACTGGTCGCATCACCAACACTCTCCTCAGGCGGCTCCTCAATCCGCTGCTCATGCCGCGACGCCGCACTGCGCCACCGATCGATGATCAGGTTCCGGGACGCGGTGAACAGCCACGCCCGGGCCGCCGCCTCGTCGCGCTGCCCGAGGCTGGGATCCTTCCACGCCTTCAGCAACGCCTCCTGGACCACATCCTCAGCGAGCTGACGATCATGGGTCAGCCGCATGGCGAACCGCCACAACTCGCTCGCGTGCCGGTCGTGCAGCTCTTCGAGCGCAGCCTCACGCTGTCCGCCGACCACCGAGCTCCCTCCCGGCCCTTGGCCCGCTGTCTTCTGCAGGCTCGCTGCCGTCGCCACGTTTTGCCCTGCCTCAACTTTCACCGATGAGGACGACGGCGACGTACTCTCAGTTCACCAACGGTGTCCTTTGAGGGCCGTTGAGTGCTCCGAAGTGCGCCGCGCGGCTCAAGTCTGCGCGCCTATGTCAAGAGTCCGTCACCGGCCCGAAATTCGACCCTCGCTGACCATATCTGAGTTCGAGATGACAGCAGCGGATGGAGATTCGAGACCAGATTATGTAGCCGTTCTTGTCGGCTGGTCGCCGCGTACGCTCGTCTTATCGGTCGCCTGCGGGTGCGCCTCAGCCAAGTGATCGCCGGGGCAGAGCACCAACAACGACCGGCCTTCATGAGGTTCGAGATTGATCGCGAAGGTGTGCAAGTCGTCGACCTCACCGATCTCCTGATCGGTGAACATGTCGACCAACACGCTGCCGGGTACCAGAGGCTCGGAGTGAACGCTTCCCGAGATCGGTTGCTCGGAGAAGTTCAGCGCCGTGACCTGCTCGGCGTCGCTGAGCTGGTGCACCATCACCAGCATTGCCTTGTTTGACACCTGCGGCACATCGAGCTGGACGCTGGCGGCGATCCCGTAGCGCTTGCGAACGGCCAGAATCTTGGCGAGCCGACGGGCAAACGACGATGTGTCCTGCAACTGCGCTGGCAGCGAACCGTAGAGGCTGATGCCGCGGGGCATCTTGGACAGCGACTCGTGGGCGTGAGGGCGATAGTCCATCAGGTCGTACGCAGCGCGATGGATCCAGCGGGTATCGCCATCGGCCAGCAGTCGGCCGACCTGCTTGCGGTCCAGAGTGAGCATCCCGACCAGATCCCAACCAGACAAGGCGAAGACCCCCGGCTGTAACGCGTTGAACATGGCCAGCATGAGATGCGCCTGCTTGATCTGCTCCACCTGCTCTGCGGTGAGCTTCGAGATGCTGGTAAAGCCCAAGGAGGCTGCAATGATCGTCGCGGTCGTCGACGCAATGCCGTTCTGGGTGAACGTCGCATTGTACGGGGCTGCGTCTCCGGTCAGATGATCAAGAAGATCTTGCCGGACGGCTACGGCAAGCTCGTGACCGCTGAGCTCTTTGGCGCGGAACGTGAAGGTGTCCCGCGCATGAAGGGTCTCGAAGTGGACCAGCTCATAAGTCATCTCGTCGTGGTTCTGCAGTGCATGTACCAACGAGGCCGGCTCAACCTTGTGCTTCATCGAGAGATTGAGTGTGAGCCGGAGAAACTCGGTATCTCCTGTCGCCATCGCATGGTGGTAAGCCGGTCGGTTGATGAAGTCGTAGGACAGATCGGCGCCACGCTCGGCTGAGCTCTTGATGTCATCGATGGTGAGATTGAGCTCTTGGAAGGTGAATCCACCAACCTTGCGAACCATACTGGCGATCAACTGGTTGGCAGCCTCGGACAATGGGTGACCCTCCGACCAGGCTGGCGAGTCCTCGGCGCTCTTCTCAACACCAAGGAAACCGTTGGCGTCGAGCCGCAAGCCGCCGCTGCCAAGATCACCTAGTGAATGCAGCGCATCGCCGATCACCAGTCGCATTCCGGCGAAGCTCGGATCCAGCCAGTTGATCGAGGGCTGCCCGGCCTTGAAGTAGTGCAAATAGACCCAGCGGCGCTCCACACCGTCTGGCCCGAGCACTGGCGCGGTGGCACTCCAGTTGGTGTCCTTGACACCGGGCTCGTAGAAGATCACTCGCTGCATGCGTCCGATGATGTAGCCGTGCTTGGCCAGTTGATCTTCGGATTCGATGTCGAGGTTGATCGAATCGCCTTTGGTCACGCTGGGCAATAGGTGCCAGTCCTTGGGCTCGATCTCGACCATGTGGTAGATGCCCGGGTAATCGCCAACCTTCATCTCGGCCAGCCGGAAGTCCGAGCCCTTGCCGGTGTGGCCTGGCACGATGTCGTCAATCACCATCCCGAGGTGGCCCGCGGCCACCTCAGATATCGCCCGGAACTCCTCTTCGGTTCCGAACGCCTCGTCGATCATGTTACTGATCCGGTCGAAGGCTCCGTCAACGCTCGGCGTGTAATCCCAGCCCACCAGACCACCGGCCTTCTTGACAGGACCGGTGTGGAGGCCGTCAATTCCTATAGCCTCGAAGGCAGCCCACAGATCCTCGTCACCGAGGGTTCCCAGGAATGACGTGCCGGGCTTGGTGATCATGGAAATCGGATATGCGGTGAACCACACTGACGACTTTTGGATCGCTGCGCGGGGATCCGGATTGGCAAAGGGGTTTTGCCACATACTGCCCTGGCCGGAGAACAGTGTGGCGAACCTCTTTGCATCCTCAAGCATCGACCGCTCCACAAGCCATCCGACGTAAGCGGAGTTGTCGCCCTTGGGCTTCCCGGTGCGCTCGGCCCGCGGTCCAATTGTGAAAAGATCCCGGAGCCGGCCTTTCGGTCGCAGCCGCCTGGGCCGCGCCGGATAACGCTGTTCGTCGTAGCTGATCTCGCTTGCCTCGTGTGCCAGCGATCCTGGTTGGTCAGCAACTGGCTCATGTGCTTCGTCTGCCACGAGTGCCGGCCGGTCCGTATCAGTCTCGGCTGCCTCATGTCCTTCAGGTGCCGGGTGACCGGCTTCAATTTCGCTCATTGGCCCCCCTGTTCGCGCCCGCTCGATCTAGAAGTTACGGACGCTACTCACGTTAGTGCAGAGTTCTGGCTTGGCACTCTGACGGGCTGCCCACGCCTTGAGATTCCTTCGTGGCTTGCGTTCTGCGACAGCACCTGTCCCGCACCTGCAAGCCTCGCCATCCGGTGCACAACGCTTGTCCTGCCACTCCTCGAGTGCTTCAGAGCTGAGCGTGCCAGCCTGGACTGCCCAGCTTGGCTTCCACCTGCTTGTCAAGATCAACTCCCAGCTGCCGGGCAAAGATGGCAGCCGCGATCACGACCTCCGCCAGCTGGTCGCCAAGATCATCGGTAGTGCCGACGCCCAGGCCCTGGCTCATCGCTCGGCGCAGTCTCTTGACGCTCTCGCCGGAGCTTTCGACCAGACGCAATGCGGTGTCGGTGAGCGCATCGTCCCCGTCGCGCTCCCGCAAGCCATCGGCGAGCGCCACAATTCGTGGGTCGGTGGCGATCAACGCCAAATCGGGGTCCGGGTCACCGCCCAGGATGAGGAAGCGATACCCGATGATCTCCGCCCTGAATCCGCGCTGACCAGGTCGCCGCTCGCGTAGCTCGCTGTAAGCGACTCCGGCTGCGCGGTGCAGCAGGAACACCCCACTCAGCTCACCTGGCGGCACATGGATCAGGAACTCGATACCGACCCCGCGCGGAACGATATACGGATCGCTGGGTGGTACCAGTTCGACTCGCGATCGAGCCAGCGAGAGGCAGGCGCGCGGTTGCTCTTCGTCCCGGACGGCTTCATACTCGACCTTCCAGCCGGCCTGGCTGAAGATCGACGCGGCGGCGTATGGATCCTCGGTTGCTAGCAGGGGGGCAAGCATTCGTGACTCCAAGACACAAGTTGTGCGCTGTTTCTCACTCTTCCACAAGTGGACACTTCCGGCGTGCGACGCGGCGTAGGAGATCGCGACGAGATTCACTGGGAGCGATGGCTCATGGGCACAAGGCCCCCGTGAGCCACAACGGTCACTTCGGCCTCCAAGAAATTTGGAAAGCCGCGGCCGTTCTAGTAGCTAACCAACGCAGCCTAGACTCGGGCCGATTATGCCCAGGCAACCGATGCGTACCGGCGGTGCGCCCACCCCCCGAATGCTGGCCCTCATCGCCGGTGCGCTGCTGTTGATGATCATCTTCGTCAGCTGCGGAACCTCCGGACCACCCGTTCCCACCGAAACGGTTCGTGAGCTGACCTGGACTCCTATTGCGTTGCCGGAGTCGGTCGCGGCATCCTCGCTGGCTAGGACGACCGGCGAGCTGCTGGTCGGTGGACGTGCCTCATCGGGCGGAGAACACCCGGTGCTGTTCGTCGTCGACGCGTCAGGCGCCGCGCGCCCGGTGCCGTTGCACCCAAACACCCCGTACGGGAAGGTCGCCGACATGGTATCGGTGGCGGCCCGCGGCAACGATGTCGTCGCTCTGGGCGCGGCACATGGCGGAGCCCACGCGAATTTCCGCTGGACCGTTTGGACGGGATCTACTAAGGGCCTGAACGACCAGCCGCAGACATTCGAGACCTTCGGTGGCGAAAGCGCCGGCAGCCTTCTCGACATCGTGTTCACCTCCGGGGGGCCGGTGATCGCAGGCAGTTGGGCCGCTCCCGAGGGTGGTCTGGACGCCGCGGTATGGCTGCCTCGCGGGGACCGCTGGGTTCGCCAGGATTCTGCTGGTACTGCGCTCGCCAACACCCCGCAGGTCCAGGTCGCCCCGCGCGCCGCAGGTGCCTCGGGTTCGGCCATGATCATCTCAGGCTCTGTGATCACCTTCGGTGACGGTGCAGAGCAGCGAGCCGCCGCATGGACCTGGCCAACTCACCATGACGATTGGACCCTGCGGCAGCTGCCCGACGCCGGCACGCACAGCGAGGCGTTGTCCGCCGGCTGCACCCAGACCTGTTGGATCTCCGGTCACGCCGATGGGAAGGTGGCGCTGTGGAGCTTCGACCCAACTCACGCCGAGGCGACTGCAACGCGTGACTCCACGTTGCCGTCGATGGAGATCGACACGGACGGCCCGGGGCCGAGAACCGTCATGTCGGGCGATCGGCCGGCAGTGCTTTTTAGTCATGCGGGCCACACCACGCTGTTGGTGAGCGATAGCTCAGAGGGCTGGCTAAGCTTCGCAGCCCCTGCGGGCTCAGTGCTCGACGCAGCCACTGTCGGCGACCGGCTTTACGCCATCATGCGGACTGACAATTCCGCCCGCCTCTGGACCGCCAATCTTCCGAGCTGACATGTCAGAACAGAGTTGTGGGAACGCCCTTGTGCCGAACGCCGTGTGCCAAACGCAGTTGTGCTATTGCTCAACCGGGCTCTGACAAATCGGCCAGTGCGCGGAGCGCGAGTGGATAACCGGCCACGCCGAGTCCGACAATGATCCCTGCCGCCACTGGGGAAACGTACGAGTGATGCCGGAATCGCTCCCGTCGATGGACATTCGAGATGTGGACCTCGATCACACGAGCGCCCGATCCTACGATCGCATCGTGCAGCGCAACGCTGGTGTGCGTATACGCCGCGGCGTTCAGCACCACGCCGACAGCCTCGCCGACCGCCTGGGCCTCGCCAGCCTCCTGGATCCAATCGACGAGTTCGCCCTCACGGTTGGTCTGGCGGAATTCCAGAGTCCAACCCAGTTCGGTCGCCACGTCTCGGCAGGAGCGTTCGACATCGGCCAAGGTCGCCTTGCCATAGATCTCAGGCTCACGCATACCGAGCAGGTTGAGGTTCGGGCCGTTGAGCACGTACGCGGAGGTCATGGAGGTACTCCATCATGAATGCCGGGCCGGCGACCTGCAGCTCGCACGGCACCTACCGCAACGAACTCATCGACTCGCGCCACCATCAGTCTCCCCGATCAACGCATCCTGACTGGACGCAACAGACGCTAAAGGCGAGTACCGACAAAAAACTCTCGAGGCCGTCGGTTCTCGCTCGTCATTTCGGCGACCGAGCGCGGCCGAAATCCGACATCCGCGAGCACCTGGAGCCAAAGCGCCCGTGGAAAAAGGCCGAACTCGTGTGTATCGTGCACGACGTCCACGGCACCATCGCTCGACCTCAGCATGAACGCGTAGTCGGTTCGGGTGCAGGTGTCGCTCGGGTCCGGGTCGATGGACCACGACAGGTAGCGAGCACCCCGACCGTCCGGCGCGTCGTGTCCCCCATGATCGATACCCGGCTCGAAGTTCTCCACGATGTCGTCGGGCACGAACACCGCAACACCGCCCTGCCGGCAATGCTCGAAGGCAGTTTGGACCGCCCGTCTCAGATCGACCTCGGTGATCATGTAGTCGATGGCATCATGCACGAACACCGCGTCGAAGCTGCGCCCGAGACGCACTTTTCGCATATCTCCCTGGAGGTGGTTGCACTCCGGATTCAGTTGCCGGGAGACGGCCAGCATCTCATCCGATAGATCGACCAGGGTCATCTCGAACTCACGCTTCAGATGAAAAGCGTTGTTTCCGCCCCCGCTGCCAAGCTCCAGAACCGTACGAGTCGGAGGGTTGGCCGTACGCAGTAATGAAGCTGCGGACGCCGCTTCCTCGACATACTCTTCCGGCGCGGAGATCAGCGGCCACCATGATGCAAGATCACTGTAAAGGCGTCGCGGCGGCACGTCGCGATCATGCTCTGAGTCTGCGGGTTCGGTCACCTGCTCCACCCTAATGCCGGGCTATCAGACTGGCGTCCGTCCAGGCGTCACTAGCGATCGGCGGCGTCTGGCTGATCCCATGCCATATTGCGACGCTTGGCAAGACCGCGTACATAGGCAGCCTGACCCGCGTGCTGCAGCGTGTCGCCGATCACGCTGACGAGTCTGACCGCTGCCGTCACTGGCGGATCCCAGCGAGTATCGACGATCCGATCAAGCTCTGCAGCGGTAATGCCATCCAGATAGTCCATCGTGAGCTCGTGGACCGCTCGGTGATACTCGCCGAGAAGGTCACCACTCACCCGAACCGCCCCCGCCTCTTCAGGGCTTTGGCCGTAACCGGTGGCCCATTTGCCAAAGGGCAAACCGAACCTCTCCCGCCATTCGGCCCACACTTGCTCGACCTGCGCCAAGTCGGCGACATGATCATCTTGGCTCCTGCTGAGGTGCCAGATCAGCCAGGAAATCGAGTTTGCCTGCGGGTCTGGACGGTAGAAAGCCATCTCCTCAGTCAGGCCGTATGTGAGGTCGACCACGAGCTCACGTACCCGCCCGAAGGCGTCCACCAAGATCTGCTTCGTGTGTTCTGTCATGTCACTGAACGCTAGTCGCATCGGACATGCCGGGCCGCTGCAGCCGGATGATCACCGATTTCGAGGTGGGAGTGTTGCTGGCAACGGCGGTTGAGTCCAGGGGGACCAACGGGTTGGTCTCGGGGTAGTACGCCGCGGCCGAGCCGCGCGGCGTCTGATAGGACACAATCCGGAAGGCTTGCACCCGGCGTAGGTGATCATCACCCTCCCAGTGGGTCACGAGATCGACGATCTCGCCGTCCTGGAAGCCCAACTCTTCGATGTCACGGGGATTCACGAACACGACCCGGCGGCCACCCTCGATGCCGCGGTAGCGATCACTGAACCCGTAGATCGTGGTATTGAACTGATCATGACTGCGCAGGGTCTGCAAGATCAAATGACCAGGCGGCACCTGCAGCGCCTCGATCGTCGACACGGTGAACTCTGCACGCCCGGAGTCGGTCGGGAAAGTACGCGAGTCCCGCGGGGGGTGTGGCAACAGGAAACCACCTGGGCGGGAAACGTTCACCTCGTAGGTCTGACAACCCGGCACGACACGAGTGATGAGGCGACGAATCTGACGATAGTCATCGCGCATGCCCCGCCAATCGATGCCGTGGCGATCATCGAGTGTCGTCTCAGCAAGCTGAGTGACGATCGCGACTTCGGACCTCAAATGAGGACTGGCGGGAGTCAGCGGTCCGCGAGAGACGTGCACCGAGCACGTCGAGTCCTCCACTGAAACGAGCTGCGGACCGCTCGCCTGCATGTCGATCTCGGTACGTCCCAAGGTCGGCAAGATCAATGCGGTCGCGCCGCAGGTCAGGTGGGATCGGTTGATCTTGGTCGAGATCTGCACCGTTAGTTGCGCCCGACGTAGTGCCGCCGTAGTGACCTCGGTGTCTGGAGCGGCCTGAACGAAGTTGCCGCCCAGTCCAATGAAGATCTTGGCCTGCTCATCCCGAAGCGCACGGATCGAGTTGACTGTGTCGTAGCCATCCACTCGGGGCGGCTCGAAGCCGAACTCCGCGTGCAAACGGTCAAGGAAGTTTGCCGGCGGGCTCTCACAGATACCCATCGTGCGGTCGCCTTGGACATTGGAATGGCCGCGGACCGGCAGCAGCCCGGCACCAGGTTTGCCGATGTTGCCCTGGGCGAGAGCCAAGTTGACGATCTCGGAAATGGTGGCGACTGCGTTGTGATGCTGGGTGAGGCCCATGGCCCAGCAGAACACCGTCCGATCGGACTCGCGAAGCAGTTCGGCAGACTCGGTGATCTGCCTGCGAGACAGCCCGGTGGTCGCCTTCACGAGATCCCAATCGATCGCCGAGACATGGGCGACCCAACTCTCGAATCCGTGGGTATACCGCCTGATAAAATCATGATCAAGAGCATCCCACTGCACCAGCAAGGCGCCCCACGCCTGGAAGAGGGCCAGGTCACCGTTGATCTTGATCGGCAGGTGCAGATCGCCCAAATCGGTGCCCGGGCCAACGCATCCGCGGGCTGTCTGGGGATTGCGGAAGTTGATCAATCCTGGCTCACGCAATGGATTAACAGCAATGATCTTGGCGCCGCGCCGCTTTGCAATCTCTAGCGCGGACAACATCCGTGGATGGTTGGTGCCGGGATTCTGCCCTGCCAAGATCAACAGCCGGGCATCGTAGACGTCGTCCAATGTGACACTCGCCTTGCCGATCCCGATGGTTTCCGCCAGCGCATAGCTGGTTGACTCGTGGCACATGTTGGAGCAGTCGGGCAGGTTGTTGGTGCCGTAGGCCCGCACGAAGAGCTGGTAGCAGAAGGCAGCCTCATTGGACGTACGCCCGGAGGTGTAGAAGATCGCCTCGTCCGGGCTCGCCAGTGCATTGAGCTGATCCGCAATCAGCCGGAATGCCGCATCCCACTCGATCGGCTCATAATGCGTGGCTCCCGGCTTCTTGATCATAGGATGGGTGATCCGGCCCTGCTGTCCTAGCCAATGCTCATCATGCCGGTCGAGCTCGGCAATACTGTGCCTGGCGAAGAACTCCGGTGTCGCCCTTGCTGTGGTTGCCTCCTCCGCAACGGCTTTGGCGCCGTTCTCGCAGAACTCCGCAGTATGCCGATGACCTGGATCCGGGTCCGGCCAGGCACAGCTCATGCAATCAAAGCCTTCGATCTGATTGAGCTTGAGCAGCGTGCGCACGGATCGTCTCGGGCCCATCTTCTGCACTGATCGTTTCAGCGCGACAGCTATGCCAGGAATGCCCGCGGCATGGTCACCGGGCTCCGAAACGACCACTTCGGCTTCATCTGAGCCGTGCGACCTGCGCATCCGCCCTCCATCGCTGTCGTGACGCTTGCCTCACCAATCAATCTAGCCGGTTGTGCCCGACTCCTTGGATTGGTTACCGACGAGTAGCATAATGGAAGTTACTCAGGAGTAACTTGCGTGAGAGGTGCCCCATGAGTCACTACAAGTCCAATGTTCGCGACATTGAGTTCAACCTCTTCGAAGTGCTCGGGCGCGAAGAGATCCTGGGCACCGAACCGTACGCCGATCTCGACCGGGAAACGGTCTCAGCCATTCTCGCCGAAGCTGATCACCTCGCCAAGACGAAGCTTGCCTCCTCGTTCGCCGACCGCGATGGCAATATACCGGTCTTCGACCCCGAGACCCACTCAGTAACAGTGCCTGATCCAGTCAAGAAGTCTTTCCGGGCCCTTATGAACTCCGGGGCCTGGCAGCTCGAGCTGCCTGCTGAGCTCGGCGGGCACGTCACGCCGCCATCGGTGCAGTGGGCGGTGCACGAATTGAACATCGGCGCCAACCCGTCGGTGCTCTTGTACTCAGCCGGCCCAAAGTTTGCGTACGCGCTGTGGGCAACGGGCAACGAGCGTGATCAGCGCATCGCCAAGATCATGATCGAGCGCCTGTGGAGTGCCACGATGGTGCTGACCGAACCGGACGCAGGCTCTGACGTCGGCGCTGGGCGGACTCGAGCCATCCCGCAGTCCGACGGCACCTGGCACATTGAGGGTGTCAAGCGTTTCATCACCTCGGGCGAGCACGACTTGACCGAGAACATCATCCATCTGGTGCTCGCCCGCCCGCAGGGTGTCGAGGGCGCCGGTGGCCCAGGCACCAAGGGCCTCTCGCTTTTTGTGGTGCCCAAGCTTCACTTTGATCTTGATACCGGTGAGCTCACTGGAGAGCGCAACGGAGTCTTTGCGACCAACCTCGAAAAGAAGATGGGCATCAAAGCCTCTGCCACCTGTGAGCTGACCTTTGGTGGTACCGAGCTGCCCGCGAAGGGCTGGCTGCTGGGCGAGGTGCACGACGGTATCGCCCAGATGTTCCGCATGATCGAACATGCACGGATGCTGGTGGGAACCAAAGCGATCGCGACGTTGTCCACGGGCTATCTGAACGCTCTCGAGTACGCCAAGACTCGGGTGCAGGGGCCTGATCTCGCCCAGGCTGCCGACCGGAATGCGCCGCGCGTGACGATCACCCACCATCCTGACGTGCGCCGGTCCCTGATGACGCAGAAGTCATGTGTGGAAGGCTTGCGGGCGCTGCTGCTCTACGCTGCAACCATCCAGGATCGCAACGCGATCGCCCGCGCCAACGGCACCACCGACAACGAGGCCGAGCATCTCAATGATCTTCTGCTACCGATCGTCAAGGGTTACGGCTCAGAGCGCTCGTGGGTATTGCTGGGCACTGAGTCACTGCAGACGTTCGGTGGCTCTGGCTTTCTCACCGACTATCCCATCGAACAGTATGTGCGCGATGCCAAGATCGACACCTTGTACGAGGGCACGACTGCGATCCAGGGCCAAGATCTGTTCTTCCGCAAGATCGTCAGGGATCGAGGGCGGGCGCTCCGTGATCTTTCCACGCAGATCACTCAATGGGTCACGGCTGAGGGTGGGAACGGTCAGCTCAAAGAGGAACGCGCCTTGCTGCAACAGGGTTTGGACGATGTCGGAGCCATTGTGGCTACCATGATCAACGATCTTGGTTCGTCAGTCCCAGGCGTACCACAAGCTGCGCGCGTCGGGAATCGCGCGCCCGCCGTGCTGAGGAGGAGGGAGCAGAGGCGCTTTTCCTCTGCGAGCGACGACGAAGTAGACGGATCCAAAGCGCGCGATGCGCGAGCAGCTTCAAAGATTGCCGACCCCCGCAATGTCTACAAGGTTGGCCTCAACGCCACGCGGCTGTTGATGGCGCTCGGTGACCTGATCTGCGCGTGGCTGCTGCTCCGAGGCGCCGAGGTGGCGCTCGACCGACTCAACGAAGATCTCACTCCGGGAGAGAAAGCCTTCTACGAGGGCAAGGTGGCTTCGGGCCGCTGGTTTGCGCGTACGGTGCTGCCCAAGCTGGCCGCCGAACGGGCCATCGCTCAGGCCACGGATCTCGCCATCATGGATCTCTCAGAGGCGGCCTTCTGAGCCAGCCGTCGCGACACGGCGAACTTTCGGGACGGGCCGATAACCGTCGCGGCGCCAGGCGAGAGACGATGGGCCCATGACTCAACCCACCAGCTCACAGCCGTCTCGCATCGTCATCATCGGAGCCTCCCTGGCTGGCGGGTCAGCCGCCATCGCGCTTCGAGATCACGGGTATCAGGGCGAGCTCACGGTGATTGGTGAGGAGAGTCAACTTCCTTATGAGCGACCCCCACTCTCCAAGGCCGTGCTCATAGGGAACACCGACGAGCCGGACTGGGTCGGCGACGAGGCAACCTACGCCGACAAGAACATTTCGCTGCGACTTGGGACAATGGCTACCCGGATCGATCGGACTCGCAAGGTGGTGGTCGCGAGCCGCACCGAGTATCCATACGACAAACTGCTGATCGCGACCGGCTCGGCGCCGCGGCGCCTGGACATTCCCGGTGCTGATCTTGAGGGACTGCTGACCTTGCGAACCCTCGAGGAATCGCTTGCGCTGCGTGAGAGGTTTACCGACGGTGCGACGATCGTCATCGTGGGAGCCGGTTGGATTGGCTGCGAGGCGGCATCTGCAGCCCGGCAGCGCGGCGCCAACGTGACCGTGATCGAACCCCGGTCGCAGCCCTTGTTGCCTGTGGTGGGTGAGCAAATCGGTGCGACCTTCGCTGCGCTCCATCGTGATCATGGCGTGGATCTGCGGCTTGGCACTGGTGTCACTGGTTTTGCTGGCGATGGCGTAGTGTCGTCGGTCCACATCAAGGGCCATGCATCGGTACCAGCTGACACGGTACTTATCGGCGTCGGCGCCGCACCCAACATCGCTCTCGCGGACGCGGCCGGCCTTGAGCTCGCGGCTGGCGGGATCGCGGTCGACGCAACGCTACGCAGCTCCGATCCCGACATCTACGCTGCGGGCGACGTAGCCGCCGAAGATCATCCGAAGTACCGGCATCGAGTGCGCGTCGAACACTGGGCGAATGCCAAAGACCAGGGGGCCCACGTCGCAGCCAATCTCCTCGGTGCAGAGGAGCCGTACGTGCTACGGCCATTCTTCTTCTCCGACCAATACGACCTGGGCTGTGAGTACCGCGGACTCGCTGACCCGACGAAGGACCGGCTGGTGGTGCGCGGCGATCTGGCGTCGCGAGAGTTCACCGCGTTCTGGATTCGAGACGGTGCCGTGGCAGCCGCCATGAACGTCAACCAGTGGGACGACGGCGATGCCTTACAAGAGCTCGTCGACACCGGTCGCCAGGTCAGCGACAAAGAGCTCGTCGCAAGCTGACTCCACTCGCAGCGCCGCCTTGTCAGAATGAGGTGACGCTAGTAAAGGAGCGCTAAGCCTGGGTCGTTGAGGATGGCGGCCACATCGGCGAGAAAGGTTGAACCCTGGGCCCCGTCGGCAAGCCGATGGTCGAAGGACACCGACAACGTGGTCACCCAGCGTGGTTCGATGCGCTCGTCAGCTCCCTCACCGACCACCCAGGGCCGGCGCGAGATCTGGCCGAAGCACAAAATGCCCGACTCCCCTGGGTTGATGATCGGCGTGCCCGCGTCGACGGCAAACACCCCGATGTTGGTAATAGAGAACGTGCCGCCGGCCATGTCGGCGGGCTGCGCCTTTCCCTCCCGGGCCGTCGTCACGACATCAGCGAGGGCAGCCGCCAGCTCGACCAGGCTGAGGGACTCGGCGCCCTTGATGTTAGGCACGAGAAGTCCCCGTGGCGTTGCGGTGGCGATCCCGAGATTGATCGAGCTCTTGAGCACGATGTGTTGCGCGGGCTCGTCCCAGAACGAGTTGAGTTCGGGGGTACGCCCAAGCGCCAGACATACCGCCTTGGCGATGATCAACAGCGGGGACACCCGAAGATCGGCAAACTCTCGTCGAGCCTTCAACCGCTGCAGCAGCTCCATCGTCGCGCTCACATCGCAGTCCAGCCAGACCGAGACATGAGGCGCGGTGAACGCGGAGCGCACCATCGCATCGGCTGTCGACTTGCGTACGCCCTTGATCGGAATCCGCACGTCCTCGCGCGGCGCCGACCGGGCCGCGACCGGCTTCGGCCGGGCTTCAACAGGCTCAGCCAGCATGATCTTCTCAGCTTCGACGGGCTCAGCCCGCATCCGGCTGCTGGCGGCAGTGACATCGTCGCGGGTGATCACCCCACCCGGCCCGCTGCCAACGAGATCGGCAAGATCAACACCCAAGTCCTTGGCAAGCTTGCGTACCGGCGGCTTGGCGAGTACCGCACCACCCGAAGGAACCGGCGTGGGTCCCGTCGCCCCCGGCCCCGGCAGTGGTGCACCCGTCGGTGCATCTTGCTCGGCTTGTAACGGTTCCCGGTCGTCGGCCCGTCGTGATACCGGCGCATGGGTTGAGAAGGTGTCCGCAACCCGGTCGTGGGCCTCTACGGGTCCATCCGCGGCACCGGGTCGGGGGCGACGCTTGGCCGTCGTGGTGCGGGGTCCATAACCGACCAGGTTGGGAACCGGCGCCTCCCCTGCTTCTCCGTCGGACCCGGCCGGCGGTGCCTCATCCCCACCGTCATCGATCGTGATGATCGGTGCTCCGACCTCGACTGTGTCACCCTCATTGACCAGGAGCTTGGTGACTGTGCCGGCGTACGGCGTCGGGAGCTCGACCAGCGACTTGCTGGTTTCGACCTCGACCAGAATGTCGTTGATCTTGACTTGATCACCGACCGCAACCCTCCAGGTGATGATGTCTGCCTCGACCAGGCCCTCCCCCGGGTCCGGCAACCGAAATGTCTGCAACGCCATGCTCGCCTTCCCCGTTCAGTAGGCCAGCGAGCGATCGACCATGTCGAGCACCCGGTCAAGATCAGGAAGGTAGTCTTCCTCGACGCGGCTCGGTGGGTAGGGCACATCGAAGCCGGCAACCCGCAGCACCGGCGCCTCCAAGGAATAGAAGCACTGCTCGGTGATGCGTGCCGCAAGCTCGGCACCCAGCCCGAGATTCAGCTGAGCCTCGTGGACGGTCACGACGCGGCCGGTCTTCTGCACTGACTCGAAAACCACGGTCATGTCCAGCGGCGAGAGCGTGCGGAGATCGATCACTTCAAGATCATGACCCTCTTCCGCGGCGGCGTCGGCCGCGTCCAGACATGTCTTGACCATCGGTCCATATGCGATCAAGGTCACATCAGTTCCACCTCGAACCACACGTCCCGAGTGCAATGGCGCCGGAGTCACTGACTCGTCTACCTCAGCCCGCTCGTGATAGCGGCGCTTGGGCTCGAAGAAGATGATCGGGTCATCGGAGGCGACGGCCTGCTGGATCATCCAGTAAGCGTCGACCGGATTGGAGCAGGTCACGACCTTCAAGCCCTGAGTGTGGCAGAAATAGGCCTCGGGGGATTCGCTGTGGTGCTCCACTGCTCCGATGCCTCCGCCGTAGGGGATCCGGATCACGATCGGCATACGCAATAGGCCACGCGATCGGTAATGCAGTCGCGAGACCTGGCTGACGATCTGATTGAACGCCGGATAGACGAACCCGTCGAACTGGATTTCGCACACCGGCCGGTAGCCGCGTAGCGCCATCCCCACAGCAGTGCCGACGATTCCTGATTCCGCCAGCGGCGAATCGATCACTCGATGCTCGCCGAAATCTTTCTGCAGACCCTCGGTGACTCGGAAGACACCGCCTAGCTTGCCCACGTCCTCGCCCGCGATCACCACCTTGGGATCGGCTTCCAGGGCTCTGCGTAGGCCGGCGTTGAGGGCTTTGGCCATAGTGAGCATGGTCATCAGACGCCTCCCCCATACGCTGGCTCGGCTTGTCGCACTTCTTCAGCAGGCTCATGATTCATGTCTTCAAAGGTCGCCAGATACTCGGCGTAGTTCGCTTTCTGCTCCTCGAGATAGGAGGTCTGCTCGGCGTACACGTAGTCGAAGAAATCCAGCAGTTTCGGGTCGGGGAGAGCGAGACAGCGTGCTCGCAGGTCTGCTGCGCAGTCGGAAGCTTCGTCCTCCACGTCAGCGAAGAAGGCCTCGTCGCCGCTGCCACTTCGGTTCAGGTATGCCCGGACGCGTTCAATCGGATCCTTCAGGCGCCAGTGCTCGAGCTCGTCGGCGAGCCGGTATTTCGTCGGATCGTCGGACGTGGTGTGGGCGCCCATGCGATAGGTATAGGCCTCGATCAAGGACGGACCGCTGCCCGTACGCGCGCGCTCCAGCGCGGCCGTGGTCGCCGCGTAGACCGCGAGCACGTCGTTGCCGTCGACGCGTACGCCGGGGAAACCAAAGCCCGAAGCCCTGCGATACAAGGGAATTCGCGACTGGCGCTCGATCGGCTCGGAGATGGCCCACTGGTTGTTCTGGCAGAAGAAGACGATGGGCGCGTTGTAGGAGCTGGCGAAGATGAATGCCTCATTGACATCGCCTTGGCTGGTGGCGCCGTCCCCGAAGTAGCCGACCACAGCCATATCGCGATCGGGGTCGCCGGTGCCGACAAGCCCGTCGCGCTCAACGCCCATGGCATAGCCGGTGGCGTGCAGCATCTGAGCCCCGATGACGATTGTGTAGAGGTGGAAGCGGTACTTCTGGGAATCCCAGCCACCAAGATCAACTCCACGGAACAGGGCCAGCAGCTGCAACGGGTCGACTCCAAGGCACCACGCAACGCCGTGTTCGCGATAGGTAGGAAAGACGAAGTCCTGCTTGCCGAGCGCGTGACCCGAACCCACCTGCGCTGCTTCTTGGCCTAGGCACGAAGCCCACAGGCCTAGCTCGCCCTGGCGCTGCAGGGCCGTCGCTTCGGAGTCGACCCGACGGGTCAACACCATGTCGCGGTAGAAGCTCTTGATCTGATCGTCGCCGCCGCTGAAGGAGTACTCGGGATGTTCCAGCCGCTCACCCTCAGGGGTAAGCAGCTGAACTAACTCGACCTCTCCGCTCGCACCACTGGCGTCACTCATTGGTGCATCCTCTCGTCACCGGATGCGGTGGGTTCCGCATCTCATCGGTCCCGGTGCGGGATCACCGCTTTGGGTGGCACCACCACCCTCCGGGGCGTTGGTTTGGCTCCCGCTCGCCGCTTACAGCGAACGGATTCCTTCAAGTACTGCAAGCGTCGGTCGCGCGAGCAGTGCTCAAAACGACTGGACTCGGCTTTCCTTGTGAGGCTCTCCGGCCGGCCGCGCACCCAACGTACCGCCTCGCTTCGGAGGCGAAAAAACAACTTGTATGTCCTATCTCTTGACGGTCGCAGATGCGCGCTGAGCTTGTTGCGGCGCACCTCGGCGCCGTTCGACAGGCTCAGGACGCAGAACAGCAGAGCCCGGCGTCAGGTCTTGAGGGATTGCTGGAAGCGCAGAATGCGAATCAGGGCCGCAGCCACTGCCTCGGGACCCGCCGCCAGCGAGACACGCACGGCGCCGCCACCGTCACGTTGGTCGAAGTCGGTGCCAGGCGTGAGCGCCACATCATGTTCCTCCAGCAACGACTCGCACCACGATTCCGAGTCGGAGTGTTGACCGAGCTGGCTACCGATGCCCGCGTAGACATAGAAGGCGCCGTCAGCAGGAGCAACGCCGGTCCAGCCAAGATCATCAATCGCGTCCAGCACAATCGCCCGGGCATCGGCGAAGCCCGCCACGGCGGCGTCGGCCTCGCGGTAGGACTCCTCGGTGAAAGCTGCGATCGCCGCATGTTGGGCCGGCACCGGCGGACACAGCGCGAAATTGCCGGCCAGCGCGTCGAAGGTTGACACCAGATCTGCGGGTACCAGGCTCCAGCCGAGCCGCCACCCGGTCATTCCCCAATACTTAGAGAACGAGGAGATCACGATGGACTCGCGATCATGCTCCCAGGCGCAGCTGGCCGCGATGGTGTGGTCAGTGATCCCGTGGTAGATCTCATCGCTCACCAGCCGCACTTCACGATCGCGACACCAGGCAGCAAGGTCGGCAAGATGATCGCGATCGATCATGGTTCCGGTGGGATTGGCCGGCGATGCGACCACCAGCCCTGCCAGCGGAGCGGCTGCATGTGCCGCCTCCAACATCTCCACCGTGGGCTGAAAGCGTTCCACCGGACCACAGGCCAGCTCGACGACCTGACATCCCAGCGAGGCAAGGATGTTCCGGTATGCCGGATACCCCGGCCGAGTCAGTGCCACGCGGTCGCCGTGATCAAACGCTGCCAGAAAACTGAGCAGAAAGGCACCAGAGGAGCCTGTGGTCAAGGCGATTTGATCCTCATCGACGTCGAGCGAATACCACCGCCGATAGTGTGCGGCGATCTCGCGCCGTAGCGGCTTGATCCCAAAGGTCTCGGTGTAGCCCAGCGGCGTACGGTCGACCATCAGCTCGGCGGCGCGACGGCGGACGTCTGATGGCGCACCTTGAGACGGCTCGCCGGCGCACAGCGAGATGACCTGCCGGTCCTGGGCACGTAGCTGGGCCACCCGGTTGAGAATGCTCATCACAGCGAACGGCGGGACGGTCGAACGGCGCGACGGCTTCATGCGCTCTGCAGCCGTTTACGTGCGCGGTATGCGGCGACGTTAGTCCGATTGCCGCAGTTCCCGGTGTCGCAATAACGCTTCGAAGAATTCTTGGAGAGGTCGATCAGCACATCTTCGCAGTCCTCGGCTGCGCAGATCCGCAGCCGCCCCAGCGCGTCAGCTCGGATCAAGTCGAGGAAAGCCATCGCGGCATCGGCGGCCATCCGATCGGCGAGAGGCACATCTGGTCGGGTGACGTGCAGGTGCCAGTCCCATTTGTCATGGCGGGCCAGATAGGGCCGGGCATCGGCCTCGGCAAGGATCTCGTTGACAAGTGTGGCCGCTTCATCGCGGTTGGCAACGGTCCAGAACCTACGCAGGCGAGGCCGCAGGGCGCGTACCGATTCGAGCTCTTCGGGAGTGCGGTGAATGACGCCGGAGTACGGATGCCGGGCCAGATAGTCATCAAAATCCACGAGAGTGACCAACGTGTCACCGTCGAGACCCACCGTATTCACCAGGGCCGCCGCCTCGGCAAGCGAAAACTCAGTGTCATGACTGAAAGGCATCTTGACTCCTGACATCATTTGCTCTAGTGTCATTAGCATACTCGATTTTGGTAATGACACCTACGTGAAGCTTGGCGATCGAATCTTAGGAGGCCGGACGTGACGACAACTGTGTCGGAAGCTGGCCGGACGATCGCCGATCGCGGATACGGCGAGGGCGTTGCGCTGGCGCTGGTCTCGGCATCTTCGTTCGGGCTCTCCGGCTCGCTCGCCCGCTCGCTGCTGGATCTGGGCTGGACGCCTGCGGCCGTGGTCGCGACGCGCGTAGGGGGCGCGTTCCTCATCCTTCTCGTACCTGCGCTACTGGTACTCCGACGGATCGGATTGCCGACAGGCCGGCAGTCGGGGCGAATGCTTGCGTACGGGGTCGTCGCGATTGCGGTGGCTCAACTCTGCTACTTCAGCGCAGTGCAGTATCTCTCAGTTGGTGTCGCGTTGCTTCTGGAGTACCTGGCGCCAGTGATGCTGATCGGTTGGCACTGGGCTCGTACCCACCGCAAGCCTGCGTTGCCGGTGCTTGCCGGCGCTGGCCTGTCCATCGTAGGGTTGGCCTTCGTCCTCGATCTTCGCGACGGGCTGACGCTCAACCCGGTTGGTGTTGCCTGGGGCCTCGCTGCCGCGGTATGCCTCAGCGCATACTTCCTCCTCAGCGAGGACAAGGGAACCGACGCGCCAATCCACCCTCTGTTGTTGACAACGGGCGGAACCGGTGTCGGCGCGGTGATCTTGCTCGCTGCCTCGGCTGCCGGCATTCTCCCGTTGGCTGCGCATGCCGGCACCGCGGTCTTGGCCGAGCGAGCCGTCGGCTGGTGGCTCCCGGCATTGCTGTTGATCTTGATCAGCGCAGTGCTCGCCTACCCGACCGGCATCGTGGCGGTGCGCCGGCTTGGCAGCTCGCTCGCATCCTTCGTGTCGCTGACCGAAGTGATCTTCGCAGTGGTCTTTGCCTTCGTCTTGCTCGGGCAGCGTCCCGGCGTGATGCAGCTGATGGGTGGCGCGCTGATCTTGGCTGGAATCGCGTTGGTGCAGCGGCCAGCCAGGCAGCGGTACACCGTCGAGTTCGGGGCTGAAACCTGATCAGGGTCTGCCGAAGTCGGTGACCAACCAGACCTTGCCGTGTACCGAGTCATTGATCACATCGATGCCAACATCGACGAACTTCTTGTTCAAGATGTTTTGGCGATGACCATCGTCGGGCGGCTTCTCGTTGTACATCGCCTTCTGCACGGCTAGGACGCCGGACTCCGAACGACTGCTGTTGTAGGCGATGTTTTCCCCGACTGTGCTCCAGCTGTATCCGGCGTCCGAAACACGGGAGCCAAGTGCTGCCTCGCCACTGAGCTGGTGGCTGAGGGTGTCGGCCTTTGCCATAGCGAGGTTGTGAGTGTGGGCCGAGGAAACCAGCTTGCTATTGAGCTTTAGTGCGGGCAATCCGTGGTCCGCACGTTCGGCATTGAGCTCGTCGAGTACCGCGTCTGCCCAGTCGGAGCGAGTGGCGTAGTCGGAGGAGCTGGACGCCGTCTTGCTCGGCGTTGCCCCTGCGGTCTGAGTGGGCTTCTTGGTCGGTGTCGCGCTGTGGCTCGGTGGCGCGCTACGCCGCTTGGCTGTCGTTGGTGCTGTGCGTCCGCTGGTCGCCCGTCGCGCACTGGGTGTCGCAGGCGCATGAGACTTGAGCGGGCGATAACACGCACTGCCTCTTTCGTGAATGTTGCATTTGTGGGGCTGTGAGTGCGCACGGGCTTGATGCGTCGGCGAGTCGCCGTTAAGAGTCGCCTTCTGCGCCCGGGATGGAGTCGCAGTAGCCAGCGGCGATGGACTTTCCCAGGGCGAAGACGACGGAGCCGCCGGAACAGCAATGAGTCGCTCGTCTTGCGAGGGTGCGCCAGGGTCGCTGATAGCCGCGCCTCCATAGAGGGCGGCTGCTGCGACTGCTGCGCTGACAACGACCGCAGCGCTCACCGAAGCGATTCGAAGTCCGATGCTCGTCAAAGTGCCTCCATCGCGTACGACGACCCCCGAACAGGTCACGATTTGATAACGGCAAAGGTAAAGCCAAACATAGTTGAGGGTGATCCGGCAAGCATCCGACCGGGCCTCGGACGCCGTACACTGCGCCGGTGGGAAGCGACACCGTCGGCAGCCGCGAGGGTCGTCATTGCGCGAGCAGCACTGGCGCCGCGAGCGGTGTGCTCATTGCCGGCACGTCGTCTGGCGCAGGCAAGTCGCTGGTGGTCACGGGCCTGTGCCGGGCGCTGGCTCGCCGGGGGATCGCTGTCGCGCCGTTCAAGGCGCAGAACATGTCGAACAATTCCTGCGTCTGTCCGGATGGCGCCGAGATCGGGCGGGCCCAATATCTGCAGGCTCAAGCTGCGGTCGTTCCGCCGGAATCGGCAATGAATCCGGTGTTGCTCAAGCCTGGTTCTGATCATCGGTCACACATTGTGCTGCGAGGCAAGCCGTGCGGCACCTTGGAATCTGGGGAGTACGCCAACGGGCGTGCGCATTTGGCGGCTGCGGCCTTCGAGGCGTACGACGAGCTTGCTGGACGCTTTGAGGTGATCATTTGCGAAGGTGCGGGATCCCCCGCGGAGATCAACTTGCGGCACGGGGACTACGTGAATCTCGGACTGGCGGGGGCCAAGAAGCTGCCGGTCACCGTGATCGGCGATATCGACCGTGGTGGGGTCTTCGCTTCGCTGTACGGGACGGTCGCGCTGCTGGACACCGATGATCGGGAGCTGGTCACGGCTTTCTTGATCAACAAGTTTCGTGGTGATGTCGGCGTACTGCTGCCGGGGTTGGAGGAGCTCACCCGGCGGACGGATGTGCCGTTCGCCGGCGTGCTGCCGTGGCTCCCCGATGTGTGGCTGGACGCGGAGGACACTCTCGACGTCGCCGCCTGGCGGCCTCGGAACGCTACCGAGGGTGCATTGCGGGTAGCGGTCGTACGGCTGCCGCGAATGTCGAATAGCACCGATGTGGAGGCGCTGGCGGCAGAGCCGGGGGTCGACGTCTTGGTCACCACCGACCCCGATGCTGTCGCTGGAGCTGATCTTGTGGTGATCCCTGGCTCACGGGCAACGATCAGCGATCTTGACTGGTTGCGGCGTACCGGGCTGGCTGGAGTCATCGCAGCGCGGGCACAAC
>Ga0075418_10000614_pt1 | contig 38388 bp, 39 predicted proteins | sample SoiMetdeltSBSDD2_FD_81776 | JGI IMG/M metagenome (GOLD analysis project Ga0075418, IMG submission 81776) | Bulk soil microbial communities from a Populus tree surrounding site in Tennessee, USA - Soil MetaG P. deltoides SBSDD2 | ecosystem: Environmental > Terrestrial > Soil > Tree plantation...
GGATGCCGTCGGGGGGGGCCACAGCGGTCGCGGGTGGTCCGGAGCGAGGCGGGCGTACCTGCCTCAGGCCCCTTGCATCAGTGGCCACACGACAAGCCCGACCACTGCGGCCGCGACCACGAGGATCGGCTCGGGGACCTTGTAACGCCAGAGAATGCCGAGGCTCACCAGCGCGATGAGGACTGTCGGGATGTCGTAGATCGCGCGCAGCGCGATGACGACCACCGCACCGCTCAGGGCGCCCGTTGCCGCCGCCGTCGCGCCCTGAACGAACGCCTTGAGCTGCGCGTTCTCACGGTTGCGACTGAACCACGGCGCAGGAATGACCGTGAAGACGTAGACGGGCAGAAAGATCCCGATGGCCGCGGCGATTGCCCCCAGCACGCCAGCGACGAGAAAGCCGATGAAGACGACGGTGATCACGACCGGTCCGGGTGTGATCATCGCCACGGCGACGGCGTCGAGGAACTGCTGCTCGTTCAGCCAGCCGAATTGCTGGACCACGCCCTGGTGGAGGAATGGCACGATCGCGAGGCCGCTGCCGAAGACGAAGGAGCCCGCCTTGGTGAAGAAGAGCAGGATCTGCAGCACGACGTGTTGACCCCCGACGCCGAGGCTCAGGAACCACCGCTCGATCAACCAGATCGCGGCGACCACGGCGCCACCGCCCAGCGCCATCAGGATCGCGTGCCGCCGACCCGGCCAGGCCCGTGCGAACAGGACGACCATGCCGGCGATCACGAAGAATTCGGCAAGCTCGGCCTGCGCCCAGATGGTCACGATCGCGAGCGCACCGAAGATGGCCCACAGCATCGGGTCCCGCTTGTTCGTGGAGCACGAAAGCTTGTAGGCGGCGATCGTGATGATGGCGATCACGGCGGCGCCGATGCCGTAGAACAGCGCCTGCATCCACCACAGCCCGCCGAACCGGACGTACGCCATCGAGATCGCGACCACCATCACGAACGACGGCACGATGAACGCGAGCCCTACCGCTGTGGCTCCGATCACGCCATGGCGGAAGTATCCGAGTGCGATGGCGAGCTGCGCAGCCAGGGGGCCAGGCATGATCTGCGCCAAAGCCATGCCGAGTCGATACTCCTCCTCGGACACCCACCGCCGCTCTTCGACCAGATCTCGGTGCATGAAGCCGGCGAGGGCGACCGGGCCACCGAACCCCAGACTGCCCAGGTAGAGGAAGTACCGGACGAAGGCGCCAAGACCTGAGTGACTTCCGACTAATGCGCGCTCGACTGCGGTCATCGGTCGCTCCTGCGCTCTACAGGGGCTTGCCGCGGATCACGAGATCGTCGAAGGCGGTGACGGAATCCGCCTTCGTCCAGAGCCCGACAGCTCCAGCCTTGACGCGTGAATCCCGCTGATCGAGGTACAGGCGCCCGTTGAGCCACGCTTGGATCTGGTCGCCGACTGTTACGACCCGCACGGTGTGCCATTGGCCGAGCGCCGGGGCCTGCACGCTGGCAGACGCAAGCTGCCGGCGCCCCCGATCGTAGTGATAGAGGCGAAAGTTATTCTCGAGCGCGTTGGCTCGCACCACGTAGTACTTGCCATCCGTGAAGCGAACCACGATCCCGCCCGACGCGTCCTCGCGACCGGAAATGGGCTTGAACTTCATCATCACGTCGACGTCGCCGTACACGGCGGGCGCGACGATGACGTTGAAGTCGTTCTTCGTGGCACGCTGGAGCAGCACCTTCGTGCCGCTGGGGGCGCCGGCCATCTCCTCGACGCCCCACTGGCCGGCGACGGTCGTCCACCCCTCGATCCCTCTGCCCTCGAAGTCGAGCGTCTGTGTCGGTACGCCGTCGGGCAGCCTTAGTTCCATGGGCGCGGCCTCCACATGCCAGTCATAGCCGCCTGCGAACGCGGCGATGCCGGCGAGAACCGTTCTCAACCACTGGCGCCGCGGCATCATCGCTTCACCGCCGGCTGTTTGTCAGATCGAGCGCCGCCCTGAGCGCCGGGGCCAGTGTTGCCGGCTCATCGACCGCCCTGAAAGCGAAGGTGAGCGCGACACGGAGGTGCTTCAGCAATGGCTCGTCGTTGTGAGGCTAGGCGCCGTCGTCGTAGATCCCGGCACGGCAACTCTGTGGCAGAAACGCGCAGACGATGTTTCGGGTGGCATCGAATGACAGTGTATGGGCGCCTGCTTCTGTCGCCACGGTCTCTCGACGGCTCAGAGGCGCTGTGTCGAAGACGTCGATGACGCCGGGATGACCGATCGCGACATACACCCGGGCACGGCCGGGGTTGAAGAAAACGACGTCTGGTACCCCGCCGATTGCGTGGGTCTCCTGGAGCTTGCCGGTATCAGCATCGACGGCCACCAGGACGCCGGCATCACACGCGCAGAACAACCGACGGCTGACGACGTCGATGGCGAGGCCATGCGGGCCGGCATGAGGGATGGCGACGTGTCGACGGATGCGAACCGGGTCACCGGACTCGACGACTATGATCTGCGGCGGATCGGCGATGTTGACATGGAAAGCATCGCCGACCGGATCGTACACCGCCCAGCGCGTCCGGCCGGCAACCGGGATATCCGCGATGCGCTTGCGAGCGCGGACGTCGACGATCGAGATGGTGAACGACCCCGCAATGGCAGGGTCGCCGACGTGCGCGACGAGGAGTCGCGATCGGCGAGGATCGTAGGCCAGGCCATTCGGTCGAACCCCCACCGGGATCCTTTCGACGCGCGGAGCGTCGGCGGTCGTGAAGAGAGCGACGGTGTTCTCTCCGCGGTTCGATGTGAACACCAGATCGGGCTCGGCGACCAGCGCGCCCGCGACAGCGGGCAGGTCGGGAATGGACCGCACGTATCGCCGGGCGGCGATGTCGATCACGTCGACAGCATCGTTCGCCGTGTGGGCGACGTAGACCCGTCCCGTCGGCTCGTGCACCGCCGCATGATCGAAGCCGCCGGCGTTCGCGTTCGGCGGCAGATCGACGAAGCCGAGATGTCGGAGCGCCACGTCAGCGTCGGTCAGCCAGTTCGGCCACCAGGCGCTCGACATGCGCCACGATGCGATCGCGCGCGGCCTCGTAGCCGTCACTCACAGCGGGGACATCCCATTGATCGACACGCTGACCCGGGCGCGGCGTGACGTCGCAGCCGAAGCTCACGACGCGCGTGGCGCTCTGGAGATCGTACAGCGTCACGGGACGGGGACGCGCCGGTGTCGGCTGGAGGCCGTCGCCGGCAAGACCCTTCACGGCGCCCGGGGCTAGCTGCGGGTCAGGCTCGGTCCCGGCGGCGACGGCGCCGACCGAGAGTCCGCGCGTCTGGGCCAGGCGGCGGAAATGCGCGGCCCCGATGACGCTCTTCGCGGCGCCGTGGAGACAGACGAACAGCACCCGCGACGGTTGGGCTGCCGACGATGTCTGCATGCGGCAGTACTCGTAGAGCGCGTCGTACATCGGAAACTGCCGCCCCATGTTATCGAAGTCGTCCCGGCTGATCGCCTGGAAGCCGGTCGCGGCGGCATACAGGCCAGGGGACTCGGGTGTCAGGCCACGATCGTCCGTATCCGCGCCTCGGACGACCTTCGTGAGTGTCGCCAGTGCGGGATCGGTAAGCTCGTACCGGTCGATGAAAGCGTCGAACGAGCACAGCGGCCCGCGGTGCCCGAGCTCCACGTTCGGGATGTCGTAGGGGATCGCGCCTTCCCGCTTCGCGACGTCCAGCACCTGCGTCGGCGGCACGAAGAGAAACTCGGGTTGTGGATCGATGAATCGAGTGATCAACCACGGACAGGCAATGCGGTCGACGCGCGCGCGTTCACGAGTGACCCACTTCATGATGTGACTCCTTGTCGGGTGCGAGAGATGGGGATGCCGCTGACGGCCGCGGCTCGCTCACGCATCGAGCTTGACCTCGGTGCCTCGCCCGCGTTCGAGCGCCTTCTCGTACACGGCGAGCGCCGCCGCGACGTCCTGAAGGGCGGTGCCGCTGCTGTCGAAGATCGTGATCTCGTCGTTGCGCGTCCGGCCCGCCTTTCGGCCGGCGACGACGTCCCCGAGCTCCGCGTGCACCTGCGTGGGGCTCATCACGCCCGCCGCGAGGGCGTGGTGCAGCTCGCCGATCTCGGCACATTGGTCGAGAACGTCGACGACGAGCGTGGCGGAGGCGATGAGACCGACGTCGATCTCCTGCTTCGTCGGGTTGTCGGCGCCGACGGCGGCGATGAACGTGCCGGCCGCGATGTCGGAGGCCTTCACGAACGCGCGGCGAGATGGCGTGCAGGTCACGCACACGTCGCTCTCGCGCAGGGCGCGCGACAGGTCCGTGACGGCTTCGATGTGCACGCCGAGCTTCGCGGAAGCCCGGTGTGCGAGATCCTTCGCTCGCGCGTGATCGACGTCGTAGACCCGGGCCGTCGAGAGCCGCAGCACGGCGGCGATGCTCGCGAGCTGGATCTCCCCCTGAACTCCGCAGCCGACGATCGTGGCCGTCCTCGCGTCCGGGCGAGCCAGATACTTCGCGGCCACGGCGGTCGCGGCACCCGTTCGCAGCGCGGTCACGCTTCCGGAGTCCATCACCGCGAGCAGGGTGCCGTTGCTGGCGTCCGCCAGCAGGACGGCGCCCTGAATCGTCGGCAGTCCGTGGCGGCGCGGATTGTCGGAGAAATTGGCGTTCGCCTTGGCGGCGAAGTAGTTGCGGGCTCCGAGTATTCCGGCGGCCTTGATGTGAAAGCCTCCATCCACGGCATCGATGCCGAGGACGCCGGGCCCCAGCGTCTTGCCTTCTGCGTGGAGGCGAAACGCTCGTTCGACTCCGTCGACGCAGTCGCGGAGGGTCAGGAGCTCGAGGACGTCGGCACGAGAGAGGGCAAGCATGCTAGCTCCTCTTCGGCGTCGTGGCGTACAAGCCTTCGAACAGTGCCATCCCCTGCGCGAGAACCTGGTGATCGTCGGTCGATGCCGCCAAGAGGGCGCGGACGGCGACGTCGATGCCGCGCGCCTCCTCGTGGGGATACTTCCCGTCTCGCAGGTCCGCCTCGTGCACGACCTCGGCGAGCCGAGCCAGGCGCCGATCGCGAAGACGCGCGCGCTTGATCAGCGTCTCGAACGTGCAGTCTTCGCCCTGGTGGCTCAGCTCCACGCCCGGCGTGTCGAAGGGGGTGGCGTCGTTCGGGAACTCCGCTGGAGGCGCGAAGACGAACTGGGCGTCGGGATCGATGAAGCGCTTGATGAGCCAGGCGGAGGCGATGCGGTCGATGTGCGGGCGCGGGCGCGTCACCCACCGCCGCCCGCGGAGCTTGCTGAGATCGAGCGTCGGCCGCTCTTCGCGGCGGACACTTTCCGGACGCCGGGTACGCATGGCGATGGCCTCCTCGAGACGCCGCACTTCGGCGCCACCGGGGGCGTCGAAGAAATCAATGTCCCGAATGCGTTGGTGGTCTTTGGTGAGCCGGGCGAGCTCCTCGTGCACGCGGGCGCTCTTCGCGGCCGACTTCTTGTCGAGGCTCTGAAGCAGCTTGCGATAGCGCGCCGCGAGCTGCTTGTAGTCCTGGTCGCGTGGCTCGTGGAACAGACGCAGCACATCCGAGGACGGGACGTGTTCGATCTGTTGGACGCGAATGAGGGTGGCATCCCCGCCGTCGCGCTGGATCTCCTGAGCGAGCCACGTGAAGTCCTCGTACCGCTCGGGCGTGTCCGGGAGTAGGTATGCCGACCGCTTCAGCGGGACGGCGCCCAGCGTGCGGAGGCGGCGCCAGACCCGCACTCGGAGACTCGACGGCGTCGGCGGCACACCCACCAGGAGCAGCAGGAGTGTTCGATCCATGTTTCCGAATGAAACAGTAGTTTCATGATAGTGTCAAGCGGAACGTGACCACCCGTACCGTCCTCGGCCTGGAGCGCAACGTCGTCGCCGTGTCCGTGGCGACCTTCCTGCTCGCGCTCGGCGAGAACCTCTGGAAGCGCTTTCTGCCCAAATATCTCGAGGCGTTGGGCGCACCCGTGACGGCGATCGGACTCTTCGGGACCTGCCAGGATTTGCTCGACGGCGTTTCCCAGTACCCCGGCGGATGGATCGCCGATCGTTACGGCCGGCGCCGGGCGCTGTTGCTCTTCGTCACGCTGGCCATGGTCGGGTACGTGCTGTACTGGTGCGCGCCGTCATGGCCGGTCATCTTCCTTGGACTGGCATTCGTGATGGCGTGGTCGAGCATGGCAAGCCCGACGCTCTTCGCGGTGATCGGCGACGCCCTGCCGAAGGAGCGGCGCGCGATGGGCTTCACGGTGCAATCGATCCTTCGACGAATCCCGATCGCCGCGGCGCCGATGGTCGGCGGTCTCGTCATCGCGGCATACGGAATTGTCGAGGGGGTCCGCCTGGGTCTGATCGTGACGGTCGCGCTCGCGGCAATCACACTGGCGACGGTCCGGCGCGTCGACATCGCGATCGTGCCGGACGAGACGCCGACCAACGTTCTCGCGGTGTGGAGCTCGTTGCCCACGCCGCTCCGCCGACTCCTCGCGTCCGACATCCTGATCCGGACCTGCGAGGGGCTCGTCGACGTCTTCCTGGTGCTCTACGCGATCAACGTCATCGGGATCGGCGCGCCGTCGTACGGCCTCCTGATCGCGGTGCAGGCGGCGACGTCGATCGTGAGCTACCTTCCGGCCGCCCGGATGGCCGATCGCATCGGGCGGAAGCCGTTCGTCATCGCCACGTTCGTGGCGTTCGCGGCATTTCCAATCGCGGTCGTCCTCGCGACCGGCTTCCCCACGCTGGTGGTCGCGTTCGTGGTGGGCGGACTACGCGAGATCGGCGAGCCCGCTCGCAAGGCGATGATCGTGGATCTCGTCCGCCCGTCCCTCCGCGCGCGGTCGGTCGGGCTCTACTACCTCATTCGGAGCGTGTCGATCGCGCCGGCGGCTTTCATCGGCGGCGTCCTGTGGAGTATGACGCCGGTTCTTCCCTTCTGGACAGCGGGAGCGATCGGCGCCGCGGGCGTGATCGTCTTCGCAGCGACGGTGGACGAGCGCGACGCCAGCTGAAGACGCGCTCGGCGATCCCCACGCAAGAGACGGTCGGTCCCGCGCCGCCCGCGCGCTCCGACCGCCGCCGCCTAAATACCCGATAGATCAGGTCGAAAGTACATGCACGGCTCGAGCCTCTGCAATCACTTGACACCGGATGCAACTATTGTTTCAATACGCAACGTAATGGCGCCACCGAGAGGCCTGGACGATGGACGACCAAATCGCCCCGATCGCCGTACGCCCGTCGACGCTCGACGGAATCCCGGAACAGATGGGCGATCCGGATCGCGTCGAGGAGCGGATCACCGAGCTGACGCCGGACAAGCCGGTGGCCGTTGATGAAACCAGCGATGCGACCCACCACACCTCTCGCGGCACGCCTGGTCGTCAGCGAAGCATCCGGCGATATGACGTTCGGGACACGTCGATGAACGCCGCCGATCTCGGATCAGCGGCCCCACAACACATGGAGGCTGAAATGTGGATGGACGCGTACGTCCAGGAAACGCTCCTACGGCAACGCCTGACCGATGTCGACCGACACGCGGAACGCGCGCGGATGCTCCACGGCGACCGATCCGACCCCGCGCCGCCCAGTCTCTCAGAGCGCGTCGCGCGTATCCTTCGGCGGCCCCGGTGGTCAGCATCGAGGCTCGTCCCGCAGCTGAGGAACCGCTAGCGATGGCCGCGCCGGCGGTCACACACGCTACCGCGTGCGCCGTCGCCGCCCGGCGCGAAGCCCGGCGCTGCACGGACGGGTCATGAGCCCCCGGCAGGAAGACAGGACGAGAAGGGAGAACGACTCATGTGGTCGATCTCGAACGGAGGTCTACGATGACGTATCGCATCGCCCCGCTTTTCTGCCGCCCGTGGACGTTGAATGGCATATCGCCGAGGCTCATCGAAAGCCACTACGAGAACAACTACGGATCTGCTCTCAATCGCTTGAACGCGCTCACGCGCGAGCTGCAGGCGCGCGACGTCGCGACAGTGCCGGCCGAGGTCATCAGCCGCCTCAGTCGGGAGCAAACGACCCTGCTCAACTCGACGCTGCTTCATGAACTGTATTTCGCGAGCCTCGGCGGGGACGGGCGGGCACCGCTCGAAACCATCGCGAATGCCATCGCCCGTGATTTCGGGTCGGTTCAGCGCTGGCGTCGCGAGTTCATCGCGTTGGGCGAGGGCTTGTCCGGGGACTGTGGCTGGGTACTTCTGACGTATGTGCCACGCGACGGGCGCCTGCTCAATCAGAGTACCTCGGATCACGCGCAGAGCATTGTCGGTGGCATCCCGGTCCTCGCCCTCGACATGTACGAGCACGCTTACCACATCGACTTCGGCGCGAACACGACCGCCTATGTCGCGGCCTTCATGCGCAATATCCACTGGCAGGCGGTCGAAGCGCGATACACCGATGCCATCAGTGTGCCGCCGCCGCGAAGGCTCGAGCAGCCCGAGTTCGGCGACCTGCCATCCATCACGCCGGAAGAGGTTCAGGACCTGCTGGACTCCGGTCAGCGTGTGCAGATCATCGATACCCGGCCGCGCCACTCGAGGACGAGGGTGCAGGACATCGTCGAGGGCGCTGTCTGGCGAGATCCCGAGTGCATCGATGAGTGGATCGGCACCCTGTCGAAGGACGAACCCGTTGTGACCTTCTGCGTGTACGGCTTCCACATTGGATGCCAAACGGCGACCGCGCTGCGCAAGGCCGGGTTCGACGCACGGTACATGGCGGGAGGGCACTACGCGTGGAAGGCGATCAAAGGCCCGGTAAGGCTCTTCAGGCAAGGTGTCGACGAGTGACGCTCGAGACTCGGCAACGAGGCGCCTGTTTCCGTGTGGTGCCAGGCGGGTGAGCGCGATGGCCAGCACGCCAATGCCACCGGCCACCATGTCCTGAAGCGTACCGATCACGAAGACCGCGGACCCGGTTCCGCGTACAGCGCGACGAAACGGTACTCAGGTCCCGTCGCTGGAAGATCAGGGCGCGCCGGAGGATCCACCGACCGCCGCACCCTCCCCGCCACGCTCGGCCGAACGGTACGCGGCATCGGCGATGGCGACGGCCCTGAGCCCGTCCCCGATGGAGATGGGGAATGAGGCGTTCTCGTGTAGGGCACGGACGAAGACGTCGAGCGTCTCTCGCACGGTGGGTACCGGTGACGGGACGGGGAGGGCGAGGCGCTCCGTGCCGCGCACGATATGGACGAAACCGTGAACGTGATCCGCCAGGAGGTGGCCGCGGGCGCCGGCGAGATCGATGAGACCGATGCGGCCGCCCATCGCTCTCGAGCCCGCGATGGTGGCAACGGTGGACGCATCGCTGAGCTGGCAGGTCATGGCAAAGCTGTCTTCCGTCTCGCGCGTGAGGATCTGGACCGTCCGGCACCAGACCCGGGTCACCTCGCATCCGGTGAGGAACCGGAGCAAGTCGAAGCTGTGGACGCCGGTGTGGAGCACGATCCCGCCGCCGCTGTCCGCCCGACGATCGAGCCAGTCCAGCGAGGAGGGTTCGAATCGCTGGCTCAGATAGAGGGCGTGCAGGGGTTCGATCTCGCGCACGTGCGCCTGGACTGCTCGGACCGTGCTGTTGAAGCGGAGCGTATGGGCGACCATGGCACGCACGCCGCTGTCGGACACCATGCGCGCGATGTGCTGTGCCGCCGCCAGGCTCGTCGCCAGTGGCTTCTCGACAAGGATGGGCTTGCCGGCGCGGCATGCCGCCTCCACGATCGGAGGGTGAAGGATCGGCGGGACCGCCACCACGATGGCGTCGACGCGAGGGCTGGCCACCAGATCGCGGTAGTCAGCGTAAAAGGCGCAGCGATAACGCGCGGCGAGCGTCGCCCCTTCGGTGGGGTTGCGTCGGCAGACGGCGACGAGGGTCGCGCCCGTCACATCCTCCACGATGTGACGGGCGTAGCGAGACCCGTGCTTGCCGAGGCCGATCAGCCCGAGGCCGAGCATTGGGCGGTCGGGGCAGGATCCCGAGGCTCCGATCGCGCGTTACTGCTCGAGGCGGAAGCCCTGGTCGTCCTCGAGCTCGCGCACGCGGACGGGATGTGTCAGGTCGAAGCCCTCCGACTCCAGCAGGGGCTGCAGGGCGCGCATCGCGCCCGTGGTGAGGACGGGAGGCTGCAACGCCGTCACGGCCAATCCCAGGAGCGCGAGCGCGGCTCTGGTCACGGTCAGCGTGGATCGCGGAAGGACGGGGCGTCTCCGGACCGCGCGTCTGCGTGCGGAAGGGGCGCGCCCTGTCCGCTCCGATGGCTCGGGCGGCGTCGGCATACGCGGAGAGCGGCCCGCGGCGCGGCGCTGCTCCTTGACGGCGCGGCACGCGAGCACCCAGAACTCGCGACAGCCGCGGTGGAGCCTGACGAGTCGCGTCGGGGCGGAATACTCGAGCAAAAGGGCGTTTCGCCCGGGCGCCATCAGGTGATTGCAGCCATCGCAGCGGCGCCACTGGGTCAGCTCGGCGAACGCCGTCTTCACGGGCGCCGTCATGGGAAGTAGGCCCTGCTGGATCTTGCGGCAGATCCGCTCCGCGATCGATTCGTCCGCCGCGGGGACGATCGCCAGGTCGTCGATCTCGTCGGCGGCCTCGAAGGTCGCGGTGACGTCCTGCCAGCGCACGAGCGCCCGGGGGGCCGGGTCGAACACCCAGCCGAGGATCGTCCCGAGGACCTTGGCCGGATCGGAGCGGTGCTGCACGGGTCGGCCAAGGTTCAAGGGAAGCTGAGGGGAGGGACTCACCATCACCGCCTCTTCCGCCGTCCGTCGATTTGAGCCTAGCACAACTCTGAGAGTGATGGCACCCGCGTTGCATTCGCCACCCGCCAAAGGAGCCTCCACATGCTTGGATTCGTTCTCGGCGCGGTCGTGGGCGGTGTCGCGAGCTACTACTGGCGGGAGAACATTCGCCACTACATGTCCGATCGTGTCCCCGAGCTGAGGGAGCGAGCGGCTGATCGCCTCGGTGCCATTGGCAGCCGCGCCGGCGGGGCGCTGGACCGCGCCAGAACGCAGATCGACACCGCGGTCCGCACGGGCCAGCGGCGTCTGCGGAAGACGGGCGCGATCGCCGGCAGCGAAGGGACACGGGGATCGGACCTCCCGACGGGTCATGGCTTTGGACGCCAGTGAGCGGGAGGTCCTCATCGACCTGATCGCGTCGGTGCGGACCCTGGCGAGCCAGGTCCTCACGCTGCACCTGCAGCTGGGCGCGATGCGCGCGCTGCTCGCCCACAAGGGGGCGGTGAGCGAACGGGAGCTCGCCGCGGCGTTCGCGGAGCTGGAGGCCGGCACGGCCGCCGATGCGCTCGTCGACGACGCCGCGCCCGACGTGCATCAGGTCTTCGACGACCTGCTTCGTCGACTCGGGCGAGCCGCGTAGGCGTTCACGCGTCTGACGGACGGCATCCGGCGCTGACCGTCGACAAAGCGCCGCGGTGCGGGGGAGCGGAGCGCTGCTAGGGCGCGAGCAGGAGCAGCAGACCCGTGACCCCCAGGGCCGCCGTCCAGATCAGGTCGACGTTGAACCAGCCGCGACGCAGGAATCCCAGGCCGATCCAGTCGTAGACGAGCAGAGCAATCGTGCCGGTCACGGCCAGCATGGCCAGGGTGTGCACGCCGATCGCGGTCAACGAGAGCGAGAGCGAGTCGCTCGGCATGGCGTGACCGGCCGCGTGTCCCGAGGATTCCGGTGGCCCGAGCGTCAGGAGGAGCGGCACGAGCATGAGCCCGGCGCCGTGTCCGGCTGCCATCACGAAGGACCAGAGTCCCAGGCCCACCATCCCGACGCGCATCCCGACCCGGACCCGATGCCGGGCCCCGTAGAGACGGTGGTACGCGGCCCAGCCGATCAGCACGAGGCCGGAGACCACCCGGATCGCCCGCTGATCGACGAACACCGCGAGCGCCACGACCGCGAACGTCACCACGGCGACGGCGAGCGCATGTCCGAGCGCGATGGGGACCAGCGACTGGAGGACCACGACGCGGCTGCGCCGATGCAGGCCAAGGGCCACGGCGAATAGCCAGCCCATGGCGGGGTTGATGCCGTGAAAGGCGCCGAGCCCCGCCAGGGCCAGCCACCACCCGAGAGTCATCGCTCGGTCGCCCCGCCTCTCCCCCACGACCAGGGAGGCGAAGCGATCAGCGTCCGGGCGTCAGGGATAGCAGTAAGAATCCGAGGAGGCGTCGCCGCCCTGCAGACGGACCTGATGGGGCCGGTATCCGTCCGGCCACTCGATGAAGAACTTGCTGTCCAGCTCGACGCCGCCCGCCGGCCTGGCATCGACCTTCACCATCCAGCCCTTGACGCCATCGGGGTAGAACTGCTCGTCGATGACGCCGTAGAGCGAGTTCGTGAAGTAGACCCGCTTGCCGTCGCGACTGACCTCGACCATCTGGGGCCCGCCGTTGAGCGGCCCCGAGCCGCCGGGGTGCGGGGCTCGCGCCACGATGCCGCCGAGCCGCAGACGGCCCGTCAGCTTCGGCTTGAAGGGATCGGAGACGTCGTATTGCTGCAAGTCCCCCGTGCCCCAGCACGAGACGTAGAGGTATCGGTCGTCCACCGACAGATCGATGTCGGTCACGAGTGGCGGGCAGGCCTTGAAGCCCTTCAGCATGGGCGGTAGCTGGTCCGGGTCGGCCGGCTCGGCCGGAATGTCGATCACCTTGGTGACGGCCCACTTCTTGCCGTCCCGGTGCCAGACCCAGATCGACGAGGACAGGTCCTTCAGCCCCACGACGCAGTTGACGAAGCCGTACGCCTTGGTCGGATCGTGGGCCGGGCGCAGCTCGAACACGAGCTGGTACTCCGGCCCGAAGTCGATCTCCTGCACGTGCGTGCGCCGGTGCAGGTCCCAGAAGTGAAGCTTGCGACCGTACTTGGCCCCGAGCAGGAGCTCGGGTACCAGCCCGGCCTCGAACATGTCGGGGGTGCCCCACTCGCTCGTCACCGCCGTGTCGTGACCCAGATGCCACCACATGTCGTAACCGAATCGCTGCGGACCGCGGTCGGCTTCCCAGGCTCCGCGTACGTCGAACGTCTCGTGGTCGATGACGAAGACGCCGCCGGGCTCCTTGCCCTCGGCGTTGGCCAGCGCGGTGAGGTAGATCCCGTCCGGTCCGCAGTGCACGGTGTGCGGCCTCGAGTAGCCGGCCCGGGTCGCCACCTCCGCCGCGGTGATGGTCCGGATCAGCCTGGGATTCCGCGGGTCGGGCTTCGTGTCGAAGATGTGGATGTTCGATGAGCGGAGACCGGGCGCGATCAGGTAGCGCCGCTCGACATGGGGGTGAGGAGCGTTCGGACAGAGGCACGAGCTGCACGCATTCCAGCCGAAGTGATGGAGCTCGTCCCCGGCGCCGGGCACGGTGACGCGGCTGACGATCCGCGCGTAGGTGCTGGACTGTGGATCGACGTCGACGACGGCCAGGCGGTCCGGGCGCCGGCGCGCGGGGTCGAAGTCGGCGACGTATGCGTGCTTCTCCGCCGGGGCCTGCGTGGCCAGGCGAGGGGACGGATAGAACGTCGGGTCGGGGGTCAGCGTCGTCGCCATCGGGTGGATCCTCCAGCGCGAACGGCCGCGCGCATCTCGTGGCGGTTGTGGTGTTGCGAGAGGGAGCGGGCGAAACCCTAAACCAGGCCGCGCGCCCTGTCAATGCAAGGGACCGCGCTCCGTACCCTACGGGGTCTCGCTGCCCTCGCGGGCGATGAGGACGAACGACTCGATGCTCAGACGGAAGGACTCGCCGGATGGACGCCGCAGCGAGAACTGCGCGCTGCCCCGGGCCGGGACGGTGACGTAGATCCACGCCAGCGACTCCCGCAGCACCTGATTCGACCCGTCCAGCGACTCGACGCGCAGGCGGACACTCCCGATGCGATACGTCGAGCCATTGTGGATCTGCCCCACCAGGCGAGGCGGGCAGCAGGCTTCCGTCACCTGTTCCCATTCGATCCGCAGCTGCTGGGCCACAGCGGCCTGGCCCTGCGCCACGGCCGGGCGGACGGACCCCAGGAGGAGGACCGCGAGGACGGTGAGGCCGAGCGGAGCGTAGAGGACTGCCGGCCGGTGGCGGCGATCGCGTGAGCGAGGAGAGGGCATCGCGCGCCGATGATAGAACAAATCAGGGGAGCGGCGATAGCAAACACGTCGCCGGGAAGCGTCCGGACGGCGCGCCCATTTCGCCGTGCTAGACTCGCTCAGCGCTTCATCATCATCCGGAGTCTCGGAGGCGGCGGCGCATGACACGCTTCTGGTTCGTCCTCACGCTGGGCCTGCTGGTGGCGACGGCGTCGACGGCGTGGGCCTTCACGTGCCCGGTCGTCATCAAGCAGGCCGAAGACCTTGTCAAGAAGGCCGAGAGCGGCAAGGTCACGCCCGACACCCGGCCGCTGATCGACGAGGCCAAGAAGCTCATCGCCGAGGCCCGGGCGCACCACGACAACGCCAAGACCAAGCGGGACCACGGGGACGCGGTGCGCAAGGCCAAGACGGCGGCCGCGTTCGCCGAGGAAGCGATCGTCCTGCAGAATCCGTGAGCGCGTTCCGCGGCCAGACGGTGCTGATCACCGGCGCCTCGGCGGGGATCGGCGCCGCCCTGGCCCGCGAGTTCGCGCGCCGGGGCGCCGACGTCGCGCTTCTCGCCCGTCGTCACGACCGGCTGCTCGCCCTCGGCGCCGAGATCGAGCGCTCGGGCCGGCGCGCGCTCGCCCTGAGGGCCGACGTGACGATCGACGGCGACCTCGAGCGCGCCGTGGCGTCCACGCTGGCGGCTCTCGGCCGGCTCGACGTCGTCGTGGCCAACGCCGGGTTCGGGGTGGTGGGGCGCGTCGAGCGCCTGACCCTCGCCGACTACCGCAGGCAGTTCGAGACCAACGTCTTCGGCGTGCTGCGCACGGTCAAGGCCTCGCTCGAGGCGCTCGCGGCCTCCCGGGGCCGTCTGGCCATCATCGGCAGCGTGGCCGGCTACGTCGCCACGCCGGGATCCTCCCCGTACTCGATGAGCAAGTTCGCCGTGCGCGCGCTGGCCGACGCTCTCGGGCACGAGCTGGCCGCGGCGGGCGTGAGCGTCACGCTGGCGAGCCCGGGGTTCGTCGAGTCCGAGCTGCGACGCGTGGACAATGCCGGCGTGCTGCACGCCGCCGTCGTCGAGTCCGTTCCACGCTGGCTCGTGATGCCCGCCGACCGGGCCGCCCGCCGGATCGTCCGGGCGATCGGCCGCCGCCGCCGCGAGGTGGTCGTCACCGGCCACGGAAAGGTCGGGGTGTTCGTGCAGCGTCACGCGCCGTGGCTAGTGGCCGGCGCGCTTCGGAGGTTCGGCGTCAGGAGCCGTCCCGAGCCGGCCGAGCGCTGACCGTCTCGCGCTCGCGCAGGTAGGCGACGAGCGCCTCCTGCCACGGCCGCAGGTCGTCCTCTCCCATGGCGGCCAGCCGCCGGTGGCTCAGGACCGAATAGGCCGGCCGGCGCGCGCGCGCGCCGTACTCGGCCGCGGTGACCGCGGCGAGAGAGGGCGCCAGCCCGCTGAGGCGAAAGATCTCGCGGGCGAAGTCGTACCAGCTCGTGGCGCCGCCGCTGGTCAGGTGGTAGAGCCCGGGCCCGCCGCGCTCGAGGACCCGCCACACCTTGGAGGCCAGGTCGAGGGTGTACGACGGGGTGAGGACCTGGTCGGCGACGACGCGAATCGGCTGGCCGTCGCGGGCCAGCCGCAGCATGAGGTCGACGAAGTTCGCTCGGCGCCCGCTGACGGCCGGCCCCACGCCGAACAGGCCGCACACCCGGAAGACGAAGGCCCGGCGGCCGTTCGCCAGCGCCCGCCGCTCGCCCTCGAGCTTCGACTCGGCGTACACGCTCAGGGGGCCCGGCGCGTCGTCCTCGGCGTACGGTGTCGAGCGGCGCCCGTCGAAGACGTAATCGGTCGAGAAGTGCACCAGCGTCGCGCCGATCGCGTCGCAGACGTCGCCGAGCACGCCCACCGCCTCGGCGTTGAGCGCGAACGCCTGGGCGCGCTCGTCCTCGGCGCGGTCGACGAGGTTGTAGGCGGCCGTGTTGAGGACGTGCGTGGGTCGCAGGCCGTGAAGCACCCGATCGACCGCGGCCCGATCGAGGACGTCGAGGTCGGCCCGGGTGAGCGCGTTCAGCTCGCCGGGCAGGGCGAAGGTCCGCGCGAGGTCGTACCCGAGCTGTCCGGCAGCGCCGATCAGCGCGCAGCGCATGCGTGGGATCATCGACGATGGACGCGGCCGTCAGTCGATCACGTGATCGGCTCGCGCCAGCAGCGTCGGCGCGAGCGTCAGGCCCAGCGTCTTGGCGGTCCGTGTGTTGATGATCAGCTCGTATCGCGTCGGCTGCTCCACGGGCAGGTCGGCCGGCTTCGCGCCCCTGAGCACGCGGTCGAGCTGGGCCGCCGCGCGCCGGGCGAGCTCCTCTCGCTCGTACCCGTAGGACATGAGGCCGCCGGCCTCGGCGAACGTCCTCGACGGATAGATCGACGGCAGCCGCTGCCTGGCGGTGAAGTCGATCAGCCGGGCCATCCGTGCGGCGATGGCTCCGCTCGGCACGACGAACAGCGCTCCGGGCCGGTCGCTCACCAGCCGGCCCAGCGCCGCTTCCAGATCGTCGGCGCGCGGCATCTCGATCAGGACCAGCGACAGGCCGAGCTTGTGCGCCTCGTGCTGGGGCATCTCATGGCTCGAATGCGGGTCGAGTCCGGGAAAGGTCGGATCCCAGAGCAAGGCCACCCGCGTCAGCTTCGGCACCGCCTCCTTGAGCAGCTCGAAGTACTTGCCGGCCGCGATGGGCGCCACGGCGGTTCCCGTGACGTTCGCGCCCGGTCGAGCCAGGCTGGCGACGAGCCCCGCTTGCACGGGCAACACGCCCAGGACCATGACGATGGGGATCGTGGCGGTCGCTTGCCTGGCCTCCAGGGTCTCCTGGTTCAGCGTGGTGACGATCACGTCCACGTTGGCCCTCACGAGCTCGGCGGCCAGCGCGGACAGGCGCTCGGTGTGACCCCCCGCGTAGCGAGGCTCGAGTGCGAGGTTCTGGCCCGCGATCCAGCCGAGGTCTCGCAGGGCTACGAACAGCGGCGTCCTGGCCGTCTCCCCCGCCGATGCCGAGGGGCCGGCGCTCAGAATTCCGACCCGCGCGATCTTCCCGGCCGGCTGCGCGCCGATGACCCGCGGCGCGGCGAGGACACCGGCCAGCGAGGTCGCCAGGAATCGGCGTCGCTCCATGGGGGCACCGTAGGGCGAGTCGACAGACGCGTCAAGCGACGATCCCGGTGACTGACGCTTGACCCTCGCGCGTCGCTCGAGTCCTCGCATACTATCGAACGGATGGCCGTGATCCGAGATTCCGCGGTGGGCGTCCTCGTGACGGCCGCCGTCGGCCTCACCGCTGCCTGGTTGACGCGCAGGGGAATCCTTCCTGGACGCTCCTTGTCGATCCTCGGGCCGGCGCTCCAGGGGTTGCTCTGGATGGGCGTGGCGACCTCCATGAGCGTCGCCTATCGCGCGGTCCCTCCACGGGGGGGCGACTCCGACAGGCACGTGGTCCCCAAAATCGGGGCGTGTCTGCTCCTGGCCCTGAGCGGCGCGTATCTCGGCGAGCGTCTGGTCCGGCCGCTCCTGCTCCCCGTCAGCTGGGCCCGGCTCGGCTATCTGGGGATCATCGTGCCGCCCGCGCTCGTCGTTCTCTGGTGTGCCCTGCTGCTGCCCCGGGAGACGCGGGCGCTGTACCGCGCCGCTCGGGACCATTCGACAGGCCGTCTCGTCATCGAGCTGTTCGGTCTCCTGGCGGCGGCGGCAGCCCTCGTCTCGGCGGCGGATCTCGCGCTCCAGGCGGGCGGAGAGGGAGAGATCGCCGCGCGGATCAAGGCCGACGTCATCCTGCTGAGCGCGTGGGCCACCAACACCCTGATCCTGTTCAGCGCGCATGTGCTGGTCTTTGCGGTGACCGCCCGGGCGACCGCCGCGCTGCTGGTGGTGTCGCCGCTCTACGTCGCCTGCGGGCTCGCAACCCTGGCGAAGCTCAAGTACATGCACTCGGCGGTGCAACCCCTCGACCTGCTCAGGATCCCGGAATTCCTGCAGCTCTTCCGCAGCTTCTTCGGCGCCACCACCATCGTCGTGATCGTCGTGTTCCTCGGCCTGTGGATCGCCGCCTTCGGCATGACCTGGAGGCTGCGGCCGTGTCCCCTGTCCCGGCCCGCCCGCCGATCGCTGGGCCTCCTGTCGCTGGCAGCCCTGGTCGCGGTCGGCGGGGCATTCTTCGCCGCCGTGCCGGCCGTGGACGCTCTCCTGCTCCGGGTCGGCGCCCCGGAGGGCCAGCACCGCGAAAAGGCGAGGCGGAATGGTTTCTTGCTGTCGTTCCTGTCGGAGGTCCCCGCGATCTTCGTCACGGCGCCGGGCAACTACTCGCGAGCCGCGGTGGCGAGCGCTCTCGAGAAGTACTCGCGCCCCGGGCCGCCGGCGCCGGGCGACGTCCCGCCGCGCGTGAACCTCGTCGTCTACCTGATCGAGTCGTTCATGGATCCGGACGATCTCGGGCTGCACTACACTGCCGATCCGATCCCCACCATCCGGGCGCTCCGTCGCGAGCGCGGCGAAGGTCACGCCATCGTCCCCGAGCGCTTCGGAGGCTCGGCGAACACGGAGTTCGAGCTGCTCACCGGCATGACGAGGTCCTTCTTGCCGGACGGGAGCCTTCCGTACCGGCAATATCTCAGGCGCTCCATCCCGTCCCTGCCGGGGACGCTGAGAGCGTCGGGCTACGCGACGGTCGCGATCCAGGCGGACCCGCGGTACTACTACGATCGCGAGCGGGTGTACGAGCTGCTGGGCTTCGACACCACGGTCTGGGTGCACGAGGACGCCGGAGTCGAGCGCCCCCGCGGACGGTGGCCGTCCGACGCCTCCATCGTGGAGGCGGTGATCCGGGTCAGCCGCGCAGGCCGGCCATTCTTCGCCTTCGCGTTCCCGTCGTCGACGCACGCGCCGTATCACTTCGGCACCTACGAGACGTCGCAGCTCGACGTGCTCGATCTCGCGTCCCCGAACGGCCGGCAGGAGCTCAAGGAATACATCAACGCGCTGCGCGTGGCGGACCGGGCGGTGGAGACGCTCGTCGACCACTTTCGCCGGTGGCCGCACCCCACGGTCATCGTCGTCCTGGGCGACCACCTGCCGCCGCTCTCCGACAAGGCTCTCGGCGGGTTCTTCGCGCGCCTGTCCGGGCTCTCCGAGACCGAGCGGCAGCGGATGCTGCACCGCGTCCCCCTCCTGGTGTGGGCGAACTTCGACCTGCCGCGTGCGGAGGGAGACGTGAGCACCAATGCGATCGGCCCGTATGCGCTCGAGAGGATGGGCATGCTCCCTCCGGGGTTCCTCTCGGTCGTCGCCGAGGTCCGTCGGAGGCTACCGGTCCTGTCCAGCTACGCCCAGACCGCCGACGGGCGGACCTGGCGCCACGACACCCTGCCCGCGGAGCTGCGAGCCGTGGTCGATGATTACCGCCTGCTCCAGCACGACCTCCTCCTGGGGAAGCAGTACGCGCTCCTCCGCTCCGCGTCACGGTACGTCGTCCCCGGCGCCGAGAGCGCGTCCGCGACCTCGTCGCGATCGGGACACCGTCCTTGAAGCGGCGGTGGGTCAGCATCCTCGTCGCGGTCGCCCTCGTGGGCATCCCGGGCGCGTTTCTCGGGGACAAGACCTACAAGCTGGCCGCGCGTTACCGGCAGTTCAAGGCCGTGGCGGCGCGGCTGCCCGAGCTGCCCGAGATCCGATCGGCGACCCGACCGCGGCGGTCCGCGTTTCCCGTCGTGTGGCTCCACCGCGTGGACAGCGTGGAGCGCGCCGTGCTGATGGCGCCGGTGTACAAGGGACTGGAGATCGACGTCGTCTACGATGCCTCCGCCGATTATTTCGACGTGGGCCATGACTCGGTCCCCTCCCTCGGCATCTCCCTCGAGAGAGTTCTCTCGGCCATGCCCGCCGTGCGAGCGCACTTCTTCTGGATCGATTTCAAGAACCTGACTGATGCGAACAAGGCGGCGGCGTGCGCGCGCCTGCTCGCGATCGGGCGCGCGTACGGCATCGTGGACAACACGATCGTGGAGTCCGGCAATCCCCGGGCGCTGTCTTGCTTCACGGAGAGCGGGTTCTACACCTCGTACTACCTGTTCCCCGAGTCCAACCTCCCCACCATGACGCCGGAGCAAGTGGCCGAGTACTACGCCGAGGTGAAGGCGAACCTGATGGCCAGCCGGGTGAACGCGGTCTCCTCGAACTACCGGTCGTTGCCGTTCATCGAGAAGTACATTCCCGGCGCCGACGTCCTTCTCTGGTACACGGAGACGGGCGACGCCCTGCGCTATCACGCGTGGGTGACCTACCTCAGGATGAGGCCCGGTGTGAAGGTGATCCTCGTGCACCAGCCCGGCCCCGGCTACCGGTGACCGGCGAAGCGTCCGCGCTCGCCACGGCCTCGGCGGGCGCCGTGGCGGCGTCAGTGCGGCGTCGTCCGCCGCTCGTTGTCGGGATTTCCCCGACTATCGCGGCGAAGCGTCTCGCGCTAGAAGCGATGGTGAGGGCGATGCGCATGACTGGAAGAGGCCGCCTCGGGGCCACGCTGCTCCTCGGCCTGGCTCTGGCGGGGTGCGCCGGTCAGGGGCCGTACCGCCACGGCAAGGACGCGACCGAGCGGTTCGTGGCGGATCCGGCGCTCTGTCCAGAGCTCAAGGGCCCGTCGTCGTTCCGGATTCCCGTCGCCTACGTCGAGATCGACGAGCAAGGGGTCCTCCAGGACCGCTCCCAGGTCGAGCAGGCCCTCGCGCTCGTCGGCGACGGCGCGAGGCCGAAATACGTCGTCGTCTTCGTGCACGGCTGGTTCCACAACGCCGACCCCGACGACCTCAACGTGCGACGCTTCAAGTGCGCCCTGAACAACCTGCAGGGGATCGCGGACAATGCCGGCGAGGACGTCGTCGGTGTCTACGTCGGCTGGCGGGGAAAGTCGTGGTCGATTCCCCTCGTCGAGTACGCCACGTTCTGGGATAGGAAGAACACCAGCGACGAGGTCGGCCGGGGCTCGCTCGTCGAGTTCCTGATGCGCCTGGAGGGCGCGGTCAAGCCCGATCGCAACACGCTGAACAAGCTGATGGTCGTGGGCCACAGCTTCGGCGCGTCGGTCGTGTTCAACTCGATCGGCCAGACCCTCCTGGCCCGCTTCGTCCTGGACGCCGAGCGTCTCGCGCACGCCCGGCCCGCGCCCGTCCACGCGCAATCCAAGCCGGGCCTGGTGTCGGGCTACGGGGACCTCGTCGTGCTGGTGAACCCGGCCATCGAGGCGACGCGCATCGTCCCGTTCTTCGCCACGCTGAACGAGTACACGCGCAAGCAGACGGACCTGCTCTCGCCCGCCCAGCCGGCCCGCCTCGTGATCCTGTCCTCCAAGGGCGACTGGGCAACCCGCGCGACCTTTCCGGCCGCCCGCTTCTTCTCGACGCTGCTGGAGTCCTATCAGGACTCCCGGATGACGACTCCCTACGGGCAAGACATTCCCATGCGCGAGCGATATCTGGACTGGCAGACGATGGGCAACGCCCGCACCCTGCAGACCCACCAGCCACTGCGCCGGACGGCGCCGGCTCCCTGGGACGGGAAATGTCCTCCCGCCCGCCCGGACTGGCTCCGCCAGGCGATCGACGAGAGGAAAGCCGAGCAACGACGGAAAGGGGAGCCCGAGACGGGCGCAGGCTGGTCCACGGTGTTCGACGGCACCGGAGTCACGGTCGCTCACCAGGGCATCACGACGCCCTCCAACCCGCTCTGGATCCTGGGCGTCGACACGGAGCTCATTCCCAGTCACAGCGGCATCGGCAACCCGGTGGTGATCTGCCTCTTCAACGAGCTGCTGGGCGATCCGAAGGTGATCAACCCGGAAGGTCAGAAACAGGAAGAACGGCTCCGCCGCAGCCGGTGAGCGGACAGCCGTGGTCTGAGAAGGAGGGCGTCCGGCGCGGGCTCCCCGTCAGACGAGGAGCCGGACGGCGACGACGACCATGATCGCCGCGATGGCATTGCGCACGAAGGCCTCGGGGATCCGGGCGCTCAGCGTCGATCCCAGCACGATTCCAGGTATCGATCCCATGAGCAGCTTCGCGAGCAGGACGAAGTCCGGATTGCGGAGGACGAGATGGGCGGCGCCAGCCACCAGTGTCAGCGGAATCGCATGCGCGATATCCGTGCCGACCAGCTTCACCGGCCTCAGCCGGTAAGGATAGAGATACACGAGTGCCACGGTTCCCAGGGCCCCCGCACCGACCGAGGTGAGCGCGACGAGCGCGCCCACACCCACGCCGGTGATGACCGTCAGGCCCGGCTGGAGTTGCTTGAAGCGGACGGCGTTCTCGGTCCGCAGACGCTTCCCGACCTCGTGGAGCTGCTTACGGACGAGCAGACCCGCGGCCGTGACGAGGAGGGCAACGCCGAGCGCAGAGAGGATGACGCCGCTGCGGATCTGGCCTCCGCCGACATACGCCAGGAGGATCACCGTGAAGGCGGCGGCCGGCAGGCTCCCGTAGGAGAGCCGTCGCACGATCTGCCAGTCGACCGCCCCCTTCTGGCCGTGCACGATGGCGCCGAACACCTTCGTGATACACGCGAACAGCAGATCGGTTCCGACCGCGGTCTGGGGTGCGATGCCGAACAGGAGCACGAGGATGGGCGTCATCAGTGAGCCGCCACCGATGCCGGTGATGCCCACGACCAGGCCGACGACAAAGCCCGAACACGGTATCGAGACATCGACCACCGCAGCACTGTAGCGTACGTCGACCCGAAACGGACGGACTCAGAACACCTTCATCAGCCCCCCGAGGACCTGGAAGTCGAACGCCTTCGGACTGGTCACGGGCACCTCGACACCGCCCAGCAGGTACCAGTTCGCGCCCAGGTGGGTGCGGAAGCCGGGCGTCAACGTGACGACGGTGTCCTTCGCCCCGCTGTCGATCGGCTGTCTGAGGTTGCCGGACACGTAGAAGACGAGATCGCCGAACGGCGTGAGGTTGTGCGGCGTGAAGTAGTGGCCGACGGCGAGGTTCGCGATGAACTCCTGGCGGGTTCGATCGCTCTCGGTGTAGGGAAGCGCGAAGCCGGCGCCTCCACGCACGACGAGCTTCGACCACGCGTTCCACCAGAACTCCCAGGTCGGGGTCACGGCCGCGAAATCGTTGCCATTGTCCTCGGAGCCGGTCGGGACCCGGAACGTGACGTTGAACGACTGGGTGAAGTCCTGGCTCTCCGAGATGAGCACGCGGGGCGTGAGCTGGAGGTCGCCGAAATTCGTGCTGTAGTCGTTGTCCGATCCCGCACGGTTGGAGACGATGAACGGCACGTCGAGCCTTACCTCGAACCGCGCGCTGAACGGCGCGTACAGGGTGAAGCCGCCGCTGTACTGATTGCCGTTGTCGTGGAAGTCCTCGGCGAGGCCGAAGGTCGCGACGCCGAGGCGGTAGAACACGCCGTCGAAGGCGTTCAGCCAGCCTTGCCTCGGCGCGCCGCCCCGGCCAGGAGGCGGACTGGCCCACGGTCGGGTCCAGCCTTCGCTGAAGAAGGTGCCTGCCGAGAGAGGCTGCCACTGCGAAGGCTCGGCATAGACGTCACCGAAGAGCGATTCGCTGACGGTGTCCAGCAGCGTGTAGGACGCGGGCGTCGGCGTCTGGGCCAGTGCGGAACTGGCGGTCAGCGCGACCGCGACCACGACCACGACCACGGCGAACGTTCTCATTGACAGACCTCCTATCGGTATCGCCCGCTGGCGACCCTCACCGGCCGCACGAGCCTGGGCTGGTCCCACGGCCCCCCGGTCAATGTCAGGGCACCGGGCCCGCATCGCTATTGCACGTTGGTCCTATACGCGCCGATCGGCAGGCCGGTCGGATGGGACCAGGAGGCTCACTCGTGCATGGCTCGTAACCCTGGCCCAGCTGAGGCGGCGTGGCGCAAAGAGCGTCGCGAGCAACGACAGGCACGGGTGGTAACCGGCGAAGGTGATTGGCCGGAGCCTTGCCTGAAGGGCGGATCGTGTTCTACATTGACGCGCCGTGGCCCTGGAAGCCTCCGTCACGATCGTCGTCGTCCCGCGAGAGCGGATCAACCTGGCGCGTGAATGCCTGGAGAGCGTCTACGCCCATACCGACATACCGTTTCGCCTGGTGTGGGTTGACGGAGGATCACCGTCGCCCGCGTGCACGTACCTCCGCGATCAGGCACGCGCCAAGGGCTTCGACCTCGTTCGGACCGACTATTACCTGGCACCCAACCGCGCGAGAAACATCGGATTGGCCAGAGCGCGGACGCGCTATGTCGTGTTCATGGACAACGACGTGATCGTCGCTCCAGGCTGGCTTGGGCCTCTCGTGCGGTGCGCCGACGAGACGGGCGCCGCGATCGTCGGCCCGCTCAACTGCGAGGGGCCGCCACTGCACGAGATCATCCACTTCGCCGGCGGGGAATGCCGCATTCGGCAGGAGCACGTGGACGGGCGGATCGAGCGGCACATGGTCGACAGGATCCATCGGCAGGGACAGCGACTGTCGGACGTGCGCCACCAGTTGCAGCGTGAGCAGACCTCGGCGGCCGAGTTTCACTGCCTCATGGCGCGGACCGAGATCTTCGACAAGGTCGGCCCGTTCGACGAAACGCTGCTTACCGTGCGAGAGAACCTGGACTTTTGCCTCGCGGTCGCCCACGCGGGCGGCACCATCTACCTCGAGCCGGCGTCCATCATCACGTATCTTGGTTACCAGCCGCTCGGTTGGCGCGACGTCCCCTACTACATGCTGCGCTGGAACGACGTGTGGACCCTCAGCAGCCTGCACCGCTTCCGTGACAAGTGGAGCTTGACCGAGGACGAGTACTTCCAGCGGCAGTATCGAAACTTGCAGCGGTGGAGGCGCAGGACCTTTCTGATCCGCCCCCTCTTCCAGTGGGTGCCTTCCCGAAGGTTCCAGCGCCTCCTGGAAGGGCTGGTTGCCCCCGTGGACCGGACCCTGAGCCGCTGGATCCTGGGCCGCTACCTGCGTCGTCAGAGGAAACTGTTCCCGGTGAACTCGTAACTCAGTCGACGCATCCTTTCGTCGCGAACGCCGACGGCTAGGTCGTCGACGACACCGGGTCCATCGCGCTCCGGCCGCTGCTTGTCTCGCATGGATTCGACGTGACGCGTCCTATCTGGGGTCCGAAAGCTGGAGGGGGATCAGGGCGTTCATTTGACGCAGCCATAGGCCATCGCCGACAATCCTCCCGCCCTGGGGAGGGCACGGCCGATGGCCGATGATCCCGAGCCGCTGTCGTTCCATGTCTCGGCAGAAAACCTGAACGCCGCGATCGAGGCGCTCAAGGCCCTGGGCGGGCTCGCGCTGTATCCTGTCGCGTATCAGGCCCTCGTCCCTTGAGCGGAGCCGACGCGAACTCCGAAGGCGATCTGCCTCACTCGTGAAGACCATCGACGCCTTGCAGCCTGACGTTCAGCAACTGCTGATGGCGCAGGCACCCTAGCCCTGCGGTCTCGTCCCCCGGCGCGGCATTTCCGATGCATAAACGCGTATGAGAGCAGAGCTGGGTCTCAAGCTGCGGGACGAGGAGCCACTCCGCCGGAAGGCCGCACGGTTGATTGCTGCAGCGCGTCGGCACGCGGTGATCGCGCGAGAGCGCCTCAGAGCGGCCAGCGTAGCATTCTCGCCGCTCAGGAGCATTTGGCGCGAAGCCGGAATGAAGTCCAGGCCGCGTGGCTTTTGCGAGATCTCCGGCGGCGTCTCGGCCGCCTCAGAGCGCCATAGCGGCGTTGCAACGATTGACCCCGGCCATCTGGGCGCCTCGCGCCTGCGGGCGTTGCGGCCGGGCGATACCCGAGACCCCCGCCCCAAGCAATGGGCGTGCTCGTCCGGTTGCGCTGGGCGCTCTGGCAAGCCGGCCGCCAGGGGGAGGCCGAGGACGTACCGATGGCTCTGGCCCTGATCCGGCAGGGGCGGCCAGTTCGGACGGCGCCGTGGCTGACCATCCGAGCGCACCCAGTTCTCGGCTAGACTGACACGCGAGGCCCGACTATGAGTGCAGGTCGTGGGGACGGCCGCCGCGCTGTGTCGTTCCCTCGATACTGGAGCGCCCACACCGCTGGCCGGCGGCGACCTGGTCCTGGCCCGACACGTCGTGGATGTTATTGCGGCTTGAACAGCCCCCGGCGAATCAATTCGCCTTGCCACAGCCCATAGCAGCCGCTATGGAGCCTGTAGGTCTGCCCCGTGATGTCGAATTCATAGACCCCCTGCGCTCGGCGAATCGGCTCGCCGCATCCGTTACAGGCGTCGCCCATGCCGTAGCCGCCGCTAACCGTCTTGGGTTGTTCACGCGGCAAAGCGCCCACGTCGAGTTGTTCGCGAATTCGGTCGATCAAGCTGGAGTTCCCCGTGCCCATCGAGTGCCCTTCACGCTAGCGTCGGTGACCGCACGAAGACTATGGGCGCGTGGATCTACGCAATTTCGTCTTGTCGAGCCGTACACCTCCAGCCGCGTCTGTGCGCTGTGTGGCCGGGCGCCAGTAGGAAATGTAGGTTTCAAACGTGCAGGTAGATCATCGTGGGAGTGGCCCCTTCTGGCGATGACATAGTCCGACCCACGCTGGTGGAGTGCCGGCATTTGCGGTGCCACCCGCTTTGCGAAATTATTGATCCTTGCCTAATGAATGGAATATTTTCACCGGTGTGACCATGGCAGGTCCGCGGCGTAGATGCATGACATGAGAAGCGGCTGAGACCGCCGAAGCCGTCGCACGGCACCGTCGAGCCGATGCCGAAGATCAACAAGGTCGTCGGGGGAACCGTTCGCCAACGTGCGGTGGGTGTGAGTCCAAACGAACTCGGCCGGGTTGAGTTCAGGGGCATACGAGGGGAAGTAGTGCGCGCGCAACCGGGGATGGCCAGCGATGAAGGCTTGAACCTCGCGACGGCGATGGGGACGCCCGCGATCCCAGAGGAGATCGATCGGGCCCCGGCGGTGCCGGAGCAAGTGGCGGAGGAACGCGCGGATGTCCAGGCCGTTGAGATTGTGCGGACGGCAACGCAAGTAGAGCCCCAGGTGCCGGCGCTTGGGCGAGATCGCGAGACCGGTGCAGACGGACAGGCGGTCACGCCGATAGTGGTGGCGCAAGTGCGGAGTTTGGCCCTTCGGGGCCCATGTCCGACAGACATTGGGAATCAGCAGGAACCCGCTCTCGTCGACGAACACCAGGTGGGCTCGCCGCCGATCAGCATTTTTTTATCCGGGGCCACTCGTCCCGTTTCCACTGTGCGATGGCCGGCTCGTCGCGCTCCGCGGCGCGGCGCTCCGGGTTTTGACAACTCCACCCCAGGCTGGTCAGCACTTTCCAGACGTGGCTGGGGTGATACCGCACTGCGAACTGCTGATGAATCACCTCCGCCACCCGCGGGAGGGTCCAAAGATCGGTCTGATAGCCGGCATGGAGCGCGCCTCTGCCGAGGAGAGTCACCAGCTTGCGCTTCTGCCCGTCTGACAATCGCGCGGGCCGCCCCGGCGCGGGGATCGGTCGCAGGCCTCTCGGGCCGTCCCGTTGATACGCCTCCCACCAGCGCCACACCGAGCTCACGGACGCTCCGACCTGACGCGCCGCTGCTGAGAGGCTCTTCCCCGACTCGAGCAGCTGAACAGCGCGTCGCCGACGCCGCTCCAGTTGCGCAGGAGTACCGGGTGGTCTCATGCCAGCCAGCATGAATCCTACCGCCGTAAATCATTCCATTTATTCGGCAAGACTCAATAATTCGTTGATGAGCTCGACGTGCGAAATTTCCCGCTAGAGCCAGTCATCCAGGACGTCCACGACGGTCGCGGCCAGGACCCCAGCCACGGCCGCGGCGCCCATGCCGACGACGATCGCGACAGCCGTCCGTCGCCGTTTGACTTGAAAGGATGTCGCGACCTGCCGCCACAACAGCCACTGCATGGAGGACCGATATCCTAGCATAGGGTGGAATCGCCAAGAGCCCGGTGCGAGCCAAGGCGTTACCTCGCCTAGGTGTCGTTTAGCAGACCTGCCGATCAGGACGAAGGCACGGCCTATGCTTGGTGTCAGTGAGCAGCGCTAGGCCCGAGAAATGAACATGAGATCATAGGAGCCCACATGCGAATGCTAACGGCAGTGGTGGGGGTGGCGCTGGTGCTTTCCAGCGGGTGCGGTGGGCGGTTAGGTGCCGGCAGCGTTGATGCCGCTCGTGCTGCGTGCATCGAGGCGGCGCGCCGGAAAGGCGATCAGCCCATAGAAACCGAAAACATTAGGTCACTCGGTGAGGGCCGGTACGAAATGTCGGTGCGCAACAAGGGAGCGCTCGGGTCCTCCACCACGACATGTTCTTACGACAAGAACATCGGAGCAGCCATAAGATAGTGGCAAAAGATCGCGTGACTATGTGCAACGGCAGGTCCTATGCCCGAGAGCTAGGCATTGCGCGGTGTTCCCGTGCTGCTTGTGGGAAGATCATCATTTCGCGCGTGGAGGCCCTCGACAAGACCTCGCTGGCCGGAGTGCTCGTTCTGACCGTGCCGGCGGCGCTTGAGGCGACACCCCAAGTTGGCAATGAGTGATGTGGTCGCAGCCCGTCTGGCAATGTCTGGAAGCCTCCAGGCCTGCGGCGAGCCCACTTCGCGTCTTCGCGCTTTCTGATCACTGCTCGGCCTGCAACAGGCCCGGTCACGCGGGGCGCAGGCTCGTGTGGGCCCGGTGGACGGCGCGGACGAGCTCTCCAGGATCAACCGGCTTGGCCAAGTACCCCTGGAAGCCACTCGCCAGTGCGCGACGACGATCTTCCGCACGAGCGTATGCCGTCAGCGCTATGGCAGATACCGGCTGACGGTCCGCTAAGCGTTCGAGCTCGCGCAGCCGCATCACGAAGTCGTACCCGTCAACGTCGGGCATCCCGATGTCACTCAGCACGACGTCGAAGGCGGCTTCCCGGAGCGCGTTGAGCGCCTCGGCGGCGGAACCCGCGAGCCTGACCTGGGCACCGGCCGCCTCCAGCGCGGCGCTCACAAGCGATCGCGCTTCGGGATTGTCGTCGACAAACAAGACTCTCAAGTCAGTCAGGAGCTGCTCGCCAGCGCTCGGTCCCCCGGGCCTGGCGCCGGGGTCCTGCTCGAGACCGCGAGCCCACGGAATGCGAATCGTGAAACAGGCGCCCTGCCCGCGACCGGCGCTTTCCGCACTGACGCTTCCACCGTGCGCCTGGACCAGATGGCGCACTATCGCCAGCCCGAGACCCAGACCTCCGTGGCGGCGAGTCGGGGAGCGGTCGACCTGATGAAATCGATCGAAGATGTGCGGCAACTGCTCTGCACTGATGCCCTCTCCGGTGTCGGCCACCACCAGCTCGATCTCCTCGCCGGTGCGGCGCAGGCGAACGTTGACCCGACCGCCGGGCGGCGTGAACTTCGTGGCATTGCCGACCAGATTCATGATCGCCTGATGCAAACGATCGCGATCGCCCAGGACGACCATGCCCGGCTCGATGGTAGCCTCCGACAACACCGCCGCCGCATGGGGATCCTGTGCCGCCGATGCCAGCACGTCCCGGACGACGGCGGCTACATCGATCGGCCGTCGCTCCAGCTCGATCTTGCCGGCCACGATGCGTGAGATGTCGAGGAGGTCATCAATGAGGCGCGTCTGCACGCGCGTGCTCCGATCGATGGCCGCCACTGCCTCGGTCACCCGGGCAGCCGGAAGCCGACCGGTGAGAAGAAGACGGACCCAGCCCAGGATCGCGGTGAGCGGCGTGCGCAGCTCGTGCGAAAGCACGGCGAGAAAGTCGTCCTTGGCGCGGTTGGCCTCTTCCGCCGCGGTCCGCGCCAATTCCGCCTCGGCCCGCCGCTGCTGGGTTTCCTCGAACAGTCGGGCATTGTCCAGGGCGACGGCGGCGTGGTGCGCCAAGGTCGACACGAGCTCGATTTCACGCTCGGCGAAGCGGTGTCCGCGTTCGGCCCCGACGGCCAGCGCGCCTAGGACACGCTCCTGAATGACGAGCGGCACCGCGACCAGCGATCGGTACGCGGACCGCTCGAGCCGTGCCCGCGCTTGGGGGGGATAGGTCACATCGGCGAACTCGAGCACGTCGGAAGCGGTAACGGCGGTGCGGCGACGGATCGCCAGGCCGACCATGCCGGCCCCCTTCGGAAGCCGGTGCGTCCAGTCGAAGTGCACACCCGTTTCGGTCGACACCGCGACGGCTCGCACATCTCCGCCCGGCTCGAGCTGGTAGAGCGCGGCCGATGGCGCATCGTCCAGCAACGTGCGGACGCCGACCGCGATGCGCTGCCAGACCAGGGTGGGATCGAGCGTCTCCGCGAGCACCCGCGCGATTTCCGCCATCGCGTGACCTTCCCGTCCGCGGCGGTCGCTCGCCTCGAGGAGCCGCGCGTGCTCGATGGCGACCGCCGCGCGATCGCACAGTTCCTCGGCCACCGCGAGGTCGGCAGCGCCGTAGGATTCCGCGTCACCGATTCGGGCGAGCGTCAGCACGCCGACCGGACGGCCGCGCAGAATCAGGGGGGCATGGAGCAGCGAGGTGAGCCCGATCGCCTTCAGGAGCCCCAAATGGGCATTGTCCCGCGCCACGGTCCGTAGCCACTCCGGCGAGACGTGCGGGATGAGGGACGGTTCTCCCGTGCGGAGGACACGGCCGATGCCGGCCGTAGAGGAGTACACATCGGCCCCGGTATGTCGGCCGTAGTGTGCATCCATGGCCTGGGCCACGGTCGCGTGAGCCGCGTCAGCATAGATCGTCGGAAGTCGGCGGACGCGGCCGTCGGTCTCCAGGACGCGGATCGCGCACCAATCGGCCAGCCTCGGCACGGCGGCGCGGCCTAGCATCGCGAGCGTCGCCGCGTAATCGGGTGAGGTGCCGAGAGCGCGGCCGGCGTCGGCGAGCACCTGAAGCCGGTAATCTGCCCCACCGGCGCGGGCAGCCGAGCCGATCCACGAGGGTTGACCTTGGAACAGCCGCGGGTGAGCGGGCTCGACGGCGGTGTCCGCATCACGCAGGACGCACATGACCCCGTCCACCACACCGCTCTCGTCCGGCAACGGATAGGCGTCGACGCGAACGGGACGGCGGCGCCCGTCCGGGAACACGATTTCGCAACGGACATCGTGCACGGTCTCACCGCGCAGCCCTCGCGCGCTCGGAGAGGCATCGGCCGGCATGAGCCGCCCGACCTGGTCACGGAAGTTCCAGCGCTCGGCGCGACGGCCAGGCGAGAGGCCCACGATGTCCTCGGCGAAGAGGCGACGGGCCGCCGCGTTGGCGTGGACGACGTTCCGCCGTCGATCGAAGACGAGAACGGCATCCGCTCCCACCTCAAAGGCGGTGCGCAGCAGCGCGCTCGCCTCGCGGCCTCCTGCCATACCGCCACTCCCTCCGGCTGAAGGCGCCCACGGGCATTCTACTCCAGGCGCGTCCCGCCCGTGCCGGCGTGGGTTGGTTCACTGCGGAAGGGCGTACGTGCGCGGAACGAGAGGTGACAGCTACCGGCTGCGAGAGAAGAAGAAGGCGGGTTTGCTCGGGCGCAAGAAGCTGGCCAAGAGCTGGCGCGGCGGACACGATTTCGGTGAACAGGGGTCACCTTGCCTCTTCGATGTTCAGGACAACGATATCGGCCTCGACAGAGCCCTCAGCCGGAGTCAAGGCTGCCGACCGCCGCGCCGCATTCGTGGCGGTTACCACCGCGATGGAAAGACCAGTAGCCGGGTAATCCGGATGGAACGCCCCAAATGCAGGCGCCCATCCCCCACTGAGCCTTGATCAGCCGCGGACGACGGACACGGACTGTGCGAAAGCCTCCTCAGCCGACAGCGTCTTTCGGAAGGCGGCTTCCGCGTCGCCCAGAGCTGATTGCAGCGCCTCACGCGCCACGGCGTGGAGCCACTGGAGCGTACCGTCCGGCGCGTCGTCCAGTGCGCCCTGCAGATTGTTCGGCTGGCTCTGACCTAGTTCGCCGACGATCCACTCCATCGCCCGGGCCTTGCTCAGCGCGATTACGACGGGGTGGCGTTCGTAGTCGTCTGGTATGGTCAGTTCCTCCCTCATAAGCAAGCCTCTCCTCCAGGTTGGGTTGATGGGCCACGGCCCCCGGGCGACGTGATCCTGCTCGTCGCGGGTCCAGCGACGGTCTCCTACTTCGTCGGCGCTTCCGACGCTCAGGCGCATCGAATGCCGCATGAGCGTTTGGCCCGGACGGGGTTCGTCATCGACATATCGATGGTGATGGAAGAGCTCGTTCCAGTACAAGGGATAAGACCACACCACGCGAGCGCGCCCACGATGGCCCAGGCCGAAAGGGGGAACGCCGGTCGCCAAGTCCTTTACTTGCTCCGCACCGTAAGCAACCAAAGGGATCCGCGTGGGCCAGAAGGATCGATAAAATGATCAATGCTGATCGCACATTGCGTGCCCATGGCTCCGAGGTTCGTCCGCAAACCGTTCCACCGCGCGGCTGGTCTTACAAGGAAAGGTCGACAGTTGGCGCATGCTCGCCTATAGAGCTGGCGAGCACGTCAGGCTGGTGAGCCGGAACGGCCGGCACCACACCAGGCGCTTCGCCGACATCGCGGCGGCCATGACAAAGCTGTCCGCGCGCACGCTCATGATCGAAGGCGTGGGCGCGATCTACGACCAGCTACCTCCGGTCCCGATTCGGGGGTTGCGTGAGGCCCGACCTGGCCGGTCGCCACGCAGCCGCTCCTGATGGCTCTACCGCGCCGGCGGCGACCTGAGCACGGGCCGCTGCGACATCGCTGCGCCCGGCTGGAGGACGTCGTGGCCGGCAGCGGGTCAGTCAAAGGGCTTCGGACGGCTCTGCCGACTGGGGACTCCGCAGGATTCGCGCTCCGGCAACCTCGCTAGCTCCAGCCCCCTCTACGTCTGCGCCGTGCTCTAGAACCTCGACCTGCGCAGCCCGCGCAACTGGTTGCCGCTGGCGGCGTCTCGACCATCGGGGTTTTGGCTCTAGCGTCATGCGTGTCGTGGTGAGCGCGTACCCGAAGCTGGCAGTCACTGTGGATAATGCGGGGCTTGCCGGCCCGCGCATCTGCGAAGTTGGACAGATGGAGAACGAGATGAAGGGCGTCATCTGGGCGCTCACCGGGTGGTTCGCGCTGGCGGCGATGGGCTCCGCGATCACCTACTGGTTGATGCAGAGGCGGCGCCGGACGTGATGTCATGAGCCGCCCCGCCGGGCACCGGCTGCCCGAGGCCTGCGCGCGTCCCCGGCAGGAGATCGCGAACGTCGAGAAGCTGGTCGGCACCAGTGGATTGCGCTCGTTCCCCTGGGACCGGTCCCACCACCGGCAGGTCGCCCGGCCTTGCAGTACATCTGCTCAGGGTTGGGCAAGTGGGACATCAGTCCGCCTGCGTCGACCGCCTCTCGCAGGGCATGGATACTGGGCAGCCGGCTTCGCGTGGCCTTCTCCGCCAGTTCCGCGGCATACCAAAGACGATGAGGTCAGCGAACGTGAACACCGCCTCGGCATCCGGCCAGCCCGAGGCGACAGGAACGGACTTTACGGCAGCATGAGCCAGAGGCGCGCCGCCGTCCGCGCCCAACCGGGCAGAAGACCGAGATTCAGCCTGAAATCGCGGGACTCACCATCATTGCTTTGAAGCTGACCGTCCAGGGTCATGCCGTCTCCACGCACGTGCGCGCCTACCCAGGCCCCAGACACTCCCTTATCCCCAGAGAGTCGGCCCCCGAGCCTGAACCCATTACCATCAACGGTCAAATCAATGTCGAGGGACTTGGCTCTCCGACTCTCGGCACTCGGAGCGGAACCGACCTTGTGCTCGCTGGGCGAGGGTGGAGCGTAGAGCCCAGGAGGATCGGGTTGCAAGGCTCCTGTGGCCGGTGAGGTCTCCCGCTGGGTAGTGAGATCAATGGCGGAAGCGACGGCGGGCAGGAGCATTGCGGCGCACACCACGCTTCCAGCCAGGAATAGCTTGGACATCGGATGACATCTCCTATCGTTCGGCACCGCGCTGGGGGCCGCCTGTTCTAGGACGTTGTATGGCCGAGATAACGGTCGAAGTCTACACCCTGAAGCGAGTGGGAGAGCCGCGGCTACGAGGCTGTGGGCGCCGCATCAAACGAGCTCATTCGCCCTGACGCACCGGAATCGTAAACGTGAACTTCGAGCCCGCTCCCAACTGGCTCTCCACCCAGATCCGCCCGCCGTGCAGCTCGATGAACTTTCGCGACAGCGTCAAGCCAAGCCCGGTCCCTTCGACCTTCTTCTCAGCCGTCCCCACCTGCCGGAACTCCTCGAAGATCGCCTCCTGGTCCTCCGGCGCGATGCCGACCCCGGTGTCACTGACTGACACCTCGACTGCCCCGTCCATAAGTTTGGCCCGAGTCTCTATCCGCCCGCCCTCGGGCGTGAACTTGATGGCGTTCGACAGCAGATTCAACAGCACCTGTTTGATCTTCCGCTCATCCGCGCGAACGTACTCGAGCCGCTCGTCGGTAGTCATGTGTAGCGCGATTCCGCGGCGTTCCGCGCGCTCGCGGACCAAGGTGAGGGCATTGTCGAGCGCCGCCGGAAGGGGGAAGTCCGTGAGCTCGAGCTCCATCCGGCCAGCCTCGATCTTGGACAAGTCGAGAATGTCGTTGATCAGGGAGAGGAGGTGCTGCCCCGAGGCGTGAATGTCCTTCAGATATTCGTCCTGCTTCTCATTCAGCTCGCCGAACAGCCGTTCGCCCAGGACTTCCGAAAACCCGATGATGGCGTTGAGCGGCGTCCGCAGCTCGTGCGACATGTTGGCGAGGAACTCAGACTTGTGCTGACTGGCAACCTCGATCTCTCGACTCTTCTCTTCGATCTCGCGGAACAACCGCGCGTTCTGGATTGCCAAGGCCGATTGAGTCGCGAACGTCTGTAGTAGTTCGATCGTTTCACTCGGGAATTGCCCTGGCATCTTCCGCACCACGGTGAGGCCGCCGAGCAGGTGATCGTCGCGAACGAGGGGAACCGCGAGGAGGGCCCGGTACCCGGCGCGCACGAGTGCCCCACGCACTTGGCTCTCGGCGGGCGATACCGAAATGTCTGGCACTTGGTTCGGTTCCTGTACCTCTGCGAGCCGTCCGGTAGCTCCTTCCCCTTTTCGGACCGGCGCGGCGAGCATCGTCTCCACGATTTCGGCCTCTACATGTGCGGTGGCTCGCGGGACGAAGACCTCGCGTTCCTCGTCATACTCGTAGATCACGCCTGCGTCGGTTCCAGAGAGCTGGGTGGCCCGGGCCACGATGGTGCTGAGAACGGTCCGGAGATCCAGGCTGGAACTGATCGCCTGACCGACCTCACCGAGCGCCCGAAGCTCGCCCACCGAGCGAGTCAGGTCCTCGGTCCGGGCTTCAAGTTCCTTGAACAGCCGTACGTTTTCGATGGCAATGACCGCCTGGTCGGCGAAGGTCTGGAGCAGTTCGATCTGTTTATCCGGAAATGCCCCCCGTTCACGCCGTCCGACGGCGATCGCTCCGATCGGCTCATCGTTGCGAAGCATCGGGACCACCAGAAGGCTTTGGAATCCCATGGTCTGGAGCTCGCTCTTGAACGCATAGGCGAGATCCTCACGCACGTCCGGGATCTGCACCACCGCCCGTGTCTGGAGTGCGCGCCCCATGGCGGACCCGCGGTCCGCCGGCGCCGGAAACCGACGCCGGAGGGCCTCCATTCCCTCGGCGTTGACGTTGTGGAACGCTGTCATATGTAGCAAGGCACCGTCGTAGAGGGCTACCTGACCATAGCCGGCGTCGCATAACCGCTGCGCGCTCTCCGCGATGATGTCGAACACCGGCTGGGCGTCGGTCTGGGCGCGGCTGATGGCGCGCAGTACCTCCCCGGTCGCCGACTCCCGGGCGAGGGTGTCAGCCAGCTCGGTGTTGCGTGCCGCGAGCTCCTTGAACAACCGCACATTCTCGATGGCGATTACGGCCTGGTCGGCGAAGGTCTGCAACAGAGCGATGTCGGTCTCTCTGAACCCGCCGGGCTCTCGGCGCGTTGCCGAGATTGTCCCAATCGAGACGTCGTGACGGAGTAGGGGCACCACGACCATGCTCTGATAACCCACGGCACGGGCGATGGATCGCCCGCGTTCGTTCACTGCGGGATCGCTCAGGGCATGGCTGATGTTGACCGGCACGCGGTCGCGAATGGCTTTGGGGTGTGCACCATCCCCGTGGATGGAAAGCGGGAAGACCGCCCTGACTATTGCCTCGCCCCCATTGTCCGTGCCCCGAAACGCTTCAAGGTGAAGGTGTTCGTTCCTGATCCGGGTTAGGACACCCGCGTGTGCTCGCATCAGATAGAGGGCGCTGGATAAGATTGTGTCAAAAACAGGCTGAACATCAGCCGATACGCGAGAGATTGCGCCCAATATGTCGCCGGTTGCCCTCTGCTGCTCCACCGACTCAGTCAGGGCGCGGCTGAGGCGTTCCACCTCGCGACTCGGATCGGCATACGACGTCGGGCTGGCGGCCGCGTCAACAGGAGCGCCACAATGCAGACAGAATTTCGCGTGCGGCGGACTCTGCTGCTGGCACCGGGGGCATTTCATGCGTACTCCTCACGCGTCGGGCACGGCTCAGGTCTGGCGACGATAGCGCGGGGGGTGGGGGCCGGTCAAATGACGGGCGCTAACAGGCCAGTCTATCTTCCGAGATTCGCTATGTCCGCCTCCGCCTTCTCAAGCCCGTACGTTATGCCCGTCTTGCGGCATCATTGCGGTGGTGAGGTGTCGATTTCCCTGCTGAGGAACGGAGGCAACCACCCAGCACAACGCAAATACGTCACATCTCCCCGAACAAGCTGCGCCTGCCGGTCGATACATTGCTCCCCGGCCACTGCCTCATTTACCGTGGTGCGTGTGCGAACAATGATTCGGTGGCTTCGTCCTATGGTGTTCATGTGGCTCCTATTGAGGATCGACGACAACTGGGAACCGGTGATCATAGGCGGTTACGACACTGAGCAGTACTGCCGCAACGAAGCGGAACGGAGTCTCTGGGGTCCGCGTGTCTTTTGTGTCCCGGCCAAACAGCGCACGATCCTGGGATCGGGCCACATGGCGGGTGAAGAGAACGCGAGAACACCACTCCCCGGCACCGACCTTTTCCCCTGACGCATGGCGTCTAGAGATTCGTCCAGATGCGGGCCTGACTCGAATCGGAACCGACGGACACTGTAACCAGACGGCGACATCCTGCTCATCTTCCCCCGACACCCCGCGAGATGCTGTGGGAGCGTATCGAGGCGCTCGTGCGCGAGGGCTACCGTAGAAGCGCGGGACGGGCTTTCAGATGCACGATTACCTGCACTATCAACCCTCCCGTCCGAGACGTGCTGCGCCTGCGCGGTCAAGTCTCAAGCGCGCTGGGTAATCGGTGAAGGAATGCACTGCGCCGAACACGGCCCTCGGCGCGCCGCGACGTCGCGGGAGATCGCTGGAGGGGGATACCGAGGTGGTGACCCCCGCCTCAACGTGGCGCTGTGAGCCCGAGCGCGATGCGTCATCGAAGGGCGCGCTCACTTCCGCTCCAACTGGGCCCGGAGCGCTTTGAAGTTTCCATCAGTTATCGACAGACGGGAGGTTCCTCGAAAAACGGAGCTGCCACTCGACAAACGGACCGTGCTCGTGGACGACGCACGAGGCCGCATCGTCTACACGCATTTATTGGCAGACAGGAGGTTCCGCCAAAACGGAGCTGCCACTGAAAAGGACCGTCGTCGTGGACGACGCAGGCGGCCGAGATCCCCCCGCGTGTCCCATCCCGCTGCTGTCTCTCGCGGCCCAGGCTGCATGACGATCGCGCGAAGCGGCGCCCCGCGGAGCCTGCCGTTCCTGTTCCCGCACCCGACGCGCGTTCGAGCCGGCCGCGGATCGTGGACTTCCGCAAGGCATGGCGGACCACACGCCCGAAGGCCGGCGTGCCGGGGCGCCTGCGCCACGACTTCCGCCGGACCGCGGTACGCAACATGGTCAATGCGGGTGTACCCGAGCGCGTGGCCATGAAGGTGACGGGCCATCGCACGCGCGCGGTGTTCGGCCGCTACCACATTGTGAGCCCGGCGGATCTGCAGGACGTGGCCAGGAGGCTGGCGGGCACGTTTCAGGGCGCGTCGAGGGGTGCGGACGTTGACCAACGCGCGCTAACCAGCGAGAATCACAGCACGCGCCTGTAGCTCAGCTGGATAGAGCATCGGACTTCTAATCCGAGGGTCGCAGGTTCGACTCCTGCCAGGCGCACCA
>Ga0075418_10000621_pt1 | contig 38065 bp, 29 predicted proteins | sample SoiMetdeltSBSDD2_FD_81776 | JGI IMG/M metagenome (GOLD analysis project Ga0075418, IMG submission 81776) | Bulk soil microbial communities from a Populus tree surrounding site in Tennessee, USA - Soil MetaG P. deltoides SBSDD2 | ecosystem: Environmental > Terrestrial > Soil > Tree plantation...
ATCACGGACGGTCCGCTTCCCTACAAGCCCGAGGCGCTCGCGAAGAAGAAAGCGAACTACACGAACCGGCTCAAGCTCGATCCGGAAATCAAGTGCTATCTGCCCGGCACGCCGCGCGGGATGTACACGCCGTATCCATTTCAGATCATCCAGACGCCGACCTACATCATGATCGTCTCGTCCTACGCGCGCGCCGTGCGGACGATCTACATGACCGATCACAAGGAAGCGCCGGCCGACAGCTGGATGGGATGGTCGAACGGCCGCTGGGAAGGGGAGACGCTCGTCATCGACACGACCGGCTTCAACGATCTGAGCTGGTTCGATCGCGCCGGCAACTTCCACAGCGATCAGCTCCACGTCGTCGAGCGCATCACGGCGACAGGCCCAGATCACCTCTCATACGACGCGACCATCGAGGACCCACAAACGTTCACGCGGCCATGGAAGATCAGCATGCCGATCTACCGCCGCCTGGAGAAGAACGCGCAGTTGCTGGAGTTCAACTGCGTCCCGTTTGTCGAAGACCTGATTTACGGAAACCTGCGGAAGCCATCAAGCAACTAACGCGGGAGATTGCACATGCTGCGTCGATTTGTTGCGGCAACGGCCCTTGGAATCGCGATCGCGCTGCTCCTCGTCTCGACACTGACGGCACAAACGAACTACAAGGTGCCGCGGCTGCCCGACGGGCATCCGGATTTCCAGGGCTTCTGGAACAACACCACCTACACGCCGCTCGAGCGGCCGAAAGGGATCGACCGCGAGTTCTTCACGAAAGAAGAAGTGCTCGAGCAGATGAAGCGCGCGGCCGCCGAGGAGGGCGAGCAGACCACACCCGGCACCATCGCGGACGTGCATTACGACTTCACGCAGTTCGGCCTCGACAGGAGCCAGGCGCCGGTCGCGGTCAACCTTCGAACCTCGCTCATCGTCGATCCGCCCGACGGCCATCTGCCGCCGATGACAGAAGAAGGCAAGCGCCTCAACGCGGCACGTGCCGAGGCACGGAAGCGCGCGGGCGCGATCACCGACGCGGCGCAGAACCAGCCGCTGTCGGTGCGCTGCATCCTGATGGACCGCGACGGGCCGCCGATGCTCGCGGGCGCGTACAACAACAACTACCAGATCGTGCAGGCGCCTGACACCGTGATGGTCCTCGTTGAGATGCTGCACAGCCCGCGCATCATCCCGACCAATGCCCGTCCGGCACTCCCCGCCAGCATCCGCCAGATCGAGGGGAGCTCTCGCGGCCGCTGGGATGGCGACACGCTGGTCATCGAGACGACGAACTTCACGGACATGTTCATGTTCGCGGCCCAGGGCGCAAGCGCCGACATGAAGCTGACCGAGCGGTTCACCCGCATCAGCGACGACACGTTGATGTACCGCTTCACGGTTGACGATCCGAAGGTGTGGACACGCCCGTGGTCGGCGGAAGTGCCGTGGAAGAAATCGATCGGACCGATCTTCGAGCATGCGTGCCACGAGGGCAATTACAGCCTCACCAACCTGCTGAGAGGCGCACGCGAGGACGAGAAGCGCGCGCGCGAGGGTAAGGGCCGACCTTAAGGTCGGCCCCTACGTACATGAAATGGAGCATCACATGAGAACGACGTTCGCGGTGATCGTTGCCCTCGTCGCGTGGCTCATGGCCGCGCCGCTCGTCGCGCATCACGCCTTCTCGTCGGAGTTCGACATCAACAAGCCGCTGAAGCTGACGGGAACGCTCACCAAGTGGGAGATGATCAACCCCCACTCGTGGTTCCACATGGACATCAAGCAGCCTGATGGAACCATCGTCCCGTGGCTGGTCGAAGGCGGCAGCCCGAATCAGCTCATTCGTCTCGGCGTGACGAAGAACACGCTGAAGGTCGGAACCGAATTCACGATCGAGGGCTACCAGGCGCGCGACGGCACGAACAAGGCGGTCGGCCGCAATTTCATCCTGGCGGACGGGTCACGCTATTTGTTCGGCGGATCCGCTCCCGGCGCCGGCGGCGCGGACAAATAGGTAGGCGGGTCTAAAGTAGGCGGGTCTAAAGACCCGCCTCTACGGACGTAGAGAAGGAGCACGGACGTAGAGGCGGACCTTCGGTCCGCCTTAGTCATCGAGGGCATCTATGAGCACCCACGACACAGCGCGGCCGAGCCGCAATCAAAACGGCCGCGCTGTGTCGAAACGACGCTGTCACGTTAGTGACACTAACGCGCCGAGGAGTTGTGCCGAAAAACAAACCCCGGCGCGTTAGTGTCACGACGCGTCGCGCGTTCCTCGTGCGCGCGTCCGTTGTCGCGGGCTCTGTCGCGGGTGCGGGGCTGCTGCCCGACGCGTCCGCGCAGACTCTCGATCAGCACCAGGACGCCACCACCGCAGCCGCGACGCATGCGCCCGGCGCCGGACACGGCACGTTCTTCAACGCCCAGGACGCCGCCACCATCGCTGCTTTCACTGAACGACTCATGCCCGGCGCGCCGGGCAAACCGGGTGCACGTGACGCCGCGGTGTTCACCTACATCGATCTCGCGCTCTCGGGGGCGTACGCTGAACTGCAGGATTTCTACCGGCGCGGGCTGACACAGCTCGACGCGTACTGCCGCGCGACGTACAAGGAGACGTTCGTCCGCCTGGACGCCGGGCGGCAGGACGCGGTCATCACCGCACTCGAACAGGGGAAGGCGACCGGCTTCACGTGGCCGACGGCGCAGGCCTTCTTCGAAACCGTTCGCACGCACACCATCGAAGGGATGTTTGCGGACCCGGTCTACGGCGGCAACAAGGATTTCAACGGCTGGCGGCTGGTGGGCTTTCCGGGTGGACAGGCGGTGTACACGCCAGCCGACCTGCAGCACAGACAGGCGTTCACACGCGCGCCGATGATCGGTCTGCAGTCCGCCTCCGCCGAAGGCTTCGGCGCGACAGGTCCCACAAAGCCGACGACCTGAGTCATGGCCACCGAAAAAACAGACGTCGTCATCGTCGGCGTCGGCGCCGCAGGTGGAATCCTCGCCGCCGAACTGGCCAAGGCAGGAATGAAGGTCATCGGTCTCGAACGCGGTCCGCGTCACAACACCGCGGACTTCGCGGGCTTGGATGAATTGCGCTACTTCCAGCGGCAGGATCTGCGTCCGCATGCGAAGCGGCAACCGGTCACCTGGCGGCCGAACCGCCGCATGCGAGCAAACCCACTTCCGGTGCTCAATTACGGCAACCAGGCGGGCGGCGGCACGGTCCACTACGGCGCGGTCTCGTGGCGGTTGCACGACGACGATTTCCGCGCGCGAACGCAGACGATCGAACGCTACGGCGCCTCAGCGATTCCGAAAGACTCGTCGCTTGCCGACTGGCCGTTGACCTACGCCGACCTGGAACCCTTCTACGATCGCGCGGAATACGAGCTGGGCGTGTCGGGCAAGGCCGGCAATCTCGCGGGGCGCAAGATCGATGGCGGCAATATCTTCGAAGCGCCGCGTCGCCGCGAGTATCCGCTGCCGCCGCTCATGGCCGATCAATCCGGCGTGATCTTCGAGGAGGGCGCCCGCAAGCTCGGTTATCACCCGTTTTCCACGCCACGGGCGATCCTCTCGCGGAACTATCAGGGCCGTCCGGGCTGCAGCTATTGCGGCTTCTGCCAGGCGTTCGGCTGCCACATCGGCGCGAAGTCGAGCATTCTCGTGACGAAGTTGCCCGAGGCAGACGCGACCGGCAACTTCAAGTTGTTGACAGGCACGATGGTCTACCGCGTCAACAGCGACACCAGCGGCCGCGCCACCGGCGTGTCGTACTGGGGCGTCGACGGCTCCGATCACACGATTGAAGCGCCGCTCGTCATCCTCGCGCCCTTCATCTACGACAACACGCGCCTGCTGCTGCTCTCGAAGGGCGCACGGTTTCCGAACGGATTGGCCAACTCGAGCGGACAGCTGGGCAAACACGTCATGGCCCATATCGGGGCGAGAGTCTTCGTCGCGTTCGACGATCGCTTCGTCAACATCTACATGGGCCCGAGCGCGCAGAAACACAGTCTGGACGATTTCAACGCGGACAATTTTGATCACAGCGGCCAGGCCTTCATCCGCGGCGCGCAGATCTCGGTCACGCCCGCCGACCTGGAGGCGGGGCCAATCGGCGCGGCGCTCGCCATGAACCCACCGCCCGGGGTCCCGAGATGGGGCGCCTCGTATCGAGACTTCCTCGCGAAGTACTTCGCGCGACACGCTGCGCTCGTCGCTCAAACGGAGAACCTGCCGTACGCGGACCAGACCATCGATCTCGATCCAAACGTGCGCGACACGTTCGGGCTGCCGGCGCCGCGCCTGACCTACGACTGGCGGCGGCCGAACGAAGTTGCTCGAATCGAATTCCTGTTCCGGAAGCTGGAGGAACTGGGAAGAGCGATGGGCGCGACGCACGTCTGGCGGGCGCCATCGGGCTCAGGCGCGCCGGGTGCGCACCATGAGGGCGGCACGCGCATGGGCAGCGATCCCAAGACGTCCGTTGTGAATCGCTACGGCCAGAGCTGGGACGTACCGAACCTGTTCATCGTCGGCAGTTCGACCTTCCCGACGATGAGCGGTTTCAATCCGACGCTCACCATTCAGGCGCTCGCGTACATGAGCGCCGACGCGATCGTGAATCGCTATCGAAACAAGCCCGGCCCGCTGGTTTAAACCACGAAGGTCACGAAGGACACGAAGAGTTCTTGTTGTACGTTGCTTACTTCGTGACCTTTGTGCTCTTCGTGGTTTGAACTTCTCACTTCGTCGCGGGCCTTCGTGGCGGAAGGGATTGGAGGGCTGCTGGCTCAAGCGTCTGCCTTCGTCACAGAAGAACCCAACCGCGCCACTCGCGTAACACCATGCCGCCGCGTATCGTAGAAGGTACATGACGCGCTCACGATTCATTCCGGTGTGTCTGCTGCTCGTCGCAGCCATCGCGCACCCGACTTCGCTTTCGGCGCAAAATCCCACGCAACTGGCCGGCGCGTGGACGCTGAATCGGCAACTCAGCCAGTTTCCGACCGACATCGGATTCAGCGCCGACTTCCTCGGCGCGCTCGGGCCGGGTGCCGGTCCTGTTGGCGGCGGCCGTGGCGGGCGCCGCGGCGGTGGAGGCGGCGGCGCGAATCGCGGCAGTGGAGGCGGCGGCGGGAATCGCGGCGGCTTTGGCCCGTCGGGCATCGTGCGCGAGACGGAAGAAGACTCCCAGCGCATCTCGACGCTCACCGACGAAGTGCGGAATCCCTTCGACCACCTGACGATCGCGGTAACGCCGACTGATGTCACCATCACGCCAGATCGCGCGCCCGCGCGCACACTGCACACCGATGGCCGCGACGACACGGTCCCGCTCGGCAGGGTCACGTCCGTCGCGAACACGACGTGGGATGCCGGTCGTCTCGTCGTCGTCTACAAGGCCGGCACGGGACGGCAGCTGCGCTACGTCTATTCGCTCAACGCCAATCCGATGCAATTGATCGTCGACGTTGAGTTCGTGGAGCGCGGCGGTGGCGACAAGGTGAGGCGCATCTACGAACCGACGGTCGCGACCGACACGAAAGCGGCGCCCGCAGCCGCGCCTGCATCCGCGCTGGCGGCCGCCACCGCGGCACCAGCGGCGCCTGCCGTTCCGGCTGCGCCCGCGAGCGCGCCGATCGATCAAAGGCCCGACGCGGCCTTGAAGGGACTGACCAAGCTTGGCCTCGTGCTGGAGGATTTGAGCGGCGATGCCGTCGCGTGCGGTCTCAAGCAGGATGCGCTCGAGACGACCGTGTCGAAGCACCTGTCCGATGCCGGTTTCAAGGTCGTGCGCAACTCCGACGACGACACTTATATGTATGTGAACATCAACACCGCGAAGGTGTCGACCGGACTATGCGTCTCTCGGTATGACGTGAGCATCTATTCGCACGCAGCTGCCAGGCTGCCGCATACGGAGTCTCCTGTACTGCTGCAGGTCGAGCTGCTGCACAAGGGCGGCATCGCGGGCGGCGCGCCCGCGGCCCATGCCGACGGCGTGACCAAGAGCGTGCTCGAATACGTCGATCAATTCTCGACCCGCATTCACAACGCCGGGAAGTAGAAGCCCCGTCAGACGATCACTTCGTCGCGGTTCTGCTCACATCCTTCGCGGGCACCTTCCCCGTGTACTGCAGGATGAAGGTTCCCCACTTGTCGTCGTTGAGGTAGATGTTGCCGCGCGTGTCGACGGCGACTTCTTCCGACCAATTCACCGGCGAGTCATGTGGGCCCGTCTGGCTGGGCAGACCAGCTCGCTCAGGCGGCATGAAATAGCCGACCTCTGTGGGGAGGGTGGGGAGGCTGATGTCGAACACGCGCAGGCCGGCATTGAACCAGGTAACGAACATCAAATCTCCCGGCTGCGCGACCGCCGGGTTGTGAAGTTCCTGATTGGTATTGTGCGGTCCGAAACGTCCGCCCTTGTCGCAGAAGTCTTTGTAGGGCGCGTTGGCCGGCGGCCGCGGCGTCGGAAAGATCGAAATGAGTCGCGGTTTGGCGGGATCGCTGTTGTCGATGAGTCCCGCGAAGTTCATGCCGTTGTCCTTACACCGCTCGGCCATCGCCTCGGAACTCACGTACAGAAGTTTCCGATCCCACAGCGGCAGGACTGTGTGGACCGATTGCGTGCCCACGCTTGCGAACGGCGGCGTCATCTGAAGCCGGCCGATGACCTTGGGCTGCGCTGGATCGGTGATGTCGAGATTGACCACGTCAGGCGTGTATCCGGTCGAGAGCATCTTGCCATCGGGACTGATGTTGGCCGGTCCGTGAAATCCCGGTAGCAGACCCGACAGCGGCTCGCCATCCTTCTGACCCGGCTGCCACCACTTGCCCACCTCTTTCGGGTGTGCCGGATCGCTGACGTCGACGATGACCAGGATCTTGCCTCTGAAACCCGGGTACGAGGTCGAGAGGTACGCGTACTTTCCGCCGGGGTAGGAATTGCGATGTGCACCGCCGGTTCCGTTGCCCCAGCGCGCGATCTCCTTCGGGTTGATCGGATCGCTGACGTCCCAGAAGATCATGTCCGGCCCAGGAGCATTGCGACGATCGAGCGAGGTGATCATCAGGTTGCCGTGAACGGTCACCTGGGACGTGATCCAATCCTTCGGGCCGTCGTACGGGATGAATTTGACGTACTTCGGATCCTGCGGGTTGGTCACATCCAGGATGCTCCATCCCAGGTCGAAGGAATGACCCATGTAGAGATACCAGCGTCCGTTGGCGGGGTGGTTGAGCGCCATCTTGAACGCGCCGTAGTGACCGCCCAGGCCCGAGAATCCGATCACCTTCAGACGGTCGCTCTGGCCACCGGGCGGGATTGGATCGGCGAGCGCGTTGGCGGATGCGAGCGCGACCATCACAAGAGCGGTGGCACAACGGGTGAACCAGGTGCTGCTCATTCCCTTCCTCCTAGATTGGTCAGGACGATAGGAACGATGAGGGGCTTGCGAAGTAGGCCGAGATGATACCCCCGTTCGGCTTGTGGAACGTTCGTCCCTATTCTGGCCGCCGTCATCGCGCGCATTTTTCACGCGTCGGTTCTACACCGTCGTCGTCGTGTCGATCCACTGCCGTCTGCCTGTGGTGGGGCTGATGCCAGAAGGCTCCGCAAGAAGCCATATGAAAGATAAAAGTCATCGTCGGAAGGGGTGAAACGACGTCACATCTGTGAAGACAAAGAGACGAAGACAGCAATCGATAGGGTTACATGCAGTTAGTGGTTTGCACGGTGAATTACAAAACCCGCTTCCGAGGCAGTTCAATTGCTTCCAGTCGCCGCGAAAACTTCAGCGAGGGTCGAAGGCGTCAGCGAGGGTCGAATGCTTACTCGCGACATCCCCCCAGACTCTTGCTGCAGCGCGTCATCAGCTCTATTTGGCGGAACGTCGGAGGGTTAGCAGAATGCGCAAGACATTAGTGGGAACGATGCTGGGTGTAGCTCTCCTGCTCGGCTACACGCCGCAGGCAGAGGCCGGAGCACTTCTGAGAATCTCGACCGGCGCCTTCCTCGCAAGTTGCGACAACACGCAGGCGATCGGGCCAGGCAATTGCGGTGCTGGGTTTGTGACAGTAGCGAATAGCAGCAACATCACCTTCGCCGGTCCAGTCACTGGCTATAGTGTCGGCAGTATTAGCGTGAGCGGGAACCAGCCTGGGACCCCGACAGCAGGCAACGTCTTGGACGTGAAGTTTGCGATCAGTCATATTTCAGGGGCTGATGACCTGACAGTTGATTTCGGTGGCAACAATTTCACGTTGCCGGTCGGTCCGGGCCTCTTGTTGTCGGCGGCGGACTCTGGGTCGTTCGGGGAATCAGCGGCCACTGACCTTCTCAATTTCCAGTCTTGGGGCCGTGCCACCAATGACCTCGTCGTTCCAACCGGGACGGCTACCGCGATTGCGCCACCATGTATCCCAGGCTCCGGTCTGACCACCTCGTGCTCGACGGTGACGGCCGATGTCCCCTTCAACCGTGGTGCAGGTCCTTACGCGCTGACCGGCCGAGAGGTTCTTCACCTGGCGCTCGGTGAGCTCCCGGCGACCGTGAACGCCACGGTTGCGGCGAACGCTCAGCCCAGCGTCGTTCCGGAACCCACGTCGCTGCTGCTCTTTGGCACTGGGCTGATGGGCCTCGCGGCGCGCGCCCGTCGCCGGATGCGGAAAGGCAGTGTCCGCTAGACGACACCGCAGATTTCGTCTCCTTCTCCCCAACAATGGATCCTGATCGCGGTTGGCACTGGAAGGTGCCAACCGTGTTTTTCTTTCTCGCATCCGGAGATGGCCAAGCGCGAGTACGTCCACGCGTGCTTGCCGCAGGCCTTCGTGGTACGAGGCTGGAGGGCGAATCTTTCGACTCGCCCCCGGGTGCACAGGCAGGGTAACTAGCGGGATTGCCCCGCCACTTTCGCTGCGGGGTGAGGTGACTTTCGAACTTCTGCGTCCGTATAGAGCAGGGGACATGCCAATCGCGGCATGCGTAACCAACCCTCCTTACCCCACAATTTACTTAGAGAATCAGCGAATTCATCCGTGCGGCTGAACCGTTGAACAGTTCAGCCGCAAACCGTTGGGCTCTGAAATACCGACGGGTGGGTAGCGCCGTACTCTGGCGTTGGCGGACCCGAAGGGTCCGCCCTGCACTGCGTTTCCCTGCACTAGGTCCTACCCTGCAGTGCGTTGACCCTGCAGTGCCTCTTATGTGATGTGTCGACGTTCGATGCGGCTGAGGATATGGAGCACGATGATGATGAGCAGCCCGCTCGCAACTGCTCCCTTCCAACCGGACAGTCCCACGCGCGACAGATACGCGGGTCCGGCATATGCCACCATCGCGAGCAGCACGAGTGCCCAGACGAGCGCGGCGGCGGCGTTGAGGAGGCTGAAGCGCAGCGGATTCACGTCGAGATACGCGCAGGCTGCGGCGAGCGCAATCCGCAGCCCGGGCATGAACCGGATGAGAAGCACCATGGCGGTCTGATGTCTCTTGACGATCCCCGTGAGCCGCTGCATCCGGCGGCTGATCGCGGGGAACCGCCCGACCCATCGGGTCAGGCGGCGCCGGAGCAGATAGAAATAGAACTGATCCCCCATTGCCGCGCCCGCGGCGCCCGCCAGGATCACGGCGAGCGCGTTGAGATGTCCCTCCGCGACAAGGGCTGACGCGGCGACGTACGTGACTTCGCCTTCGACCATCGCGGCAGCAATGATCCCCAGGTAGACAAGTGGCCCGTGAACCGCGGCGGTCATCAGGATGCACGTACCGCCGCGGCCGGCTGCGGCTCCAGCGAGAGCACCGCATCGCGTACTACCGCGGCGACGCGATCGAGCTGCATGTCGGTGAGCACTTCGTAAATCGGCACTTGGATGGTGCCCGTCGTTTCGCGTGCGCCGGGCGCAAACTGGTGTCGAGTGCCGAAGAGCGTCAGGTCCGGGCAGACATCGACGTGCAGCGTCTCGAGGTCGACGCCGCGGCGGAGGCACGCCTCGACGATCGCATCGCGCGCCGGCACGTACACGCAGTATTGATAGAAGACATGCGTGCGCCCCGGCGGGACGAACGGCACACGGATGCCGCGCACCCCGTCGAGCAGCTCGGTCATCCGGTTTGCGTGTTGCTGCCGCGCCGCATTCCACTCGTCCAGCCGGGCGAGCCCCTCCAGCGCGATGGCCGCCTGCACGTTGCTGAGACGTTCACGATAGTCGTCCGGCAGCGGATCGAGCGGGCGGATGGCTTCCCAGAAGTACATGTCGAGACTCCAACGTAAGCGCGAGCCCGCGTACAGGAGGGGGAACAACGTCCATTTGAAGACGTCAGGCCGCGTCGCCAGCCGCATTACCCGCCCATGCCAGAGTCGCTGCTTGACGCGCTTCGGGCTCGGTGCAGGCTCCGCCGCCGCAAGACGCGCCACGCGTGTGGCGAGCGCGGGGTCGCGGACGACTGCTATTCCGCCGCCGTACGCGTTGAGCGGCTTGAACGTCTGAAAGCTGAAGATCGCAGCATCGCCGAAGGTCCCGACCGATCGGCCGTGGTACTGCGCGCCCAACGCGTGCGCACAATCCTCGATCACGGCGAGACCATGCCGCGCGGCGATCGACAACAGGTCGTCCATGTCGCACGGAAGACCCCAGAGATGTGTCGGCACGACAGCGACAGTTCGAGTCGTGACGACACTCCGCAATGCCTTCGCGGTCATCGTGAACGTGATGGGATCCACGTCCGCAAAGACCGGCGTTAGTCCGACCTGCCGCGCGATCTCCGGCATCACCCAGAAGGTGAGCGCCGGAAAGACGATTTCTCCACCAGGCGGGAAGTCGAGCGCCTTGAGAATGTAATAAAAAGCCATCCGCCCATAGGAAGCGGAGATCGCGTACACGCCGCCCAGCCGCGCGGCAAATGCGTTCTCGAAGCGTGCGATGTGCGGTCCCTCCTCCAGTTGTCCACGTGCTTCGAGCTCGTCGATGATCTGGAGGGTGTTCGGGATCACACGAACGCCGTATCTGGAAATGGGCGTCAACATACGACGCCCCCTTCCCACAACGCCGCTTCGCGGCGCGCGTGCCGGCGCTCGACGCGCGCGTCGAGCGAACCAACGACACTCCGGACAGCGGGCGCATTGATGCGCAGGTAGTTGGTGAGGAACGACGGCCGCATGTAGAAGCGCGTGTAGGCCGAGCCGAGCAGGCGTCGCAATTCGGCTGCGGTCAGCGATGGGTGAGTGAATGTCGGGGTAAAGCCGTCAAACCGCTGCCAGTCACGTTCGGTGATCAGCGGCTGCATGCGCCCGTAGAGCGGAGTGCCCGGGTACGGCGTCAGCAGCTTGAACTGCGCGATAGTCGAACCGAGCGCGATCGAATAATTGATGGTTGCGTTGATCGACTCACGCGTGTCGTCGAGAAATCCGAGGACGAAGAACGCCGCGGTGACGATGCCGAGCTCGCGGCAGCGGGCCACGATCGCGCGCTGATGCGCTTCCGGAATAGGACGGCGTCCCACGCGCTTCAGCGTGACCGCGGACACGGATTCCACGCCGAAGCCGATTGCTCGGAGTCCGGCCATGTGCATGATGGTCAGCACCTTCGAGTCGAGGCGATCGAGACGCGTCTCGCACTCGAAGGTGTGTGTCAGGCGCCGCGTCCGCATACCGTCGCACAGGGCGAGTACGCGATCGCGGTCCTGCGAGAACAGCGGATCGCGGAACACCACATGGACCGGTCCCCGCACGTCGTTGAGGAAGGACAGTTCGTCGAGGATGTTCGTCACCGAGCGTGAGCGGTACCCCGCCTGGATCCGGTGCGGGCAGTAGGTGCAGAACTCGGGACAGCTGCGCGAAGCCAGCAGCGGAAGCGAACCGACCATCGGGCGTGCGGTGTACGGGACGCGCCATCGCGTCCGTGCGCCGGTCAGCGGTTCCCAGTACGGAAACGGCAGCGCATCCAGGTCGTCCACCTGCGGACTTGCCACCAGACCCGACAACTGTTCGCCGTTGATCACACGCATCAACGCGTGCTCCGGCTCGCCGTCGACGATGAAATCGGCTGTATCGGAGAATAAGTGCGGCAGCTTCTGGGCTGCCAACCCAATGAATCCGACGCGGATGCCTCGCGCGCGCATCGCGCGCGCCCATTCGCTCTCGCGCCGATGATCGACGAGCGACGAGAGTACAATCGCAAGATCCCCATCCAGCAGTTCGCCGCTGGAGAACGCCACTTCGTGTCCGGCCCTGCGCGCCAGCGCAGCGGCATAGGCCAGGTGTACGCTCGGCAGCTTGAGGAACGCGCCCTTGAATCCCGCGATGACCCGCGTGACGCGTGAGAAGGGACGAAGGCGGGAGCCGTACCCGCCGACAACGGTATCCTTGCTGGTTAAACCCTCCGTACTTTCGATATCTGCCAGTACCAGTCGCATAGAAACGCCTCATCGCGCCCGCCGGGGCGCACGCACCAACGGAACGCTCGTGCCGTCACCAACACGGCGATCGGCCGGGCATCGCACGCGCGGTGCCCGGTGACACGAGCAAAGGCGGCTTAGATGAGAACTGGAGGCGGTCGAGGAGAGAGCGGAGCGAGTCGGAATGTCGAACGTCTGTCGCGCGGCTGTTCGGCGCGGGGGCGTCCGACGGCGGGATTGGTCGCCCACGGGCTGAGGCGCGTGACCAGGAATGCGAAGTCCCCGCTCGCACTCGCAATCCCTGGCGGGAGTTCGTTGGTGTCGTCGTCCACGCGGTGCCGTGTGGAGCCGCTGATGTCGCGCGTCGGCGGCCGAGGTCGATGCCGGTATGCGACGAAGCCGCTTGGGGCTTTCGTCCACACCTGAAGACCCTGCGAACGATTGCTGAAGATCAGTTCGGGACGACGATCGCCGTTCAGGTCAACGGCGGTAATGCCGCGCAGCGGCTGCGCGCTGCGGATGATATGGGTGCTGCGCGTGGCCGACAGCCAGATGCGAACGATCCATGGCTCATGCTTGTCGACCGTGACATGGTCGCGGCGGCCATCGGCATCCAAGTCGGCGAACAGCCGCCGATGGCCTGCCTCTGCTCGCGGCGCGAGCAACAGCACACAGAGGCCAACGAGCGGCAGCGTCCTGGCGATGCGGGATCGCGCGGGCATGCGGGAGGGTGGTTCCCCGCAGTATAGCCCGCGCGGGCGCGTTGCCGCGGCCGTGTTGGGCTACGGCATCAGCGCAAATGTCCAGACTGAGCCGCCGGCGGGCACCGCCTCCGCCGCGTAACGGTTCGCCAGCGTGCCGCCGCGCCCGGACGCCACGCTCACATACTGCCGGCCTCCCAGCGTATAGGTGATCGCCGTTGCGTTAACGCTCGAGCCTGTCTGGAACTGCCAGAGCGCCTTGCCCGTCGCAGCGTCGAGCGCGAGGAATTCGCCCGTCAGCTTCCCGGTGAATACGAGCCCGCCAGCGGTGGCAAGCATCCCCGCGGAGCTCGGCAGATCCGCAAGCGGGAGATCCCACTTCTTCTCGCCAGTCAGCGGATTCAGCGCGACGAAGTGGCCGACGACGTCGCCAGGTTTTCTGTCGGGGACCCGCGCGGTCACACCGGTCGAATCCGCGCCAAGCACCTGCGGTTTCGGCGCCGCGATTTTCTGGATGCGCGGGATGTCCCAGGTGCTCGCGTATACGAGGCTGTTGGTCGGGTCGAACGCGATCGGAACCGCATTCGTTCCGCGCGACGGCCAGATCTCCACTTCTTCGCCCGCGAAGAACCGCTTATAGACGTCGGTGAGCACCGGCCGTCCGCTCTCGACATCGACGCTCGACGCCCAGTTCACCTTCACCATCGGATTGGCGGCGATCAACTGGCAGTTGGTTCGATCGATGACGTACAGGAAGCCGTTCTTGTTCGCCTGAATCATCACCTTGCGCGGCCGGCCGCCCACCTGAATGTCGGCAAGCACCATCTCGTCGGTGCCGTCGACGTCGTAGACGTCGTTCGGCGTGAACTGGTAGAAGCAGGCGATCTCACCCGTCTTCGGGCGGATCGCAATCACACTCGACGTGTAGAGGCTGTCGAGGCCGCCACGCGGATGCGGATCGTACGGCTCCGCGTTGCCGGTGCCCCAGTAGACGAGATCGAGTTCAGGGTCGTAGGAGCCCGAGCGCCATGTGGGCCCTCCGCCGTACTTCCACGCCTCGCTGTCGCGCGGCCATGTCTCCGAGCCAGGTTCACCGGGCGCGGGAATCGTGTACCTGCGCCACAACTTCTTTCCGGTGTCCGGGTCCCATCCGTCGAGAAACCCGCGCGTCGTCCGCTCGCCGCCAGCCATACCCGAAATCAGGACGCCGTTGGCGATGATTGGCGCACCCGTGGAGTAATACCCCTCCTTGCCCTCGGCGTACTTCTGGTTCCAGAGCTCCTTGCCCGTCTTCATGTCGAGCGCGACGAGATGATTGTCATATGTGATTCGAAACAGCTTCCCGTTGTAGAGCACCGGTCCGCCACGAGTGATCGGTGCGCCCGTGGTTCCCATCTCGAGGGTGACAGGCGTACGCCAGATCTGCCGGCCATTCCGCGCATCCAGCGCAAACGTCCATCGGCCGTTGATGACGTACATCACGCCGTTGTAGATCGCAGGCGCCGCGAGCTCGCCCGTCTCGTTCCACACGCTCGTGGTCCACACGGGAACGAGGCGCTTCACGTTCGTCCTGTTGATCTGCCGCAGGGGGCTGTAGCTCTTTCTGTCGTAGCCCATGCTGTGCGTCGTCAGTACGTCGGTGTTCTTGCCGGTGTTGACGAGATCCTGAGTGGTCTGGGCAACACCGGTCGCCGCCCAGATGGCCAGCACGAATGCGAGCAGCCGGAACGTTTTCATATCGTCCTCTCCTCTGCGGATGGGGTGTATTAAACCTCAAGCTGCGGGTTCAGGCACAACTCACAGCACGCCGTGACAATACTGGGCCGTGGGCGGCCGGATTGGCGCGGCGTCACTCGCGTCGCGAGGTCTCGGGCATGGTGGTTCCCTTGCAGCGATATCAGTGAACGCGGATAGGAATCGCGCCCATGACTCCTCCGGATCAGATTAAAACGTTCAGCAGTCGCCTCGCGGACGACGCGGGTGTATGGCTGATCGTTACCGCTTGCTTGTTCATACTGCTGGGGATCTACGCGATCGTCGAACCGGTCGTTGGTGGACTCGCGGTCACACTGCTGGTGGGCTGGCTGCTGATCGCAGGCGGCGCCACGCACATCATCAGCGTCTTCCGCCGCGATGACGGAGGCGCCGTGTGGCACCTGGCACTTGGACTCGCGTACATCGCCGGGGGCGTGTACTTCCTGTCAAATCCTGGAATCGCGCTGGAAGCCCTCACGCTTCTGCTCGCGATCCTGTTCTTTGTTGAGGCCGGCATCGATCTCGTGGCGTACTCCGCACAACGTCGTGAACCGGGCGCTGTGTGGCTGCTGGTGAACGCCTTTGTAACCACACTACTGGGCACGCTGATCGCGATGCACTGGCCTTCGATGACCGTGTGGGTTATCGGAACGATGCTCGGCCTCAATTTGCTGACCACAGGGGTCAGTCGCCTGATGCTCGGGATGGCAGCGCGCAACGTCGCCGCGTAGCAGCGACGCAGCCGCCTCCCCGACATCAGGCGGCTCGTTTGCGATACTGCCGGACCGCGACAAAGAGTACGACGATGGCGCTGCCAATAAGAATCAGGAATGGCTGCGCGATTTCGGCCGGCCCCGCCCCTTTCATCAAAATTGCGCGCGAGATCGCCACGAAGTGGCGTACAGGATTGACCAACGTGACCGTCTGCACCCACGGCGCCATGCTGTCGATCGGCGTGAACAGGCCGCTCATCAGCAGATAGATGTTGACGATGAAAAACGTGACGAACATCGCCTGTTGCTGTGTATCGACAAGTGCCGAAATCCAGAGTCCGATGCCGACAGCGACGGCCAGATAGACAGCAGCGACCGCGTACAGCAGCGGCAGACTTCCGCGCACAGGGATGCCAAACACCAGCGTGCCTATCAGGAGACCGAGCGACAGTTCAATCAACCCCAACACCCAGAACGGCAGCAGTTTCGCGACGATGAACTCACCACGGGTAATCGGCGTGACGTTCAGCTGCTCGAGCGTTCCAAGCTCTTTCTCTCGTGCGATGTTCTGCGCGCTCAGCAGCGACCCGATGATCGTCATCAAAGCCACGAGGATGCCGGGGACCATGTAGTACTTGTAGTTGAGCGTGGGGTTATACCGGCTGCGCATCCGGACATCGATTCGCGGCGCCGGGTCCACAAGGACCCGGCCTATGCTGCCGGGTAGGGCGGGTCTTTTTAGACCCGCCGCATAGTCCGTCAGCACGCGCGTGGCGTAGGCCTGGACGATACCAGCCGCGGATCCCTTTTCCCCATTGACCGACAGCTCCACCGGCGCTATCCCCGTTTTCACGAGCGATTCCTCGAAATCCCGTGGAATGATTACCGCCATCGTGATGCTGCCGTCGAGCAGCCGCTTCTCGACGCGATCGAGCGATGGCGTCGTATCGACGATGTCGAAATGACCGTTGGCCGCGAGGCGGTTGACGACGCCGCGCGACGCGGACGTGCGATCGAAGTCGACGATCTGAATAGGCGTGTTGTGAATCTCGAACGTCGCTGCGTTCGAGAGGATGACGAGCTGCACCATCGGCACGATCAGCGTCTGCGCGAGCAGGATGCGGTCGCGCACGATGTGCAGCACTTCGGCCTGCGCCAGAAACAGAATCCGCCGCATGGCTACTCCAGTCGCTCCCGGAAAGACCGGACGCTCGCGGCCAGCAGCACAGTCGCGAGCACCGCGATATACAGCGTCTCGCGCCAGAGATACTCGAGGCCGATGCCTTTGAGCATGATGCCCCGCGCGATGACGACGAACCATCTGCCGGGGAAGATGAATGAAATCCACTGCAGGAGCGCCGGCATGCTCTCCACCGGAAAAATGAACCCGGACAACAGCACGTTCGGCAGCAGTGTTGTCAGGAACACGCCCATCATCGCCAGTCGCTGAGACGAGGTGCGCGCCGAGATGAGAATGCCGAACGCGAGCGACACGAGCACGTAGAGCAGGCCTTCGGTCAACAGGAGCAGCACGCTGCCCCGCACGGGGACGGCGAATACGAAACGCGCCTCGACGAGCACGAGGAGCAGGCTGGCGAAGCCAACGGCGAGATACGGCATGACCTTGCCCGCAATGATTTCCCACGGGCGAAGCGGCGATACCAGCAGCGCCTCCATCGTTCCCGTCTCTTTCTCGCGCGTGAGCGAAATGGCGGTCATCAACGCGCAGATGATGGTCAAGACGAACGCCATCAGACCCGGGACGAACAGATTGGAGCTGGCGCGCGTCGGGTTGAAGCGCATGCGAACCTGCGGAACGATGTTGATTGAGCTGGCGGGTCCGAAAGGACCCGCCCTACCTGCCTCACTCGACCATTGACTCACCACGGCGTCCGCGTACGCCTGCAGGAGGCTGCCGGTGTTTGGCTCCGTGGCATCGGTAATCACGAGCAGCTGTGCGGGCTCTCCCCTGCCGAGATCCGTGGCGAAATCGTGGCTGAAGACGATCGCCTGCTGCGCGGCGCCGGTCTGAAACAACGAATCGAGGTCCTCGGTGCGAGCCACAACGGCGACGATGCGAAACAGACCCGCGGCGGTAAAGCGATTGCGAAGGGCCAACGTGACGTTGTTCGGGGCCGGATCGACGATGGCGAGACGGACGTCGTCGACATCGGTGCGGATGGCGGAGCCGAAGAGCAGCACCTGCACGACCGGGAGCGCCACGAGCACGGTTGCGGTGCGCCGATCCCGCCGGATATGGAAAAACTCTTTCCGCAGCAGACCGTGAAGCGCCGTCATCGATCTTCCGCTCTGGCGGGCCTGACAAGGCCCGCCCCGCCCGCTTGATCTCCAGGTCGGGCAAGACGCACGAACAACTCGTCGATCGAGTCGACGCCGTGCTGCCGCTTCAATTCGGACGGCGGGCCGAGCGCCGCAATTCGTCCCGCCACCATGATTGAAATCCGATCGCAGTACTCCGCCTCGTCCATGTAATGCGTGGTCACGAGCACCGTCGTCCCCCGCGATGCGGCTTCGTAGATCAGCTCCCAGAACTGCCGTCGCGTGATGGGATCCACGCCGCTCGTTGGCTCGTCGAGAAACACGATGCGCGGTTCGTGGACGAGTGCGACGGAAAACGCCAGCTTCTGACGCCAGCCCAGCGGAAGGCCGCTGACCGGCTGATTGGCAACCTGTGCGAGGCCAAGGCGACTCAGCATGCGGTCTGTGCGGTTGCGAATCTGCGCGAGCGTGAGGCCGTAGATGCCGCCGTACAAGCGGATGTTCTCGCGCGGCGTCAGGTCCTCGTAGAGGGAAAAGCGCTGGCTCATGTAGCCGATGCTCCGCTTGATCGCCTCGCTCTCCGCGTAGATATCGTGACCCGCGACCCGTGCGCTACCGCTGGTTGGCGTCAGCAGTCCGATCAGCATTCGGATCGCCGTTGTCTTTCCTGCCCCGTTCGCACCGAGAAAGCCGAAGACCTCGCCAGCGTTCACATCGAACGTGATGTGGTCGACCGCGGTGAAGTCGCCGAATTTCCGCGTGAGGTCCTTGACGGCGATCGCGAGGTCGGTCACGCCGCGTCCTCCGTGCGGGCGATGAAGCTGTCTTCCACCGTTGGCGTCAGCGGCTCGACCGACGCGTTCGCGAAGCCGCTCGCCCTGAGAAATGTCTTCACGTCGTGGGCGATTGCGTCAATGGATGCGTCAACGCGCTTGTCAATGTAGTGAATGACGTCGCCGAACGGATAGGCGCTGTGCGCGTGCTCATACTTCCGCAGCGCGAGCAGCGCCTTGTATCGATCGCTGGCACGAACGCCGAGAAGCGGCCGTTCAAATGCGCGCGTGATCGCCTCGGGCGTGTCGACTCCGAGCAGGTGGCCGCGATGGATTAGCGCAATGCGATCGCAGCGCGTGGCTTCGTCCATATACGGCGTCGACACGATGGTGGTCAGCCCACCCTGCTTCAAACGTCCGAGAAGATCCCAGAACTCCCGGCGTGACACGGCATCGACACCGGTCGTCGGCTCATCGAGCAACAGAATGTCTGGCCGATGGACGAGCGCGCAGCAGAGGGCAAGCTTCTGCTTCATTCCGCCGGACAGCGCTGCGGCCCGGCGATCTCTAAATGGTTCGAGCTGAATGTAGATTGGCTTGATTTGTTCGTATTCGCGTTCGATCGTGGTGCCGAACACGGAGGCGAAGAACGTCAGGTTCTCATGGACGCTCAGATCCGGATACAAGGAAAAGCGCCCGGGCATATAGCCGACGCGTTGCCGAAGCGCACGGTAGTCGCGGACGACATCGAAGCCCAGGACAGACGCACGCCCTGCATCGGGGATCAGCAGCGATACGAGAATTCTGAACAGCGTCGTCTTGCCCGCGCCATCCGGGCCAATGAAGCCAAAGAGCTCGCCCTTCTCGACCATGAACGAAACTTTGTCGAGCGCGAGAGTCGAGCCGAATCTCTTGCTAATCGACTCTGCCCGAATGCCGCCATCACGGTGGGGTCCGCCTTCAGGCGGACCAGCAACGGCGCTCATTGGAAATCCACATCGACGGGCATCCCAATCTTCAACAGCCCGTTCTCATTTGGAACCCGAATCTTGACCGCGTAAACGAGATCGGCGCGCTCATCACGGGTCTGGATGGGCGTCGGCGTGAACTCCGCCTGTGACGACACCCACGACACCGTGCCGTCGAGCGTCTGACGGGTGTCGTTCCCCACATCAACGGTGACACGTGCCCGGCTCCCAAGCTTCACTGCGGCAAGCTGTGGCTCGGTCACATACGCACGGACATCGACGGTTCGGACGTCGGCAATCTTGTAGAGCGGCTGGCCCGGTTGGACGACTTCACCGGGTTTCGCATAGGTGACCAGCACCGTGCCGGCGCTCGGGTTCGTGATGGCGCTGCGCCGGAGGCGATCGTCCACCTGGGCGACCTGCGCGGCGTCTGCGGAGACCTGTGTCTGCGCCGTGCGCTGCTGTTGCCGGGTGGCAGCAATCTGAGCATTCTGCGCGGCCACCTGACGTTCCTGCGCCGCGATCTGCTCCTCCTGCGCCCGGACCTGGTCCTGCAGCACGCGGGCATCACGCTCAGCCTGATCGAGCTGCTGTGACGTCGCAGCCTGCTGCGCGAAGAGTCGCTGCATCCGCTCGTGATTGCGTTTTGCGACCTCGAGCTGCGCCTCCAGCGCGCTGCGCTGTGCGACGGCTGCGCCGTGCTGCGCCTGGAGCGCATCACGTTGCGCGGAGACCACCGCGACCTGGCGATCGACTTCGCCGACGCGCGACGCAGCGACGTCGCGCTGCGCGACCAACTGGCTGCGCTGGAGCGTCAATTGTGTCGGATCGACCGTCCCCGCCTTATCGCCCGCGCCAAGCGTTTGCCCTTCTTCTACCGGAAACGACGTGAGCTGGCCGCCGACCTCCGAGGAGACGATCACTTCGGTGGCTTCGACATTGCCATACGCATCGGGCTGCGGCGCCCGATTGCACGACGTGAGCGCAATCGTCGCCGCCAACGCGAGCGCACATCGCGAATCCATCACCTCACCTCCAATCCGAGCGTCGTCAACAGGTGCGCGCTTGCCTGCGCGAGCTCGACCTCGTGGCCCGCACGCGCGAAGCGTGCCTGCAGAACCTCGGCATTCCGATCGAGATAGTCCGATGCCGTCACGACGCCTTCCTGAAGACGAATCTGCGTGGCACGGTCCACCTGCTCGCGCAGCATGACGATGCGCTCGTCAATCGCGAGGGCGCGTTGCAGACGGTCTATCGCGGATTCGTCGCCTTCGATGGCGGTCGTGAGGCTCTTGGCAAATGCCGCTTCGTCCGCAGCGACTATCTGCTGCTGGATGGTAAGCGCCTCACGCTCACGCGCGCCCGAGCCCCACGTCCACGCGTTCCATTGCAGACGTACTCCGCCAAACGCGTACGCCTCGAACTCGGACTGGGCGAAGTTGAGTCCGGGTTTCCCGTATCCAACGCGTCCGTACGTCAACAGCCGCGGACGCTCCTGCGCAACGGTGAGTTCCTGTTGACGAACGAGCCGATCGCGCGTCCGCGCGAACTGTTCGTACTCGGGACGGGCGCGCAACGTCGCCTGCGACTGGCGCGCCTGCGCGACGGCGGCGGCCACATCGGGCAGCACCAGCGTGTCGGTGCCCACAATCGGCTGTCCAGTTAACGTTGCGAGCCGATCAAGCGCGGCGCGCCGGCTCGCCTGCAGGTCGTCGGCGTCCTGCTGACGCTGCAGCAACGTCGCCTCGATCGCGGCCGCGTCCGCTCCGAGCGCCGTTCCCTCGTCAACGCGAGCCGTCATCTCTCTCAATCGAGCGTTCAGGTCCTCGATCGTCGCGGCCAGCGCGCCCGCACGCGCCTGCAGCGCGGCCGCCGCGAAAAACGCGTCGTTCACCTGCTGACGCAATCCGAACAGCGTCGCGCGTACGCGTGCCTGGTTCTCGGCGAGCTGGGCCTGTTCGAGCGCAGTCTGCGCGTTTATGGTCGTATCGAACAGACGCTGGTCGAGCCGGATGCCGCTGTCGAACGTGTCTTTCGGCGGAAGAAACAACGCCTCGACACCGGGAATTGACGTCGCCAGGTGCGCCACATCGGACTGATACTGCGCGTAGCCATCGACCACCACGGTCGGCAGCCGCTGCGCGCTGATGTTGCGAAGCCGGAGATCGGTCTGCTGCATGAAAAGTTGGAACTCGCGCGATCGCGGATCGGTGTCGATCGCTGCCTGCTGCAGCGCGGCGAGACTGAATGAGCGGCCTGATACCTGACCCCTGACACCTGCCGGGAGCAAGGCGAGTATCAGGCCAGCGAGCAAAAGTGACGTGCGTAGGTTCATCGCCGCAAGGCCCTCAGAAAAAAGGGCGCCAGCTCCCGGCGGCGCCGCTCGATGAACTGGTTGAAACCTGCCTGGTCGAGTCCGACCAGCGCCATCACCATCGGCCGCGCGGCGAATGGGAAGACGCACAGTGCGAGCAGGTTGATGGCGAACTGCTCGGGCGCGATCGGATGCATGCGCCCGGCTTTGACGCGCGCGTTGATTTGCGCGCCCAGCACCTTGAAGACGCGCCTGCCGACCTCCGTCGGCGTCACTCCGGTCACCGTGGAGAAGAGCTGGCGAACACGCTCGGGGTGGTGCGTCAGCTCGCTGAGGATGTACCCAGGGAGGTAGGGCGTTTTCTGCAGCTGCTGCAGCTCGACGTCGACGACCTGCTCGACCTTCGCTTCGAGCTCCGCATCGGAGCCGAGGATGCGGATCACCGCGGGCATCAACTGCATCGCGGCACGCTGGAACACCGCTTCGGCCAGCCGCTCCTTGCTGCGGAAGTAGTAATGCAGCAACGCCGAGTTGGCGTCGGCCTCCTTCGCGATTTCCTGCATCCGCGCACCGGCGGTCCCCCGCCGCAGGAAGACCGCGTGGGCGGCATCGAGAATCCGCTGCTCGGTATCGCGGTCGCGTGCTTGACTGGATGGTTTAACCATTTAGTTAAACCGAAAGATAAACCAACTCGCCAGCGCCATGCAAGCGCGGGACGGATTCGCGCGGATTGGTGGGGCGTTAGGGCGCGAGGCCGGCGGCGAGCGCCGCCGCCTTGTCCGCCAGCGTCGCGGCGAACACGAAGTTGCGATCCTTCAGCGCCTGCTGCGCCTGCTCCGTGAAGCGCTTCGACTGGTCGTACTGGGATCGCGCGTCAGCGTTCAGCTTTCCGTAATCAACACGGCTCAAATCACGAGCCGCGCGCGCCAGCTTGTCGCGCGCATCGCGCTCCGCGGCGGCGTCACCGCTCGGTGAGTTTGGCCGCAGTTCACGCGGAGGCTCGACTGCCGGAGACGTCGCGGGCGGCGTCGCCGCAGCCGCAGGAGGAGGTGCTTCCGGACGTTCAGGTTCTGCGCGTCTCACAGGTGGTCGCGGGGGTGTCCGCGGCGTGGTGGCAACAGGTGCGGGTGGTGGCGTTTCAGGTTCCGGCGCCGACGCCGTCACCGGCTCCTCGACAGGGGCCAGAACGCGTTCAGGCGGTGCAGGTACGTCGAGTGGCGGTCCCGCTGGGGCGCTGGCTTGCGCTTTCGCGCACCCGGCGGCGCTGAAGGCAGACAGCACCAGACTCAATGCCAGGGGGCCGAAAAAACGAACCACCACGTGAGCATTCTGCATCGAGCATCGAGCATTGAGCATTGCTAAATCTCGTTAGCCCGCGGGAGTAAGACGCGGAACGTCGTCCCACGGTTCTTAGTCGACTCGACCTCGATGTCGCCGTCGTGAAGCTGGACGATGCGGTAGACCATCGAGAGGCCGATGCCGGTCCCATGATCCTTCGTCGTGAAATACAGGTCAAAGATCTTCGACAGATGCTCGGCCGGAATGCCGATCCCTGTGTCCTGAACTCGGACATCCACTCGATTGCGAGACGCCCGCCCGCACGACAACCGCAGCGTGCCGCCGGTCGGCATCGCCTGACAGCCGTTGATCGCCAGATTGAGGAAGACCTGACGCAGCATGGCGGCATCGCCGTTCACCGGCGGAATGTCGGGCGAGACGTCCACGTGAACGCGGACGTTGTTCTTCTGCGCTTCGGGCTCGATGAGCGGGAGAATCTCGTCGAACAGATCCTTGACGTGCACCGGCTGCAGCCGCAGATCCTCCGGTCGCGTGAATTTCAGGAAGCCCTGAACCACTTCATCCAAGCGGCGAATCTCGCTCTCGATGACGGCCACGTGCTGCAGCGCATCCGCCTCCGCACCCGTGATCGCGGGTGCTTCGGCGAGACCGAGCCCCCCGGCGACGACGACGGGCTCCGCCTTGCGCACCGCGCTTCGGTGGATCTTGGTTCGCAGCAGCTCGAGGTGGATGATCATCGCGTTCAGCGGATTCTTCACTTCGTGCGCGATGCCGGCAGTGAGCCGGCCGAGCGCGACGAGTTTGCGCGAATAGGCGATCGTCGATTGCATTTGCGACAGATACGACAGGTCGCGCGACACGAGGAGCACACCAACCAGGCGCCCATCGGTCCCTTCGATCGCGTGCGTCATCAGGAGGGCGTCGGCGGCCTGTCCGGGATTTGAAGCGCCGGCGTTCTCGCGCGCGAGCGGCACCGGGCCGCGTGATGTTCGGGTCGCCAGTGTTTCTTCCACAATCTTTCGATACGGATCGCTCTCCGACAGCAGACCGTGCAGCGCCCGCCCGATCGCATCAGCGGGCAGCCTCTGCTGCATCGCGGGGTTGCTGAAGAGGAGCTCGCCGGACGGGTTGAAGAGCGCCACGGCGTCCTCGAGATGCTCGACCGCCGACTGAAGATTCGCCTTCTGACCCGCGAGCAGCGAGCGATCGGCTGACAGCTGCTGACTGACGGTGTTGAAGAAGGTCCCGAGGTCTCCGAATTCGTCGCCTGGCGGCAAGTCGAGTGTCACGCCGAATTCACCCTTGCCGAGGCGCGTCAGACCGCTGCGGATCACGTTGATGGGCCGCAAGAACAGCTGCGCGAGGACGGCGGCAACCATGACCGCGATCAAGAGCGAGGCGAGCGCGATGTTGACCGCGGGGCGCAGCGACGCGTCCAGCTCCTGACGCATCAACACGGTCGACACACCGATGCGGATCGAACCGAATGGCTGATCGCCGAGCACCATCTGCTGACGCACCTCGAGTGTGCGTCCGTCGCGTGCGTAGATCGTGCGGAGCTGATCCACCGAATCCGCATTGATCAGCGACGCTAAATCCTCCCGTGGCGGGTACGGCTTGCCTTCCTGCGTCGGGTCGCTCGAGGCGCGAACGACGCCCTGCGTGTCGAGGATCGAAGCGCCCGTGACGCTTTCTCCGTAGATGCTCGACTCGAGAATCGCGCGCAGCCCGGGATCGCCAGCCAAGGCGGCGTACGGATCGCCGGCGCCGGTGACCACCACCTCGCGGGCACGGTGAAAGATCGCGTTGGCCAGCAGTTGTCCACGCGCCTCGCTTTCGTGCAGGACAACGCGCGCCAGGCGGGCGACGTGCACGGCGCTCAGCATCACCACCGCGAGACCGACGATGGTGGTTACCGCCGCGATCTGCTTGGCCTTGATGCTCAGTCGCATGGCGAGCGCCGTTCATCGAGACGAACCACGGAGGCGCGGAGGGTCACGATTGCGAAACCGTTTCTTCCTGCTTCTTGCCGGGCGTACGGCCGCGCAGCTTATTGAGCTTGTTGTGCAACGTCTTCAGACTGATGCCGAGGATCTCTGCGGCGCGCGTCTTGTTGTCGCGCGTGTGCTCGAGGGTCATCAGGATCAGCCGGCGCTCGGCTTCCTCGACCGTCGTCCCCGGCTCGAGCGCGATGACCGGCTTGACCACGTCCGGTGAATCAGTCACCAGTGGCGGCAGATGCTTCGGCTCGATGAAGTCGCCGTTGGACAGAATGACGGCGCGCTCGATCACATTGCGAACTTCGCGCACGTTGCCGGGCCAGTTGTACTGCTCGAGCATCCGCATCGCGGATGAATCGACTGCAGATACTGACTTATTGTTGCGATCGTTGAATTCGGCGAGAAACGACTGGACAAGCAGGGAGAGGTCGTCTTTGCGCTGGCGAAGGGTTGGCAGCTCGATGGCGAAGACGTTGAGGCGGTAATACAAATCCTCGCGCAGCTTGCTGTTCTTTACCGCATCGGCGGGATTGACGTTGGTAGCCGCAATCACGCGCACGTCAACGCTTTGCTCCTGCCGTCCACCGAGCCGCCGGAACCTCCGCTCCTGCAGGACGCGCAGCAGCTTGACCTGCGTTGCCGGCGTCATCTCAGCAATTTCGTCGAGGAAGAGCGTCCCGCGGTCCGCGAGCTCAAAACACCCTTCGCGCCGATCCGACGCGCCGGTAAACGCCCCTTTCTCGTGACCGAAGATTTCACTCTCGAGCAGCGTTTCGGGAATCGCCGCGCAATTGATCGGCACAAAAGGCATCTGCCCGCGCGGGCTCAGTTGGTGGATCGTCTGTGCGACCAGCTCCTTGCCGGTGCCCGACTCGCCCCAGATAAGGACGTTGGCCTGGGTCGGCGCGGCCTGCTCAATGGTCTGGTAGACCTTCCGCATCTGGGGGCTGTTGCCGATCATCTTCCCGAAGCTGCCGTGCTCGCGGAGCTGCTTACGCAGCACTTTCACCTCGCGGAGCGTGTCCTGCCGCTCAACAATCTTGTCGAGAAGGATTTTCAGTCGCTGGGGTTCGACGGGCTTGGTGAGGTAGTCGTACGCGCCTTCCTTGATCGCTTCGACGGCGGTCTCGACCGTCCCCTGCGCCGTGAGGATGACCGTAGTGATAGCGGTCCCCTCTTCCTTGAGCGCGCGAAGCAGTTCGAGCCCGCCCATGTGCGGCATCACCAGGTCGCTAATGACGATGGAAGGCCGAAACGTCGTAATGCGTTGAAGCGCCTCCTCCCCGTCGGCGGCAGACTCCGTGGTGAAACCCCACGTGCTCACAAGCTCGGTGAGACCAAGGCGGGTTGAGGGTTCATCCTCAACGATCAGCACGCGCTCGCCGGAAGTACTGGAGGTCATCTGAGGGATACTACTCTGTACTTTTTACACGGTCCAGCTCTGCGGCCGACGAGCTTCGCCGGAGTTTGTCCGGTGAATACGGTAGGCCGGAAACCGTAGACGGTAGACTACTGCCGCCCGGTCCTGATGTCCGAGTCCGCGCCAGAGTCCTTCATCAATCCCCGACCATCCGGTGTCGTCGATCCGCGCGAACGCGCAACCGCCGTCCTGGAGATTCTGCTGTGCTCCAGCATCCCGACGCAGCTCGCCATCGGCGCGTTGCTGCGCCTGGCCGGCATTCCGTCGACCGACGCGGCCGGCCACCTGTCGCTCACCTTCGTGCTGACGCTCTCGCTGGCCGACACGGCGCTGCTGATCCTAATGATGATTTTTTTCATGCACGTTCACGGCGAGACGCCGCGTGCGACCTGGTTTGGAACGAGCCACCCCCTTCGTGAGGCCCTCATCGGTCTGGCCACGGTTCCGGTGGTCTTCGTCGGCGTCGGAATCGTGCTGAATGCGATTCGGCTGTTCGCGCCGTCTCTTCATAATGTCGAGAATAATCCGCTCGAACAGCTCGCGGCCACACCCGGCCAGGCGGTGGCGTTTTCGCTGGTCGCCATCATCGCGGGCGGCGTGCGCGAAGAACTGCAACGCGCGTTCATGCTGCGGCGGTTCGAGCAATACCTTGGCGGGGCGACACTGGGCGTCTGGGTCCTGAGCATCGCGTTCGGCCTCGGTCACGTGATGCAGGGATGGGATGCCGTGGTCACGACCGCCACGCTGGGCGCGTTCTGGGCGTGGATGTACCTCCAGCGGCGCAACAGCATTGCCCCAATCGTGAGCCATGCAGGTTTTAATTCACTTGAAATTCTGAGAGTCGCCTTGATTGGACAATGACGAGGAGATATGCCGAAAGCGATTCGAATCTATGAGCAAGGCCCGCCCGAGGTCATGAAGTGGGAGGAGGTCGAACTGCCTCCTCCCGGTGCCGGAGAAATCCGGATGCGCCACGAAGTGTCCGGTCTCAACTACATCGACACCTACCACCGCGGCGGCGTCTACAAGATGCCGCTGCCGAGCGGCATCGGCAGCGAAGCGGCCGGCGTCGTCGAAGCGGTGGGCGACGGCGTGATGGAACTGAAGCCGGGCGATCGAGTCTGTTACGCCAGCGGCACGCCGCAGCAGCCGGTTGGCAGCTACTCCGAAGCGCGCAATGTATCAGCCGCACGCCTCGTGAAAATTCCCGACGGCATCAGGTCCGAAACGGCGGCCGCCATGATGCTCAAGGGAATGACGGTCTCGTATCTAATCAAACGGACGTACAAGGTGAAGTCCGGCGACACCGTCGTGTGGCACGCCGCCGCGGGCGGTGTCGGCCTGATCGCGTGCCAGTGGCTAAAGACGCTCGGCGTTACCATCATCGGCACGGCCGGCTCCGACGAGAAGTGCGAGCTCGCGAAGGCGCACGGCGCGGACTACTGCATCAACTACAAGAGAGAAGATTTCGTCGCGCGCGTGAAGGAAATCACGGGCGGCAAAGGCGTGCCGGTCGTCTATGACAGCGTCGGGAAGGACACCTTCGACAAGTCCCTTGAGTGCCTCTCGATGTACGGGTTGATGGTTACGTTCGGGAACGCGTCAGGTCCAGTGCCGCCCGTCAACCTCGCGGCACAACTGAAGGGGCATCTCTATGTCACTCGCCCGTCGCTCCAACCGTACACCGCTGCCCGCCAGGACCTCCTCGCGCTGGCCAGCGACCTGTTCGACGTCGTCAACGCCGGCAAGGTGAAGATCGACATCAACCAGCGTTATCCGGTCAAAGATGCCGTGCAGGCACACAAGGATCTGGAGTCGAGAAAGACGACGGGATCGACGGTGCTGACGGTCTAGGTGGCAGGAGGCAGGCGGCAGGTCCTACTGCGGCCTGCCCGCTGCCCCCTCCCCGCTGATTGGCGGGTTCACAGCGACGTCAGCGCGTGAACGCAGATCGCGAATCCACTGATTGACAATGGCGCGGCGGCGCTCGCTCGAGACGCGCTGCCGCGCAATCGGCTCCGCATCCTCGTACGGAGCGGTCGCGCCACCCTTGGTAAACTCGGCTTCGTGCGTGCGGTAGTACGCCGCGACTTCTTCATCACTCACCTGCACGGTCGTTCCGAAGCGCTGATCGAGATAGCCCGCAATCCGCAGATTGTCGCGCGCCATCTCGATGATGCGTTGCTCGGTCAGACCGGTGGACTGCATCAGCATCGGCAGCCTCGAACCAGCATTCATCTTCAGCCGCGCCGCTTCCCCTGCGAGGGCATCCGGAGACGGTTCCGGCGGCGGGAATCGCTGTACCTCGGTGAGCTCGAGTTGCCGGTCGATCATCTGCTGCGTACCGTCGGCGATCGGGTCGCTGGATCCAACCTGGATGATCCCCAAACCGATCGCCGCCTGGACATCGGTCAGCGTGATCGGGGCTCCGTCAACGCGGGCGAGGACGCGATCAAGAAGTTGTTGTGCCTGCGCCGACGGCAGCCACAGCATGAACGTCGCGACAACAAGCCACGCGCAGCGCAATTCACAACCACGGGCCACAGAGACACAGAGACACAGAGGCTTTCTTTTCAAAAGGCTTTTCTCCGTGTCTCTGAGTCTCTGAGGCTCCGTGGCAGTGAACATCGCCTCGAATGCTTAGAACGCTTGCCCGAACGCGATGTTCAGCACGGTGCGCCGTTCGAGCACGCCGGGCACGAGCTCGCGCGGCGCGAGGTTGAACCCGAGCTCCACGCGAATCGGGCCGATCGGCGAGCGATAGAGGACCCCGAACCCCGCAGCGGGACGCAGATTCGTGAAGCTCAAGTCGCTGGCGTTGAGGAAGACATTGCCCGCATCGACGAAGGTGACCGCCGTGAATCCTTTCACGGTGTCGATGCGCAGTTCGGCGTTGAGCACCACCTCACCGTTGCCGCCCTTGGGGAAGCCGGTCTGCGGATCGACGGTTTCGGCCGTGCCGAGACGATCGAGGGAGAACCCACGGACCGTGGTGTCACCGCCGGCGAAGAAGCGCTCACTGGCGGGCAGGTCCTGTACCTTTTGCGTGACGGTTGCGCCAGTCTCATCAATCGTCGTCACGATGCGAGGGAAGCCGTGCGCGAGGCCAATTCGCTCTGCCGTCGCGAGAATGATGCGGCGACGCAGCGGCAGCCGGAAGTATTGAAACGCCTGCGCAAACGCCTTCACGAACCCGACCTCGGATCCGATCGCACGTGCGCTGATATCGCTGTTCAGCGCGAGGAACAAACCGCGCGATGGGTCGAGTAGATCATCGCGGGTGTCGCGAATCAACGCGTTCGAGAACGTCGAGAGGCGCACCTGGGGGAAGACACGGTCGATGAGCGGCTCCTCCTGAGGTGTGAATCGTTGGTCAAAGAGTTTCGTGTGCTGGAACGAGTAGCGGCCCGCAATGCTCACTCGCGGCGTGAGGTGCCCTCCGACTTCGGCGCGCACCTCGCGCGTCCGGTAGTTGAAGCTCGATCGAATCGCCTGATCGAGGATGCCGGTCAACAGAATGTCAGCCGGTGTGTTGAACACCTTCGGCTCACGATACGTCGCGAGCAAGCGGTATTCGTTGAAACCGTAACCGCTCTCTGTTGCCGGGGCGACGTCGGGCAGACCACCCGCTTCGGCGACCGCGACGTCACGCGCAATCAGACCGGCGCGCGCGAACAGATCGATCGAGCGGTTCTTCCCCCACAGGTTGCTGCGTGTGATCTCGAACGAGCCGCGCGGCGACAGCTCGAAATGTTCCTGGGCCGTCCCGTTCGGTCCGGTCGGCCGCAGCCGTGTGCCTCCCTCGAGTCCTCCGCCGTACGCGATTGACGTCGGCGGCGCCTCCTCCACCTGAACGAGCACGTCCCGCCGCGACTCGGATTCGTGCGTCAGCTCGGTGATGTTGACGCGGCGGAAGAGTCCGAGCGACGTCAGCCGCTGCTGGCTCTCGATGCGCGCCGAATACCCCAGCGGCTCTCCGGAACGCAGTGTCAACTCGCGCTGGATCGTCGACGTGCTCGTCCGCCGGTTGCCGACGATGATCACGTGGTCGACGATCACCTGCGGTCCCTCGGTGATAGCGAACAGCACGTTCGCGCGAGTATCGCCCTCGGCGAGCATCAGGCGCGGTTCTACGACGACGCTTTCGTAGCCGCGGTTGCGATATTCGAGCTCGATCCGATCGCGGTCGGACGCGACATCAACCTCGGAGTACGGCTTACCAGGTGCGGTCGCGGCACCCATGAGCAGTTGCGCCGTCGTCAGCACTGTGTTGCCCATCAGGTCAACGGCGCCGACGGTGGTGCGCGGACCCTCGGCGACGGCCAGCGTCACCTGCACCGGGCGATCCCCTGCCGCACTGGGGGTCGCAGGCAGAACAACGACGGACGGCATCACCATCGCCCGCGTGAAACCACGCGCGCGATAGAGGCCGCGGATACCGGTGACCGCCGCGTCGACCTGCGCCTGCACGAAGGGCTCGCCTGCTTTCAGCCGAACGATGGGCGTGAGTTCGGATGCCGGAACCGACGTATTACCATCGATCGCAACAGAGTTCACCAGGTAGCGCGGACCTCGCGAAATGGTGAACCGGATCGTCAGTTCGCCGGGCGTCTCCTCGCGCGTATACATCGCCGTGGCGTCGCGGTAGCCTCGGGCGCGGAAGTAGTCTTCGATGGCGCGGTTCGAGTCCTCGAGCAGGTCTTCGTCGGCAGACGCTTCAGCCCGAATCGGGACGAGACGCTCGCGTTCGGCCTCCGGCAGCGGATCGCCCGAGAAGGCGACCGACACGTGCGGCCCGCGATCGATCATGATGTGAACGGTCGTGCCGATACCGCCGCCAGGCGCTGATTCCAGGTCGGCGCTATGGCTGACCTGCGCTTCGTAGAAGCCGCGTGCCCGCAACGTCGCCTGGTATTTTTGCAGCTGCGCATCGATGGCTGCTGGGTCGTACAGCTGGCCGACGGCGATGCCGCTGCCGGCGAGCGCCGCGCGGTCCGCGGGATCATCCGAATTCGTATCAATCGCGCGGATGACCGGACGAGGGCCCGCATTGATATCGAGCACCATCGTCGCGCGATCCGGCTTGTGAGTGATCTCGATGCGCGGCGTGACGGTCGCTTGCACATAGCCGCGTTCACGGTAGGCCGACTGAAGCACGCGGGCCACTTCCTCTGCGCGCGACGCAACCGGCGCGTTGCCAAATCGCTGGACCATGAGACGCCGCAACGTGTCTTCGGGGATGCCCAGCGTGCCGCGAAACTCGAACCGATCGACCAGGTGGACCGGAACCAACACGTAGCGCAGGCGGACACCGCCCGGCGCGGGATCCTCGTACACCTGCACATCCTCGTACCGCGTCAGGCTGATGAGATGCGTTATGGATTCGCGAACGTCCGCGATCGCCAGGGGCATCCCGGGCCGCGTCTGCAGAAGGCTGAGCACCAGCGGGTCTGTGACCGTTTCACCTTCCTGCTGAACGTCGACGGCGACAACGGCGGGCGCGGGCGTCTGCGCGGAGGCGATGCCTGAATTCAAAACGCAAAACGCAAAAGGCAAACACCCGATGATTCGCAACACGCAGGTGTATGGCGGGACGCCTTTCACGTTCAAAAGACTTTCTCTGAGTCTCTGCGCCTCTGAGGCTGATAGGACGCAGGGCCTTTCACTCGGTTGTCTTACCACATACCGTTTGAATTTTGAATTTTGAATTTTGCATTACGGCGGAGATCAGAACGTATGCCTGACTCGAACATCCAGCGCATACGTCCGGTCTTCATTGCGCGACAGGATCCACGAGAAGCGGTTGGTTTGATCGTACTCGAGCAGGATGATCTGATCGCTCGTGGTGGACGAGAGGCTCCGCGAGTACGTGAGGTATACGCGATCCGAAATGCGTTTGCCGATCGTGAGACGCGCCGCCGGATCCAATCGGGATGAGTTCGCGTTCGGCGTGACCAGTGACGGCGTCAGCTGGAACGTGTCGACCCCGAATGTCTGCTCCGCCACGCGACCGATCTCGGTCGTGAGCGCGCCCGTCAATGCACGCGCCGCGCGCTCGCGCAGCAGCTGCTCCTGTGGGGTCACGGCGCTGTACTGGCTGAACTCCACGTCCTGGCCAGGGGCCACGTCGCTGAAGAGCAGGCTGAGCACCTGCACTTCCGTCAGCGGCGGATCGGAGGTGAAGGTTGGCGTAAAACGCGCCATCGTACCGGTTACGCGCACCATGATGCGGTAGGTCTGGCTCGGCACACGCACCTGCGTTTCGGTCTGGATGTCGAAGAACGGCTCGATGCGCGTCGGATTGTTGAAGTCGATGGTTCCGCGAGTAACGATGTAGCGCTTTCCCTCGAAGTTGAACTCACCGCGCTCCACTTCGCCGCGCCCGACGAGAATCGGCCGGTCGTAGGTGCCGCGCAGATCCAGGTCGGCGTTGGCGACCAGTCGAACCGTGTTGTTTTCCACCCGCAGCGTCCCTGGAATGTTCAGGTGAACGTCGTATCGGAGTGGCACCGTGGTCTGAATCGACGCCGGCGCCTGTCCACCCGCGTTGCCGGCGAGATCGATCAGGCCGCCGCCCGTGTCGAAACGCCGTGTATAGATCGCGCTGCGAACGTTGACCATGCCGGAGAGTGTCGCGGCGTCCACCGTTCCCAGCAGCGTCAGGTTCGCATCGACGACGGACCGCATCCCTTCGGGATATCGCAGCCGCATGTTCTGCCCATTCATCGTCACATCGAGCCGGCCAAGGCGGTAGCCCTCGATGCCGATGCGGCCACCGAAGCGAACAGGGCCGCCACCGAGCTGTGCGGTCACTCCGTCGAGCGTCACGCCCCGCGAGTCGAACCGCACAAGGCCGGCGATGTTTTCGAGCGCATGCGGCAGATCAAAGTGCCGAATGCGGCCGTCTTCAATCATCATCGTCCCGGTGACCACCGGCGTTCGCATGGGCCCGTCGAGCGTGGCCTCCACCGTTGCCTGACCCGTGCTCCGGATGTTCGGCACGAAGCCCTGCAGGATGCCGAGGTTTGCGGCGCCGTTGACGCGCATCGCAATCCGTTCGTTGTGCAGATCGACGACCCCCGACACGTCGAGCTGGGTTTCCTCGCCGATCAGCCGCATGTCGGTCACGCGGATCGAATGGCGGTCGAGCGCCATCCGAATCGGCAGCGCGTTGCGCAGCCGATAGTCGAACAGCCGCAGATCGAGTTTGTCGACCGTCGTATCGACGACGAGATGATCGATGTCGGCAAGTTCGCCGACCACACGCAGATTGCCGCTGGCGATTGCGGTCGTGTACGGCGAGAGTGCCGGATTGAACGCGCGCAGATACGGATCGAGCGATGTGTCGGATACCGTGAACGTCAGATCCGCGTCCATCTGCTCGCTCAACGCGACGGTGCCCGTGCCGGATACCGCGAGTCGGGGCGAGGCGGCTTCCAGCTTCACCGCCATCACGTCGTTTGCGATGTTGACGTCGCCCGTCACGGTACCGATGCCTTCATCGGCCACGAAGAAGTCGCGCACCGTGGCGTGCACTTCGTAGCGCGGCGAATCGAAGCTGCCGCTGCCGCCCGCACGAAAATCCAGCAGTCCTGACAGCGTCGGCGTATTCGGCGACTGCACCACGGCAAGGCTTTCGACCGGAATCCCCTGTGCGTCAAAGTTGAATTGATAGGTGCTTTCCCAGCCGATATAGGCGGCACCCGTTCCGCGGCCGCCGCCTTTCACGACAACGATGTTGTCGAGGCGAACACCTTCGCCTTCGAGCCGCAAGCCCGCGGTCGCCGTTTCAAAGGTCTCGTGGTAAGCAGTTCCGTCGACGATCGCCACGGTGCCGAAGCCGAACGGTCGCGTGTACTGCCCGTACACGTGAAATTCGCCCGACAGCAAACCTTCAACCGGATAGTCATTGAGCCCGAAGGCGTGCCGCAGGTCAACGACAGGCCGTCTTATAATGCGGACGCGTGCGTTGATCTCTTCGCCCGCGTCCGAGCGCGGGTACCCAAGTGAGAAGCGGCCGTCGGCGTCGATGCTGGAACCGCCGGATGTAATCACGAGATCCTTCACGTCCGCATAGCTGTTCTCGATGGACGTGGTGCCCTTTGCCGATCCCCAGTCCACATCGAAGGCGCGCATGCGCTCGCCGGCGAACGTCCCTTCGATACGCGGCTTTGAGAAGCTGTTCAGCATGACGCCGTCAAAGGTGCCGTAGCCACTGATCGGGATCGCGTTGGTCGGATTGCCGAACGCGGTCATCAGCCCGGCCAGGAGACGGTCGCTCTCCTGCCAGTCGGCGCTGCTGACGTGAAACGGGATGCGCGAGCTCTCGCCGTACGCGGTGTGCCCTTCGAATTCGACGTATGTGCTTGCCGTCGCGAAACGGCTCGGGCCGAGATCGATACTGTCCGGATCGAAGGCGTACGAAATGGTCCCAGCGACGGCAATCGGCTCCGACGGAAGCGTGTTGTCAAACGGCCCCCACATCTTGCCAAGCCGCTCGCGTGCCTCAATCCGTTCGAGGGGCATGCGGGAACTCATCATTTCCGCACCAAGGGGAGCGTCGACGTGCATCTCGCCGTCGCCGCGATGCTGCGAGTATTTGCCAAGCGGCCATTCGAGCAGGTTGCGACCGGTTGCACGGCCGGTGAGGCGAATGCCCTTGACCTCGAGGAGGTTGGTGAACGCGGTCAGATCGACGTTCGAGTACTGCGCATCGAACGTCGCCATCGCCGGCATGCCCGGAACACCGAGGGGCGCCATTTTGTAGCTGAACTTCGCGTCGCCGCCGTAGAGCGTCGCGGTCGCATTGGTGACCTCCATCCGCTCCGGCACCCAGAGCACCGAACCGCGCAGATCGCCAAACCGATACTGATTGACGCCCGCCAGCGCACTCGTGAAATCGCCTTTGAGCTCGCGCCCGGTCCGCGTTCTGCCGTTCGACAATTGCTCCTTGAACAGATGGAAGGTCCCGGTGAAATCGGCAGTCCCGGACACCGTGAACTTGTCATGCGCGAACCAGATCGATTTCTCCGTCGGAAAATCGATCTTGGACTTGATCCGATAAATCTGTTCGGGCCAGTTCCGCAGATCGACAATTCCGGTGAGCTGGGAGTGCGCGCCATCAGTCGTGAGATCAAGCGCGTCGAGCACGACCTTGCCGTCCTGGATATGGAATGTCGTCACCATGTCGGCGCGCATCGGTTCGTAGTTCTGGAACGTGACGGTGCCTTCGGAAAAACGAGCCTGGCCGCGGTACTGTGACGTGGGTCTGGCGACGGTCACGTCAAGGTTTCGCGCAACGGTGCTCCACGGTGTGCCGTGATCGTCGAAGGTAAACTGCCCGCGCGACGCCCGCACGTACTGCAGCGTCGTGGTCCAGTTGCTTTGGCCCGTCGTGGTTCTTGGGAACTTCGGGAAGTTATCTCCGCCACCGGCGAACGTTTCGACGTACATGTCCCAGTCGGTCATCTCGATCGCGTCGAACACGATCTGACGGTTGAAAAGCGTGCTCCAGGGCATGGAGACTTCGATCCGCTTCGCCGTCAGGAACGGCCGGCCCTGCGGGGTGATCCCGTCGATCGTCAGGTTCTCGACGACGTATGTGCCGCGCCAGAGATGGACGGAGAGGCGTCCGATGTGCATCGGACGTTTGAGATAGTTCGAACCCGCGGCCTCCGCGCGCGCGCGCAACGCAGGCCCGAGATCGACGGTGATGCTGGTGACAAATGCGACGGCCACCGCGCAAGCAAGCGTCACCACGGCGGCGCGGACGACGCGCCGCGTCCTCCTCGTCAGAGGGTGCTGGGCAACGGTCAGAACTGAGCGGTAATTCAACAATTCAAAGTTCAAAATTCAAAATGCAAACACGTCCCATTCGAACCAATTGGGTTGAACGTCGCCGCGACGTCCATCGTGCCGACGCAAACAACATCTGTTTGCATCGTGCATTTGGAGTTTTGAATTACTCCAAGATAACCAGTATCGCACCTGCCTCGACCGAGGCCCCCTCTCGCACGCGGACTTCACTGACGGTTCCTGCGGCGCGCACCCGGAGCTCGTTTTCCATCTTCATCGCTTCCACGACAATCACCCCCTGGCGCGGCTGGACCTTGTCTCCTGGTTTGACCAGCAATTTGACAATCTTTCCAGGCATCGGCGCCGTGACCCGCTGCGGCCCCCCGTCCGAGGGGTGGGTGGCGGCGGTTGCTCCGGTCCGCCGCATTCGGCGTATCGACACCTCGACAGGAACACCGTCGATATGAACGGTCATCCCGCCTTCGGGGGTGGGTGAAAACGCGACCTCATAGCTACGGGTGGGCCGGCTAAAGCCGGCCCCTACGTCTGATCGATCGTGGGGGCCGGCTTCATCCGGCCCAGTCGTCGGGTTCGTATCGTAGGGGCCGGCTTTAGCCGGCCCTGTCGGCGCCCCGACCAGCATCGACCAGACGCCATTTATTACCTTGACGTCCACCTCGTGCTGTCGGCCGTTGATCGAGACGAGAAATCTGTCCCCGTTCCGGCTGATATGGACGGCGCGCGTGCGACCGCCGGCTGTGATATGCACGGTCAATCGCGGAGCGCCTCGTCGCGGGCACGCGCCTTCCAACGGCTCTCGCGCGCCATGTCTGCCGGGTCCGAAAGGACCCGGTCTCCACTGCCGACGAACGGGTGCAGCCCGGTGTTGATTGCGGCCGCCATCACCGCGACATCGATGCGATCGTCGTCCGCTGACGTGAACGGCTCCCCCGCTCGTGCGCGAAGCACATCGTCGAGGTACGCCGTATGGAAGCGGGCTCCGACGAAGTCCGGCTGCTCGAGCATCCAGCGGAAGAATGGAATGCTCGTCTTGATGCCGACGACGTCGTATTCGCGGAGCGCGCGGCGCATGCGCGCGATGGCCTCCGGACGGTCGGCGCCCCACGCGACCAGCTTCGAGATCAGCGGGTCGTAGAAGATCGGCACGTCGCCGCCGGCTTCGGCGCCGGTGTCGTCGCGGATCCCGGGCCCGCTCGGCACGCGCAACGCGTCGATGTGGCCGGGAGACGGCAGAAAACCCGCATCCGCATCCTCTGCGTAGATGCGGCACTCGATCGCATGGCCGCGTGGGCTGATGGCTGCATCCGCATCGATCGTCAGCCGCTCGCCGCGAGCGATTCGGATTTGCCACTGAACCAGATCGACGCCGGTCACCATCTCGGTAATCGGATGCTCGACCTGCAACCGTGTGTTCATCTCGAGAAAGTAATAGTGACCGGATTCGTCGAGCAGGAATTCGATCGTGCCGGCATTGGTGTAGGCGACGGACCGCGCGATCGCGGCGGCGTCAGACGCGATCCGCATCCGCAGTTCGCGATCGACAACCGGTGAAGGCGTCTCCTCGATGACCTTCTGATGGCGCCGCTGAATGGAACATTCGCGCTCGACAAACGG